>OKRZ01000136.1_pt1 | contig 48120 bp, 40 predicted proteins | sample 1601141 | NCBI WGS metagenome assembly OKRZ01 (sample SAMEA3541524, study PRJEB24748) | human gut metagenome | biome: human gut; feature: human-associated habitat; material: faeces | place: China | collected 2012
GTAGAGTAGATATAGCTGTATTATCAGAAAACCCATTCTTGAAAGTTAAATCTATAATTGATGAAATTGCAAATAAAGTTGATATGATAATTGTAGATTTCCATGCAGAGGCAACAGCAGAAAAAATAGCAATGGGACATTACTTGGATGGAAAAGTAACAGCTGTTTTTGGTACACATACACATGTGCAAACAGCAGATGAGAAAATTTTACCTAAAGGAACAGGATATATTACGGATTTAGGAATGACAGGCCCAAAAAATTCTGTAATAGGAATGAATATAGTGGTATCATTTAAAAGATTTGAAACAACATTACCAGAAAGATATAAAATAGCAGAAGGTGAATGTAAGTTTAATGCAGTTATGTTTGAAACTGATGATAAAACAAATAAAGTTATAAAGATACAAAGAATATCTAAAAATGAAAATTAGAAATTAATAAAATTTTTGAAAAAAACGAATTATAAAACAATGATTTTAATGGTGTCGTAAAATGTCGAAAATACTTTGAAATGCTTGAAAATTGCGATGAAAAGATAAGAAATTTATAAAAAAACTATTTACAAAAATTTCCAAATACTGTAAAATAAATTCATAAAAGTTGCAACAAAAAATATTTTATTTAGTAGGAGGAAAATAAAAATGGAAATTTTAAAAATCTCATCAAAATCAAATCCTAATTCAGTTGCAGGAGCAATTGCAGGATTAGTAAAGGAATCAAGTAAAGCAGAAATGCAAGCAATTGGTGCTGGAGCACTAAATCAAGCTGTAAAGGCAGTGGCTATAGCAAGAGGATTTGTAGCACCATCAGGAGTTGACTTAGTTTGTATACCAGCTTTTGCAGAAGTAGAAGTTGAAGGTGAAGATAGAACAGGTATTAAATTGATTGTAGAATCAAGAGCATAGAAAATAAAAACAGAAATTGATAGTATTTAAGTGTGTACAAATATTTCAAAATCTGTATCTTTAATATAAATAAAAGTAGTGTGTATGTGTATTTACTTCTAAAAGAATAGGTCCAATCTTTTAGAATAAGTACATAAGATTCACTACTTTTAATTTTATTTTATATAATATATTATGGAAACTATATCTTTTGAACATTATGGAGCAGTATGAAAGGAAAGTGATATGATGAAATTAAATGAAATGGAAATTAACAAAACTTGTAAAATAGTAAGAATAAATTGTAAAGATGATATAAAAAGAAGATTATTAGATTTGGGTATGATAAAAGGAACAAAAATAACACCTGTGTTAATAAGTCCGTCTGGTGATCCTAAAGCTTTTGATATAAGAGGAACACTAATAGCTATAAGAGAAGATGACACAAAATTAATAGAAATAAAAAAATGATTTAATCTTTTTAAACCGGTTTTATAACTTAAGAATGAATAAGATAGAATATGAAAAAAATTTTTAGATACACCAAAATAAACCTTTTTCATAAAATATAGTAGTATAAAATGAACATTGAAGATATTATTACATAAGTAATTTTTCAATGTTTGCATAATAATAAAACTGCTGAAAGAAGGAGGTTTTTGATGAACGAAAAGTATACAGTGGCATTAGCAGGAAATCCAAATGTAGGAAAATCAACAATTTTTAATAGTTTAACAGGAATGCATCAGCATACGGGGAATTGGCCAGGAAAGACAGTAGCAAATGCGGTGGGAGAAGCTATAATACATGATAAAGAATTTTTATTTGTTGATATTCCTGGTACATATTCATTAATGTCACATTCAGAGGAAGAGGAGATAGCAAGAGATTATATATGCTCTGGTAAATCAGATGTTACAGTTGTTGTTGTAGATAGTACATGTTTAGAAAGAAATTTGAATTTAGCTTTTCAAATAATGGAATTGACACCAAATGTGATATTATGTGTTAATTTATTAGATGAAGCAAAGAAAAAGAAAATAAAAATCAATATAAAAAAATTATCAGAGCTTTTAGGAATACCAGTTGTGGGAACTACTGCAAAAAAGAAAAAAACATTAGAAAATTTGAAAGATATGATATATAAAGTATCAGTTGGAGAAATAAAATGTAATCCAAAAGTAATTGAATATGAAAATAATGATAGAGTGCTGAAAGAAGAAAATAAAATAGAAGAAGAAAAAATTTCAAAAATATTGAATAGAGCAGAAGAAATATGTAAAAAAGTTTGCACTTTTGAAAGTGAAAATTATAGTAGTAGAGATAGAAAGATAGATAGAATATTAACATCTAAGAAATTTGGAATACCAATAATGATTTTGTTTTTAGCAATAATTTTTTGGATAACAATTGTAGGTGCAAATTATCCTTCAAAAATATTATTTACGTTTTTTGGTTGGATACAAGAAAAATTAGTGATAGTTGCAAATTTTGTGCATTGTCCTGAGTGGATTGCTAATATGTTAATATTAGGAGTTTATCAGACATTAACGTGGATAATTTCTGTAATGTTACCACCTATGGCAATATTTTTTCCATTATTTACATTTTTAGAAGATTTGGGATATTTACCTCGAATTGCTTTTAATATGGATAAATTTTTTAAAAAGGCTTGTTGTAATGGAAAACAAATGATAACTATGTGTATGGGATTTGGTTGTAATGCTTGTGGAGTGACAGGTTGCAGAATAATAGATTCGCCAAGAGAAAGATTAATAGCAATATTAACAAATAATTTAGTGCCTTGTAATGGTAGATTTCCTTTTTTAATATCAATAGCTACAATATTTATAGCTGGATCTTATAGAAAATTTTCAAGTATAATAGCAACATTAAGTGTAATAGGGGTTATTATATTGGGAATAATATTGACACTAGTAATATCTAAAATATTGTCAAAAACTATATTAAAAGGTATGCCATCTTCATTTGTATTAGAATTGCCACCATATAGAAAACCACAAATTGGAAAAATAATAGTAAGATCAATATTTGAAAAAACAATATATATATTGAAAAGGGCAATAAAAGTAGCAGCTCCGGCTGGATTGGTAATATGGATTATGGCAAATGTAACAATACAAGGAATGTCTGTATTAGAGATAATAGCAACATTTTTTGATCCATTTGCAAGGCTAATGGGGTTAGATGGATATATATTAACAGCTTTTATATTAGGAATACCAGCAAATGAAATAGTATTACCAATAATATTGATGTGTTATTTAAAAACAAAATCGTTAACAAATATAGAAGATACCTTTGCGGTAGGAGAGATATTAAAACAAAATGGATGGAATATATTAACTGCTATAAATGTTATGTTGTTTACAGTTTTTCATTTTCCATGTGCTACAACGTTATTAACAGTAAAGAAAGAAACAGGAAAGTGGAAATGGGTTGGAATATCTTTTTTAATACCGACATTATGTGGAATTATATTATGTTTTGTCACAACAGGTGTTTATAATATATTTACGTAATGCGTTTGTAATATAGTTGTAACAAATTTGTAACAAAAACAAAAACCTTAGAAACAAGCTAGACAGAAAATATAAAAAAAAGTATAATCATAATTTGTTGCTTTTGCAACAGAATATGATTTTTTTTAGTGTATAATAGAGACATCAAAATTAAATATATATAAAATACAATGGGGAATAGAAAGGAGAAATAGCACAATGAAAATTATTAAAAGGGATGGAACAATAGTTGATTATGATCCAGAAAAAATTAGAGTAGCAATCGGAAAAGCAAATAACGAGGTATCAAAAAAAGAAAAAGCAACGGAAGAAGATATAAATAACATTATTTCATATATAGAAGATTTAAAAAAATCAAGAATTTTAGTTGAAGACATTCAAGATATAATAGAAAAAAAATTAATGGAAATTGGAAAATACCAATTAGCTAAACAATATATTACATATCGTTATACAAGAGCATTGGTAAGAAAAGCAAATACAACAGATCAGTCAATAAAAGAATTAATTGATGGAGAAAGTGAATATTGGAATACAGAAAACTCTAATAAAAATGCAAAAGTTGTAACAACACAAAGAGATTATTTAGCAGGAATAACAAGTACAGATATAACAAGAAGATTTTTATTACCAGAAGATGTAGTAAAAGCACATGACGAAGGAATTATACATTTCCATGATGCAGATTATTTTGCACAAAATGCATTACATAATTGTGATTTAATAAACTTAGAAGATATGTTACAAAATGGAACAAGCATAAATGGAGTAATGATAGAAAAGCCACATAGATTTTTAACAGCGATGACAATAGCAACTCAAATCATAACGGCCGTAAACTCTAGCCAATATGGTGGAGTTACAGTAACAATGACACATTTAGCTCCATTTGTAAGAGAAAGTTATAAAAGAATTTTAAAGAAATATCAAGATAGAAAATTTTCAAAAGAAGATTGTGAAAAATATGCGAAGGAAGATTTAAGAAAAGAAGTAAAAGATGGTGTACAAACATTCCAATATCAAATAAATTCGATGACAACAACAAATGGACAAGCTCCTTTCTTAAGTGTTTGTTTATATTTAGGTGAAACAGAAGAATATAAAGAAGAATTAGCAATGATAATAGAAGAAGTCTTAAAACAAAGAACTTTAGGAATGAAAAATGAGAAGGGTGTATATATAACACCAGCATTTCCAAAATTGATATATGTATTAGAAGAAGACAATATGCATGAAAATAGTAAATATTGGTATTTAACAGAATTAGCAGCAAAATGTACAGCAAAAAGAATGGTACCAGATTATATCTCAGAAAAGAAAATGCTAGAATTGAAGGTAGACAAAAATGGTGAAGGACATTGTTATCCATGTATGGGTTGTAGATCATTCTTAACACCTTATGTAGATCCAAAAACAAACAAACCAAAATATTATGGAAGATTTAATCAAGGTGTTGTAACAATAAATTTAGTAGATGCAGCATTATCATCAGGAAAAGATATGGAAAAATTTTGGAAATTGTTTGATGAGAGATTAGAATTGTGTCATAAAGCTTTAAAAATAAGACATGAAAGATTAAGTAAAGCAACAAGTGATGTAGCACCAATATTATGGCAACATGGAGCTTTGGCAAGATTGAAAAAGGGAGAAAGTATACATCCATTGTTACACGGAGGATATTCTACACTTTCACTAGGATATGCAGGCTTATATGAATGTGTTAAATATATGACAGGACATAGTCATACAGATAATGGAGTAGGAAAAGAATTTGGATTAAAAGTAATGCAAAAATTAAATGATAAATGTAAGGAATGGAAAGAACAAGAAGATATTGATTATAGTGTATATGGAACACCAATAGAATCAACTACATACAAATTTTCAAAATGTTTAAGAAAAAGATTTGGAAAGATAAAAGGAATTACAGATAGAGATTATATTACTAATTCTTATCATGTACCAGTATTTGAAGAAATTGATGCATTTTCTAAATTGAAATTGGAAAGTGAATTCCAACAATTAAGCCCAGGTGGTGCAATTTCTTATGTAGAAACTCCAAATTTACAAGATAATTTGGAAGTTGTTTTACAAATAATTAAATTTATATATAATAACATTATGTATGCGGAATTAAATACAAAATCAGATTATTGTCAAAAGTGTGGATATGATGGAGAAATTTTAATTGATGATAATCTTGAGTGGTATTGTCCAAATTGTGGTAATAGAGATCATGATACATTAAATGTAGCAAGAAGAACATGTGGATATATAGGAAGTAATTTTTGGAATAAAGGTCGTACACAAGAAATAAAGGAAAGAGTGTTACATATAGATAATAAAGATGATGAATAAAAACAATGGTAAATATAAATTTATAGTTTTTTAAATAGAAGACATTGATAAATTTATATTTGCCTGAAATAATAGCTTTTAAAAGGAGTATGATAAACATGAGATATAATAAAATAAGAAAAATGGATATTGCAGATGGACCAGGAGTTAGAGTATCAATATTTATGCAAGGTTGTACATTTAATTGTAAAAATTGTTTTAATCCAGAAACTCATGATTTTAATGGTGGAAAGGAATTTACAGATAGTACAATTAATAGGGTTTTAGAATTGTGTGAAAATGAAAATATAGAAGGTTTATCAATACTTGGTGGAGAACCTATGAATCCTAAAAATATTGAGGGAACTACTAAACTTGCAAAAGCATTTAAACAAAAGTTCCCAGATAAAAATTTGTGGGCATGGTCTGGTTTTAGATTTGATAAAGAATTAAAGGATAAAGAAGTTGTAAAATATTTGGATGTTTTAGTTGATGGTCAATATATGGATGATTTGCATAATCCAACCTTAAAGTGGAAGGGATCTTCTAATCAAAGAGTTATAAATGTGCAAGAAAGCCTAAAGAAAAATGAAGTTGTATTGATGCAAGGTTAGAAAGAAGCGACATAAAAACTTGCAATAATTTTACAAATATGTTATACTGTACTTATATGAAGTATTATATATTTAATTCCTTTTTTACATTTTATAATGCTTACATAAATACAAAAAATTTTGGAGGAAAATAATATGAAAAACAGATTTAGTAGGAAAATGAAAATGGTAACATTGTGCTTAACACTTATTTTAGCTATTACTAGCTTGAGTGGATGTAGTTCTAGCTCTGCAGTGACTGATAGTGGTTTCATAAATACAGATGTATATGAAAACACTGATTATTGGAAAGAGGATAGCATAAATGTTATTACAAATTTAAAGACAGTAATCGAAAATCTTGAAGATGAAAATGCTGAAAATCAGCAATTTTCAAAGTTATCTGCCAAACAAGAGAAAAAAGTAGAGAAACTTAAAAAATGTATTTGTAATTATTTTATAGAAAAGTATGGCATAGACTTTTCTACAAAGTTGAAAAAACAAGAAGTAAGTTTTTTTTCGACACGGGCATTAGGCAATGGTGTTGTAATGGGGTATGTGGATGTTGACAATCCTAATGAACTTCATCTAAATATTTTGTTAAATAAGGATTGTAAAGATAAGTTTGAAAATACGTATGTCCATGAAACTCTTCATCAGTTAGGTTTTATGGATAAATCTGGTAAAATGACATATGTTGTTGAGGGTATTGTGGATGCTTATACAGATTTAATATTAATAGAAAATAATATTAAATCAAAAGTGTCAGGTATATATTTTGAGCCTAGGCAACTAGGTTATCAGATTATAGCAGCAGATAAGAATTTGCCTAAATTGTTTGTAGAAAAAAAAGCTGTATCTGAGTATTTTGATAATGAATTAAGTAGCTATAAACAAAATTATGCTAAGCATAATAAATTGGCAGAATATCTTAATACTTTATTACAGGCATTGATAGCAATTAATTCAGGTACTTCAAGCTCAAGCCAGTCAAATGCTTATTTCTATGCTTTTGATGCACAATCTATTGTACAGAGATTTTGTCAGTCACAAAATTGTGACAATGATACAATAGATTATATAAGAAAACATTATCTATTAGAAGATTTTGAAAAGTTGAATGTGATAGATAATGGTAACGATTCTTATTCTATAAATTAATTGATTGATTATGTTTTTCATAAAGCTCTATTGGTTGATACTGGTAGGGCTTTATATTATGGTGGAGTTCTTCGAACTTCATATAATATAAAAGTAATAAATAAACCCCATTTCATTTTAAAATGAAATGGGGTGACATCTTTGTTTTAGATGCCTGCTATTTCATGAAATTTACATTTTTTTCTGTTATTCCAAAAGTCACAATAATCACTTCGTGGACAATCACTACAATAATAGTAGCCTTCAGTAGGACACGTGTATTGAAGAACTTGACATTCATCAATAGTAAAGTTGACAGTGGAAAATTTTAAGAAATTTTGAACATTACTTTCTTTTGAAGAAAAAAATCCTCCTATACCATAAATGTTCAAGACGATTATGTTTTTGTCACAGATGTCTTCAGTAGTTCCTGTTTGAGTTAAATATCCTTTTGGAGTTTTTAAGATAAACCGTAAATACTCATGACTTGCCATATAAGAATCCTCCTATATTTTAGTATCTTAGTACAATAGTACTAAGAAATAACTAAAATAGTACATTTATTATATTTCGCTGTACCGACGAATAATTACAACATTATTATACTACTATTTACATAAATTAGCAATATTATTTTGTGAATTTATTTCAAATGGAGCCTTAACTATATACGTATGCGCAAAATTATACTCCCAAGATTGATTAAATCTCTCTGATAAATTCATTATATATAATATTAAGAAATATTTCAATAAAAGTATCGCTAATTTTGTAGTTTTATAGTATAATATTTAACAGTTATTACTATTAGGGAAATATTATGACAGAGGAAACTTTAGAAATTACAAAAGAGGTTGCAAAGGTTGTTGCAAAAGATGTTTATAATGACGGTATTAAAGGTACAGTAGTACAAACTGGAGAAATAATTGAATCTGTAGTAGGATTATTTAACAATGTAGTATTCTATCTAGTAAAAAAAGCCAATGCACTTTTTAAATACAAATTGGAAGATTTTAAAAATGAACTAGAAGAAAAATTAAGTCCTATACCTGAAGATAAAATAGTTGAGCCAGATTTAATGATAGTAGGTCCAGCACTTGAAGCACTAAAATATACATATGATAAAGATGAATTAAGAAATATGTATTTGAACTTACTAACTTCATCAATGAACAAAGATATTAAAGATAAAGCTCATCCTAGTTATGTTGAAATAATAAGACAGTTAACGCCGTTGGATGCAAAAGTTTTTAAAAGGTTACAAGATTTAGGACAAGTTGCCTGTGCACATGCAATATTAAAAATAGATAATAGTAATAGAGTTTATAGTAGTGCTTATCCAAATTATATAGTCATGGAATTGATATTCAAGGGCAAGTAATTATGCAAAATGATTTTGGTAATAGATTTGCTGATACTTGTTTATAATGTAAGGAGGTGAAAAAATGAATAAATATTATGATAGTTTAAATGATGAAGTAAAAAAATATTTTAGTATTCTATTGCCAGAATTTCCGGAATGGTTATTAGAGTATATTGATACTCCTGAAATGGAAAGAATTAATAAAATAAGTATGAGTTGTGGTACTGATTATTCTAAATGTTTTAATCTTAGATATTGGTATTCTAATTTAGATTATAGTGTTGGTGTTGCCTTAATTATTTGGCATTTTACACACGATAAGAAACAAACACTAGCAGGTCTATTCCACGACATTGCTACACCTGTATTTAAACATTGTATAGACTTTATGAATGGTGATTCAGAAACTCAAGAATCCACTGAAGAAAAAACATCTGACATTATTAGAAATTCTTCAAAAATAATGAGTTTATTGAAAAGAGAAGGTATAAAACTAGAAGAAGTAGATGACTATAAGATTTATCCTATTGCCGACAATGATACTCCTAAATTATCTGCTGATAGATTTGAATATACTTTTGCAAGTGGATTAACTTTTTTCAGAGTTTGGGAATTAGATAAAATTAGAAAAATGTATAACAATATTGTGGTAACTACAAATGAAGATGGTATACAAGAACTTGCTTTTAAAGATAAAGAAGTTTGCGAAGAATATATAGGTACAATTTCAAAATTATGGCCTGAATGGGTAAGCGACAAAGATAGAACTGTAATGCAATTTTTAGCAGATATGTGTAAGTCAATGAACAATGCTGGTTATTTAACAATAGAAGATTTATATACTCTTTCAGAGCAAGAGGTAATTGATAAAATTTTAACTTGCGAAGATAAATATTTATCAGATAGTTTTAAATTATTTCAAGAGGCTGATACAGTTTATAGTAGTTCAATACCTGCTGATGAAAAATATTGTGTTAATATAAAAGCTAAAACACGATATGTTGTACCATTGGTTCAAACTGATGATGGAGCTGTTAGAATAAATCAGATATCAGAAACTGCAGCCAATCAAATTACAGAGTATTTAAATTGTCCAAAAGGTGGATATTATACATATTTTGATTTTCAATTCGTACCTTACGAAGAAGTAGTTGATAAAAAACTTATTAATAATTATCCACCAGCCTAGCTGGTGGTTTTTCAAATTCGCCTATATGTTTTTTCTACTAGCTACGTCTAAAATTGTTATTCCTTTCCAATTACACAATTCTCTTAATATTTTTCCTATTTCTAATCTTTTGCTATCATAAAGTACTCTTCTTCCGTACTTTGGTGCAAATACAATATGATACTTGCAATTCCAACTTGTATGTGATAAACTTTTTACATCATTCATTTTGAATGTTTTCCTTTCAATATATAATATTTTTTGCAATCGCCAGTCGCAAAAATATTATATATTGAAAGGAGTTTTTTGTCTACTCATCGCTGAAGCTTTCCCGAACCCCCATACTATCAGGGGGGTTCTAAAATCAAAAAAATCAATCTTTTCAGATTGATTTAATCATTAACATCACATTGGTGCGACGATTTTACCTTATGGAGCCAATAGGCAGAATCGAACTGCCGACCTACAGGTTACGAATCTGTTGCTCTACCAACTGAGCTATATTGGCAAAAATAATACAAAAAATATTTTAACACAAAAAAAAGAAAAAAACCATAGATTTTATAAAAAAACAAAAAAATAATGGAAAAAGCAAAAAAAATATGATACAATGTAAGACATAAAAACTAGGAATAAACAAAAGGAGGAAATAATGGGATTTTTTGACAAGTTAAAAACAGGGTTAAACAAAACAAAAGAATCAATAAACGAAAAAATAAATGATGTATTTAGTAATTTTAGAAAAGTAGACGAAAATTTTTTAGAAGAGCTTGAAGAAATACTAATAATGTCAGATATAGGTATAGATACATCAACAAAAATAATAGGCAAATTAAGAGAAAGAATGAAAAAAGAAAAAATAGAAGATGAAGAAGAAGTAAAAAAAGCATTAAGAGAAGAAATGCAAGAAATTTTAGAGGTAACAGATAAAGAAATGCACTTAAATACAAAACCATCAATAATATTAGTTATCGGCGTAAATGGAGTAGGAAAAACAACATCAATAGGAAAAATAGCAAATAGGATAAGAAAAGATGGAAAAAAAGTAGTTGTTGCAGCAGCAGATACATTTAGAGCAGCAGCAGTAGAACAATTAGAAATTTGGGCAAAAAGATCTGGAGCTGAAATAGTAAAAAGAGAAGAGGGAGTTGATCCTGCATCTGTTGTATATGATGCAATAAAAAAGGTGAGAGAAGAAGAGGCTGATGTATTAATAGTTGATACAGCAGGAAGATTGCATAATAAAAAATATTTAATGGATGAGCTTAATAAAATACAAAAAGTAATAAATAAAGAAATGCCAGATGCAGATAAAGAAGTATTACTTGTAATAGATGGAACTACAGGACAAAATGCAATATCACAGGTTAAAGCTTTTAAAAAGGAAGCAGATATAACAGGATTGGTTTTAACTAAATTAGATGGAACAGCAAAAGGTGGGGCTGTTATAGGTATAGTAGAGGAAAATAAAATTCCTGTTAAATTTATAGGTATTGGTGAACAGATAGATGATATGGAAGTGTTTAATGCAGAGGATTTTGTAAAAGCTATAATATAAAATATAACAAATGCAAGAAAAGAAATTTAGTTAAAAATGTGTTTGATTTTGTAATATATATAATGTATTGAAATAGAGTAGAATTAATTAGTAATCAAGGAGGGAATAAATTTGCAAGAAAAAGAAGATATAGAACAAATAAAAATAGCAAAAAATGAAACTCCAGAAGAAATAAAAAAAGAAAATAGAAATTTAAATGAGGAAAAAGCGAAAACTAAAGAAACCATAAAACAAATAAAAAAACAACAAAATAATAAAAGAATAAGAAGAATAGTTGTTATAATATTTATAGTGTTATTTGCAATTACTAGTTGTGTTGTAATGAGAGGAAACTATTTAGAATATAAAGAATTAGGAGAACAGTATGTACAAGAACTTTTAACAAATTATAAGGTAAAATATAGTGTTATGGCTATAATATTTGTGTTTTTATATTTTTTAATATATGTGACAAATAGAGGAATAAAAAAAGGATTAAGAGAATTTTTTGATAGAGAAAAAATAGAAATGCCTAAATTACCAAATAAATCGTTAGCTTTAATAATCTCAGCAATAACTAGTGTAATAGCATCAAATAGTCTTGTGCAAAATATAATTTTAGGAATGAGTAATGTATCATTTGGAAAAACAGAATCGATTTTTGGACTAGATATAGGATATTATTTTTTTCAAAAGCCGTTAATTGATCAAATATTAAATTATGGATTTTGGTTAATAATAGGAATGACAGTATATATGGCGTTGTATTATGTAATTGTATTTAATAGATATTTTGATGGTATAGATGGACTAATGTTAAGAGAAAGTTTATTTATAAAAAAGATATTAAGAAATGTAATGTTGATAGCAATCATATTTGGTATTGGAACAATACTTAATACACAAAATATATTGTTTGGAAAGATTGCTACGATAGAAAATACGGCAACTACTAGATTTGATGGTGTTAGCAGTAATATAGAATTAACAGGTGCAAGCTATACAGATACAACAATAAAAAGATGGGGATATACAATATATGGTATAGTAATAATAATATGTGTGGGAATAGCTATAAAATATTTTAAACAAAAAAACACACAGAAGGTTTTAAAAAGTTTAGCTATAATACCAATATATTTAGTTTGTTTATTTGTTGTAATGATAGGTTTTAATTTGATATTTGTTACACCTAATAAATTGGATAAAGAAAAAGAAAATATATCAAATAATATAGAAAGCACAAAAAATGCTTATGGAATTGATGTAAATGAAAATAGCTTAGAATATTCAGGAACTATTACAGAGCAAGAGGTTAAAAATAATGATAAAATAATAAATAATATACCACTTGTAAGTAAGGAATCAATATTAGCAACGGTTAAGGAAAAACAAACAGGAACAGGATATTATACATATAGACAAGCAAATTTGGCAAAATATAAAATTGATGGAAGAGATCAATTGGTATATGTTTCACCAAGAGAAATTGTGAATTCAGGTAGAACATACACAAATAAAACTTATGAATATACACATGGAATAGGACAAATAGTAACATCAGCTACAAATACAACAGAAGAAGGTGATATTCAATATTTACAAAAAGATGTATCTGGAAAAGATGATAAATTAAATACAGAAAGACAGCAAATTTATTTTGGATTGGAAACAAATGATACTATTGCAACAAATGCTAAAAATAAAAAGGAATATGATTATACAGATGAATTAGGAAATGAGTATACATCAAGCTATCAAGGACAAGCAGGTTTAACATTAAGTTTTGGAGATAAACTTATTTTAGCTTTAAGAAAAGGTGATATAAAATTAGCTTTTTCAGGAGAAATGACTGAAGATAGTAAAATTTTAATTAATAGAAATATAATAAAGAGAGCTAAAAAAGCTATGCCATATTTGTTGTACGATGATGAACCATATACAGTTGTGACAAATGATGGAAAAATAAAATGGGTATTAGATGCATATACAATATCTAGTAATTATCCATATTCACAATATACAAATATAGAATATAATAATAAAAAACAAAAAATTAATTATATAAAAAATTCTATAAAAGTAATAATTGATGCTTATGATGGAACTATAGATTATTATATTACTGACAAAACAGATCCAATAGCTATGGCATATAACAATACTTATAAGAATTTATTTAAAGAAGAGATTCCAGAAGATATAGCTAGTCATTTAACATATCCAAAATATTTGTATAAAGTACAAGCTGAATTATTAAAATCATATCATAATGCAAAAGCAGATATTTTATATAGGGCTGATGATATATGGGATTTTGCAAAATATAATAATAATAAAGTAACAAAATCAACAGGAGGAATTTTAGAACCATATTATGCAATGGTTCAAGTTGATGGTAAAGTAGAAGTTGGATTGATACAAGTATATACACCAAATCAAAAACAAAATTTGATATCATATTTAATAGGAACTACTGAAAATGGTATGAATAAGTTGCATTTGTACAAATTTTCACAAGATAGTAATGTTGTAGGACCAATTCAGTTGGAAAAACAAATAGAACAAGATGATGCAATTTCAAAAGAAATTGAAACACTAAATATTACAGGCGCTAAGGTTACTAAAAGTATGGTGGTTATACCTATAGAAAATACAATTTTATATGTAGAGCCAATATATCAAACAAAATTAAATGAGTCAAAAATACCATTGTTGAAAAAAGTTGTAGTTTCTTCAGGAAATAAAGTAGCTATAGGTGATACTTTAGAAAAGGCTTTAGAAAATTTACTTTCTACTTATGCGGTGGATATTAAAATAGAGAATACTGAAAATATGCAAGGCTTAATAGAAGCAATAATAAAAGCAAATAATAATTTAACAGAGTCAAATGAAAATGATGACTGGGAAATGATAGGAAAAGATTTAAAACGTTTGCAAGAGCTAATTAAATCATTAGAAATGATGAATGAAGAGCAAAATAAAAAAGAAGAAAAACAAACAAATTCTTTAAATGCAACAAATATGGTGAATGTTAATAATACAACAAATACTACTCAGAAATAAGTCGATGAAATAAATAATTTGAATTTTGAAAAAAGCTACAGATTAATGTTATTCAAAAAAATACAAAATAATTTAAAAATGTTGTTAATTTTACAAAAATATGATAAGATAAAAACAATAAATTTTAGGAGGAATACAAATGGAATTTAAGAAATGTACAAGATGTGGAAATTTTTATGTAACAGAAGGAAATGTATGTCCAAGATGTGTTGCAAAAGATAATATGGAGTTTGCTACATTTAAGACATATATAAAAGAAAATGGACTAATAGGTAGTATTGATACTATATCAGGAAAAACAGGGATATCAGAAAAAAACATAAATAGATTTCTAACATATAATGGAATAAAAGAAGATATTACACCGATAAATGGAAATGGAAAAATAAATTTGTAAAAAATGTATGGTTGGATTCTAAATGATCCAACCATTAATGTATAATATTTTATATTGAAAGGAAGAAAAAAGATGAATGCACTAAAAATATTAGAAGAAAGAGGATTTATAGAACAATTAACACATCCAAAAGAAATGTATGAATTATTTGATAGAAACGAGTCAGTACCATTTTATATAGGAATAGATCCAACAGCAGATAGTTTACATGTAGGTCATTTTGTATCTTTAATGGTAGCTAGTTATTTACAAAAATGTGGTCATAAGCCAATAATATTAGTAGGTGGGGGAACAGCTTCTATTGGTGATCCTTCAGGGAAAACAGATATGAGAAAAATGCTTTCAAGAGAGCAAATAGATGCAAATGTTGCAAGTATAAAAAAACAAGTTGAAAAATTTGTTAGTTTTGAAGGTGAAAATGCGGCAATAATTGTAAATAATGCAGATTGGCTTTTAGGTTTAAATTATATTGATTTTATGCGTGAAATAGGAAGTCTATTTTCAATAAATAGAATGTTAGCTGCAGAATGTTATAAACAACGTTTAGAAACAGGATTAACTTTTTTTGAGTTAGGTTATATGTTAATGCAATCTTATGACTTTTTACATTTATATAATACTTATGGTTGTAAACTAGAAATAGGTGGAAATGATCAATGGTCTAATATTATTGGAGGAGTGGATTTAATACGCAAAATAGGAAGAGATGATTCTTATGGTTTGACATTTAAGTTATTAACAACAAAAGAAGGTAAAAAAATGGGAAAAACAGAAAAAGGAGCATTATGGCTAGATGCTAATAAGGTTTCACCTTATGAATTTTATCAATATTGGAGAAATATTGAAGACGAAAGTGTAGAAAAAGTTTTATCATTATTAACATTTTTAGACATGGAAGAAGTTAAAAGATTGTCATCATTAAAAGATGAAAAGATTAATGAAGCTAAAAAAATAGCTGCTTATGAAATTACTAAATTAATACATGGAGAAGAGGAAGCCAAAAAGGCAGAAGAAGCATCAAATGCATTATTTAATGGTCAAGGTTCTATAGAAAATATGCCTTCTATGAAATTAGAAAGTACAAATATTTCCATAATAGATGCTTTGATAAAAACAGAAATAGCACCATCTAAAAGTCAAGCAAGAACATTAATATCTCAAAACAGTATTAGTTTAAATGATAATAAAATAACAGATTGTAATTATGTACTTTCTAAAAGTGATTTTAGTGAAGGATATGCTATATTAAAAAAAGGTAAAAAAGTTTTTTATAAACTTGAAGTTTAGTTAATGGAATGCAAAAGAACAAAAGCTAACATTAATAACAATGTACTCATTTAGAACATTTTAAAGCTTGTGGATTGTTTGTGTGCGAAAATTTATTTAATAAATTTTCTGTGCATTATTATATTTACTATAATAGATAAAGCTATAAAAGGCTTTATTTTTTTTACTTTTTATGATAAAATATCAATATCAAAAAATAAGAAAAATTCAAAGAAAAACGTAAGAAAGAAAGTGTAAAAATTGAAAAAAATAAATGGAACAATAATGCAATGTTTTGAATGGTATTTAAAAACAAATCAAGATTTTTGGTTGAAAGTATCAAGCAAGGCAGAAAAGATAGCAGAATTAGGGATAACTGCTTTATGGTTACCACCTGCATATAAGGGAATAGGCGGAAAAGATGAAGTTGGATATGGAGTATATGACATTTATGATTTAGGAGAATTTGATCAAAAAGGGACAATAAAGACAAAGTATGGCTCAAAACAGGAATATTTAGATTGCATAATGGCTTTAAAACAAGCAGGAATTGAAACTTATGCAGACATAGTGTTAAATCATAAAATGGGAGCAGACAAACTTCAAACAATACCAGCAACGAAAGTAGATTGGGGAAATCATAATCTAGCTATAGCAAATCAAGAAAAAGTAAAAGTAGCAACAAAATATATATTTCCAGGAAGAAAACATAAATATTCAGATTTTGAATGGAATTGGACTCATTTTACAGGAATAGATTACAATAGTGAAACAGGAGAACATGCAATTTTTAAATTTAAGAATAAGGAATGGAGTAATACTGTAGATGAAGAGTTTGGAAATTTTGATTATTTAATGGGAACAGATATAGACTTTAAAAATCCAGAAGTTGTTGAAGAATGTATAAAATGGGGTGAGTGGTATGTAGAGACTACAAAAATAGATGGATTTAGATTAGATGCTGTAAAACATATAGATGCAGAATTTTATGATAAATGGTTAAAGATATTAAGAGAAAAATTTAAAAAAGAATTATTTTCTGTTGGAGAATATTGGTCAAATGATGTAAATAAATTACATAGGTATATAACAGAAACTCATGGACAAACATCATTATTTGATGTTCCACTACATTATAATTTTGAAAATGCATCAAAAGATGAAAATTATGATTTATCATATATTTTAGAACATACATTAGTAAAAGAAAATCCGTCAAGAGCAGTGACATTTGTGGACAATCATGATACACAACCAGGTCAAGCCTTACAAAGTTTTGTTGATGAATGGTTTAAACAAAGTGCTTATGCAATAATTTTATTAAGGGAGGAAGGATATCCTTGTGTGTTTTATGGTGACTTATATGGAATTGAACATGATAACATAAAACCAGTAAATGATATACAAACACTTATAAGATTAAGAAAAGAAAAGGCGTATGGAGAGCAACATGATTATTTTGATCATCAAAATTATATAGGGTGGACACGAGAAGGAGATACAGAACATTTGCGTTCAGGATTAGCTGTTATTATGACAAATAGAGGAGAAGGAGAAAAAACAATGTATATAGGCTTAGAACATGTTGGAGAAATTTTTATAGATGTTATAGGCAATTGCGATGAAGAGGTAATAATAAGAGAAGATGGATGTGGAGTGTTTAAAGTAAAAGCAAAATCGGTATCTGTTTGGGTAAGAAAATAAGTTTACTTAGTTATAAAGGAATGAAGGTTTTATGAATTTGAAAAAAAGTGTATTTAAAGAAATCTGTATATTTATAATATTATTATTAATTTTGTCAACTTCAGTAATGGCTAATAATGATCAACAGGTAAGTGATGTAAAACAATATAACTTAGAAGAAATAGGTATGAAAATATCATTACAAAATAATTTTATAGATATTATAGAAAGTATGGAAAAGAATGATGAAAAGGTTTCAAATATAGAAAACAAAGATGAATATTTAAAAAATTATAAAAATTCTGGAGTTTTATTAGATGTAGTTGATAATATAGAAAGTCCTACAAAAGAAATATTAGTTGTAGGTAAAACAAGTAATAATTATATAGATATGGCAAATTTTAATGAGTTTTCTGATGAAGAGAAAAATGCATATAAAGAAAAATTATTGGAGACATTTGAAGAACAAGAAAAACAATCACAAAGTGAAAAAACAAAATTTAGCATAAAAGAGAATTCAATATTAAAAACAGATAATGGAAATAATTTTATTAATATTAAGACATTATTAGAAAAAGAAGAAAAAGTATTAGAAATGTCTATATATTATACAATTGTAAATGGTAGATTAGTAACAATAAGTTTTAGAAATTATCAAAAAGAAGATCAAGAAATGCAAGAACAAGAAAAACAAATAATGAAAAATATAGAATTTTATGAAGTAGAAAGACCACAAGCAGTAGCTACTAATCAAACAATGCAATTAGCTTTAGGCTTTACAACAATAGTTTTTATAATATTAGCAATAATTGTAATTATGATTAGAATAAAAGACAGAAAATATTTAGACAAAAATATAAAAGATGTTAAAATAAAGCAATATAGTAAATTTGGAGGATTAGTTTTGTTTTTTTGGACATTATGTTTTTATCAATTTTTCTTAAGAATTGTAGAAGTAAGCAATGTGTCTAAAATTGAAGGTATGGATTTTTATGTAGGAGCAATAACTATACAAAATACAATATTGGCTATAGTGAATATGTATCAAATTTATTTAACTGTTAAAAGAAAACCAGAAACACCAAAAAGATTAGTTAAAACAAATATATTAGTTATGTTAATAGGAGTGATTATAACAATTGTTAGAATAATTTATGCTTTGATAAAACCAATGGAAATATATGATAAAGAATATTTTAAACAAGAATTAATTACTTTAGTATATAGTGTTATATATCCATTAATATGTATATTTTATTTTAAATTTTCAAAAAGAGTTCAAACATATTATTATTTGAAAATAAAGGAATGATTGTATTATGAAAAATAAGAAATTGATAAATAGTTTTAAATGTGCTATACAAGGAATTAGACAAGCAGTGAAAACTGAAAGAAATGTAAAAATTCATATAACTATAATGATATTAGTTATAATAGCAGGGATAGTTTTAAAGATAAATACACAAGAATGGATAATATGTATAATATTATTTGGCTTGGTTATTTCATTGGAATTAGTAAATTCAGCAATAGAAGCAACTGTAGATATTGCAATGCCAGAAATAAATGAAAAAGCAAAAGTTGCTAAAGATGTGGCAGCTGGGGCAGTACTAGTTTCAGCAATTGCTTCAGCAATTATAGGATTAATAATTTTTATTCCTAAAGTGATAGCTTTTTGTACAAATATGCAGATTTTAAAAAATATATATTAATATTATTAATGTTTGTTTTGTTATGAAAAAATTCGACAATACTTGCTAATATTTTTATAATATAGTAAAATAATAAAGAAAAATTGAAAAGGAGAATTTGAAAATATGAAGAAAAAATTAATTGCTTTATTTATAATATTATTAATAGTAGTAATTTGCATTATATTTGTTGTAAAATCAAAAGAAACTAAACCAGAAGAAATATTAAATCAGTATATAGACTTACTAAATGAAAAAAAATATGAAGAAATGTATGGATATATAACAAAACAATCAAAAGAAAAAATAAATCAAGAAGATTTTATAAAAAGGAATAAAAACATTTATGAGGGTATTGATGCTTATGATATAAAAATTGAAATTAATGGAATAGAAAAAGATAAAGAAGATAAAACAACTAAAATAACTTATGATGAAACAATGTCAACATCAGCAGGAAGTTTGACTTTTGAAAATATTACAAAAATAAAAAAAGATGAAAAAGAATATAAAATAGTATGGTCATCTAGTCAAATATTTCCACAATTGAGAGATACAGATAAGGTTCGTATAAGTACAATACAAGCATCAAGGGGAGAAATTTTGGATAGAAATGGAAATAAAATAGCTGAAAATGGAAAAATATCTTCTGTTGGAATTGTACCAGGAAAGCTAGGGGAAAATAAAAAAGAGAATATTGCAAAAATTTCACAATTAACAGGTGTTTCGGAAGAATATATAAATAAACAAATATCAGCTTCTTATGTAAAAAATGATACATTTGTACCAATAAAAAAAGTTGCGATGAATAATGCTAGTTTAAAAGAACAATTATTACAAATTCCAGGTGTTATGATAAGTTCAACAGATGCAAGGGTATATCCTTATGGAAAGGAAACTTCACATATAACAGGATATGTTCAACCAATTAGTGCAGAAATACTATCTGAAAAAGAAGGCAAAGGATATAATAGTAATAGTATAATTGGAAAAGTAGGATTAGAATATGCTTATGAGGATAAAATAAGGGGAATAGATGGAGTAGAAATATATATAGAAGATTCAGAAGGAAATAGGCTAAAAGAATTAGCTAAACAAGATAAAAAAGATGGGCAAGATATAAAATTGACAATTGATATGGATATACAATCTAAATTATATAATCAATTGAAAGATGACAAAGGATTTTTTGTTGTAATGGAACCACAAACTGGTGAAATGTTAGCGTTAGTAAGTACACCTTCTTATGATGCAAATGATTTTGTCTTAGGTTTGACAAATGAACAATGGGAAAGTTTGAATAATGATGAATCAAAACCATTATATACAAGATTTTTACAATCATATTGCCCAGGTTCAACTTTTAAACCAATTACAGCTGGAATAGCATTAACTACAGGGACTATTGACAAAAGTTGGGAAGCAACATATAATGGGCTAAGTTGGCAAAAAGATAGTAGCTGGGGAAATTATAATGTAACAACATTGACTAGTTATCCAGAAAGTAAAAATGTAACAAATGGTTTAATATATTCAGATAATATATTTTTTGCTCAAGCAGCATTAAAAACTGGAAAAGATAAATATGTGGAATATTTGAAAAAACTTGGATTTGGAAATAGTTTAGATTTTCCTTTGAGTTTAAAAGAATCTCAATATTCTAATAATGATAAAATTAATACAGAAATAAAATTGGCAGATACTGGCTATGGACAAGGTGATTTGTTAGTAAATCCAATTCTTATGGCTTCAATATATTCAGCTTTTGCAAATAAAGGAAAAATGGTTAAACCTTATATAGATTATCAAGATGGCAAAAAAGAATATATGGATGAAAATGTTTTTTCAGAAGAAGCGGGAGAAACTGTAAAACAAGGATTAGTACAAGTTGTAGAAAATCCTAATGGAACAGCAAATGATATGAAAGTGTCAGGACTTACAATAGCAGGAAAAACAGGAACAGCAGAATTAAAAAAATCAAGTGATGATAAGGATAGTGGAACTTTAGGTTGGTTTGATTGTTTTACAACAGATAGGGCACAAGGTAATTTATTAATTATAGGAATGGTTGAAAATGTTCAAAACAATAGCCAAGGTGGAAGCCATTATGTTATTAAAAAAATAAAAAATATACTATAATATATTGAAAGGAAAGCTAGTATTAGTTATGATAAATATTTTATTATGTGGAAATGAAAAAGTATTTGATGGAGCACTTACAGAATTAATATCAATAACAAATAAAACAAAAGAACCAATTAATTGCTATATTTTTACTATGAATTTAACACGTATAAAACCAGAATATACGGAAATGAAAGATGAACAAATATCTTTTTTACAGCAGGTAGTGAAATCTAAAAACAATGAAAATAATGTAACAAAAATAGATGTAACTGATTTGTATGAAAATGAATTTGGAAAATGTGTAAATGAAACTGCATATTGTACGCCATATACATTATTGAGATTACTCGCAGATAAAATAGAAGGTATGCCAGATAAACTATTGTATTTAGATATAGATATGATGTGTGCAGGCGACATATCAGAATTATATAATACTGATATATCAGATTATGAATATGCTGCTGTAAGAGAAAAATATGGTTCTAAAATAATTAGACCAGATTATATAAATGCAGGAATGTTGTTATTAAACATGAAGAAGATTAGAGAAACAGGACTACTTGAAAAAGCGAGAGATTTAATAAAAACTAAAAAGATGTTATTTGCGGATCAAGATGCAATATTTCGTTCTACAACAAAGAAAAAAATATTACCAAGAAAATATAATGAACAATCAAAATTTAATGGAAAAAATACAGTAATTTGCCATTTTTGCAAAAGATTGTTGTGGATACCTTTTCCACATACAGAAAATTATAAGCAATGGAATGTTGAGGAAGTACATAGAATTCTTAAATGCTATGCGTTTGATGAAGATTTAAAAGAATATTTAGAATTAAAAGGAAAGATAGGAGCAGAAGTAAATGAAAAATAAAAATATAATACCAGTGTTTTTTGCAGTAGATGATGGATATATACCATTTTTAGGAATAGCTTTAAAATCATTAATAGATAATGCATCAGATGAAAATAAATATCAAATAAAGATTTTATATACAAATGTATCAAGTGAAAATATTAAAAGAATAAAAAAATATGAAAAAGAAAATATTAATATAGAATTTGTTGATTTGAATAAACAATTAGAAGATATCAAAGAAAAATTATATACACGAAATTATTTTTCTAATACAACTTATTATAGATTGTTTATACCAGAATTATATCCGGAATATAAAAAGGCTATTTACATAGATAGTGATACTATATGTTTAACAGATATTGCAAATTTATATAACATAGATATGGAAAATAATTTGATAGCAGGAGTACCAGATGGTGCCATTCAGGCAATTGATGTATTCAAAGATTATGTTGAAAGAGTTGTAGGAGTTTCAGATTATAATAACTACTTTAATGCAGGAATTATAGTAATGAATTTGGAAGAATTAAGAAAATATAAATTTCAAGATAAATTTATTTATATGTTAGGAAAGGTTAGATTTGAAGTTGCTCAAGATCAAGATTATATGAATAGATTATGCAAAGGAAGGGTGAAATTATTAGACTTTTCTTGGAATAGAATGCCAATTATGGGAAAACAATCAGGTGACATTAATATTATACATTATAACTTAGGTGCAAAGCCATGGTATTTTGATGATGTTTTGTATCAAGAATATTTTTGGAAATATGCAGAGAAAACAGACTTTTATAATGAGATAAAGGAAATTGGGGAAAAATATACAGAAGCAGATAAAGAAAAAGATGATGCTAATAGTGCTAAACTTATAGAATTAGCACAAATAGAAACAGATTGTGTTGGAGACGATAGAATAAATAGGAGATAGTTTAATGAAAACCAAGAAAATATTAACGTTATCAAAAATGAAAAAAGATGAAAATGATGTTAATCAACAAAAAGAAGAAAGACATCAATATAGAGTTAAAATCTTACAAAAAATAGAAGAGTTAGAAAGAGAAGGAAAATTTGATGTTGATGCAGAAGAGGATCCAGCTACAATAGTATTAACACCAGAAAACATAGATTATCTAAGAAAGAAAATGTCAAGTAAATTAAAAAGAGTTTTTGCAAATGAAGTTGGAGAAAAATTTTTAGATAATTTATTAAGAAATAATAAACTTATAATAAAACAAATAAATGGAATAGGAAATTTGAGCAAAGTAGATACAGGGGCAATAGTAACATGTAATCATTTTAATCCTTTTGATTGTTTTACAATAGAAAAAGTTTTTAGATTATCTGGAAAGATAGAAGAAAAGAGATTATATAAAGTAATAAGAGAAGGAAATTACACTAACTTTCCAGGATTATATGGATTTTTCTTTAGAAATTGTGATACATTGCCATTAAGTTCAAATAAAAGAACAATGGTTGAATTTATGAAAGCAGTAGATGTATTATTACAAAAAGGTGATTTTATATTAATATATCCGGAACAAAGTATGTGGTGGAATTATAGAAAACCAAAGCCATTAAAACCTGGTGCGTTTAAAATGGCAGCACGTAATAATGTTCCAATTATACCGATTTTTATAACTATGCAAGATAGTGAAAATTTGGATGATGAAGGTTTTCCAATACAAGAATATATTGTAAATATTGAAGAGCCTATATATCCAGATATGAATTTATCTCAAAAGGAAAATACAGAAATACTGCTAAATAAAAATTATGAGATATGGAAAAAAATATATGAAGATTTTTATGGTATTCCATTAGAATATACAACTGAAAGTGTAAAAGAGACAGAATTGAAAGTAGAAAAATAAATAAATTTATGATTTTATATAATTTATTATAAGGAAATGTGGTGTTAAAGTTGAAAAATGACAGAATAATATATTATAAAGATGAATTAAATGAAGAGTTTTCAACAGCAAAAATAGAACCAAGAAAAATAGATGAAAAATATAAATATATTCATAAAAATCCTATATGGAATGTATGTTCTTTTTTAGTACAACAATATTTAAGTTTACCAATAAAGATATTATATTCTAAATGTAAATTTCATATTAGATATATTGGAAAAGAAAAATTGAAAAAATATAAGAATAAAGGGTATTTTGTGTATGTGAATCATACGCAACCATTTGCAGATACTTTTATACCAAGTAATCCAATATATCCTAAAAGGAATTTTTTTATAGTTAATCCAGAAAATGTATCGATGAAATTTATAGGAAATTTTGTACAAATGCTTGGAGCAATCCCAATTCCGGGTAATAAGGAAGCAATGAAAAATTTTTTGAATGTGATAGAAGAAAATATACGAAAAAAACATAGTATAACAATATATCCTGAAGCTCATATTTGGCCATATTATACTAAGATAAGACCTTTTAAAGATGTTTCTTTTAAATATCCAATACAATTTGATACGCCAGTATTTTGTATGACAAATACATATCAGAAATGTGGAAAAAATCAGGATAGAATACAAATAGTAACATATATTGATGGTCCTTTTTTTGCTAATGAAGATCTCAATAAGAAAGAACAACAAAAAGAATTAAGAGATAGAGTTTATAATTGTATGGTTGAAAGAAGTAAAAATAGTAATGTAGAATTTATTAAATATATTAAAAATGACAATTTGAATAAGAAAATTTAAAAAGTACAAGATCAATATACGGAAATAGTTAAATATTATGTGGAAAATATCATTAAATAATTATATTTGGTATTTAAAAAATTTTTACACCATTTTAACTTTACATAAGTTGACAAAATTATATTTTTGTGTTATCATTTTTATATGTTACTAAATAATTTTTAAAATTATAGGAGGAAAAATATGGCTAAAGTTAGCGAAATTTTGAAAAAAAGACGGCAGAAAAAATTAGAAATCGAGATGTTTGAAAAGGCTGGCTGGATTAAAGTAGATCCAACTGAAAAAGGTTTCTTTGATAGTGTAATTCAATCAGTATTTTATACTAGAGAAGCAGAAAATTTTGAGAGGTTTGTGCAGTATATGCGCAAAATGGCGGAGGAATTAAAAGGACATCAGGAAGATTTAAAACCTTTTTGGAGACCTACTTTTAGTTGGAATAACATGAAAAGAGTGTTTTTTCGGGATGCTCCATATAGTCGACCACATTCTTTGGAATGGTGGAAAGAGTATATGGAAAGATTTAATACTGGTGAATATGTTCATCAGGTAAAACTTGGTAATGAAGTTCAGTATAAACTTGTTATGATTTGGCTAGTAAATCATTGGATGCATGAACGGGATTTGCCAGCAGTAGATGCTTTAAAAATGTTGTATGGTGGTTCAGAACCTTATGGAGAGAAACCTAAATTGGAAGAGAGTATAGCTTTAGGAAAGGAAAACTTTGAAGCTATTATGTTAGATGCAAGTACAGGCGATGGACTGTATTTTGTTAATGAGGTTCCTGGAAAAAATGTTAGAGATACATGTATTATCATTCCGGCAGGTGAATTAGAATTTTACGAATTACCAAAAACTATTTGGTTAGCTAAACCATGGATTATTGTGGAAGAATAAGATTATCAGGAGGAAAAACTTCATGGAAAAAGTATTTAATGCAGAAACTTTAACAGTTAAAGGTTGGGAAGGTTTTACTACCCAACAGATAGGAGATGCTTTAGAAAAAGCTATTGCCGAAAAGGAAAAGATGGGGTTTAGAGTGAAAAAGATTGTTTGTGGAAATGCAATTATAGACCTTCCTAGTACAAGAGGCAAAGTGACAGAGGCCTATTTATGGCCTAAACTGCTTGAGCGCTTTAGCGGAAATCCAGCAGAAAAACACTTGATTACTGTGGAGGATGAATCCTTATAACAAAGTAAAAAAGACAGAAAATTTTTAATAAAAGTTTCTGTCTTTTTTACGTCGTATAGGAAATATAAAGGTGATGTTTATGTAAGAATGGAACATTACAGAGTAAAATGAATTAATATTAATGTTTGATTATATATAAAAGTCTTTTGGTGGTGACTTTATTATTAGAAAATTATTTGTGTTTATAGGCGTAAACTTAATGGCAGAGCAATGAAGCATTAATCTTTTAAAATCAAAATTACCATATAATGAATCTCCTATAAGTGGATGACCAATATAAGAAAAATGTACACGAATTTGATGAGTTCTGCCAGTAATTAGATTACATTTAACAATACTACAATTAGAATCTATAGAATAGTCTAAAACTTCATATTTTGTTATAGAAGGTTTACCAGTTTCAAAGTCAATACATCTTTCTATTATACTATTGTTTTTTCTAGCTATGGGTAAATCAATAGTACCAGTATTTTCATCAAATTTGCCGTGAACTATTGCTAAATAAGTTTTAGAAAATGTGTTATTTTGCATTTGAAGAGAAAGATATTCGTGTGAATATGCACATTTTGCAAATACGACAATGCCAGAAGTTCCTATATCTAATCGGTTTACAGGACGTATTTTTTTGTGTAATCCAATAGTGTCAAAATAAAATTTAATCCCATTTGAAAGTGAATTTTCGTAATGTTGCATTGATGGGTGTACTGGTATCCCAGAAGGCTTATTTACTATTAAAATCCATTCATCTTCGTACAAAATATCTAAATCCATTGGAGTTGGTACAATGTTTGAATTATCTTCCCAATAGTTAAAATCTATATTTATAAAGTCTCCTAATTCTAAGTTTTTTCGTGTATCACAAAGTAATTCATTACAGGTAATAAGTTTTTCATTTATAATTTGTTGACGTAATCTGCTTGATATTTTTAGTTTTGATTGTAATATTTGGTTAATTGTTAAACCAATATCTTCTTTTTTTGCAATATATTTTAATTCCATAAATAACTCCATAATTTAATTTGATAGTATTATATAATTTTTTTTTGTAAAAATCAACTTAAAAAAGCATTGATATATTTGACATTTTGTAGTAAAATATTTGATATAAAAAACGAAAGGAAGATTAAATATGAAAATTACTTATAAAGGAAAAGAGCTAGAAGTACAAGAACCAATAAAAGTAGAGGAATTATTAAAAAAAGAAATAGATAATAGTAAATACAAAGTAGTAGGCTGTATATTTAATAATGAATATCAAAATTTAGAATATGAAATAAAAAATGATGGAAAGGTAGATTTAATAGATACTTTTTCAAAAGAGGGAATGAAAATTTATGTTAGAACATTAGTATATATAATGGGAAAAGCTTATGAAAAAATATATCCAAATGAAAAGCTAACAGTAGAATATCAATTAGGAAATGCAATGTTTTGTACAATTGACAATATGAAAATAACAGAAGAATTTATTGAGAAAATGACTGAAGAAATAAAAAAAATAATAAGTGAAGATTTAAAAATAAAAAAAGTAATAATGACAAGAGAAGAAGCAAAAGAATTTTATGAAAAAACAAATGCATCTAAAGGAAGATTACAATATGATTTAACAGATAATGAAGAAATTTATATGTATTATTGTGAGGATTATTATAATTATTGTTATGGTACAATGGCAAATAGAACAGGAGTATTAGAAAATTTTGAAATAATAAAATATTATGATGGATTTTTATTAAGATATCCGACTACAAAAAATCCAACTGAAATACCAGAATTTAAACCAACTAAAAAATTGTCATGGGCATTAGAAGAATATGAGCGTATACACAAAATACTAGAAACAAATACTGTATATAAATTGAACAAAGCAATAAATAGTGGAAGAATAAAAGACGTAATTATGCTTGCAGAGGCATTACATGAAAAGAAAATAGCAAATATTGCAGATGATATAGCAAAAAGAAAAAATGTTAAAATGGTTTTAATAGCAGGTCCATCATCATCAGGAAAAACTACATTTGCACAAAGGTTGGGAATTCAATTAAGATTGAATGGAATTAAACCAGTAACTATTTCAGTTGACAATTACTTTGTAGAGAGAAGTGATACTCCAAAAGATGAAAATGGAGAATATGATTTTGAGTCAATAGAAGCTATAGATTTGAAATTATTTAATGAACATTTAGTAAAACTTTTAAATGGTGAAGAAATAGAAATGCCAAGATTTGATTTTCATGAAGGTACTAAAAAATATAAAGGTGATATGTTAAAATTAAATTCAGATGAGATCCTTGTAATAGAAGGTATACATTGTTTGAATGATAAATTGACAAGTCAAATATCAAAAGATGAAAAATATAAAGTTTATATAAGTGCTTTAACAGTTTTGAATATGGATAGATACAATAGAATATCAACAACAGATACACGTTTAGTTAGAAGAATTGTAAGAGATTATCAATTTAGAGGGTATTCAGCAAAACATACTTTAGATACTTGGGTAAGTGTTAATAGAGGAGAAGAAAAGAATATTTTTCCATATCAAGAAGATGCAAATAAAATATTTAATACATCATTGATTTATGAGTTAAGTGCATTAAAAGATATAGCTAAACCATTACTTGAAGAGATTACACAAGATGAAAAAGAGTATGCAGAAGCTCAAAGATTGTTAAATATTTTGAAATATTTTGAATCTATACCTAATGAAGAAGTTCCTACTAATTCATTGTTAAAAGAGTTTTTGGGTGGCGGAAATTTCAAATATTAGATTGACAATATACATAAAAAAATGTATAATGTTTATAGTTTAAAAATTAAAGAAAAGGAAAGTTGATAATATGTTAGCAAAATATTGGAAAAAAATAGGATTACTAATATTAATAATTGCTTGTGTATTTAATGTGATGGGAAAACTAGTAAATAAGGTATCATTAAATAAAGAATTGGTATCATCAGCAATGTATGTAGTGCAAAATCAAAAAAATGAAATTTTAAAGAATAAAACAACAAATACAAATAATAAATAAAAATAATATTAAAATACTTGAAAAAAAAAATAAAATATGATATTATTAAAAACAGTCATGTTTAAACTATGAAAAAAGAGGTGAATTAAGAATGAAAGAAGGAATACATCCAAATTACAATAAACAAACAACAATTACATGTGCTTGTGGTAATGTTTTAGAAGTTGGTTCAACAAAAAAAGATATAAAAGTAGATGTTTGTTCAAAATGTCATCCATTCTGGACAGGAAATCTAAGACAAGAAACAGCAGGTGGAAGAGCAGACAAATTTAAGAAAAAATATGGTCTTGCATAATTTAAAAATAGTTAAAATAAAAAGTAGTAAAAAAGTGGGGAAAAGTATCACTGTAGAGGTGAGAATATCCTCGCTTTTTTTATAGTTAATTATTGATTTTTTTAGTCAAATATAGTAGAATAATCAGAGAAAAAATAGAAGCCGAAAGGATTGAATTTGTAAAAATGAACGAAGAAAAAGAAATACAAAAACAAAAAGAATATATAGAGAAAGTAAAGAAATTAAATAAAGAAAAAAATTTAAAATATGCAATATTAACAATGGGATGCCAATTAAATGAAAATGATTCAGAAAAAATTTCAGGAATGATTGAACAAATGGGATATACAAAAACTGAAAATCCTAAAGAAGCTGATTTAAATTTATTTAATACATGTTGTGTAAGAGAAAATGCAGAAGATAAGTTGTTTGGTAAATTGGGAGAATTAAAAAAAGTAAAAGAGGAAAATGGGACAATTATAGCAATAGGTGGTTGTATGATGCAAGAAAAACATATAACTAATAAAATAAAGGAAAGTTATCCTTTTGTAGATATATTATTTGGAACACATACAATTCATAAATTCCCAGAGGATTTGTATAATGTGTTAGAAACTAAACAAAAACAAGAAGACATATTAGATATTGATGGTAAAATATATGAAGGTTTACCAATAAAAAGAGAAAATAATTTAAAAGCGTCTGTAACAATAATGAATGGGTGCAATAATTTTTGCAGTTATTGCATAGTTCCTTATGTTAGAGGAAGGGAAAGAAGCAGACATCCAAAAGATATTTTACAAGAAGTTGAACAATTGGCTAAAGAAGGGTATAAAGAGATAACTTTATTGGGGCAAAATGTTAATTCATATTTAAGAGCAGAAAAATGGAAAGAAAAGGGTTTGGAATATAATGGGATAAATTCATTTGCAACATTATTGAGAGAAATAAATAAAATAGATGGAATAGAGAGAATTCGTTTTATATCACCTCATCCAAAGGATTTTACAGATGATGTAATAGAGGCAATTGCAAATTGTGAAAAAGTGTGTAAGTTAGTGCATTTGCCATTACAGTCTGGTAGTACAGAAGTGTTGAAAGTAATGAATAGAAGATATACTAAGGAACAGTATTTGGAATTAGTTGAAAAAATGAAGGCTAAAATTCCAAATTTGACATTGTCAACAGATATAATAGTTGGCTTCCCTGGTGAGACTGAGAAAGATTTTGAAGATACATTGGATGTTGTTAGTAAAGTGAATTATGAACAGGTTTATATGTTTATTTATTCTCGAAGAGTTGGAACTCCAGGTGATAAAATGGAAAATCAAATTCCAGATGAGGTAAAACATGAAAGATTTGATAGGTTGAAAGAACTTGTTGAGTCACAGATTGCTGAGAAGAATAAGAAATATGTTGATACTGTTCAGTATGTAATGGTTGAGGGCAAAAGTAAGAATAATGCTGATATGTTGACTGGTAGAACTGATAGTAATAAGGTTGTTGTTTTTGAGGGTGATGATAGTTATGTTGGAAAGTTGTTACCGGTTAGGGTTGTTTCTGAGCATTTGTGGTACCTTAAAGGGGTAGTTGAAAAATAATTACAATTTTGGCTGCGTTAAATTTCATTTAAAATGCGGTTACATACATATTTAAAATAATATGGGAGGATGAGAAATATGGCAGAGTTTTCGCCTATGATGCAAAGGTATCTTGAAACAAAAGAACAATATAAGGATTGCATATTATTTTATCGTTTGGGTGATTTTTATGAGATGTTTTTTGATGATGCAATTATAGCTGCTAGAGAATTAGAAATAACATTGACTGGAAAAGATTGTGGACAAGAGGAAAGAGCTCCAATGGCAGGTGTACCACACCATGCTGCTGAAATGTATATTTCTAGGTTGATTGCAAAAGGATATAAAGTGGCTATATGTGAACAGTTAGAAGATCCTAAAACAGCTAAGGGAATAGTAAAAAGAGGTGTAATAAAAGTTGTAACACCTGGAACGATTATAGATAGTAATATGCTTGAAGAGAGAAAAAATAATTATATTATGTCTATATATAAAACTGGAATATATTTTGGTATAAGTGTTTGTGATATATCTACAGGTGAATTTTATTCAGCTGAAATAAAAGATCAACAAAATTTTCCACTTTTATTAGATGAATTGGCAAGATATAATCCATCTGAATTAGTAATAAATAGTATGATGGCTGATTGCCAAGAAGAAATATCAAAAATTAAAGAACGTTTTGATTGTTATATAACACGTTTTCAAGATAAATTTTTTAATAGTAAAATAGATACTTTGAATTTGAGATTTAATATAGTTGATACAAGTAATAAAACAATAGAGAATTTAAAAGATAAAACATTGGCAATTCCACCAATAAATGCATTACTTGCATATATTGAACAAACTCAGATGACTACATTAGATCATTTGAATAAAATAACAATTTATCAGATTTCGAAATATATGTCTTTAGATATAAATGCACGTAGAAATTTAGAAATTACTGAAAAAATGCGAGATAAGTCCAAAAAGGGAACATTATTATGGGTATTAGATAAAACTTCGACATCAATGGGAGGAAGAATGTTAAGAAGGTGGTTAAATGACCCATTAATTGATACTTTAGAAATAAATAATAGATTAAATGCAGTAAAAATTTTAAAAAATGATATGATTTTGCGTGGAGATATAACAGAAAATTTGAAAAAAGTATATGACATAGAACGTTTAGCAGGAAAGATGGCTTATGGGAATGCAAATGCACGTGATATGATAACATTAAAAAATTCTTTGGAAAAGTTACCTGATTTGAAGCAAGTATTATCAAATATAAAAGAAAGCATAATGTTAGAGGAAATATATCAAAATATTGATGAATTAAAAGATATACATGACTTGATAGAAAAAGCAATTGTAGATGATCCTCCTATGACAATAAAAGATGGGGGAATAATAAAGATTGGCTATGATGAAGAAATAGATAAATTAAAAACAGCAACAACAGAAGGAAAAAATTGGATAGTTAATTTAGAGGCTGAAGAACGTGAAAAGACAGGTATTAAAAATTTAAAAGTTGGATTTAATAAGGTATTTGGATATTTTATAGAAGTTACAAAATCATATTTATCACAAGTACCAGATAGATATGTAAGAAAACAGACTTTGACAAATGCTGAAAGATATATAACAGAAGATTTGAAAAATTTAGAAAATCAAATTTTAGGAGCAGAAGAAAAAGTTGTAAACTTAGAATATAATGCTTTTATAGAGATAAGGGAAGAAATTGCAAAAAATATAAAAAGATTACAATCAACAGCAATGGCAGTATCTGAATTAGATGTATTAACATCATTTGCACAAGTTGCAGAGGACTTAAATTATTGTATGCCTCAAGTTGATAATTCTGGAATTATTGATATAAAAGCAGGTAGACATCCTGTTATAGAAAAAATGTTGGGAGCTGGTTCTTTTGTAGATAATGATACATATTTGGATAAAGATGAAAATAGATTATCTATAATAACTGGACCTAATATGGCTGGTAAGTCTACATATATGAGGCAAGTAGCTTTGATTACACTTATGGCACAAGTAGGAAGTTTTGTTCCAGCAAGTGAAGCACATATAGGTGTTGTTGACAAGATTTTTACAAGAGTAGGTGCTTCAGATGATTTAAGTATGGGGCAAAGTACTTTTATGGTAGAAATGATGGAAGTTGCAACAATATTGAAAGAAGCTACATCTAATAGTTTGGTTATATTAGATGAAATAGGTAGAGGAACATCGACTTATGATGGATTATCTATTGCATGGGCTGTTGCAGAATATATTGCTGATAAGGAAAAATGTGGAGCAAAAACTTTATTTGCAACACATTATCATGAACTAACAGAATTAGAAAATCAATCTGATGGAATAAAAAATTATTCAATAGCGGTTAAGGAAAAAGGTGAGGACATTATATTCTTAAGAAAAATAGTTAGAGGTGGAACAGATGAAAGTTATGGTATACATGTTGCAAGACTAGCAGGTGTACCAAAAGTTGTAACACAAAAGGCTAATGAATTTTTAAGAAATATAGAAAAGAAAAATGTTTTAACTGGTAAAAAAGCAGAAAAAGAGGATAAGAAAAAAGTGGAAGGTCAGTTTGACATGTATAATTATAAATTAGCAGAAATTGCACATGAGTTAGATAAAGTTAATTTAAATGAATTAACTCCAATAGATGCGTTAAATACATTGGTGAAAATCAAGGAAAAAATGAAATAAAATTTGGAAGGATGTAATTAAATTATGTATGAAAGAAGTGCAATTGTATTAGAAAAATACTTAAACAAAGTTTTTGGACAAGATAAACAATCAGATATAAGAATCAGTTATGAAACATTTAAAAGTGTTTTAGAGGAGATGGAAAAATATCAGGTAATTACTGAAGAAGAAGAAAAAATAATAAGTGAATTCGATGAAATTGCAAATAAAATGCAAACTATTCAAAAAAATCAAGAAGACATAAGTAATGATACTATAAAAAGAGAAGATTTTAGGATAAAGTTATTTAATGATTTTGATCAGGCACCAGCTACAATTGAAAAAAAGTTATTGAGAATTGAAAAGCTAGAAGAAAGTGCTGTGGAAGAGCAAAGAAGTTTAAGAGAAGAATATATACAATTATTACATGAATTTACAGAAAAACAAGGGGAGAGAAATAAATGTAATAAATTAAAGAGAACGTCTGAAGCAAATCATATAAGAATATTAAATGATACAATAGAAATATTAGGTTCTATTGATGTTGCAAATGTGAAAAAAGTAAAAGAGTTTATTTCTGCAGATAATGAAGAATTGAATAAATCATTAAATACAATAATGTTAGAAAATGGAAAAAATGAAAGAGTAAAATTTGATAAAAATGTTATCCAAAAAGCTGTAGAAGTCAGAATTAAAATGGCAAAAAAAGAAGCTGAATGTTATGTGCTATCTTATGAAAGATTGAAGAAATTGATGTCAGAGATAGATAGTGAAGAGTTAAATTTATCTAAATACCAAAAAACATTAAAAGATATAACATCAAAATTAGATTTTATAGATGCAGAAAGAGAATATTTGGTGAGCTTTTTAGATAATGAAAGAATTACAGCTATAAGTGGTGAAAAAGCACATAAAGTTATGATGGATCAAGCTTGTAAAGATTTTGATAGTGATATGGTGCAAATTCATAATTTGTATAATTTGTTATTGAGAGAAATATCAGGAAAATCAACTAAGAAAGCATATAAGGAATTTTATAATGGAACATATTTATTAGGAATAGAAGAAACAGAAAAATCATTTAATCAAGAAGTTAATACTATAAAATCTAAATCTGGTGTAGGAGCTATTATAAATACAAATTATTGGAGAATTGAAGGTATAAAAAATATTTATGAGGTATTTAATGAAAAAGTAGAGGAACAATATGGAAGAGATTTAGCAGAATTTATGCCTCAACCAGAAATAGAGGAAGTAGTGGAAGAAGAGAATTTACACGAAAATGATGACATATATGAAGAAGATGATGATGACGAAGAATGGTTTATAAGTAATAAAGAATTATATGGAGATTTTGAAGATGAAGAGCAAGATGATGAAATAGAAGATAATGAAGAAGATGTTGAGGATGATGATTATTTAGATGATGATTTTGCTGAAGAAGACGAATATGGCGATTTTGAGGATGAAGAAGATGATGATTTTGAGGATGACGAAGATGATGAGGAATATGAGGAAAGTGATTATGATGATAATGATTATCAAGATGAACAATATGAAGAAGATGATTATGAAAATGAATATGATGATGAACAAGAGGATAATGGTGAATATATAGATGAAGATGAAAATAATGCTGATGATGAAGAGGATGAGGAAAAGGAAAGAGAAGAAATAAGAAAATATATAAAAGGAAAAACTAAAAAGACGACAAGAAAAAATAAAAAGGAATCAAAAGAGGAAAAAGAAAGTATATTTGGAAAATTCTTTCAAAAGGGAAAAATTTAGGGTTTGAGTTTTCTAAGTGGAGATTTAAGGTGAAATTTTAGTATTTAGATTTGAAAAAATTTCCAGAAAATGATATTTAAAGTTTGGAAAGGAGATATAATGTCATATATTGAATTTAAAGATGTTGTAAAACAATATCAAATGGGAGAAGTAACAATTACGGCATTGGATAAGACTAATTTTTCAATAGAAAAAGGAGAGCTAGTTGTAATAGTAGGACCAAGTGGGGCTGGAAAAACAACAGCTCTTAATATTTTAGGTGGAATGGATACAGCAACATCAGGAGCTGTAAAAATAGATGGAAAAGATATAAGTAATTTAAAACCAAAGGAATTAACAAAATATAGAAGAGATGATATTGGGTTTGTATTTCAGTTTTATAATTTGGTTCAAAATTTAACAACTTTAGAAAATGTTGAATTAGCAACTCAAATATGTAAAGATTCACTTGACCCAAAAACAATATTAAAAAAAGTTGGTTTGGAAGAAAGAATGAAAAATTTCCCATCGCAACTTTCAGGTGGAGAACAGCAAAGGGTTGCAATAGCAAGAGCAATAGCAAAAAATCCTAAAATATTATTATGTGATGAACCAACAGGTGCTTTAGATTATAATACAGGAAAACAAATTTTACAGTTATTGCAGGATACAGCTAGAAAAGAAAAAATGACTGTAATAATAATAACTCATAATGCAGCGTTGGCACCTATGGCCGATAAAGTAATTAGCTTTAAGAATGGAAAAGTACAAGATATAAAATTAAATGACAGACCATTGCCAATTTCGGAAATAGAATGGTAAAAAACAATTTTTAACTTGAAATAAGGAGTGAGATTAAGTATGGTTAAAGCACTTCGCAAAGATGCATTTAAAGAAATTATAAATACTAGAAAAAGATTTTTATCTATATTATTAATAGTATTGTTAGGTGTAGGATTTTTTGCAGGAATAAGGGCAGTGAGCCCAGATATGAAAAAAACGGCAGATATGTATTTTGATGAGAATAAAATGATGGATATAGAAGTAATTTCTACAAAGGGATTGACAGATGATGACGTAAAAGAAATACAAGATTTACAGGATGTGAAAATTGTAGAGGGAACGTATAGTAAAGATGTTTTAACAAAGGTTGATGAAGAGGAAGTTGTTTTAAAAATTCATACACTTTCAGATAATATAAATTGTGTAAAATTGCAACAAGGCGAGATGCCAAAAAATGAGGAAGAGTGTGTAGTTGAGGAAAGTTTTTTAAATAGTACTAATAAAAAGATTGGTGATACAATAATTTTAGAAGCGAAAGATACTTTAGCAGGTCCGAATTTAAAAAATAAAGAAATAAAAATTGTAGGATCAATACGTTCACCATTGTATATATCAAGAGAAAGAGGCTCTACAAAATTAGCATCTGGAAAAATAAATTATTATATTTATGTACCACAGTCAGAAATTATATCTCAAATTTATACGGAGATATATGTTAGAGTAAAAGATGCAGATAAATTAGATACGTTTTCAGATGAGTATGAAGATAAGATTAAAAAAGTGAAATCAGATATAGAAAATATTGCAAAAGAGTGTACAGAATCAGAATATGAAAAGCTAAAAGTAAAACCAGAATGGTATGTGTTAGATAGAAATCAAAATACTGGATATGCAAGTTATTCACAGGATTCTGAAAGAATTGCAAATATTGGAAAAGTATTTCCAGTTGTATTTTTTGTAATAGCAGCATTAATAAGTTTAACATCAATGACAAGAATGGTGGAAGAACAAAGAGTGCAAATAGGAACTTTAAAAGCATTAGGATATACAAAAGGAAAAATTGCTTTAAAATATATATTATATGCGGTCCTAGCTACATTAATTGGTGGAATAATAGGGATGTTACTAGGTTTTAGAATATTGCCGGAAATTATATATAATATGTATGCTATGATGTATTCAATGAAAGATGTGGTTTTAGAATTTAATACAGGAATAGCAATCACAGGATTAGGTTTAGCTTTAATATGCACTGTTGGAGCAACAATAATAGCTTGCTATAAAGAATTAAACTTACAACCAGCATCATTAATGAGACCAAAATCACCTAAAGCTGGAAAACGAGTATTATTAGAAAGAATATCATGGTTGTGGTCTAAATTAAAATTTACTCAAAAGGTAACTATAAGAAATGTTTTCAGATATAAAAAAAGAGTATCTATGACAATAATAGGTATTTTAGGATGTACAGCATTAATGGTTGCAGGTTTTGGTTTAAGAGAATCGGTAAGTAATATGATACCATCACAATATGGAGAAGTTTTTTTGTATGATATGTCAATAACATTAAAAAATGAACAAACAAGTGATGAGATACAAAAGTATATAGATGAAGTTTGCAATATAAAGACAAATGATAAAAATAATGATGTGACAGATGCAATGGCATTCAATATGCAAGCAGTGGAGATTTTAAATAAGGAGACAAAACAAGATATTCAGCTTATAGTGCCGGAAAAAACGGATGTACTTTCAGATTATATAGTGTTAGAGAATAGAGTGTCAAAAGAAAAATATTCGTTAAGTGATAATGGTGTTGTCATTACAGAGAAATTGGCAAAATTGCTAGATATAAAACAAGGAGATAAAATAACAATAAAAAATTCAAATGATAAACAAGCAGAGGTAGAAGTAAAGGGAATAACAAGAAATTATTTGATGCATTATATGTATATTAGTCCAGAATATTATGAAAGTATTTTTGGAGAGAAAGTTAAATATAATACAATATTATTAAAAGAACAATCTGAGGTAAAGAAATCAGAAGAATCTGAAAATAAACTTGGTAAAAAGATACTAGAAAATTCTAATATTTCTAAAGTTACTTTTATGTCTCAAACTAAGTCAATATTTGATGAAGTTATGGATAATATGACATTTGTTGTTTGGATTTTGATAATTTCGGCAGGATTACTTGCTTTTGTAGTATTATATAATTTGGCAAATGTAAATATAAGTGAAAGAATAAGAGAATTAGCAACAATTAAAGTTCTAGGATTTTATGATAAAGAAGTTTATGATTATGTTGGAAGAGAAACAACGATTTTAACAATAATAGGTATATTGCTTGGTTTGGTTGCAGGATATTTCCTAGAAATGTTTATTTTAAAAACTTGTGAGTTAGATATATTAATGTTTGATACTCGTATAAGTATATGGTCTTATGTTTATTCTGCTAGTTTAACAATTTTGTTTACATTAATAGTAAGTGTAGTAACATATTTTGCTTTAAAGAAAATTGATATGATTGAAAGCTTAAAAAGTGTAGAATAATTTCATTAAAAATTAGCAGTCTACTATTGACAGTGCTAAAATAAAGTTGTATAATAAAAAAGTACTGAGAAAAGTATATAAAAAAGATAAAAAGGCAAACTAAATATATGATAAGAGCACAGTCTGTTTATAGAATTGTGCTTTTAATGCAATTGAAAAAATTATAAATCTTTTCAATTGGATGTTAGAAGCCTTAAGAAAAGGAGGTAGTTGAAAATGAATATTCAAAAATTTACACAAAAATCATTGGAAGCTATACAAAATGCACAAAGTATAGCATTAGAAAATCAAAATTCGCAAATAGAGCAAGAACACTTAATGCTTTCTTTATTAGAACAGGAAGATAGTTTGATAAAAGAATTGTTAAAAAAGATGGGAATCACAAATGGCTTTGAAGAAACATTAAAAAATAAAATTAATATGATGCCAAAAATGTCTGGAGGGGCTAGACCAAATGATAGTATATATGTTTCAAGAGATGTAGATGTGACTTTAAATGATGCGGAAAAAATTGCTACAAAAATGAAAGATGAATATGTATCAGTAGAACATATTATGTTGTCATTATTTGATAATGCAAATGGGCAGATAAAGGATTTATTTAGAACTTATGGTATAAATAAAAATGAGTTTTTAAAAGCTTTATCAAGTGTTAGAGGTAATGCTAGAGTTACAACAGATAATCCAGAAGAGACTTATAATGCTTTAAAGAAATATGGTCAAGATTTGGTAAAAATGGCAAGAGAGCAAAAATTGGATCCAGTTATAGGAAGAGATACAGAAATAAGAAATGTAATAAGAATATTATCAAGAAAAACTAAAAATAATCCATGCTTAATAGGTGAACCAGGTGTTGGTAAAACAGCTATAGCGGAAGGGTTAGCTCTTAGAATAGTTAGAGGTGATGTGCCAGAAGGACTAAAAGATTGTACAATATTTTCTTTGGATATGGGATCACTTGTTGCAGGGGCAAAATATAGAGGAGAGTTTGAAGAGAGATTAAAGGCAGTTTTACAGGAAGTAAAAAAGAGTGAAGGCAAGATAATATTATTTATAGATGAAATTCATACAATTGTTGGAGCTGGAAAAGCTGATGGTGCTATGGATGCAGGAAATATATTAAAACCAATGTTAGCAAGAGGAGAATTACATTGTATAGGTGCAACAACTTTAAATGAATATCGTCAATATATAGAAAAGGATCAGGCATTGGAAAGACGTTTCCAACCTGTTATGGTTGATGAACCAAGTGTAGAAGATACTATATCAATATTGAGAGGGTTAAAAGAAAGATATGAAGTGTATCATGGTGTAAAAATTTCAGATAATGCGCTTATTGCTGCAGCAACTTTATCACATAGATATATTTCAGATAGATTTTTACCAGACAAGGCTATTGATTTGATAGATGAAGCATGTAGTATGATTAAAACAGAAATGGAATCAATGCCAACAGAACTAGATGAAATATCAAGAAAAATAATGCAATTAGAGATAGAAGAAACAGCATTATCTAAAGAAACTGATGAAATGTCAAAACAAAGATTACAAGATATTCAAAAAGAGAAGGCAGAATTAAAAACAAAATTTGATTCTATGAAAGCAAAATGGGAAAATGAAAAACAGTCAATAGGAAAAGTACAAAAATTAAGAGAAGAAATAGAAAGTGTAAATAGTCAAATAGAACAAGCTGAAAGAAATTATGAATTAAATAAAGCCGCTGAACTTAAATATGGAAAATTACCAGAATTGAAGAAACAATTAGAATTTGAAGAGGAAAAAACGGAAAAAGAGAAAAATACTGAAAATAGTTTGTTACGTAATAAAGTAACAGAAGATGAAATTACAAAAATAATTTCAAGATGGACTGGTATTCCTGTGGCAAAATTGATGGAAGGAGAGAGAGAAAAGTTACTTCATTTAAGTGATATTTTGCATAAAAGGGTAATTGGTCAAGATGAAGCTGTTGAAAAGGTTTCAGAAGCAATTATACGTTCAAGAGCAGGAATAAGTGATCCACGTAGACCAATAGGTTCATTCCTATTTTTAGGTCCAACAGGAGTTGGAAAAACAGAACTAGCAAAAGCATTAGCAGAAAGTTTATTTGATGATGAGCATAATATTGTTAGAATTGATATGTCAGAATACATGGAAAAATATTCGGTTTCTAGGTTAATTGGTGCACCTCCAGGATATGTCGGATATGAAGAAGGTGGACAATTAACAGAAGCTGTTAGAAGAAAGCCATATTCAGTAGTACTTTTTGATGAAATAGAAAAAGCACATCCAGATGTATTTAATATTTTATTACAAGTATTAGATGATGGTCGTATAACAGATTCTCAAGGTAGAACAGTTGATTTTAAAAACACTATAATAATTTTAACCTCTAATTTAGGTTCAGAATATATATTAGAAGGAATTGAAGATAGTGGAGAAATATCAAAAGAAGCACAAGATAAAGTTAATACTTTGTTAAAACAGAGTTTCCGTCCAGAATTTTTGAACCGTTTAGATGAAATAGTATTTTATAAGCCATTGAAAAAAGCAGAGATTTCTAAAATTTTGGATTTATTAATTATAGATTTGGAAAAAAGATTGGAAGATAAACATATTAGGTTAGAATTAACAGATTCTGCTAAAAATTATTTGATTGATAATGGCTATGATGAAATTTATGGTGCTAGACCTTTAAAGAGATTTGTTCAGAAAAAATTAGAGACTTTGATTGCTAAAAAGATTTTGACTCAGGAGATTTTGCCTAATTCTCTTGTTACAATTGATTGTGTAGATAATGAGTTATGTTTGGTTAATAAGAAACGATAAATTTAATTCTAAAAAAGGCCGCATTTTGCGACCTTTTTTAGAATTAGATTTCAATCTTAGGTTGATATCTTTCAAGCCACATATTAACTTGGCACAAATAAGCCATAAGTTGTGGACCGGTCATTAATTGACCAAACCATGGGCGAGAAAAGGAATTGCCATCAGTTGCAAGGATATCTAAAATGTAATCTTTGTTTAAAATATAATTAATAGGAGCATTTGGCTTTTTCATAATTTCAGAAAGCATATATTTCACAGTGTTTAAGTATGTTGGATTATGAGTTTTTGGATAAGGAGATTTTTTTCTATCAACAATTTCTTTAGGAAGAAAATCACGACAAATATATCTAAGTAATCCTTTTTCACGACCGTTTAAAGCCTTCATTTCCCAAGGAATATTCCATACATATTGGGCTAATCTATAATCACAGAAAGGTACACGAAGTTCAAAACCGTTATACATAGCCATTCTATCAGAACGGTCAAGTAAAGTTTGCATGAACCAATTTAATGTTAAATATGAAATTTTTCTTTTTTCAGCAGTTTCTTTAGAATCTGCATCGAGAATATCAACTTCAGATAAACTTTCATTGTATCTGAAATCAATATAATCTTTTAAATTGATTTTTGATGCAATTTTTGTATTTAATAATTTTTGTCTTTCTTCTATAGCAATGGACCATGGAAATGTACCACTATTTAGACTATCTGTACGGAAAAACCATGGATAACCTCCAAAAATTTCATCGGCACATTCTCCAGTTAGTGAAACTGTCATTTCTTTTTTTACATTTTTACAAAATAAAAGTAGAGAAGAGTCAATATCTGCCATACCAGGCATATCTCTTGCAATCATAGCATCTTCTAAATATTTTGCTAATTCAGGAGTATCAATAACAATAGAGTGATGTTTAGTATGAAGATTTTTGTTCATAAGTTCTATATAATAATTATCAGAATTTGGCTGAAAATCACTTTTAACAAAGTTTTTATCATTATCTACATAATCAATAGAGTATGTAGATAAAGGGGGCAAATTTTGCTTTTTACAGTAATCAGCAGCAAATTTTGTAATAATACTAGAGTCTAAGCCTCCAGAAAGAAATGTGCATAGAGGAACATCAGATACTAATTGACGAGTTATAGCATCATTTAATAAAAATTTTACTTTTTCACAAGTTGTTTCTAAACTATCAGTATGAGGCTTGGAAATAAGTTTCCAATATCTTTGAATATGAAATCCAGAGTCATTGTATATAGCGAAATGTGCTGGTTTTAGTTCATAAATGTTTTTAAAAATAGTTGTTCCAGAAGTATGAGCAGGTCCTATTCCAAATAATTCACCCAGACCTTTAGCATCAATAATTTTTTCGATACTTGGATATTTAAAAATTGCCTTTAGTTCTGAGGCAAAAATTAAAGAGTTATTAAAAAATGTATAGAATAAAGGTTTAACTCCAAAATGATCTCTTGCTATAAAAAGTTCCTGTTTTTTTTGATTCCAGATGGCAAATGCAAAAATACCATTTAGATGATGTATAACATCATTTCCGTAATGAATATAGCTTTTCAGCAGAATTTCTGTGTCACAATGTCCTTCAAATGTAAATCCATTTTTTATTAATGTTTCTTTTAATTCTTTTGTATTATATATTTGACCGTTATATACAATTACATAATCTCCATAATTGTATTTTTCAATCATTGGTTGCTTTCCGACCTTTAGGGTCTATAACAATTAATCTTTTGTGTGCCATACAGATAGAATCATTAATGTAATATCCTTCTTCGTCAGGTCCTCTTTTAGAAAGAGTATTATTCATTTTTTTTAATAAATCAATTTCTTTAGTATATTCAAATTTTTGTTTTAAATTTACAAATCCTACAAATCCACACATAGTTACCTCCATTTATTTATATTATATATATTATGATAAAAAAATATATATGTTATAAAAGAATTGACATAATTTTATACAAATGATAAAATAATAAAAAACTTTGAAAGGAAAAAATTATGAAAAAAAAGAATCGGATTAAAAAAATTTTAGTAACACAAAATGAGATGGCAATAATTGTAGATGATTATGCATATGTTAGTAATGAGAAATCAGAAGAGTTTAAGCTAGAAAAGTGTACGGTTTCATATATAGAAAGGATTTGTAATAAATTCAATAAAAAGACTAAAGTAAGAATGTTGGAAAAGGAAGTATTAAGCGAAGAAGAGAATTTTAAATTGAGAGTGACTCGGGATACATTTTGGATAGTTGAACTATTATTGATTTTTTGTTCAGCAGCTCAAACTGGAATGTTAAGAGAGGTATTTAGAGCACTTTTAATTTGTACATTTGTATTAAATAGAGTTTTTGAAAATAGGATGAAAATAAAATATTTAAAAACAGAAAGAACTATGGCAAGGCGGAAAGGAGCTTTATGTAAGACAATTAATGCATATAATAAATTAAAAAAAGTACCTACTGTAGAAGAGATAAAAAAAGCATCTTTTAAAGTACCATTTTTTATTTATATAGATGATATTATACATATATCATTTTTTGTTCTGTGGATATTGACAAAAAATATACTTTGTACAATACTTAATAATTCAATTGCAATAATTTTGGTTTGCATAATATTGATATTATTATATTATAATATAGTTGGAAGAAGCCAGTTAGCTGAACCAACATGGTATGAAATTAAAGTTGCTCAACAACTGATTAAATTTTATGATGAAGATTAGAACTTTTTTATAATTTTTTTACACAAAATATTTGACTATTGTATGATATTTTGTAAGTGAGTATTTTTATAGACAAAAGCGGACATTAATAGCATTTGCTTTTAAAGTCCGCGTCTTTGTTCGTGTGCGAAAATTTATGAAATAAATTTTTTGTACTAAGGTTGACAAAGTTCGACATAGGATATATAATTTTTTTGAAAATTAAGTATAAAGATATATAGCTTATTCGATTAGAGGAAGGAAGTAGTTTTGATGAATTTATTACAAAAAACTATAAAGCATTTTTGTTTAATAACACGACATAAATGGGTCGTTTTTAAATTGTGTTGTAAAGTAGGAGAAGTAAAAAGAGGATTATTACATGATTTGTCAAAATATTCGTGGACGGAATTTTCTGAGAGTGTAAAATATTATAATGGAACTCGTTCACCAATAAGAGAATGTAAAGAAAAAAATGGATATTCAAAAGCATGGTTACATCATAAAGGTAGAAATAAACATCATACAGAATATTGGTATGATACTAATGCACCAGAGCCAACACCAATAATGCCTTATGAATATGTTGCAGAAATGTTATGTGATAAAATGGCAGCTGGAATTATATATCAGGGAAAAAAATGGACAAAAGAATATGAACTTAGTTATTGGTTAAAAGAAAAAGATAAAGTTTTAGTTAATCCAAAAATAAAAGATTTAGTAACAGATTGTATGACTCAAGTTGCAGAAAAAGGGATTAATGCTGTATATACAAAGAAAAATTTTAAAGAATTATATAAGAAATATTGTAGTTAGAAAAAAATATTACTTTTAAACATTGACAAAATAGAAAAATACTAGTATAATTTTAAAGTGCACAATTTGAAGGATCATGTTTAAAGTTATCAATTTGTGTATGTAAAAATAGATAAACAAAATAAGATATATACATATCTATTAAGGAGGGATTTTAATGGCACAACCAAAAAGAAGATGGTCAAAAGCAAGAACACATGCTAAAAGATCAACATGGAAAAAAGAACAACCAACATTTTCTACATGCCCACATTGTCATGAACCAGTATTACCACACAGAGTTTGTGGAAATTGCGGATATTATGATGGAAAACAAGTTATTGCAAAAAAAGAATCTGAAAATGCATAATTATTAAAAGAAGGGACTATTTTATGTAGTCTTTTTTTGTTATAGGAAAGTTCGATGAACTTTCCTATAATAAAAAATAACAATGCACAGAAAATTTATTTTATAAATTTTCGCGCACGAACAAATAAGCGGACTTTAAAATGTTATGAATAAGTGCAAATGCTATTAATGTCTGCTTTTGTTCTTATACATAAAAGTTTCAAAAAAAATATGATTTTTTATTGAAATAAAATGAAAAATATGTTAATATTATATTATGTAACTATTTAAAAGTCTCAATAAGATTATATGGAGGAAAAAATATGCAGAAGAAGTATGCAGCATTACCAAAAAACATTCGAAGAATGATTGCAGGGGTGGCTATGAGACATAAAATTGAATATAGTGACGACAAGGTAAACGAGGAGATAATTATCTTTGGAGAGCCAGAAAAGGTAAAAGAAGTTGCGGAATATATTAAGAATGCATATGGAATAATCGGATAATTTTAATAACCGATTGAGAGGGTCATTAGAAAGCTAAAAGAGCAATCTAATGACCTTTTAAAATTTTTAAAAAAGTATTGCTAAATTTGAATTTTAGTGATATATTAAACAAGTAAAAAACGAATAAAAGATAAAATAAAAACAGGGAGGAAAAAATCCAAATGAAATTATTTAAAACTTACAGCGAAAAAGAAGTAAAAAGAGTAATGCCAATCGTAAAACAAATAAACGATTTGGAAGGAGAAGTGTCAAAATTATCTGACAGTGAATTGAGAGGAAAAACAGATTACTTTAAAAAATTATTAAATGAAGGAAAAACATTAAATGATATTCTACCAGAAGCATTTGCAGTAGTTAGAGAAGCATCAAAAAGAACTTTAGGATTAAGACATTTTGATGTGCAATTAATAGGTGGTATTATATTACATCAAGGAAGAATAGCAGAAATGAAAACAGGTGAAGGAAAAACATTGGTAGCAACACTTCCTGTATACTTAAATGCACTAGAAGGAAAGGGCGTACATGTAATTACAGTAAATGATTACTTAGCAAAAAGAGATAGTGAATGGATGGGAAAACTATATAAATTTTTAGGACTTTCAGTAGGACTAGTTGTAAATGGAATGGATCCAGATCAAAAACAAAAAGCATATAATGCAGACATAACTTATGGAACAAATAATGAATTTGGATTTGATTACTTAAGAGATAATATGGTAATTTATAAAGAACAATTGGTACAACGTGATTTACATTATGCTATAGTTGACGAGATTGATAGTATTTTAATAGATGAAGCACGTACACCATTAATTATTTCAGGAAGAGCAAATGAATCATCAGATTTATACAAAAAAGCAGATGATTTTGTAAAAAGACTAGAACCTAAAGTTATAGTTGAAGAAGATGTAAAAGATTATGACCAAGCAGAAGATAATGAAAAATATGATTATATAGTAGATTTAAAAGCAAAATCAGCTTCATTAACACAAAAGGGAATTAAAAAAGCTGAAGAATTTTTTAAATTAGAGAATTTTAATGATTTGGAAAATTCAACATTAGTGCATCATGTAAATCAAGCGTTACGTGCACATGGTGTAATGAAAAAAGATATAGATTATATAGTAAAAAATGGTGAAGTTCTTATTGTAGATGAATTTACAGGTCGTATTATGTATGGAAGAAGATATAACAATGGTTTACATCAAGCAATAGAAGCAAAAGAACATGTAAAAATAGCAGATGAATCAAAAACATTAGCAACAATAACATTCCAAAACTATTTTAGAATGTATGATAAATTATCTGGTATGACTGGTACGGCTATGACAGAAGAAGCTGAATTTGAAGAAATCTATAATTTAGATGTAGTATCAATACCAACTAATAAACCAATGATACGTAATGATGAAAATGATGTAATATATAAAACAGAAAAAGCTAAATTTAATGCGGTTGTAGAAAGTGTAAAACAAAGTTATGCAAAAGGACAACCTGTATTGATAGGTACTGTATCAATAGATAAATCAGAGAAATTAAGCAAATTATTACAAAAAGAAAGAATTCCACATGAAGTATTAAATGCTAAATCTCATGAAAAAGAAGCTATGATAGTAGCGCAAGCTGGTAAATTTGGAGCAGTTACAATAGCTACAAACATGGCAGGACGTGGTA
>OKRZ01000138.1_pt1 | contig 48071 bp, 37 predicted proteins | sample 1601141 | NCBI WGS metagenome assembly OKRZ01 (sample SAMEA3541524, study PRJEB24748) | human gut metagenome | biome: human gut; feature: human-associated habitat; material: faeces | place: China | collected 2012
TGCAAATGGGAAACGTGTGTTGGAAAAAGGGCATTCTTCCAGTAAATTTTTATATTTTATTAAAAAAACTTCTTTATCTTTTAAATTTATCGTATTTTTAAGTTCACTAATCATTATATATGCTTTATTTATATTATATTTACTTCCATCTTGATTTGATTCATATTTTTTATCATTTTCTTTATTAATTATATCTGTTGCAATCTTTATAAATTCTTGTTGTGCTAGATTTACATTATTATTGATATCTTCCCATTGTTCATCATCTAAAACACTATATGCCTTAAAAATATAATTCTTTGTTTTGATTACAACTTTATCTTTTTTCTGTTTTGAACATTTTTCAACAAACTTAGGTAAAAAATCATATACTGCTGAAAGTTCTTTTAATGTTTCTTTTTTATCTTCATCTTTTACAGCTTTTGTCAAATTATCATATTCCTTATTAAAGTTTGTAATGTCCTCTTTATTTTCCACCACTTGATATAAATCTATTGTAGTTGAGTATAATACTGTATATATTTTTTCAACATCATTTTTAATTTGATTCCAATTGATTTCATCTTTTTGAGTTAATATTCCTTCTTTTTTTAATTCATACTGTTTATTTGTCGTCTGTCCCTCTTGTTCAGTCTCTGATGAGCTTTTTTCTGAGCCTTCACTAGATTTCCCACCACTATCTTGCGATGAATCAGTACCAGATGATTCCGATTGTTCACTATCTTCTTCTATATTTGTAGCTGAAATAGTATAATTTTCAAATTTTATATTGTTAATTTCATTAAATAAATTTTGAAATTCATTTTCTAAATATTTTATTTCTGCTAGTGTTTTTTCATTTATATCTTCTGAATTATTTTTTGCTGATACTTTATAAATGCAAAATCCTGCTATAAAAATTATTAATATAAGCATAATATATGCAATTTTCCCATATTTTTTCAAACCAAACCTCCTATTTTACATTTTTTACTATAATTATTATTTGCTTTTTTATTACAAACTATTCCATTTTTTCTTTTATGTATATTTTTTTCTTTATTAAATATACTAAATAGTAGTAAATATGCGAACTTAAAATTAAGTTTTGCAAATATTATTAATATAACTTATCATATCAAAAAATGGAGAGAAATATGGTTTCTGTAAATTTATATAGTAATAGTTCAAAAGAATTAGAAAAGTTTTTAAGTTCATTTTATAACTCTTCTTTTAATATAAATAATGTTTTAACATGGCAACATTCATATAATAATCCAATTGAAGTTGCCGAAATAATTGGTATTTTTGCTGATAATATTGATGATTTTAAAATTATGATGTGGGTTTCTTTGGATAAAGGTGTTTATATTCATGTTACTAATGAAAATGCTGATAAATTAATTAAATATCTATTTGAAAGATATCCTTATTAAAAAAATGTACTAGACTAAAAATCTAGCACATTTTTATTATTCTTCTTCACTTACATGTTCAACTGTTTTATCATCATCTAATTTAGGATCTGCTTCAACTGTAACCGTTTTCTCTAAATTAGATTTTTCTTCACTTTCTGTTTGTTCATTTTCATTAGAATCACTATTTTCTATTATTTCTACTTCTTTTGCTGGTTCTTCTTTAATTTCTTCTTGTTTTGTTCCACATTTAGGACAGAATTTAACATCTTTTTCTATTTCAGCAAAACAACTTGGGCATTGTCTTTTATCTTTTAGTTCTAAACATTGTTTTAAATTTGACTCTATTTCATCACTTAAAACATCTATCTTTGTGCATTTTTCTTCTACTTCTTTTTCTATTTCGTATTTTCCTTCTCTTGTATGTTTTTGATAAACAGTCTCTCCTATTTCTTTATATATTTCATTTATTTGTGATTTTAAATCAGCAATCTTCATTCTTAATTTAGCTTCCTTAGCTAATTTTCCTGTCTTATCTGCTGTTACTTTGTATGCTTCACTTGCTTTTTTACCTAATTTATCAAAAAATTCCATTTTTATTCCTCCATTCAAGTTATCAATTTATATATTTTTTTATATTATGATTTTTTTACATATTTGATAGCTTTTTTATAAATATTATTCCTTTTTTTTAAATTTTTATTCTGAAAATTTTATTCCATTTTTTTATCTCTTGTCATCAAAGTTTTAACAGCCTCTTGTGGATCAAGATTTTCATATAAAACTTTATAAACAGTCTCAACTATTGGCATTTCAATATTATGTAATTTTCCAAGTTCATAAGCAACCTCAATATTATCAACACTCTCAATTACCATTCCAACTTCTTTTTTAGTTTCTTCAAGTGTTTTTCCCTGACCTATTAAATAACCCGCTTTTCTATTTCTGCTATGTTCACTTAAACAAGTTACTATCAAGTCTCCTAAACCACTTAAACCATAAAAAGTTTCTTCTTTTCCACCTAGCTCTACACCCAATCTAACAATTTCTTTCAAACCTCTTGTTATCAATGCCGCGAAACTATTATCACCAAGACCTATTCCAGCAGCTGCACCTGCGCAAAAAGCAATTATATTTTTTAATGCTCCACCAAGTTCTACTCCCTTTACATCATTTGAAGTATATATTCTCATTTTTTCTGACATAAATGCATCTTGAACATTTTTTAATATATTTTGATGTTTTGAAGCAATAACTAATGCAGTAGGTATCGCAATTGAGACTTCTTCTGCATGACTTGGTCCTGATAGCACGCCAATCTTAGCTGTTGGCATTTCTTCTAAAATAACCTCATCTAATGTCTCTAATGTTTCTTTTTCAAATCCCTTTGAGCATATTATTATTGGTGTATTTCCTACAAATTGTTTATACTGTTTAAATGTACTTCTTGTGAATTTTGAAGGTGTAACATGTAAAATCATCTCAGCATCTTTTATTACCTCTTCAAAGTCTGTTGAACAATAAATATTTTCTGGTAATGTTATCTCTGGTAAAAACTTGCATTTCCTTTCATTATTTAGTAAATCTCTCTCTTCTTCCATAAAAGACCAGATTTTAACATTATTTCCTACACTAGCCAGATGAACAGCTAACGCTACTCCCCAGCTTCCACTACCTATTATTGCAATATTCATAAATTTTCCTCCTTTGTTTTTTCGTCCAATGTGAATAATCAATGGGGACATTGTTAAATTATTTTGTTCCTTTAAAACTCAATTTGTTTTCTGTTCCATTTAAAATTCTTTTTATATTACTTCTATGATTATATAAAACAATTATAGCTAATATTACACTATAAACAAAATATACTCTACCATTTTTTCCATCTGTTAAAACTGTATAATGTTGATTTATAAATAATGTCAAAACAGGGAATAAAACAGCTGCTGCACATGAACCTAATGAAACCATTCTTGTTAACGCCATTAAAACAATTGCAAATACTAGACAAATTAATCCTATTTGCCAATTACTCATAAGTAAAACTCCAAGAGATGTTGCCACACCTTTTCCACCTTTAAATCCAAAAAATATTGGAAATGTATGTCCTAAAACAACTGCAATTCCTGCTATTTGTAAAAGTAACTCTTTGTCTAAATTTTTTACTATACTTCCTACAATTATTGCAATTGCAATAGATATAACCCCTTTTAATATATCACATATTAAAGTGATGGCTGCCGCTTTTTTTCCAACTGAACGTAACATGTTTGTTGTTCCTGCATTTCCACTTCCCTTTTCTCTTACATCAAATCCTGCCATTTTTTTACTTATTAACACTGAAAAATTTACGCTACCTATTAAATACGCTATTACCGCTACTATAATATATACTGCCATTTTTTATACCTTCTTCCTTTCACTTATTAATATTTATTTTTAAGACAACACCTTATAAAAAGTCATCTCAAAATAAGATTATTCTTTTTCACCTTTTTCCCTAACAATAATTCTAACTGGTGTTCCTTCTAATCCAAATTCTTTTCTAATTTGATTTACCAAATATCTTTGATAAGAAAAATGGAATAGTTCTTTATTATTAACAAAAATTACAAATGTTGGTGGCTTTGTAGAAGCCTGTGTTCCATAATAAATTTTTAGTCTTCTTCCTTTATCTGTTGGTGGTTGAACAATTGCTATTGCTTCATTTATTACTTGATTTAATACTGATGTTGATACTCTTAATGCATTTTGTTGAGCTACATTATTTATCATATCAAATAATTTATCAACTCTTTGACCTGTTTTTGCAGATATGAAAATCATTGGTGCATATGATAAATATGATAGTTTTTCGTAAACTTCTTTTTTGTATTTTTCAAGAGTTCCTGTTGTTTTCTCATATTCATCCCATTTATTTACAACTATAATAACTCCTTTTCCTGCTTCATGAGCTTCACCAGCAATTTTAGCATCTTGGTCTGTTACACCATCATTTGCATCAATCATCATTAAACATACATCTGCTCTTTCAACTGCTAATAAACTTCTTTGAACACTATATTTTTCAATTGTTTCATTTACTTTTGCTTTTTTTCTAATACCAGCTGTATCTATTAAAACATATTTACCATGTTCATTTTCAAATGGTGTGTCTATTGCATCTCTTGTAGTTCCTGCAATGTTACTTACTATTGTTCTTTTTTCTCCTAGAATTTTGTTTATTAAAGATGATTTTCCTACATTTGGTTTTCCTATTACTGCAACTTTGATTGTTTCATCATCATCTTCTGATTCGTCTTTTTCTGGAAAGTGTTCGTATATTGCGTCAAGGACATCTCCTATTCCTAATGCATTTGATGCTGATATTGGATATGGGTCTCCTAAGCCTAAATTGTAAAATTCATATGCTTCTTGTCTGTCTTTTTCATAGTTATCTGCTTTGTTGCAGACTAATACTATTGGTTTTCCTGATTTTTTTAGCATTAATGATATTTCTCTGTCTGCTGCTGTTACTCCTTGTTTTATGTCTGTTAAAAATATTATTACATCTGCCATTGATATTGCTAGATTTGCTTGTTCTCTCATTTGTGATAAGATGATGTCTTCTGATTCTGGTTCTATTCCTCCTGTGTCTACTAGTGTGAATTTTCTTCCTCTCCAGTTTGTTTCTGCATATATTCTGTCTCTTGTTACTCCTGGTGTGTCTTGTACTATTGATATTCTGCTTCCTGCCAAATAGTTGAAAAATGTTGATTTTCCTACATTTGGTTTTCCTATTATTGCTACTATTGGTTTTGCCATAATTCTCTTCCTTTCGCTACGCTCATCGTCATCCAAAATTTTTTTCAAAAATTTCGTCTGCCAAATCTTGGGTGATTCGTTCATCTTCATCCAAAATTTTTTTCAAAAATTTCGTCTGCCAAATCTTGGGTGATTCGTTCATCGTCATCCAAAATTTTTTCAAAATTTTGTCTGCCAAATCTTGGGGTATTCGTTCATCGTCATCCAAAATTTCTTCAAAATTTTGTCTGCCAAGTCACGGGTTATTTGTTAATTGTTATCCGAACTTTTTATATGCTGTCCTAAAAAGATACGTTCTTAAAAGGACATCCTTATTATATATTATTAAAATATTTTTTACAATATTTTTTATTGAAAATCAAAAATTTAGTACTATATTTATTAAAAATTAAATTTGCTTCTATATAATTTTATCCCATGATATAGTTTCATAGGCTTCTATTCTTTTTCTTAAATCTCTCAATATATTTATTCTTTCATTCTTTATTTCTTGTGTTTCATTCTGTTCATTTACTATTTTTTCTAGTTCTTCTATTCGATTATATGCCTCTGCTTTCATGTCTTTTACTTTCATCCCTACTGGATTTTTTACAAATCCACCAATCATTAATGAATCCACTAATGATACATATAATAAAGCATTATCTTTTACAATTGCATTCTCTGGTGGTATTATATTTAACTTTTCTTTATAATATTTTACCTTCATTAAAAATCTAATATACGAATCAGACATATTTTTGGGATCTATGTCCTTATAAATAGGTTTCTTATTTGTTCCTAAATCCATCATTCTAATTATTAAATATTCTATATCTTTAAAAGATGTCAACCATACACTTATTTCTTCTTTTTCTATATATTCATCATTTGGGTTTTTCATATTTTTAAAATTACCTAGATATATTAGTTGAGTAGGCATTTTTCTAGGAATTTGATATAATTGAGTTCTATATTGATATTTTACATTTCCTTTGTTTGTCATTACTATATATTCTAATTTATCTATTTCTTCCTCATTTTTAGGTATTTCTTTATTTGATGTTATCTGAACATATATAATGGCTGATTGATATCTTGTGTTATTATAATACATACAATCTTGTACTTTTCTTAATATAAAATATTGTCCTTCAAATTTTGAATCCTGTATTTTATATGCATATGTATCTCCTATTTTCCATTCCAAAATATTATTATTAGCTATCTTTTTTATACTTTTATTTTTAGCTCCAACATTTTTTTCGCATTCTTGATATGAAACTAACTTTTTTTTCAATTTTTCTATTTCTTTTTTTCTTATTATATAATCCTCTTCACTAGCTTCATTCTTCCATCTTTCTAAATTTTCACCTAATTCTATTTCTTTTAATGCTTTTTCTTTTACAAATTTTGTTAAATTTTTATTTTTATATAGTATATCTGCTAATACCATCCAAAATACTGATTTTTCTTCTGAGTCTTCTATTTCTTCTTTATATATTTGGTATATATCTTCTATTGCTTCTTTATTATTTTTTCCTTTTTCTAATAATTCTTCATATTCATTTTTTATATCTTCTGCCAAATCATCTTCATATAATTTTGGTCCCCAGGTTCCCATATTCTCTCCTTTTCAAATTATGTTTTATCAAACACATATTTAGTAATTTTCTTAATAACTAGTCTGTATTTTAATTATTTAATTTATTATCTTCTTTATACCATATTTATATATTAAAAGTCTAGATTTTTTCTAGACTTTTAAACAAATTGTACTTTTCTTTTATTTTTTTATAATATATCTTATAAAAAATTTTATTTTAATTTTACATTATCCATCAAATCTGATAAATTTTCTAACCAAATACGATTATCAGTTGCAGATGCCCTTTTTTCACATTCTTTAATAGCAAATGAAAGCATTTTTGTATCATGCAACTTTTTCAATCTATCAACAATTATTATAGCTCCTGGCCAATTCATATCTTCAAGCCATAATAATATATCTATTAAATATGGTTGTAATTCTTTATCCGTTCTATTAGCTAAAATTTTTGCGCAATTTTCCCAAACATTTTTATTACATTTTGAATGTTTAGGGAGAATAAAAACATTTATACATTTTACATTTTTTGCAAGTTCTATTCCTTTTTCTTGTGTCTCCATACTATTATTACAATCCAACATATCCATTATTTTATCAATATTATACATCTTCTTTTTTCTCCTTTTGATGTTTTGCTTTCCAATCTTTAATAGATACTATTCTTACATCTTCTATTTTTAAAAGTTCTTCTACTTTTTTTCTAGCTTTATCTATATTGATATTATGTTTAAAGCAATCCTTAGTTGCTTCTATCGCTATTATAAAGTTTTCATTTTCCATAAGTTCGTTTAACGCTTCAATATAATATTCTTCTTTTTCGTATTCTTCATTTAATACTTTTAATTTTTGTTCATATATATTATTATTTATATAATTATTTTCTAATATTGCATCCTGTATTTTTGTAATATAAAATGTATATCTTTCAATAAAGTCTTCCTTTTTATAATAATATCTTTTTAATTCACTTAAAGTGTTTATTGGAAGTTCTTTTTCTAGTTTTTCATTGTCTAATAATTCTGATAAAGTCATTAACCAAATTTCTCTATTTTCTCTATTACTTGCATCTAATATTCTTATAGTTTCTTGAATAGCTATCGAAAGTTTTCCTACATCAGAGAATTTTTTCATTCTTTCAAGAATAATCATAGCTCCTGGCCAATTCATATCTTCAATCCATAATAATATGTCTGTTAAATATGGTACTAATTCTTTATCTGTTCTGCCAGCTAAAATTTTTGCACAATTTTCCCAAACATTTTTATTACATCCCGGATGCACCGGTAATATAAAAGCGTTTATAGATTTTATATTTTTTGCAAGTTCTATTCCTTTTTCCTGTATTTCTATACTATTATTCCAATCTATCATATCCATAATTTTGTCAATATCAAACATAATATTTTCTCCTATCCTTATCATAAAAATTATTTTTGAATTATGCAAATCATTTAATTATAGTGTCCATTTTATTACTATTGACTTCAATGTTTGAGTCCAAATTGAATTTGAACCTGCATTATGCCACTCTTCAATTGTACCTCCAATAGGGTATACACTAACATGTGTTGCTTTGTCTTGAATAGCATATAAAATTCCTGTTGAATTTATCTTTTTTATTGTTGTCATTGCAGATTTTGATTGAGGTATTGTAGAAAATGACAAGCCCGTATTAGTTTTAATATCTTTCACTGTTGGAATTAAATTTCCTGGATTAGTTCCTTTATACCTATATATTGGTGTATCCTCTGAAATTTTTTTAAATTTAGTCTTATTTTCTACTTGTGATGTTACTTGCATATTGGTTGTAGTTTTTTTCTTAGTAGTTACCTTTGAACCGTACTGCACTTATTGTTTTTCCTATCGTCGTAGCCGTATCTGTTATCGTATTTCCTATATTTGTCCATGTATCTTGTGGAACAGTAGCAATTGTAACAACCGTTATTATTATTGCTAAGATTGCAGATATAAGTATCGGAAAATTTCCATCCTCATCTATCATATTAATCGGATTATTATTACAATAAATATAACCATTATGGCTCAATAATTCTCCTAGCTGACCACCATAATTATCAAAATTTATAAACCTTCCCCACTCCGGATTATAATATCTACTTTGTAAATAATATAATCCAGAATCTGTATCATATCGATAGCCTCTATATCTATAAGGATTTATTATACCTATATTAGTAGCACTTGTTATGTTATTTCCATTTGTATCTTTAATACTTAATATATTTCCCCAACTATCATACTCATATCTTACCACTTGGTTAAGGCTACTGTCAAGTATACCAATAATATCATTTTGTGCATTTTTTATATAATAATATTGTGTATCATTATATTTTAAACCTATTATATTTCCATTTTGGTCATATATATAATAAATAATATTATTACCTCTTTGTTCATATATTACTTTTGAACCCTCTAAATAATAATTAGTTATCGTACCATTTACTACTTTTTGAGTACGTATTCCATTTTCATTATATTTATATTTTATAGTTTGATTTTTACTACTATTACTAATTCCTGCTAATTGTCTTCCATTCTGCCATGTATAATTATTTCCATCATATGTTAACACATTTCCTATATTATCATAAGTTATTTGTTTTCCATTATAACTTGTTAATTGATCTTTCCAATTTGTATTTCCATATGTATATGTTATTATTTTATTTGGTGTAGTAGGCAATGTAGCTGATGTGGTATATGAATATTCTTTTTTATTTAATATATTTCCACCTGTATCATACTCATATGCTATTGTTTTATTTTGTTTTACATTATCTTCTCTTTTTAATTGGCTTAACTCATCATAATAATATTTATTTGTTAATGTATTTCCTTCCTTGATAGTTTCTATATTTCCTAGGCCATCATACGTATATGTTATTTCAGCATTATTTCCATTTTTTACTGATTTCAATAATGTTGTTGTTTTGTTTGTTACATTTGGTACATCAATATATGAATAACTTGTTTTATAACTCTTACTTCCACTTGTTATTGTATTAATACTCAACCTAGATAACCTATCCATTGTATTTGTCCAAGCTATACTATTATTAAGTTTTAAAGATGTTAATCTATTTGCTTTATCATAATCATATTGTAATGAATTAACTCTATTACTCAAAGTATATTTTTTAGTATTTACATTATTATTTGCATCATAACCATATTCTTTTATAAATCCATTTGTATTTATACTTTTTACTAACCTTTCCGCTAAATCATATGTAAATGTTTCTGTATTATTATTTATACCATCAACTATTGTTTTCACATTAGCATTTGCATTATATGTATATTGATAATTTCCATTTGTCCCTGACATTTTTGTAATTCTATTAAATCTATCATAACTATAAGAAATTGTTTGATTATTGCCATATGTTGCACTTACTAAGTTCCCATTATTATTTTCATAATTATTAGTCGATAATATTTGATTCCCTACTTTTACTTGTTTTACATTTCCAAAATTATCATAATTAAATGTATATATAAATCCATTATGAGTTATTGTTTTCAACATATCATTTTCATAAGTATATGTATTAGAATATTCTTTTTGTGATACTTGTTTTTTTACATTTAGTAATCTATTTGATGTATCATAAGTATAGTTTGTTTCTTTATTTTTAGCATCTATTGTTTTAGTTAATAATCCTGTATGTTGATTATATTGATATTGAGTCGTATTTCCCGCTTCATCAATCAATTTAGTTTGATAATTTCCATTTGAAGAATATTCTGCTTGTGTTTGAATAAAGCCTCTTTCATTATCTTCAATAACAATCTGTATTGCATAAATTGGTTTATATTGCCCTGTTGTTCCAGATATTTCGCCATCTTGTACCCAACTTTGCCATCCTAGTCCACTAACATATGTCCTATATCTCACAGAATATTTAGTAGTATTAACTAGCTTAATTTTTATAGCTTCCATTCTCAATGATTGACCTTCTGTACCTGCCATTGTTCCATTTTGTACCCAATCTTGCCAACCAATATTTGCAACATGAGCACTATATTCAACTTTTATATTTGAATGTGGATTCGTTAAATTTATTTTTATTGCCTCTAACTGATTATTTAATTGTGAACTTCCTGATGTTTCACCATTTTGAATACTACCTTTCCAACCTTCATTAGCAATATGAGTCTGATATTGTACACCTATATCACTTTCATTTATTTCTTCAACTTTTGCACTTGTTATATTACCATAATTATCATAATTAAATGAATATTTATTTCCTACTGCATTTATTGCACTATTTAACTTTTGAGTATTATTTATATCATATTGATATGTAAATTCTCCTCCTTTTGGATTTATAGAAGAAATTAATTTATTGTCTGAATTATATTTAAATATTTGATTATTCTTTGAATTATCTTCGGTAGATATAATATTTCCATTGCTGTCATAAATATAACTTTGTCCAAATTCTTCTTTAAATAAACCTACGTTGTCAAAATATGTTTCATTTGCATTATTTGTACATACCAAATGAGCTTTAACTGCATAATAATCACTATCTGCTATATTTATAGTAGACACAAATTGCCAATCATTACCATCAACATTAATATTATTGTCTATCATTTGTATTGTTCCATCATTTCTATAAAAATGAAAACTTAAACTAACTTTTATATTTTTTTCAGAACTATTAGGAACAGCTTTACTATTTACCCATCCTGCGAAAGTAAAAATATCTCCTTTTTTACCACTAATATGAAGTTCTTGTCCAATATGTTTATCTATATTGCTATTACCTACAAATCTATATTTTCCATCTACTACTTGGTCACAACTTTCAAGATGATAATTTGTCCAATAATTTGAACCTTCATCAAAATTTGCATTTTTAAGCAAATTATTTTCTTTTTCATTTATAGAAATTAAATTTCCATCTAATGTTAATTTATTTTTATTATTATTTTCCTCTCCATATTTATACATTTTTCCCAAAGCATTGTTTACATTATTAGCATCTTTTCCTAAATCAGCAATGCTAATTGTTTGTCCATAATTGTTAAATGTATATATATTGGTATACCCTTTATTATCAGTAAATTTTGTAATATTCGTTCCATAAGATATATTTAAAGATTTACCTAATATATTTTGAGTACCATATTCTTTTATACTTTTAACTTTGTTTCCTTTTTCGTAATAATACTCATAATTCATATATGAATTATCTATATTTTTAACAGATGTTAATAAATTTGAAGAATTATAACTATATGTAGAAGTCTTATTATCATGATAAGTTACTTGTGTCATGTTATTGTTAGAATTATATCCAAATGTTATTATTCTTCCAGCTTTATCTGTTATTTTTGAAAGTTTCAAAGTATTATCATATGAAAATGATATTTCTTCTCCTGCACCATCAATTACTTTTTCTATTCTAAAATCTTGTGATGTATTCGTATTTAAATTCAATGTAATTTTATTTCCAAAAGTATCTTTTAATTCTTTTAAATGCCATTTAATTCCTGTCGAATTAGTCCTTTTTTGAAAAATAAGGGTACTATTATTTTTATCTTTCATGATAAAATTATCATTTTCTAGTGTTAATGTTAAATTAAGTCCATCTTCATCTTTATATATATTAGACGTTCCTTCTCTTTTAAAATAATGCTGTGTTCCATCTTCATCTATATATTTTGCATATTCTACATTATTTATTGTAACCAAATTTATAATTTGTGATAAATTTAATCTATACCCTTTTCCATATCCAATGTCTACATCTTTGTCATTTGTATTATATACATGATTAACAGTAACAGGTAATAAATTTCCTCCTGTGCAAGCATCTTGATGTGTTAACACTAAATTTCCATTGTAATCATTTGTATATACTGTTCCTGCTCTTCCTATTGATTGTGTATGATATGTTTGATAATCTTCTATTCCTGTTTGGTTTCTATATACCATTTGAATCATTGGTCTTGCATTTGTGTAAGCATCACTTACATCTGATGAATAAAAATACGCATCTGAATGTTGAGCATTATATGTTTCTGTATGGTCTTTTAATAATACACCATAATTATTTCCTGTTATGTACCAGTCCTTTACTATTGAAGTTATATCAAAATAATAAAATTTTATTGGATTATTAGAGTCATATTTATATTTAACATAATCAACAATTTTCGAATCATACTGATTATATAAATTACTCCAACTAGCTGTTTTTGTTTCCCAATTACTTGTCATTTTATGAACATCAATTTGTATTTCCTGCGTTGCAGGAGCCCATTCATTAGTATCTGGATATGAACAAATATCTAACATTGCACTTATAATCTGGTCTCCTGAGTTCAAATTAGGTATTGCGAATTTTAGTAAACTTCTAGTAGGTCCTTTGCTTGATAATTTATTATTACTTCCCACTCTTAATATATGTGCTTCATGCCTATTAGGATATCCAGCATCTCCATCAAAAATGTATACATCATTTATATAATGATAATCCAATGATGTTTGTACTGTTGGATCTATAACTACTGGATATACTCTCTCTTCATTTTCTAACCATTCTCTACTTGGTTTTAATGTCATAATATATTTGTTATTTTTTTCCGTTAAATCTATTTGAACATCATCACATAATTCATTTTTTGCATCATACATATATGGTGCTTCTAAAATGAATATTACTGACTCTTGATTTTTTTCACTAAAAGCAATTCTATTATCTTCCGTTTTTTCCATTTTCAAATTATCTGTTTTAAATTCAAATGAAATTTCTTGATTTATTGCAGCTTTATCTTTTAAAATAATATTTTCTTTTATAGAATTAGATACAACATTATATTGAAGGTCTATATTTTCTAATATATTTTCGTATTCTATAATTCCAGAAGCTATATTATTTAATTTTAATTTACTGTTATCTAAATCGTTCTTTCCTATCTTTTTAGCTTCTACTTTATTTGAATTTAGTAAAGCCCATTTTATATTATGATTTTTTATATTTAATTTCACTAGATTATTTTTATTTGATTTTTTAGAAAATTTTACCTTAAAAATATTATTTTTATTTTGGTACATTCCATTATCTTCATTTACATCTTCTAATGAATTATCAATATCTACCAATTTTCCATTTTCTTCATAATGAACAGCTGTCGGATAAATTCCTGTTAATATAGTTCCATCACTCTGTAAAAAATGTTTTTGGTTTAGAGTTCTTTTTTCTGTTATTTCTCCAATTATTTCAGTTGAACTAGAATCATTAATTGAGTTTTCTGCATCTTTGTTTTCAACATATTCCTCATTAATATCATTTTGTAAATTTTCTGTTTCTTTTATCCCCAAAGCAATAGGTGAACAAATTTGTAACAATATTATAGTTGTCAAAATAGTAGAAATTATTTTTATTAATATTCTAGTTTGAATTTTGTTTTTTTCCATACAATTGACCCCACCTTTCATTTTATATTATTGATTTTTATATACCATATTGCTAATTATGGCTCAATATTGTTTTTTTCTACTTTTTTCTACTTTTTTCCACTTTTCAAAAAGCCTTATAATTAGACCAGAAAACTATTGAAAATACTAAGGAAATAAAGTATAATAATAAAAAAAAGAAAAGGATTGATGCAAATGGCATTTGACGGAATAGTCACAAAAGCAATAACATCTGAAATATCACAACTTAAAGGATCAAGAATAGACAAAATATTTGAACCGAACAAAAACACAATAATTTTAGGAATATATCAAAACGGAATAAACTATGCACTCAACATATGTATAGACGCTCAATATTGTAGAATAAATTTAACAACACATCAAAAAGCAAACCCACAAGTCGCTCCAAATTTTTGTATGTTATTGCGAAAAAACCTAATTGGATTAAAATTAAAAAACATAATAACATTCGACTTAGAAAGACTAATAATACTTGAATTTGAAGGATTTGACGAATTAGATGATATTATTTCTAAAAAACTAGTAATTGAATTAATGGGAAAACATAGTAACATTATTTTATTAGATGATTCAAATATTATTATTGATAGTTTAAGACACATAAAAGAAATTGATGAAAATTTCAGGGATATATTACCACACACAAAATATACTTTCCCAACATCTAACAAAATAAGTTTCCTTGAATTAAAAGATTTTGAAGATTTCAAAGAACATTTAAACCTATCATCACCTAATAGTGCTTCAAATAACAATAATGATATTAATAATTTACCAACAATAATTTCCAATATATTTAATGGGATTTCTAAAAATTTTATAAATGCAATAATTAAAAAACTAGAAATTTCAGACACCTCCGATACTAGCTTAGAAAAAATATTCAACTATACAAATGAAATTATTACTAACATTGGAACTAGCAACATAAGTTTTGAATCAATAAAAAGTAATGATGGAACTATAAAAGATTATTTTCTAATTCCAGAAAAAAGTTCTTCTCTTCAACCTTTTGATTTAAACTTTTTTATTGATGATTTTTATTTTAATAAAGAATCAAATGAACAATTTAAAAATTATAGAAATACACTTTTAAAACTAATTTTAGATACTTTGAAAAAATATAAGAAAAGACTTTATAATATTGATGAAAAACTAAAAGAATGCGATGATATGGACAAATACAGACTTTACGGAGAGCTTATTACATCTAATTTATACAGAATTCCTAACAGAAATGTTGATGAAATAGAACTTGAAAATTATTATGAAAATAATAACAAAATAAAAATAAAACTTGATAAACGTTTTTCTCCCAGTATAAATGCAAAAAGATTTTTTAAAAAATATTCAAAGCTAAAAAATGCTTTAATAATTGTATCAGAGCAAAAAGCTGATACTCTAAAAGAACTTGATTATATAGAAAGTGTTATTTACGAATTAGAAAATTGTTCTACAATTGAAGAAATTGCTTTCATTTACGAAGAAATTTCTGAAAATGATATATTTAAAGAAAAAGCTTCTTTAAAAGCAAATACTAAAAAAAATAAAGTTAAAAAATCTAAATTAACCAAAAATAAAACAGTTTCTTTTAACCCTATCAAATATACAGTCGACGGCTACACTGTTTTTGTTGGCAGAAATAATAAAGAAAATGACTATTTAACATTAAAATTTGCAAGTAAAACTGATTTATGGTTTCATACTAAGGATTTTCATGGAAGTCATACTATTTTAAAACTTGACAATAATTTGCCTTATCCTAATAATGATATTCTTATCAAGGTTGCTGAACTTGCTGCAAAACACAGTAAAGCTCGTAATTCTTCAAACGTTCCTGTTGATTATTGTGAAGTTAAATTTGTTAAAAAGCCTTCTGGTTCTAAACCAGGAATGGTAATCTATACTAATAATAAAACACTAAATGTTAATCCATAAAAATAGGGATTGAAGAAATTTACTTCAATCCCTATTTTTTATGCTTTATTTGCTGAACCAAAAACATCTACTATTTTATGTTTTACAGTTTCTTTTATTAGTTCTCTTGCTTCTCCTAAATATTTTCTAGGATCAAAAACATTTGGATTTTCAACAAATGTTTTTCTAATACCTGCTGTCATAGCAAGTCTTAAATCTGTATCAACATTTATTTTAGAAACCCCAGAAATACTTGCTTCATGTAAAATTTCATCTGGAACACCTTTTGCACCAGGTATATCTCCACCAAATTCATTACACATATTTACTAATTCTGGTATTACTGTTGAAGCACCATGTAATACAATTGGAGTATTTGGTATTCTCATCTTTACTTCTTTTAATATATCAAATCTAAGTTTTGCTTCTCCCTTAAATTTGTATGCTCCATGACTAGTACCAATTGCAATTGCTAATGAATCACATCCTGTTCTTTTTACAAATTCTTCTGCTTGTGCTGGATCTGTATACATTGCATCATTTGCTGCCACATTAACATCATCTTCAATTCCTGCTAATTTTCCAAGTTCTGCTTCTACTGTTACTCCATGTTCATGTGCATAATCTACTACTTTTTTAGTTAATGCTACATTTTCCTCAAAATCATATTTTGATCCATCTATCATTACTGATGTAAATCCGTTGTCTATACACATTTTTGCTGTTTCAAAATCTGGTCCATGGTCTAAGTGTATTGCTATTGGTATATTTGGATGTTCTTCTACTGCTGCTTGTACCATTTTCATTAAATAATTTATTCTTGCATATTTTATTGCACTTGATGATACTTGTAATATTACAGGTGAATTTGCTTCTGCTGCTGCATCTACAATTCCTTGTATTATTTCCATGTTGTTTACATTAAATGCTCCTATTGCATATCCTTCTTTCATTGATTTTTCAAACATTTCTTTTGTTGTTACTAATGCCATATTAATTCCTCCTAACATTTTTATTGTTAACAGTTTTTTATTTTTTATTAACAATTTATTTTTCAATGCTATTTTATTTCTAAAAGCTTAATATGTCAATAGATTTTTATAAAAAAACGGGATTTAGGGACGTTCCTTAAAATCCCTCTTTTACGGGATTAGGGGACACTCCTTGTTATAGTTTCTACTTATTTTGTTGAAATGTAACCATCTTTATTTAACATCCCTATTCCACTCCTCTTTTAAAATAGAATATATATATTTATCTATTTTTTTACCTTCATCATTAATCAATCTATTTCTTAGAATCCCCTCCCTTGTCATTCCAATTTTAATTAAAATATTGTGAAGCAATTCTTTATCTTGTTGAGTTACTGCATAAAATCCCATAACAATAGTTTCAAATTCTGTTTCAATAAAAACATATTCTATTACTTTGCTTAAAACTTCTTCTGGTGTTTTATTTTCTCTCCAATCTTTCAAAAAGTAAAATGCAACTCCACATTTCTTGTCTTTCTTTGACATATATTGTAATTTTATATATCCTATTATTTTATTACTATTCTTTTCTTCTATTATCCAAAATGTTAGACCATTATCTGTTTCTTTAATTGCTGCTGTTATTAACATTTTTGCTTCAATTACATTTCTATATACTTTATGAGCTTTGTACTGTGCCATTTTTTCTTTATCTGTTCCCCATCTTTCATATATTTCCTCTGCATCTTCAATTCTTGGAATTCTTAATATATATCTTTCTGTTTCAATTGATTTCAATTTTACTCCCCCTTTTTCCAAACTGCTATATTATAAATATTATTTTTTCCTTTTTCTTTTATTTTTTACGAAAAGTACTTTTTAATTTACAAAAGCATACTTTTAATTTACAAAAAATTTCAATATTTGACAAATTATTTCACACAAAATGTAAAACTACAATTTAAATATTTTATTAAATGTCAATCACTCTTTTCTCTCTTTTTAATATTATATAAAAAACGAAAGGAGTTTATTTTTTATGGACTATGAATTAATGATGAATGGTAATGTTAAAATCGGACAAAAAGCACCAGATTTTGAAGCAACAACAACTTTTGGCCCTAGAACATTAAATGATTATAAAGGTAAGTGGTTAGTATTTTTCAGTCATCCAGGAGATTTTACCCCTGTATGTACAACTGAAATGATTGCATTTTCACGAGCATATACATATTTTCAACAAATCAATACTGAACTATTAGGTCTAAGTATTGATAGCAATCCATCACATTTAGCTTGGATGTATGATATTTATTGTAGAACTGGTATACAACTTCCATTTCCTATCGTTGCAGATAGAAATGGTCAAATTGCAAGAAAATATGGTATGATTTCTAATGATGTAAGCACAACTGAAACAGTTAGAAATGTTTTCATAATCGATGATAAAGGTATTGTTAGAACAATTTTTGTTTACCCTTTAAATGTAGGTAGATTTGTTCCTGAAATTATAAGGGCTGTTCAGGCTTTACAAATGGCTGATTGTAGTAAAGGCTCTACTGCTGCTAATTGGATGCCTGGTCAACCTGTTATTGTTCCAGCTCCCAAAACATTTGAAGAACTTCAAGAAAGACAAAATTCTATTAAAGAAAATCAAAATGGTATTAGCTGGTATTTAAGTTTTAAAGAACCTCCTAAAATTTGTGAACATTCTTCTAATGATGATACAAAAAATTGTTAAATAAGTCTGAAAAAGAGCCTCTGGCTCTTTTTTTATCTAACTTATTGTTCAAAAAACTTTATATTCTGAATATTTTTTGTTATTTTATACATAATAATAAGGAATTTAAAAAATTAAATTCATTCTATTTTTATTGGAGGTCTTGGCATGGAAAAGAATCAAAAAATATGTTGTAGTGTAACAAGTTGTAAATATAACAACTTAGAAAACCGTTGTCAATTAGCAGAAATACAAGTATCACCTATTCAAGATTGTGATACTCAAAAAGCTGATGAATCAATGTGTGCAAGCTACGAATATGAAAAATAATTCAATAAAAAAGTCAAAAGACTATGGCTTTATAAGTTTTTATACTTATAAAACTATAGTCTCTTTTTATTCTACCTCATCATTGCAATCCTCAAATTGAGAATTATATAATTTTGCATAAAAACCATCTTTTGCAAGTAGCTTTTCATGTGTTCCCTGTTCAACAATATCTCCGTGATCCATAACCAAAATCAAATCCGCATTTTTAATAGTAGACAACCTATGTGCAATAATAAAGCTTGTTCTGCCCTCCATCAAATTATCCATAGCAGATTGAATTTGTTGTTCAGTTCTGGTATCTATTGAACTTGTAGCCTCATCCAAAATTAAAATTTTAGGGTCAGCAAGAATAACTCTGGCAATTGTAAGCAATTGTTTTTGACCTGCTGATATATTTGTTGATTCTTCATTAATTTTAGCATCATATCCTTTTGATAATGTTTTTATATAATGATGTATATGTGCTGCTTTTGCTGCTTTTATTACATCAGAATCTGTTGCATCTGGTTTACTATATTTAATATTTTCTTTTATAGTTCCACCAAATAACCAAGTATCTTGAAGAACCATACCAAACATTTTTCTTAGATCTCCACGTCTAAAATCCTTGATATTATGACCGTCTAATAAAATTTCACCACTATTTACATCATAAAATCTCATTAATAACTTAACCATTGTTGTTTTTCCAGCACCTGTCGGTCCAACAATTGCAATCTTTTGGCCATCTTTAACTTTCGCATTAAAATCATTTATTATTGTTTTTTCTGGATCATATCCAAAATGAACATTTTTAAATTCAATATTTCCTTTTAAACCATCTGTTGATACTGGATTTTTTACATCTTCAATTTCTTCTGGTTCTTCTAGGTATTCAAATATTCTTTCAGCAGCTGCAATCATTGATTGTATTGTACTTGAAATTTGTGCAACTTGCCCTATTGGTTGTGTAAATTGTTTGTTATATTGTATAAAACTTTGAATATTACCGACTGTAATTCTACCTTTTACTGCAAAATATCCACCCAAAATTGCAACCGCAACATATCCAACATTACCTACAAAATTCATTAGCGGATGCATTAAACCTGATAAGAATTGTGAACGCCATCCTGATTTATATAATTCTTCATTTTCTTTTTCAAATTCTTTTATTGCTTCATGTTCTCTTCCAAAAACTTTAACAATATTGTGTCCACCATAAACTTCTTCTACTTGGCCATTTACGTGTCCTAAATATTCTTGTTGTTTTACGAAGTATTTTTGTGATTTTCCTATTACTTTTTTTAGTATTACACCTGATATTGGTAATATCAATAAGCTTACAATTGTCATTTCCCAACTTATTGAAAACATCATTACTAATATTCCAATAATTGTACAAATTGATGTTATAATTTGTGTAATACTCTGGTTTAGCCCTGTACTTAATGTATCAACATCATTTGAAATGATTGATAATACTTCACCATTTGTTCTTTTGTCAAAATATTTCATTGGCAATTTATTTATTTTTTCTGTTAAATCATTTCTAATTTTATAAGTTACTTTTTGTGCAACACCTGCCATAATATAACTTTGAATCATTGAGAATAACGCACTTACTCCATATAATCCTAATGCAAATAAAATTATTTTACCAATTTTTTCAAAGTCAATTTCGCCAGTTCTATTTATTTTATTCATTAATCCTGTATATATTTCTGTTGTTGCATTTCCTAAGATTTTTGGTCCTACAATACTAAATATTGTACTTCCTATTGCAAATATCATTACAATTATTATTGCTATTTTGTAGCTTGATAGTCTTTGTCCTAATTTTTTTGTTGTACCTTTTACATCTTTTGCTTTTTCTGCTGGACCGTGGCCTCCCGGTCCACCGCCCATTGGTCCACGTCCTCTCATTCTTGGAGGTCTATTTGTTGTTTGATTATTACTCATGTTCCTTACCTCCTTCTAATTTTTCTTCCACATTTGATTCTTGTATATTTAGTTCTTCTGCCGAAAGTTGTGATAAAGCAATTTGTTTATATGTTTCGTTATTTTTAATTAATTCTTCATGTGTTCCTTTTCCTACAACTTTTCCATCTTCTAACACTATAATTTGGTCAGCATTTAAAATTGTGTTAATTCTTTGAGCTACAATAATTACAGTCTTATCTTGTGTCTTTTTAGCAAGTTCAGCTCTTAAAACACTATCTGTTTTAAAGTCAAGTGCAGAGAAACTATCATCAAACACTAAGATTTCTGGGTCAATTGCTATTGCTCTTGCAATTGATAGTCTTTGTTTTTGACCACCAGACACATTACTTCCACCTTGTGCAATTGGCTCTTGATATTTTTCTGGTTTTGATTCAATAAATTCAGTTGCCTGTGCTATTTGTGCAGCCTCTATCATTTGCTCATCAGACATATCAGGATTTCCATATTTTATGTTAGATTCTATTGTTCCAGAAAATAAAATTCCTTTTTGTGGAACAAATCCTATAATTTTTCTTAAATCTTTATTAGATATATCTTTAATGTCAACACCATCAATCAAAAGATTTCCGGATGTTACATCATAAAATCTAGGTATTAAATTAACTATTGTTGATTTTCCACTACCTGTGCTTCCTATAATAGCAGTAGTTTTTCCAGGTTCAGCAGTAAAAGAAATATCACTTAAAACCTCTTCATCACTGTCTGGGTATCTAAATGAAACATTTTTAAACTCAACTAAACCTTTTTTACTTGGATTTAATTTTTTAGGTTCTTTACTATCTTTTATTGTTTCATCTGTCTCTAATATTTCATTTATACGATTTGCTGATACTGACGCTCTTGGTAACATTATTGAAACCATTGAAATCATTAAGAAACTCATTACAATTTGCATTGTATATTGAATAAATGCCATCATATTACCAACTTGCATTGTTCCTGCATCTATTCCATGTGCCCCAACCCAAACAATTAATAATGAAATACCATTCATTATAAGCATTAACATTGGCATCATGAAACTCATTGCTCTATTAACAAATAAGTTTGTTTTTGTTAAATCAATATTTGCTTTATCAAATCTTTTCTCTTCTTTTTTCTCTGTGTTAAATGCTCTAATTACAGGTAAACCTGTTAAAATTTCTCTTGTAACTAAGTTTAGCTTATCAATTAATTGTTGTAACTTTTTAAATCTTGGCATTGCAATTATGAATAATGTTGCTACTACGAATAATATTGCTAAAATTGCTACACCAATAATCCATGCCATTGAATTATCACTTTGACTTAGTACTCTTAAAAATCCTCCAATACCTATAATTGGTGCATATACAACAACTCTAAATAATATCGCAATTAGACCTTGTATTTGTTGTATATCATTTGTTGAACGAGTTATTAAAGATGCTGTACTATATTCTGAGAACTCTTTGTTTGAAAAACTTAAAACTTTTTTGAATACTTTTTCTCTTAATGTTTTTGCAAGTCTTGCTGCAACTCTTGCTGATAAACACATAATTGATATTGCAGAAATCATAATAATTAATGATATTCCTAGCATTTTTAATCCTGCCATTATTATATATTGATTTTGTATGCTGTCTGTGTCTATTCCTATTGCTTTGTATTCATTTTTTACTTCTTGTATTGCTGCTTGTTCTAATATACTTTCCTGCATATCATCTAGTTTTTGATTTACTGTTTCTAACATTTTATCTATTTGTTCTTTTGGCATTTGCTTTGTTGTACTAAGCATCATTAAAGGTTTAGCCATTAATGAATCTAACTCATCTTGTTCACTTTTACTTATTTTCTTAATTCTATATAATGTCTCATTTTCTAATGCTGGATATTTTTTAACTAATTTTTCATATTCCTCACTATCAAGGTCTTCTTTCGAAATTTCTTCATAAGATGCTAAAATTTTATCATCATCTTCTGTAAAAATTAGTAAATTTTCCATTTCAGATTTTCTTATAACATCTGGTGCTACATTTTCAATTCCACCATTTTGGATACCTACATTTACTATTTTTGATGTGTAGTCTGGTAATGTTAGGTCTCCTGCCGCTTGAACTACTAATAATAGTACTATTGCAATTACTGATATCCATGATTCTTTTAAATTTTTTAATACTTTAAACATTCTCTTCCTCCCATTCATCATTTTTTAACAATTCCGTATTTTAAGTACTCAATTTGTTTCAAGTAATTTTCTCGTGCCTCTTCTTTTGAGTCATATTTAAATCTCATTACAATTGCTTTTGTTGTTATTGTGAACAATATTTTTTCGACAATTTCAAATTCTTCCTTTGAATTAACTCTTAAATTAGAAGTATCTATGTATTCGTAAAAATCCTTAATTTTTTTAGGTCTTTCTTCTACAAATTTTTTGAAAATTTTGCTATCTTCACTCGTTTTTAAATTTCCAAATATTTTTCTGTAAAATTCCATATCATCACTTTTAATTAAATTTTTGTCCACACAATCATACATTGATATAAATATTTTGAATATATCTCCTTTAAATTTAATTACATTTTCTTGCATTTGCATATTCATTTCTTTAAAATGTATATTTAAGATATATCCGTAATAAATCTTCCTTACTCTCAAAATATTGATAAAAACTTCCTCTTGCAATATCTGCATCTTCCACTATGTTTTTTATTGATGTTTGTTCAAATGGAACTCTTTCAAATTCCTTTTTTGCTGCTTTTATTATCTTATTTTTCTTCTCTTCCGGTAATTTTAAAAATGTTTCTTTTGGCATAATTTCACCACCTTTTTACATTTTTTACTTTTATTTATTCTTTTAGATAAATATACTTTTGCTTTTATTATTATTTTATATTAAATAAAATATGCAAAAGAAAATGACACTGTGTCATTATTATAAGTGACACGGTGTCATTTGTCAATATTTTTATTGTATATATTTTGTGAATTTTTTGTGAATTTTGTTATAATTTGTAATTTTATAATATTATAATTATATAAATTATAATTGAATTCTGTTCTGTTATAAATTAAAAAATATCTATTATTTCATCTAATTTTGAAATTGTATAATATTTAACTTCTTTTTCTTCTACGTCATTATTAAATTTATAATAAGAAATTTTTTCAATTTTATCAATATCATTAGGGTTATAATAAATTGCTTGAAGTCCTGCTTTTAACGCTCCTTCTATATCTCTTTGAAAATCATCTCCTATCATTATACATTCTTCTGGTTTATTTTCTCCAATTGCTTGTATAAAAGCTTCTTTGAATGGTTTTCTTTTTGTTTTTTCAGCAGCATAGACTTCTTGAAAATATTCTATTATTTTAGAATTTTTTAATCTTTCTATTTGTTGTTCTTTGAACCAATCTGTTAAAACTACCAATTCATACTTATTCTTTAAATATTCTAATGTCTTTAACGTTGAATCTGGTAATTTATCAGGTGTACATTTTGCCCATCTATTAATAATCACGTCTATATATTCCTTAGGATAATTTTTTCCTGTATACTCATTAATAAATTTAATCATTTTTTCTTTATTAAAAGTATAATATACATTTTCATATTCTGTAAATGCTTCGGAAAGCTTCTTTACTTCTTCTTCTGTATATTCTATTTTCATTTCTTTTAAAGCTTTATATATTTCATCATCATATTCTTTTTTCCAAGGAATTAATGTATTATCAATATCAAATATAACTCTTTTTATCATTTATGTTTCATTCCTTTTCTCTTATCGTTCAAAAGTAGACATATTAGAATTCCACAAACTATTTTTCTACATTTTTCTAAATACACCACATACTTTTCCTAAAATTTCACAGTTTGGCACTATTATAGGATCCATTGTACTATTTTCTGGTTGTAGTCTTATATGGTCTGTTTCTTTATAAAATGTTTTAACTGTTGCTTCGTCTTCTATTAATGCAACAACAATTTCTCCGTTATTTGCATTACTTTGTTTTCTTACTAATATGTAATCACCATCTAAAATTCCTGCTTCAATCATGCTTTCTCCTCTAACTGTAAGCATAAAGCAATCAGAATTTCCAACAAAATCAATTGGAATTGGAAATGTATCTGTAACATTCTCAACAGCTAAAATAGGCATTCCTGCTGTTATTTTTCCAACAACTGGTACTTCTACTAATTCTTTTTGTGTATAGAAGTCTTTTGTTGATGTTTTCTTTGATTCTCCATCTGTTCCTTTTAATAGTCTTAATGTTCTTCCTTTTTTATCTTGTTTTTTAATATATCCTTTATCTTCTAGTCTTGCTAAGTATCCATGTACTGTTGCTGTTGAGCTTAAACCAACAGCTTTTCCTATTTCTCTTACTGATGGTGGATATCCTACACTCATTATTTGTTTTTCAATATATCTTAGTATTGCCTTTTCTCTTACATTTAATTCTGGTCTTTTTCTTGGCATATAACTCACTCCATTTCTCATTTTTGTATATAATATCATACAAACAAAAAAATGTCAAACATAAATTTGCTTTTTTTAAAATTTTTTAAAGAATTCATTACAATTCAATAAGATTTTTATAGTATCATTATCCAATATGCTTTTTTGAAAATCAAGCCTTTTCATTACATTCAAAAAGAAAATTTAATATAAAAATGTGCGCCTCTTTCATTCAGGCCTAAAATGTATATATGTATATGATTTTATAATTTTTGAATGCGATTGGAGCAATATTAGAATTTCTTAAATAAATTAATGGAAAGAGTTCACAAAGTGGAAGGGTGCCATTAATTTATTTAGAAATTCTTATGTTGCGTATTGAAGCCGAAAAAATTATCAAATCATATACATATATACATTTTATCCATGAACATTCCTCACATTTTTATATAATATTTTCTATTTTGAATTCCAATCAAACGGTTTGATTTTCAAAAAAGCATATTGGGTAATGACACTATAAAAAATTCTTACTGAAGTATAACAAGGTTGTATATAAATACAACCTCTATTTAAATCTTTTTCCTTTTGAACGTTTTTTATATTTGATTTTTTCTTCTTCATACATATCTAGATTATCAGAATCCTGACTTTGTTCAACAACTTTATCTTCTTCAAAATTTTCTTTTTCAAAATATTTTTCATTATTATCTATCTCAGAATTATTTTCCTCAAATTCCTCATCATCTTTATCAAAGATATTTTCATATGGAATAAAAGCTTCATTCTTAGAACTTTTTATCTTTTTCACAACAATCACTAGTGCAATTATAACAATTATTCCAACAGCACCTGACAAAATAGAAATCTTTTTAATTTTATCATTCCCAACAGATTTTGGCATTACTTCTTGTTTTTCAACTGTTTTATTTACAATTATTTGATATGCAACACTTTCTTGTCCATCTTCACTATTTACTAATATTGTAATTATATTTTCGCCATCTTGTAAATTTTCATTTCCAGTTATTTCAACAGTAGCATTTTCTTGTGTTGCAACTGTTTCAATTTCTAATTTATCTAAATTTTCTTTTAAATCAACATTATATTCAAATACATCTGTTTGAAATTGTGGTTGTAATTCAAATCCAGAAATCTCCAATTTTGTTAATCCAAATCCTGCTTTTGCTGGATCTTCTATTTCTTCTGGTTCATCTACTGTTGTATTATCTGTAATTTCATTGCTTGTTTCATTTTGTGTAGCACTTGTTTCTTTTGCTTTTCTGTTTATTGTTAATGTATATGTTTTTTTTGTTGTTCCATCTTCTGCTGTTACAACTATATTAAATGTATTTGCACCTTCTTTTAACGTTTTTTTACCAGTTCCTGATATTGTTTGTCTACTTTGACCTTTTTTAGCATATATTTCTACTGTTTCTACATCATTTGGTACTTCTGTACTATATGATAATTTATTTGATGAAAAACCTTTAAAATCATTTGGTGTTATTCCTAAATTTGATAATGTTGCTACATTTGATTTTGATGGTGTAGTTGTTGATCCTCCTGTTTGAGATGTATTACTTCCATTTTCTCCTGAATTTTGAGTTTTTGCTTTAACTGTAATTGTAGCAGTACAACTTGAGTCTGCCACTGGTGCTAAATTCACATCTCCCATTCCACTAGCAGAGAAATCCACTTTAAAAGTCTGATCTTTTTCAACATCTGGTGCTTTAAATTGAAATGTTGCCAAACTAGTCATTCCACCAGTTGCCTTAGCATCTGAAATTGTAGTAGTTCCAGCACCAGTTCCACCTGAACTTGTTACAAATGTCAATCCACTATATCCAGTTGCCTTAACCGTATATGCTGACACTGATACATTTGATGTAACTGATATTGAAAATGTTTCACCCGAATTTACAGTTTTTGAAGTTGCAGATATTGCTGCTTTTGAAACAACATTATATGTTGCAATTACAAACAAAAACGTTAACACTACTTTTAATACTTTTTTCATTTTTACTCTCATCCCTTTCCCAAGGTATATACCTATCTAAAATACATTACATATAAAATTTTTATAATTCTATATTATATTGTCCAACACTATATCTTAAAATTTTTGCTGCATCTAATGCTGTTGCATTATTGCTATCAGATATAGCACCTGCCTTTAAATAACAGTCTTTTAAATTATATTGATTTACATTATATCTTAGAATAATTGCAGCGTCTAATGCATTTGTATTTCCATCACCATTGCAATCACCTTTTTTTACAACAGTATATTTATCTTCAACAATAAAACCAGTAGCCATTGAATCACTAGGACCATTAAGAAAACTTCCATCAACCTTAGTTATTTTAGCAGTTCCACCAAAAGCCTCTAATATATCATTTGCAATAGCATTTGGAACAACTGTTATAATATTATTGGTTCTATCAAATTTTACTTTTGCTGTATCTTTTCCTTCATTTGTAGTATTGCCACTATTTCCTCCATTGTTATTATTATCATTATTTCCGCCGTTATTATTGCCATTGTTATTGCCATTATCTCCACTATTATTATTTTCATTAATAGGAACTAAATATAATTTATATTGTTTTTCATTCTCATATGTCTCTCTTGCTACATATCCAATAACACCATTAGATTTTCTAATCTTATCCCAATAAGTACCATTAACCTTTGAAGTAGCTTTTTCTAATCTTGTAACAATTTCATTTTTATATAACCATCCAACTGTTTCTGTACCATTTGGATTATTTCTAATTCTTAATGTTTCATCAACATTTACTCTTACAACATCAATGTCAGAAGAGCTACTACCATTTGTATCAGGTCTACTACATGCATCACTTGGCATATTTTCATATACTGGTATAATAAATGTATGTGATGATGACATAGAATTTATATTGATATATGTATTTCTCAATGTTGTTCCTTCACTTTGAGCCGCTAAAATATTTTGCATATATTGATTTGAATATAAACCATTAGTTGCTTCAACATCAAATTTTTGTAAATACAAATTATTTTGACCTTTATGTATATAATTATTTGCCAAGAAACTTATTCCACCATCAATTGATTTTTCCAAACTTGTCCATCCATATTTTTTAGCTATTGCAAGTCCATTTAATAGAATTTCTTCTGTTGAATTTCCTGATGCCCCTCTATTAAAAACATTGTAATACCCAACATACTGACCTTTGTATCCTTCACCCTTTGTTAGTACAGTTCCTGTTTTTCCTTGTTCTTGTATTATTCTAGCAACAATATAATATGCATTAACATTATTTTTATTTGCAGCATCTACTATTCCCTGTTCATATCCTGCTAAAAATGTTCCTTTTACCATTTCTTTTACAACATTTATATCAGAACCTGAATTTGTCAATTCTTCAAATTGGAATATATCAGATGCATTTAATGAATTTCTTGGATCCATCATATATTTTAATCCTTGTTCAGATACACATCTCCAATTTCCATTGTCATATGCTTTATCACCACATATAGAACATATCCATGCTCCTTTGTAACTATCATTTTTATACACTAAGTTTTTAGGAGATCTTCCATGTCCTACATATTCATTAGATATTACATCATTCCAATCTAGACCTGTATATAATATTTTAAAATTCCAATTTGGATATTTGCTTTTTAATAATTTTATTCTTTCTTTTATTCCTGGATATTTTGAATCATCAATACTGTTTATATCTGTGCTTGTACTTTGAGTTACAGCATATGATTTGTTTTGATTTATGATTGATAATAATATACTTGTTATTATTGTTAAGATTAAAACAATCGATATAATTTTCTGCATTTTATACATTTGTTTTTCCTCCATTTTTATCTATTTGTATTTTTATTATATATTGAGTTTTTTGTTACTTTTTCCCATTTTTTCGATATTATTATATCATTGTGTCTTTTTTTAGTCAACAAATTTAAACAATGTAATATAATTGTAAAATATAAAAATGTGCTATCTTATTTATTAACAATCATATCTACCATTCCATCTTTTAAATAAATAATTTTATCAGAATTTTCAATAGTAGATTTTCTATGAGCAATTATTATAACAGTACTATCAGTAGTAATTTTATCAATCAATTTTTGAATTCTATCCTCTGTCTTTAAATCAATATTTGAAGTAGGTTCATCAAAAACGTAAATATTAGCTTTATGCAAAATAGCCCTCAAAAAAGCAATCATTTGAAGTTGACCATATGATAATTTGCTTCTATCAATTTTTTCCTCTAAACCATTTGAAAAATTGTTCAAAACTTTTTCAAAGCCAATTTCATTTGCAACTTTTTTTATTTGATTATCTGTAATTGTTTCATCACCTAAAATAATATTATTTTTTAATGTATCATTCAAAATATATGGTGTTTGTGAAATATACGAAATATTTTTTCTAACATCCTGTATTCTAACATCTTGAATATTTTTTCCGCCAATAGTTATTTTTCCACTTTTTATTGGATATAACCTCATAAGGATATTTGCAAGAGTAGTCTTTCCAACACCAGTTTTTCCGGCAATTGTTACCTTATTTCCTTCTTTTATAACAAAAGAAATATTATGTAACACCTTATTTTCTCCATATTGCATACAAACATTTTCAAATTCTATATCGCCTTTTAAATCTTCTACAACTTCTCCTTTTTGGATATCTTCTTTTCCGTTTTCATTTAACAATTTATTTATTCTTTTTAATGACATACTAGCTGATTGTATTTCTTCCAATTGTGTAAATATTTCATTTAATGGAGCTCTACATTTTTGTATATAATTTATTACCAAATAAATACTTCCCAATGAAACTACATTATCCACATGAAATACATACATCAAAATAAAATAAATTGCAACAGCCTGTATTGTTACTGCCAATGGATAAATAAAACTTTCTACAAATATCCATTTTTTTCTGTAAACCAATTCTTCATCCATAGTTTTGCAGATTTTTTCTTCATTTTTCTTTTGTAATCCAAACAAATATGTTAATTTACTTTTGTTATACATTTCTGAAAATTGTCTATTTTCTTTATCTCTTTTATCTAATATCTTTTTACTACAAATTGCTACTTTTTGTGTAAATACATAAGAAACAACTGCATTTAAAAGAATTGCTATACTTCCAATTAATGCTAATTTAATATCTGCAAAAAACATAAAAAATACCACTGTTATAATATATAAAACATCATCTAAAAGAATTTGCATTGTTCCTAAGAATAATGATGATACATTTTCTATATCTGCTGTTAGTCTTGTATAGATTTCTGATGAATTATATTTTTGATATGTAGTCATATCCCATTTTAGTACGTGACAAAATAGTTTTTTTCTTAAATCTCTTAATATTTTTGACATTGTTCTATTTATAACACTATTTCTTGCATTTTTTGAATATACTAAAAGAATATGAACTACAAAATATGCAAAAAATAATCTCATCAAAGTTTCTTTTGATGTTATATCAACATCTAATATACTTTTCATAATTAATGGATGCAATGCTTTTAAAATATTACATATAATTAAAACAAGTGCTACCAAAATCAACATATTAGCATTTTTCTTTAGAATATATTTCATCTGTTTCTTCCTTTCTTTCAAGGTAATCTAATTCTCTATAAAATTCATTTTTTTCCAATAATTCCGCATGTGTACCTGAATCCTGTATTTTTCCATCAAGTAAAATATATATTTTATCTAATTTTTTTACACTTGATATTTTATTTGATATTACTATTAATGTATTATCTGAAACTTGGTCTATTAGTCTATCCATTATTTTCTTTTCAGTCTTGCTATCTAGTGCAGAAAGAGTATCATCAAAAATATTAACATCTCTTAATTGTCCTAGATTTCTTGCAATTGATATTCTTTGTTTTTGTCCTCCTGATAGTTTTATTCCTCTTTCTCCGACAAAGGTATTTTCTTTATCTTCAAATTTTTCGATATCTTCTTTTAATTCCGCATTTTGAATTATTTGTTCAAACCTAGAATCATTTAAATTATCCTTGATGTCAACATTAGCTTTTATTGTATCATCTAATATAATATTAGATTGGATAGCATAATTATATTTTTGAAAAACTGAATTCCTTCTATATGAATTAATGTCTTTATCATTTATATAAACCATATCATTTGGGATTTCATAAAATCCTGCTAAAATATTCATTAAAGTTGTTTTTCCACTACCAACTTCTCCTATTATTCCTATTTTTTCACCTTTTCTTATTGTCATACTTATATCTTCTAATACAGGTCTTTGTTCATCATTATACCAATATGATAAATGATTTATTTGAATTTTATCTATTTTTTCTAAATCTTCTCCATTATTTGGACACTCTTCTAAATCCAAGAAATAATTAAAACGATTAATTGATTGACTGTAATAAGGCATCTTCTGGAAAATTTGTTGAATTGCCGAAATGAAGTCTCCTAGAATTTGTCCAATATATCCTATAAATGTAATGATTTCTCCTACTGTTACATTTCCATTTAACATAAATATAATTCCAATGCCGAATCCTGCAACATAGCAATATGCCCATAGCCAGTTTATAACACTACTTATTTTATTTTTTGCTACGCCTATTTGATAATCTGATTCATACATTTTATTATTAATTTGTTTGAATTTTTCTATTTGTTCATTTTGTCTATTATATGATTTTACTAATAAAAATCCATCTGTATTTTGTTCTATGTTTTTTGATAGTTCTACATATGTTTTTCTTGATTTTTCAACTTCTTTTTTTAATTTTTTGTAATAGCAATACAATGCTATTGCTGTTAGTGGAAATGCTGGTATTAAATATAACGCTAATTCTTTATTTAGTTGATTCCATATTAATATAATTCCCATAATCGGCGTTATACACATTTTTGTAATCCAATACCAAAAATTTCCTAATACTTTATGAATTGATAATAATTCTTTTGTTAAATATGCTAAAAATACTCCTTTATTTTCTTTTTCAAAGTATTCTGGTTTTACTTTTTGTAAGTTTTTTATTACTTCTTTTCTTAAATAAGTATCTGATTTTCTTGATGTTGTAAAATATAATGTTCTGTACAGAGTCCTTGGAATATATACTATAACACAATAAAATATTAACCAATATGCTTGTTCTATTATTTGTTCTTGGTTTATTGTTTCTTCCATTAATAAGTTTAATATGTTTCCTATTATTTGTGGTATTTTGAATGATATATATATTACTAGTGAGTGTAATATCACTCCTAATAAATGATATGGTTGTATTCTTATTATTTCTTTTTCTACTATTTTGTTGTATCTTTTCATTTGTTTCTCCTGTTTTTTATTTTATATATTTGTTAATCTACTAATATGTTTTATATCAAAGTTTACTATTGCTGTCAAGGGCTTCACCAAATCTCAAAAAAAATATCTCTTTATTTTTAATTCATGAACTATTTGTACCTATATTAATATTTCTTACATAAAGTTACAATCTTTTTAGCAATTTTTTTGTTTTTTTATATTTTTCTATTGACAACAAATTATTAAATGTGCTATTATAATTATTGTCATAGGAAATGCGGATGTGGCGGAATTGGTAGACGCGCTGGTCTTAGGAACCAGTGCCAACGGCGTGGGGGTTCGAGTCCCTTCATCCGCACCAATAACTAATCTGTTCGAACTACAGATACAAAAATCAATCAGAAAATAAAATCTGGTTGATTTTTTTGTTAATTAAAAACAATATAAAGTTACATACATAAAATGCAAGTTTTGAAAAGCACTATTAATATACCATTTTACTTGTAATGATATAAATTTTATGCTAGAATAAAAATGATAATTGATTAAATTTTATATAAGAAAGTAGGAAAATTATGAAAAACATTATTTTAACTTCAAATGGCTTCATAAATTCTAGTCCAAGAAGTAAAGAAATAGATGAACTATTTCAAAAAATAACCAAAGAAAAAAAAGTTCTTATAATTGGTAATGCAACTTTGGGTGGTAGCAACGCAAGTCAAAGAGAAGCTGTAAAAAATAATTTTGAAAATGTTGGAGCAAAACAAGTAGATATAATTGATATAACCAAAGAAAATATAAATGATATTTTAACATATGAAATTGTATATACTATGGGTGGTGACCCCAGATATCTATTAGACTTAGTCGAAACTACAAATATTAAAGAAATTTTAACAAAATTTCTAAAATCAGGTGGCATATATATTGGAGAAAGTGCGGGCAGTATGATTTTAGGAAATAATTTAAAATGGATTTGGGAAATAAAAAAAGGAACAAAGCCTAAATATGATATAGAACCAACAAGTTACGAAGGCTTGGGTTTTACGACTTATAATATTTTTCCACATTGGAATACTGTTAAAGAAGATATAAAGAAAAAAGTTCTTGAATATAGTGAAACAATTACTCCTTTAAATGATGGTGAATTTATTGAAATTGAAGCATTTCAAGCTAAATAGTATTTAATATTTTCTCAACATCTTTTTATTATATAAAAAAATGAGGTGAACAACTCACCTCATTTTTTTCGAAAGTGTTAGATTCCAAGAAGCAACCTCAAATAAATCTCGGCTCCTGTCATTTCTTTTTTAGGAGTTTCCCTCGTTACTTCTACTGTTGTTGTCGTCTTTCCTTTTGTCTGCATTGGTTTTCAACCTCTTTCTTTCTTTCTTTTTACATTGCTCATTGCAATACTTTTATTTTATCACCATTTACAAATATTGTCAATCTTATTTACATAAAAAATACAATACAATTCCTCCACAAATTGATAACAAAAATCCTATCATTTTCAATCCCAAAGAACCTTCATTTTGATCCCCAAAGCCAAAAAATTTTTTAGTTATGCTCCTAGCGTCATATATAAAAATTACTCCTATCAAAATAAGTACTAACATTAACAATCTCATTATAATATTTAACATTTTCTCAACATCCTTCTATTTTTATATTTATATATTAATATTTTTTGCTTAAAAAGTCAAGAAAAAATGGGGCACTGCCCCATTTTTCTCCAATTACTCCTCAACATCTTCCTCCTCTGCGATTTTTTCCAGTTCGTCAAAAACGTTTTTAGCCATAGACTTAACTATATTAGCTATTGGTTTCCCATTTCTGATAAGACTTTCATCTTCAAGATTTTCTGTCTTTACCTCATCAAGGTCTGCTTCAAGTTCTTCCAAAAAGTTATCCTTCTGTCTTTCCATATACGGTGGATAAATCTTGTTCATCTGCTTTTGTGCATACACTGCAAGCTCATCCATCTTTTCTTCTGGGTGTCTTACCTTTCTTGCTACCATAAAAGCTAATACATTTGTAGTTTTAGTACCTAAACCAAGTGTTTTTGCCTGCTCCTTTGAAAGTTCTCTGATTACTTCTTTGTTGTTTTTCATTGTTTTTTCTCCTACTAATATGTGCCTTATAAGGACTTATTGTTTTTTAGTTACATGGACCACATTGATCACTATCTATATAATAGCACAATTTACATAATTTTGCAAATTTTTATAAAATTCTTATATCACGTTCTAATAAAAATAATCTAACATATATTTTAATAAACTATTTTTCATGGAGGTAAAACATGCAAAAATCAAAATATATCCCATTATTAATTATAACTATTCTAATCAATACAATAATCTGTACATATTCCCTTTCTTATGAAGATTCAACATCATATATATGGTCAAGTAATTTAGGAACAATAGAAACAAGTTCACCAATCTACTCCGTAGAAACAAATTCTGAAATAGAAAATAACAATTCATTAAATCTAGAAAGCGGAGCAGCCATACTAATAGAACAATCAACAGGCCAAATATTATACTCACATAATTCACACGAACAGCTACGTCCCGCATCTGTAACAAAAATAATGAGCATATTATTAATAATGGAACAAATTGATAGTGGGAATTTGTCATACACAGATACAATAAGTTGCTCTGAAACCGCACGTTCTATGGGAGGTTCACAAATATGGCTTGACCCAAGAGAAACCCTTACAGTAGATGAAATGTTAAAAGCAATATGTGTCGTATCTGCAAATGACTGTGTAGTTGCCATGGCTGAACATATTGCAGGATCAGAAGAAGCCTTTGTACAAATGATGAATGACAAAGCAAAAAAACTCGGAATGAATGACACAACATTCAAAAACTGTCATGGAATTGATGAAGATGGTCACGTAACATCTGCCTATGATATTGCATTAATGTCACGTGAACTCTTAACAAAACACCCAGACATAACCAAATACACAACAATATGGATGGACACTTTAAGAGACGGAAAATCTCAACTTGTAAATACAAATAAATTAATAAAAACATATAGAGGAATTACTGGATTAAAAACAGGTTCAACTTCACTTGCCTTATATAATCTATCTGCAAGTGCAACACGTGACGATTTATCATTAATAGCTGTAATTATGAAAGCACCTTCTACAAAAATCAGATTTGCAGAAGCACAAAAATTATTAGATTATGGATTTAATAAATTTTCATTTAAAAGTTTTGGAAAAAGTGGTGATATAATTCAAACTGTTTCTGTTAATAAAGGTGTAAATAACCATGTTGATGCAATTTTAGAAAACTCAGCTGGTACTTTAATAGAAAAAGGTAAAGAAAATCAAGTTACACAAACTGTTGAAATTAATAACAATATTGAGGCTCCTATAAAAAAAGGTGACATTATTGGTAAGGTTGTATTTTCATTAGATGGTTCTGAACTTTCTTCAACCAATTTAGTTGCTTCTTCTGATGTTGATAAAATTAGTTTGTTCACTATGTCTAAAAAAATTATTTATAGTTGGGTAGATTTGCTAAGAAGTTAAAATTCAAGATATAAAAATAGGGATTAAAAGACAAATCTTCAATCCCTATTTTTTCAAAAAATTTATTTTTGTTTTAATCTCAAATATCCAAGTTCAACCCAACTATTATAAGCAAGATTAATCTTAAATACCAACTTAGGCTTAGCACCAGCCCTATTCTTATCAATAACACAAGAATAATATCTAACATCAGGATCATCTGATTTTTCCAAATCAAAAAACTCAGTATCAACCTCTTTTAAAGAATATTCATATTCATCTAAATGCTCTCTTGAAATTTGTTTAAACAAGCACAATGTGTCCAAAACTTCTTTAACTGTCCTGCTAACGGCTAAATCATTAACATCCAAATTAATTGGAGATGTAGCATTTTCTGCTAACTGTAATGATGAACATATAAATATATTAAAGTTTTGTGCTAAATTTGAAAGTATTGTTGCTGTTTTCTTTATTTCTTCTGGATTTCCAATATTACTTGTATCTGTTTTTAATGTATCATAAAACACATATTCAATATGTTCTTTATAATAATAATTTACAATAACTTTTTTAAGTTCATCATTTGTGTGATCTGTAATATTAATAAAATATATTGAATTATTTATTTGCTTGCTAGCCCAGTCTATGGCTTTTATAGTTTTATTAAAATCTGTTGAAATTTTAAAAAGTCTTCTTACAAATTGTCCTTGTGTCTCTCCTTCTTCTTTTAAAACATATCCATTTTCATCTAATTTAGCATCTTTTTTATTATCTGGTCTAAATTTGAATTCTAGTAATTCAGTTTCTGATACATGTATATCTTGTCCATGTATCTTCTGAATTTCTGGATTATTAAGAATTGTAGTAATTAAGCATAATTTCATTTTTTCTTCTGACATTTCATTTGATATTACTAGGACTTTCTTTTGGTGCACTAATGCTGTATATGCAGAAATATCCATAGTTAATCTACTCTTACCACAGTTTGATGGCATAGCAAATGCCATCGTTTCCCCTTTTCTTATTCCTTTAAATACTTCTGTTATTACTGGAAATGGATATGATAATCCATTTGCTAATTCATTTTCTCCACTTTCTAAAAATTCAACTAATTCATCACTTAAAACAGCTGATTTAAATTTTTGTGTTACTTTTACTTGATCAATTGTATCTTTAACCTCTTCTGGTGACATTTTATCATATAATTCATACTCTGTTATTTCAACAATTTTTTCTTGTACATTTCTTTCAGGTGTTTCAGTATATGCTTTTCTAAGTATAAATAATTTTTTCAATTCATCATATATTTCTTCTACGTTGAATTCATTTTCTCTTGCTTTTTTTCTTAATTTATTCTTTAATTCATATACTTCCTCTGAATCTTTTGAAAAGTTGAATTTATCTTTTGCCTTTTCAGATGAATATTTAGAACCTTCATTAAATAATATACTTTTATAAATATTTAACATTGCATCATCTTCAAAGATACAATCATCAAAAATAAAATAATATTTTGAAATCAACTTAGGATTATCTAGCAAAATACCTATAAAATCCTGTTCTAACTCTGGGTTACTTAGCTCATCAGGATATTTTCCTTCTTCATCTTCTTGTGATGATACATCTAGAACTTCTTCTTGGTTTTGTTTGGCATTTTCCTCAATATCCTTTAATTTTCTCATCCTTTTAAGTGCTTCAAGATAATCTCCCTTTGATATTATATTTTTTATGTTTTCAATTTCTCTACTATTTTCTCTTGTGACTTCTATATTGTCTAATAAATCATATATTTTATCTATACTATCCATAATTTTTTCCTTTCGCTCACTTTTTCCCTTTGGAGGTGGTCCGACCAATGTGGGCTATGAGCCAAACCACCAGGTTTTTATTTTAATCTTTCTTCTACCTTAGCAAGCATATCTTTGTATTTTTCTAATTTATCTTTTTCTTCTTGTATTTTCTTTTCAGGTGCTTTGTTAACAAATCCTGGATTTGAAAGCATTTTTTCGCATCTTGCTACTTCACTTTCTAATCTAGTCTTTTCTTCTTCTAGTCTTTTTCTTTCTTCCTCCATGTCTACTAAGTCTTCTAGTGGCATGTATAGCTCAATTCCATCTTTTAAAATGCTTATTGCATTTTCTGGTATTCCAGCTTTATCTTTTTGAACTACTATTTTTTCTCCAAGTCCTAGCTTTAAGATAAAATCTTTTGCTTCCCAGATTTCATTTTCATATCTTTTAGTTACAAATATTAATTCTGATTTTTTTGATGGATGGATATTCATGTTTGCTCTTACATTTCTTATTTCTGTAATGATTTCTTTTATTTTTTCAACTGTTTGTTCTTCTTCAACAAAATTTAATGTTTCTTTATATTTTGGCCATTTTGACATCATTAATTCTTTTTCATTATATTGTACTAATTTGCTGTAAATTTCTGATGTTACGAATGGCATGAATGGATGTAATAATTTTAGTGATATTCCAAATACATAGTCAAGTACAAAACATACTATTACTTTTTCTTCTTGATTTTCACTGTATAATCTTGTTTTTACCATTTCTATATACCAGTCACAAAATTCATTCCAAATAAAGCTATATATATTATCAAGCGCAACACCTAGGTCATAATTTTCTATGTTTTTAGTTACATCTCTAATTACTTTGTTTAGTTTACATATAATCCATTTATCTTCTATTCTTAAACTATTTTCTTTAAAAGATTTTGTTTCTCTATCATAATTTTCATCAAAAAATTTGATTACTTCTTCATCTTCTACTAAATTCATTTTTATAAATTTAGCTGCATTCCAAATTTTATTTGCAAAATTTGATGCTTGTTCTAGTTTTTCTGGCATATATCTAATATCATTTCCCATTGTTGTTCCAGAAAGAACTGAAAATCTTAGTGCATCTGCTCCATATTTGTCAATTATTTCAATTGGGTCAATTCCATTTCCTAATGATTTTGACATTTTTCTTCCTTGTGAATCTCTTACAATTCCATGTACTACAACATCTTTGAATGGATTTTTGTCAGTTAGTTCTAAGCCTTGTGTCATCATTCTTGATACCCAGAAAGTTATAATGTCATATCCAGTAACCAATACATTTGTTGGATAAAATGTTTTGTAGTCTTCTGATTCTGTATTTGGCCAGCCTAATGTTGAGAATGGCCATAATGCTGAACTGAACCATGTATCTAGTGAATCTTCATCTTGATGTAATTTTGTTGAACCGCATTTTTCGCATTTTTCTGGCATTTGTTTTGCTGCATGCATATGTCCACATTCGTCACAGTAGTATACTGGTATTCTGTGTCCCCACCATAATTGTCTTGATATACACCAGTCTTGAATATTATCTAACCAGTTGAAATACATTTTTTCATATCTTTTTGGAACAAATTTTACTTCGTCATTTCTAACTGCATCTGCTGCTCTTTTTGCTAAATCTTTCATTGATACAAACCATTGCTCTGATATTCTTGGTTCTATTGTGTTATGACATCTGTAACATTTTCCGACATTATGTGTATAGTTTTCTATTTTTACTAAATTTCCTAATTCTTGTAATTTTTCTACAATTAGCTTTCTAGCTTCAATTGCTGGCATTCCTTTATATTCTGGAACTAAATCTCCCATAATTGAACTGTCATCAAATACTTCTATAATTTCTAGGTTATTTCTCAAACCTGCTTGGTAATCATTTGGATCATGTGCTGGTGTGATTTTAACACATCCTGTTCCAAATTCTTTTTCTACAAATTCGTCAGCTATTATTGGTATTTCTTTGTTCATTATTGGTAAAATACATTTTTTGCCTACTAAGTCTTTGTATCTTTCGTCATCTGGATGTACTGCAACTGCTGTGTCTCCAAGCATTGTTTCAGGTCTTGTTGTTGCTACTATAATATATCTGTTTGGTTCACCTGCAATTTGATATCTAATATGCCATAAGTGTGATGGTTCGTCTTCATATTCAACTTCTGCATCAGATATTGTTGTATGACATGATGGACACCAGTTTATCATTTTCTTACCTTTATATATTAATCCTTTATTATACAATTGGATAAATTGTTCTAATACCGCTTCTGATAATCCTTCATCCATTGTAAATCTGTCTCTGTCCCAGTCACATGAACATCCTAGTCTTCTTTGTTGTTTTTTTATTGTTCCACCATATTCTTTTGTCCATGCCCATGCTCTTTCTAAGAATTGTTCTCTTGTTATGTCTGCTTTTGTTAAGCCTTCTTCTTCTTTCATTTTTGCAACAACTTTTACTTCTGTTGCTATTGCTGCATGGTCAGAACCTGGAAGCCATAGTGTGTTGTATCCTTGCATTCTTTTGAATCTTATTAATATATCCTGTATTGTGTCATCTAGTGCATGTCCCATGTGTAGTTTTCCTGTTACGTTTGGTGGTGGCATCATTATGCAATAGCTTTCTTTTGTTTTATCCATACTTGGTTTAAAGTATCCTTTTTCTTCCCATTCTTGATATAATTTTTCTTCAAAGTCTTGTGGGTTGTATTTGTCGTTTAATTTTTTATCCATTTTTGATTCCTCCCTATTGTTTTAAAATTTAATTGAATACTTACATTCAAATTCTTTATTCTTTTCTAATTTTATAATATTTTCTTTATCTTTATAAATCTGTGTACTATCTATTCTATCTGCTGTATTTTGCCAAGGCTCAATGCAGACGAATGGTGCTCCTTTTTTTGACCACAAAGCCAAATATGGAAAACCTGTAAAATCAAATTCTAATATTTTTTTGTTTGTTTTATGATTTTGCAAAACAACCTTATTTGATTTTATATTTTTCATAATAACAGCATCATTATCAAAAGTATTCTCTTTTAAATAAATTTTATTATCCTCTAAAATATTATCAGCGATTTCTGTATCTATAAGTCCATCTTTCAATTTTAAAAATTCTATTTCATCTTCATTTTCTGAAAAAGCAATTTCATATTCACCATTACTATAATCACAATTAAATGCTGGATGTCCACCTAATCCAAAGTATATTGATTTTTCATCTACATTTTTTACTTTATATGTTACTATTAAAGTATCTTTTTCAATTTCATATATAACGTGTAGTTCAAATTTATATGGATATTTTTTTAATGTTTCTTCATTATATTTAAGCATATAATGATGTTCATTTTCTGTTTTTGATATTTCTTCAAATTTCATATCTCGTGCAAATCCATGTTGTGACATTTCATATTTTTTTCCTTCTATTTCTTTTTTTGAATTTTTAAGTTGTCCTACTATTGGAAATAAAATTGGTGCTTGTCTTTTCCAAAATGTATTACCATTGCTGTCTAATACTTGTGCTCCTTGAAATAGCATTTCTTTGTCATTGTATTGTATACTTGTTAATTCTGCTCCTTCTTTTTTTGTTTGTATTTTTAGCATTTTATACCTCCTTCATATTTTTTGTAAAAAAGAGATTGATTGACAAGGATTTCTCTAATATATAGAAAAACTCGCCAATATGCTTTTTATTTAAGCATAAGGGCGAGCTTTTGTCTCACGGTACCACCTTAATTATTATTTATTTAATAAATAATATCTCTTTTTACTTTAACGCAGTATTACGTATAATCCTATTTTTATTTTCAGATTATCAACTCCAAAGCTACTTTCCATTTATCTTTATTTTAGAAGTTTCCAGCCTATGACTTCTATTCTCTTTAAATTAGTTTTAAATGTACTTCTCTTTTTCTTCGTTTTTATAATTTATACTATTATGTCATTTTCATTTTTTAATATGCTATAATTATATATCTTTTTATTATTTTTGTCTAGTAGAATTTTAAAATTAATAATTTTTGAATTATCCTAATATACTAGTTTAAATTATTGTTTTTGCATATCTATTTTAAATATAGGAAAAAGGCAATACAAAAAGTATTGCCTTTCTCTGTCGAAAAACTGCTTTACACAAATTCCTTTGGTGGTAACAACATATCTGCTGCATCCCAAAGTAAAATCATATATTCTGCATTTATATCCTCTTCTATTGAGAGGTTAAATTGCACCGCAGCCTCCTCCGGTTCCCAATAGCGTTGTTTTACAGCACAAACTTCTTCCCAAGTTGGCCATCTATTTTTACCACAAACAGCCACTACTTTTTCTTCTCCTGGTACTAAAAAATCTCTTTTCGCATTTGCGAAATAAATTTCTTTTGCTTCTTTGTAAGCCTTTAAAACTTTTTCACGAAGCCTTTTCTCACTTTTTTCTGAAAGTCTTTTATTGCGCCATAAATGCAGTGCAAACTCACATATATTAACATATTCTGATTTTGGTGGATGAATCTGTATTGCAATTTCATCTTTCTCAAAAAAGCAATCTTTCATTCTACACATCTCATCATATGTTGCACAACGAGAATGCATATAAACTATAACCCGTTCCCACTCATTATGAATATAATTAAATCCTGTTATTTGCACAATCTGGTCTTCAAAAATTGTTAAAAACTCCGATCGTGTTTCTGCTTCTATTCCATTCACCCGCAAAAAACTTTCAGCAATAATGTCATGCTGCAATTCAATCTTTTTTAAATTTTTCATTTGTTCTTTCCTCCTTGTTATTGTTCGGAGGTCTATATGCCTCCGAAATTTTTTACATTTTTTCAAAGGCTATAAAATGTTATAACATTATTATACTACTAATTAACATAAAATTCAATAGTATTGTTTTATAAATATATACTCAACTTCACACTCAAATATTGTATATGCAATAAAAATTCCTTAATGGTAGCCAATATCATGGACTATCGCTAAGGAACTTTTTTCTATTCTAAATACTTCTTCAAAAACATACCAGTATAACTTTGTTCATTCTTACAAATTTGTTCAGGAGTACCAACAGCAACAACTTGGCCACCACCATCTCCACCTTCTGGACCCAAATCAATAATATGATCACAAGTTTTAATCAAATCCAAATTATGTTCAATAACAACAATCGTATTACCAGTATCAACTAACCTTTGCAAAATATCAACCAATCTATGAACATCAGCAATATGAAGACCAGTTGTAGGCTCATCCAAAATATACAAAGTTTTTCCTGTCGCTCTTTTAGAAAGCTCAGTCGCAAGTTTAACCCTTTGAGCTTCTCCACCAGACAATGTTGTTGAAGGTTGTCCAAGTTTAATATAGCCTAAGCCAACATCATACAAAGTCTGAATTTTTTGTTTTATTTTTGGAATCTTATCAAAAAACTCCAATGCTTCCTCAACAGTCATATCCAAAACATCAGCAATGCTCTTCCCTTTATATTTTACCTCTAATGTCTCTCTATTATATCTCTTACCTTTACAAACTTCACAAGGTACATACACATCTGGTAAAAAATGCATTTCTATTTTATGAACTCCATCACCATTACAACTTTCGCATCTTCCTCCTGCTACATTAAAACTAAATCTTCCCTTTTCAAATCCACGCAATTTAGCCTCATTTGTACCAGCAAAAATATCTCTAATTAAATCAAATACTCCTGTATATGTTGCTGGGTTTGAACGTGGTGTTCTTCCTATTGGAGATTGATCAATATTTATAATCTTATCAATATTCTCTAAACCTTTTACTTCTTTGCATTTTCCTGGTTTTTCAGAAGCACCATTCAACTCTTTTGCAATTGTTTTATATAAAACCTCATTTACAAGTGTTGATTTACCTGAACCGGAAACACCTGTAACACAAGTAAATACACCAAGTGGAAACTTCACACTTATATTTTTCAAATTGTTTTCTGTTGCATTTTTAACTTCAATTGCTTTTGATTTTACAACTTTTCTCCTTTTTTTAGGAACCTCTATTTTCTTTCTTCCACTTAAATATTGACCTGTAACAGAATCTTTTACTAACTTAACCTCTTCTGCTGTTCCCTGTGCCATAACATTACCGCCATGAACACCTGCACCAGGGCCAATATCAATAATCTGGTCTGCTGCATACATTGTATCTTCATCATGTTCTACAATTAACAACGTATTTCCTAGGTCTCTCAACTTTTTAAGTGTTGCTATTAATTTATCATTATCTCTTTGATGAAGACCAATACTTGGCTCATCTAAAATATACATAACACCTGTAAGTCCTGAACCAATTTGAGTTGCTAAACGTATACGTTGTGCTTCTCCTCCTGATAATGTTCCTGCACTTCTTGATAATGTTAGATATTCAAGTCCTACATCTATTAAAAATTGAAGTCTTTTATTAATTTCTTTTAAAATCATATCTGCAATCATTGCTTCTTTTTGAGTTAATTTTAATGAACTCAAAAATTCCTTTAAAGCTTTTATTGACATATCTGTTATTTCATTTATATTTTTACCATTTATTTTGATGCATAGTATTTCTTTTTTCAAACGAGCACCATTACATGTATGACAATGTGAATTTGTCATATACATTTCATAAAATGCTCTCATTCCTTGTGATTGCGTTTCACTGTGACGTCTATCAAGTGTTGGTAACACACCTTCAAATGGCGCTGTAAACTTTCTTACACCAGCAGCAGAAGAATACTCAAAATCAATTTTTTCATCTCCTGTACCATATAAAATTTTTTCCATAAACCATCTTGGCAATTTTTTAATAGGAATACCTTTTATCTCCACACCATAATGTTTTGCAATGCTTTCAAAATACATTTTAGCCATTGTGTCACCTTTTTTCATTGTACTTGCACCAAATGCCTTAATTCCATCATATAAGGTTTTATCTTTATCTGGAACAATTAAATCTTCGTCCATTTTCATCAAATATCCTATACCCATACAAGTTGGGCAAGCTCCATATGGATTATTAAATGAGAACATTCTTGGTGTTATTTCTGGAAAACTGAAACCACAGTCTGGACATGCATAGTTTGAGCTATATAAAACTGTTTTATTTTCGTCTTTTGTTATAATATTTACCAAAACAAGATTATCAGCATGTTTTAAAGCTATTTCAACAGACTCAGTAAGTCTACTTCTTATTTCTTGTTTTACAACCAATCTATCAACAACTAATTCAATTTCATGTTTTTTGTTTTTATCTAGTTTAATTTCATCTGATAAATCATAAACTTCACCATCAATTCTTGCTCTTACAAATCCATCCTTTTGGTAACCTTCTAATTGTTTTACAAATTCTCCTTTTCTGCCTCTAACAACAGGTGCTAATATTTGAATTTTTGTGCCTTCTTCAAGTTCCATAATATTGTCAACTATTTGGTCTATTGATTGTTTTTCGATTTTTTTACCACAGTTTGGACAATATGGTACACCTATATTTGCATATAATAAACGAATATAGTCATATATTTCTGTTACTGTTCCTACTGTTGAACGTGGATTCTTAGATGTTGTTTTTTGGTCTATTGATATTGCTGGTGATAACCCTTCTATTGATTCAACATCTGGTTTTTCCATTATTCCTAAGAATTGTCTTGCATATGAAGATAAACTTTCTACATATCTTCTTTGTCCTTCTGCATATAGTGTATCAAATGCTAATGAAGATTTTCCAGAACCTGAAAGTCCTGTAATTACTACCATTTTGTCTCTTGGTATTTCTAAGTTTATATTTTTTAGATTATGTTCTTTTGCACCTTTTATTATTATTTTATCATTCATCTTTATTCCTCCATGTATGCTTTTGCCCTTTGGTGTACATTTCTTTTAAGACATTTTTATTATACTATATTCCCTTTCCAAAAACAAGAGTTTGGTAAAGTTTTTTGCTGTCTGAACAAGACATTATCCTTAGCAACCTTAAATAATTCATTTAAAGTCTGCCAAATCATATCTTTTGTATCTTTATCAATATTTTTATATGAAGCCATCATAGTTTTTGCACTAGAAAACCAATTATTTTTTAGTTCTTTCATAGTCTGTGCATCTGTCGTATTTAAAATATCAAAAACAACATCTATAACTTGTTCTCTTTTAGCTGGTTCAACATTTTCAAGCCATTCCTTAATTGTTTTATCTACAAATTCACTTCCATTTGTAACTTCCTCTAATGTAACAAACTCTTTGCCTAACACTTCCCAACTATACAAGTCATGTTGCATTATTCCCTTTTGTACGCTTTCCACAACAGTATATTTCTCTCTATGATTCATTAATCTTCCTATAACAGATGATTGAGGAATATATGTATGAACTTTTTTTATCATTTCTTGATATTCTGGTGTTTCTATTACATCATCGCAAAAACCTGGTCCATCATTATTATATACATTCATTATTCTATCTTTTATTTCATTACTTACAAATGTTGCAGCATAAACAGCTATATTTCCGCCTTTTGAGTGTCCACCTATTCTTATTTTTTTGTCCGGATATTCTCCGGCAATCATTTCTAAGTATTTTTTTGCTGATATTTGTGATGCAATATGACTTTTGAAACTCATATTTAAGTCTTCTTTCCAGCCTACTATTGTATTATCAGTTCCTCTATATGATACAAATATAGTGTTGTCTGGCATTAGTACTGTGATTGCAGAAAATTGTTTTTCTTGTTCTACATCTATTTTATTTACATATTTTGTTGCATTCATTTCTCCATATCTTTTAGATTCTCCCATTAATGGAAATAAATCAACATCATCTTTCCATAATATTGGTAGTTTGCTTACATCTTGTTTTTTGAATCTTTCGCTTAGTTCTTTTATTGTAACAATTTCATTTTCTTTTATTATATTGTCAAATGGAAAGTATGAAAATCTTGATAGTATTAAATTGTCAATTTCATTGAATTCTGATTGTTCTAAATTTAGGTCCCCTCTCCATTTTACGTAATCACATACATTTGCCATATTTTTTCCTCTTTTCTATTAATCTTATTTATCCATATTTTAAATCTTTTTATAAAAAAAGTAAAGAATAAGGTAGAAAATCTAATAATAAAATTTTCTACCTTATATGTCTTATCTAAGTTGAATGTACTGCTCACGGCTTACATAATTCCACCAGCCTTCAATCCGATTGTCAATAATGTACTTAACAACAGCGTCATAATCTTCTTTTGTTGTAACATAGGACAAACCTCCGTCGATTCCCGTAATCATGTCATTTTTGTCTGCAATCTTTCTTGCAATCCGCATCTGGTTTAAATCTCCTTCAAAAAAATATTTTTTTTCTCCCATAATTATGGTTCCTCCTTTTAAAATATTCTACTAGTAACTATATCTATATTATACCAAATTTATACCGGAAAGTCAAATTATGTAAATCATTCAAAAAACAAATCTAAAAAAGTCTTTTATTTTTAAGTAAATTTGTTTTGGCACAAAAATTTATGAAATAAATTTTCTGTTCAACATAATTTTATATATTAGAGAAGTTGCATAACTTTTCTAATATATAAAAAAAAAGTAGCATATAGCTACTGTCCTTTGACTTATGCAAGTCCATATTTCTTTTTGAATTTATCTGCTCTACCACCAACTGTTTCTTGTCTTAGGTTACCTGTCCAGTATGGATGACATTTTGAGCAAACATCTACTTTTATATCTTTTTTTGTTGAACCAACTTCTAAAACATTTCCAC
>OKRZ01000145.1_pt1 | contig 46641 bp, 42 predicted proteins | sample 1601141 | NCBI WGS metagenome assembly OKRZ01 (sample SAMEA3541524, study PRJEB24748) | human gut metagenome | biome: human gut; feature: human-associated habitat; material: faeces | place: China | collected 2012
GTAAGGCAATTGATGACATGATGAATGACGCAAGAATGAGTGGGGAAGCATTAGGGGAGGCACGAGGGGAAGCGAGAGGAGAAGCACGAGGAAGAGAAGCTGAACGTAAGATAATGCAGAAAGAGCTGGATGAAAAGCAGAACCGATTAGACAAATATGAAAAAGAAATAGAAGAATTAAAAAGACAACTTGCCGAGAGGCAGACAGCGTAATAAGAAAATAAGAGAGAAAAGTCGGATAGTCAATCATGAAAAGGCTGTCCGGCTTTTTTGTGTATATAGGTTTAATAGCAAGATAAACAATTTGTGAGTACAGACAAATGTTCTAATGGATATAATTTATGTTATATTGTATTTTGTTGTAAAAAAAGCTTTTTTTTGATAAAATAAGATGATATATGTAATTTGAAGCGAATTGTTAAACAATGTATTTTAACAGTATACAAACAGGAGATTGAAGGTAACAATGAAATTATTAAAACTGTATTATCACGTGAAAGCGATGATTAAGAAGGTGGGATATAGAGTATTGAGCGGAAATAAGATTTCTTTTGGAAGGAAGACCACTTTCAGAAATGGCTTTCATGCTATGGTGGAAGGAGACGGTAATATCAGCATAGGTGAAAGGTGCTTTTTTAATAATAATTGTTCGATAAACAGTTTGCAGGAAGTTACAATAGGGGACGGAACGATTTTTGGAGAGAATAGCCATGTATATGACCATAACCACAGGTTTAGAAGTTCGGAGGATACTATAAAGAGTCAGGGATATACAGTGGCACCTGTGCATATAGGAAAACATGTGTGGATAGGAAGTAATGTGGTGATATTAAAAGGCGTGACTATAGGAGATAATGCAGTGATAGGAGCCGGTTGTGTAGTTGATAGGGATGTGCCGGAGTGTGCCATCGCTACCTGTGGTAGTGGGATTAACATAAGGATGCAGGGAGAATAAGATGGAGCAGAAGAGAGAGTTTGATTATTCCATTGCATTGGTTAGAATCGTATCATGTATTATGATTTTTTTATGTCATTACGTGCAAATACTTGGAAATCCAATAATAGCACAGACAGCTCAGTTTTTTAACGTAGGTGTATTTGTGTTTTTTATGATATCCGGATATTTGCTGGGGCAGAAACAAATTAATAAAGGCGAACTGGCATCGTGGTATAAAAAAAGAATGACTAGAATATTTGTGCCACTGTATATTGTAGTGGTAGTGGTTTTTGTTGCTTTGTATTTTGAAGGAATACAAGTTAGTCCTAAGGCGTATGTAATGTATGCATTAAACTTGCAGGCGTTTGGCGTTAGTATTTCAGGGGCAGGACAGTTGTGGTTTTTAACAATAATAATGATTTGTTATCTTATCACTCCGTTTTTACAGAAAACTAAAGATTGGAATAGACGCATAAAAGAAGTAGTAACTACTATATTTATTTTAATACAGTTAGTAGCAGGATTAATAGGAATACGGTTCATAGCATTGTATGTGTTTTATGTAGGGACCTATGCTTTAGGGTACTATATATTACCTAATATAATAAGGAATATAAGTAGGAAAAGTGCATTAAGATGGTCTGTAACGATGCTGATAGCTGTGGGAATTAGACTTGTGAGTAAGGTGGTAATAGGTGATTCATGTATATATGATTATATAATTGTATTATATACACAGGTCGTATTAGGTATATGGATAATAATTGCTATAAAGTATGTATATCAAATGTTTAAGGAATATCTAAACTATAGATTAATTAAGACCATGGATGGATATACAATGGAAGTGTATATGGTACACATGATGTTTATGCAACTTCCTTTTTATATGTTTGGAAAAATTAATTTGGTAATAGATAGTTGTATGATTGTAATATGTACTATATTAGCTGCAGTTATATTAAAAAAAATAGAGAAAATAGTGATAAGATAGAGATTAATATATGGAACAGAAAATTTTAAAAATAAGACAACAAAACAGAGATACTACCATGCTTTTAATAGTACCTACCGCTATATTGGCAAAAATTATATATATGTATTTTCTACCAATGAGATATTTTTTTGATAGTTACAGAATGATAGATATGTTAGTAAATGGTGATAAGGCAACAAGTGGATGGACAGGATATCAAACGGCAGTAGATTTCCATAGAACAATCAATATATTCCATTTTACTACTATAAATCAATTTTCAACATTTTATGGATTGATTATGACTATTGCCATTATGATTATTGTGTCAAAAACTAAGGAGATGGACTTTAAACAATCATTGTTTACCCTTATGGCAACGGGAGTTTTAAATATTTATGTTTTTTGTATTAATAAAGAAATGATACAGATTTTATATTTTTTTGTTATTTATATAATTATTAATAGCCCTGTAAAAAATACATTGTTAAAGATATTAGGGTGTGCATTAGTATATTATTGGGAAAGTACATCATTTAGGTCATACTATATAATAATGGCGGCAATGAGTGTCTTACTATACTTTATATTCTTATGGCTTCAGAAGAGAAGAAGAATAACAAAATTTATTATATTTGCAACGGTGCTTATGTGCTTTATAGGAGTATTTGTGTTCTTTTATGCTAGTAGTTTAGTGTCATATGATGATTACTATGAGGCATTAAATATTAGAGATAATTCTACGGGAACGATAAGAGAGGCTGGTGGAGCAGCTTCGGCAATTTATAACCCTATAGAGGTTAATGGAAATCTTGGTGTTTTTATGATTGATTATGTAATTAATGCATTTAGGATGATGATTCCAATAGAACTTCTGCTAAAAAGCCCTGGATATGCTCCATTTTTTATTTATCAGATATTTATTTTAATGTATTTATTTAAGGCACTTGCTAACATTAAGGCAATGGATAAAAAGGTGGTTGTGGCGTTGTCATGCTTTGTGGCATATTTCTTTGGATCGGTAGTTTTCGAACCGGATTTTGGCTCCTGGGTTAGACATGAGGCTACCACATTTCCGGTATTCCAATTATTAGTATACCAAAATAGAGTGCAAAATAGTGCAACAGCGAAGGGAATGGTGAGAGATGAAGCAACGTATGTATAACACATTTTATAGAAAATTGAAAAATGTTAAGTTGGCAAAGGCTATATCTAACATTAGTTATTGTATGTTGTTGGCATATTATTATATGGCAAGACTTTTTTGCAAGAGTAAAAGCAGCATGACTATTGATGAAGCATATAAACTGATGGATAGTTGCAGTAAGAGACCTGATATGAAAACTACGTATACAAATAAGGAATGTAGTAAAGATTTGTCTATAATTGTTCCGGCATATAATGCGGAGAAAACAATAAGAGAATGCATCAATTCAGTAATAAATCAGCAAACAAGTGTTGACTACGAACTTATAATAGTCAATGACGGTTCAAGTGATAAAACAAAAGAAATCGTAACCGGTATAAAGTCGGAAAAGATAGTTTTGATTAATCAGGAAAATAAAGGATTTTCAGGGGCAAGAAATACAGGTATAGATGCAAGCGTTGGGAAATATATAATGTTCCTTGATTCCGATGATATGTTAGTTGGGAATTGCATAGAAGGTATGATGGGAAAAATAAGAGAATTCGGAGCTGACATTGTACAGGGAAGTTACTATAGTTTTTTAGAAAATACTAATACTTTTAATTATAGCAAATTTCAAGATACAACAGTTACATCAACAGAAAATATATTGAAAGCACCGGGATTTCCGTGGGCAAAAATATATAAAAGAGAAATGTTTAATCAATTAAGATTTCCGCTAAATGTATGGTTTGAAGATACTATTGTATGTATGGTCTTATACAGAATGTGCAAGAAAATGGTGGTTACATCGGATGTTGTGTATGCGTATAGGTTAAATCCAAATGGTATAACAGCAAAGGCAAGGCATAGTAATAAGTGTATAGACCATTATTGGGTTATGGAACAGGTATTAGAGGATGCGAGAGATATCGGATTGCAAAATGATGAAATACAATATGATTTGGTTAAAGGTCATATGTCTACATTACTTTATAGAAGAATTTCATTAATGTCTGATGAAGTGATAGAATGTACATTTAATCTGGCATGTCAAATGCTTGAAAACATCAGACCGGAGCATTATAAGGCAAAGGGAAGAACAATTGACAAAGATATTGAGAGAGCATTCGAAACCAGAAACTATAAGTTGTGGAAATTAGCTAGTTTTATTGTATAAAGTTTAGGAAGGTAGTTACTTCAAATGAAGAAAATATGTTTTTTTTCCGGTGATATAACCAGAAGCGGTGGCACGGAAAGAGTTAGTACCGTTATTGCTAATCAGTTAGTAAAGAATAAGAAATTTAATATATGCTTTTTAAGCTTATGGGAAAACAACGATAAGTTGTTTTATACATTAAATGATAAAATTAAGAGATATACTTTATTTGAAAAAGTTACCAGTGGAAAAAGGATACTTACATATGTTCACAGGCTTAGAAAGTTTGTGAAAAGTAACAATATAGATGTTCTGATAGATATTGATGGAATATTGGATTTGTATTCTATACCGGCATTAAGAGGAGTGAAATGTAAGTTAATATCCTGGGAGCAGTTTAGTTTTTACGTCAATCCATATGTGGGATATCGAAAAATTACAAGAAAATGGGCGGCAAAAAAAGCGGATGCAATTGTTGTATTGACAGAGGAAGATAGAAAAAATTATGAAAGAGAGGTTAATGTTAAAGGAATTTTGCGACGTATATATAACCCGATTGAAATTGGGAATGGTGAAGATATTTGCTATAATATGAAAAGCAAGATAATAATAAGTGCGGGTACGCTAAATTATAACAAAGGGTTTGATATGCTGATTGATGTTGCAAAAATTGTGCTAAAGAAGCATAATGATTGGAGATGGGTAGTATGCGGTGAAGGCGAAGAAAGAAAAAGACTGGAAGAAAAAATAGAAAAAAATAATTTAACAGAGAACCTAATTTTGAAAGGGAATGTTAGCAATATAGAAGAATATTATAGGAAATCTGCAATATTTGTATTAACATCTAGAACTGAAGGATTTGGATTGGTATTAACCGAAGCAAAAAAAGAAGGTTTGCCGTGTGTCAGTTTTAGATGTCCGGCAGGCCCAAGTGAAATAATATTGGATGACATAAATGGTTATCTTTTAGATTGTTTTGATATAGAACAAATGGCAGAAAAAATAAACCAGTTGATAGAAAATCAAGATATAAGAAAAAAATTCTCGGACAATTCTATGGTGGGGACAGAAAAGTTTAATATTGATAAAATAAGTGAGCAGTGGATGGAATTAATAGAACAGATATAAGAGAGAAAATTAATGGAATATAAGGATAAAGTGTCGGTTGTTTTACCGATATACAATGTTGAAAAGTATTTAAAGAAAAGTGTACAGTCAGTTCAAAATCAGACATATAGAAATCTTGAAATAATACTTGTAGACGATGGTTCAAAAGATAGTAGTGGAAGAATATGCGATGAACTGTCTAAGGAGGATTCAAGGATACAAGTGGTACATAAAAATAACGGAGGTCTCGCATCTGCAAGAAATTCAGGGTATGAGGTGGCAACCGGAGAGTATGTTATGTATATTGATAGCGACGATTGTGTAAAAGAAGACACAGTGAAAAAGTGTGTTGATGCAATAGAAAGAGATAAGTCAGATGTTGTTATCTTTGGATATGAAAAAGTATCTGAAGATGGAAATATATTAGAAGTGTGTAGCTGGGATAATAAGATATATAGCCATAATGAAATGACAGAACATTTATATAGAGCTATTTGTGAAATGTCCTTTGGGTACGCATGGAATAAGTTATATCGTAAATCGATTTTAGACAAGTCAGGTGTATTAGGTGATGCAAAAGTCATTGACAGAGAAGACCTGATTTACAATATGGAGTTGTTAAAATATTGGAATAAGATTACCTATATAGATTATGTTGGATATGAGTACTTACAAAGAAGTACAAGCCTGCTACATAATTCAAATTTGGCAAGATTGAATGGTGTGGAGTATTTTGTAGAAAGAGTACATGATATTGATGTAGGCGAGGCACAAGGAAAAGTATTCAATATGGTTGTCTTGCACTATTTAGCTGATGCAATTATAAAAAATATTATATGGAACGCAGAGTTAAATGCAAAAGAGAAGAAACAATTAATAAAAGAAACTATAGATAGATGTCCTAATAAAGGTGAATTATATTCAGATAGGGACAATGGAAAATATTTGCGAGAATTATACAAAAGCATAGAAAAGGGAAATATGAAATATTTTTATCTATATGTAAAATTGGGAGATATTAAACGAAAAATGTTTAAAAAGTAAAAGTAATTGTAAAGGAAACAAGTTATGAAACGAATGGCAGTAATTTCGGCAGGGTTTGTGCCTGTTCCAGCTGTGGATGGTGGAGCAGGAGAAGTTTTAACGACAGAGATTATTAATGGAAACGAAGTGGCAGGAGAGTATTATATGGACATATATACAATAGAATCTCCTAAGCTTGATTCTATCAAATATAAAAATGCAGAAATAATACAAATTCATATTACAAAATGGAATTGGTTTTTTTGCAAGTTTAGAAATATGTTTCTAAAGGCTTTAAAAAGAAAATACAGATTTATACCATATAACAGGGCATTGTTAAAGGTATTTAGAGATAATTATGATAAAATACTAATTGAAAATAATATGCAGGCTTTTGAAGATATATATAAACATGCTGAAAATGGAAAAGAGCATATGATTTATCATATGCATAATGACATAGATGGAACAACAAAGCCGGAATATTTGTGTCGATTTATCGCTGACAAAGCAGAGACTATTTTACCTGTAAGTAAATATATTGAAAATCACTTTAACAGTGTTGCACCTAATGAAAAAATGAAAGTGTTATATAATTGCATTGATTTAAACGTATTTAATGTAAATCGGAAATATAACACTGAGGAACTAAAAAATGAATACGGATTAAATAGTGACGATTTTGTTTACTTATATACAGGAAGAGTTTGTCCGGAGAAGGGAATATTGGAATTAGTAAGAGCTTTTAAAAGGATTGCTAAAGAAAATAAAAATGCTAAATTGGTAGTAGTTGGAAGTCGTTGGTATAATCTAATTGCAAAAGATGAATATTTTAAAAAGTTAATTGAGGAATCAAGAGGTTATGAAGACAGAATTGTTTTTACAGGATATGTCTTTCCGGAAGATATGCCGGCAATATATACTTTAGGGGATGTATTGGTTATTCCGTCTATGTGGGAAGAACCTTTTGGGGTTGTAGCTCTTGAGGGAATGGCAATGAAAGTACCTATTATAGCTACAAATTCAGGTGGATTGGTAGAGGTGCTTAGTAACAAAACTGCAATTATAGTGGATAAACAAAAAAATGTTGTAGAAAATTTGTATAATGCGATGAATGATATGTTCATAAATGATAAAAAAAGAGAGAGTTTTGTTAAAGAAGCATGTACAGAGGTTACGATGAGAGAAGAGTATGATAAGATAAATTACTATAATGAATTTAGTAAAAGGATAAAAAACGATGTTAAGCGATAATACAAAGAGAATTGAATGGATAGATGTAGCAAAAGCATTGGCAATAATATTAGTAGGAATAGGTCATTATAATTGTCCGAGAGGATTGCAGATATGGATATATAGCTTTCATATGCCATTGTTTTTTATTCTTTCAGGTGTTACGTTAGATATAAAAAAATATAAATTTGTAAAATTTGTAAAACGAAAAGCTAAAGCGTTTTTAGTGCCATGGTTGATGGCGGTTTGCGTAAATGTTGTATTTCAATCAGCATGTAGAAGTATAGGAATATCTGCTGTAGACGACCATATTTATATGATTCCGTTTAAAATAATTGTTAATTGGCGATTGACATCAAGGATGTTTGATCCCATATATTGGTTTTTGCCAGCATTATTTATGACGGAATTAGCATTATATTGGTTATATAAGGTATTTGATAGCAACATGAAGAAAGGGATATTAATAATATTGTTATGTGCAATTGGTATGTCGTACCAATGTTTCGTTAATTTGAGACTGCCTTGGGAAATAGATTTACTTCCTGTAACATGTACATTCGTATCTTTAGGTTATGCAAGTAGAAATGGTATAAATAAGATAATAAGTAAGAGTGTAATAATTAAAATTATAGTTTCAATCGTGTTGATTTTTGTTGGTAGTATTTTAGGATTCTGCAATTCGATGATAATTAAAAAATCTATAGATATTCATAGTGCCACTTATGGAATATTACCACTTATGGTCATTGCTGCATTTTTTATATCTATAGGAATTATAATTTTGTGTTCTTTTGTTCATATTAAGTTGGTTAATTATATAGGTCAGAATAGTTTGCTATTTTATTTGGCACAACCAATATTATACAAGGTGACAGATATTTTACTTGTCTTTGTTTTTGACGTTATACCTTTTTATACATATCAATATGGAGCAAATTATTTATGCTTAATAATGTTACATGTTGCAACTAATATTGCAATATTAATATATGTATTTATATATAAATATGTTAAGAAAATAGTTAAGAAAAGAATGGTTATTAATTAATGAAAAAGAAAATTTTATTTTATTTAGATTCGTTAAACAAAGGGGGATTGGATAAGGTAGTATTAGATTTTGTCAATCATATGGATTATGATAAATATGATGTTACTGTAATGAGAAGATTCCCAGGAGGTTATTACACCTCATTACTAAATTCACAAATAAAAGTGGTTTCAAATACATTTATAGATGCAAGAAAGCATCCGGTATATAATCATTTGATAAGAGTTGTTTGTGACAGAATGCCAAGAAAATTAATGTACAGATTGTTTGTCCACAGAAAATATGATGTTGAAATTGCCTGTGGAGATTCTTGGGCGGCAACGTTAATTGGTGGTTCAACAAACAAAAAATCGAAGAAGATACTTTGGGAACATATGGATGTAACACTGGATGAATCAACGGCGACTCATTTTTCAACTTCAAAAGTTAGGGAGTTTTTTTCTCCATTTGATAAAATTATTGGAGTATCAAAAGACTGTGCACAAAAGTTTATTGAAAAATATGGTTTTGAGAATAAAGTAACATATATTTATAATCCTATAGACATAGAAGATATAGAAATTAAAAAAGAAGAAGAGGTGGAATCATACGATGAAGGATTTAATATTCTTGCAATCGGAAGATTTATGCCACAGAAGGCATTTGTTCGGTTGATTGATGTAACTAAAAGTCTGTATGAAAAAGGAGTCAAATTTAACTTAAATATTATTGGTGAGGGACCAGAAGAAAGCATTATAAAAAACAAAATAGATGAGTATGGATTGAAGGATAAAATAAAATTATTGGGTTTTAAAGAAAATCCATACCCATATATAAAAAATGCAGATTTGCTTATATGTTCTTCAATTCATGAGTCATATTGTTTAGTTGTTGCAGAGAGTTTGGTGGTAGGAACTCCTGTATTAAGTACGGCTTGTACAGGACCATTGGAATTACTTGACAACGGAAAATATGGAATGATTGTTGAAAATTCAAACAAGGGTTTGCAAAATGGCATTGAAACATTGGTAACAGACAAAAATCTGTTAAAAAAATATAAAAGCATGGCATTAGAGAGAAAAGACTTTTTTAATGTGAATACATGCATAAAACAATTTGAAAAGATATTTGAGGAATAATATGAGAAAAGTTGGAATAGTAACTATATTTGATTTAAATAATTACGGAAACAGACTTCAAAATTATGCAGTAGAACAGATTTTGAAGAAGTGCGGTGTGGTTCCTACAACGCTAGTGCTACCATGCTATGAGGAAATCTTTAAATATAATAATAAACTAGAAAATTTTGCTAAAAAAATATATTCAAGGATATTTAAAAATAATAGGATAGAAAGGTATTTGTCTTTTTTGAAGTTTCAAAAAAACATGAATGCAAAAAACATTTCTAATACGAGTGACTTAAATGATTTATACGATATGTTTATAGTTGGAAGTGATCAGGTTTGGCATCCGGATGTTATATCAGATGATATGTTTTTGAGATTTGCGGAGAAAAAAAAGAGGGCAACTATATCTCCAAGTTTTGGATTAGATGGAATTCCTAAAGAAAAGGGAGATTATTATCGAAATGGCTTGTGTGGATTCAATAAAATTACGGTAAGAGAAGAGAGTGGGAAAGACATTATAGAGGGGTTATGTGATGTGCAAGTGGATGTTAATTTAGATCCTGTTTTTATGTTAGACAGTGAGGAATGGGACAGAGTATCGAAACCGGTAAAGGGAGTTGCGGATAGATATATTATAAAATGTATGTTAGGGGATGATAATTTAGACAATGAGGAGATAATTAATAAAATAGCACAAGAAAAGAAGATAGAAATTATAGATATCCATGATGAATCAAACCGACTCTATAAAATTGGACCAGGAGAGTTTATATGGCTTATAAAAAATGCACAATTTGTCATTACAAATTCTTTTCACGCAATTGCATTTAGTGTAATATATCGTAAGGATTTTGTCGCGTTGAATAGATACCAGGATAAAAACGATATGAACACAAGATTGGAATATGTTCTTAAAAGGTTCGGATTAATCGATCAGTTTGTAAGTGGTTGTAATGATTTTACGACTGATAAAGTAGATTATACAGAAACTATGAAAATATTGAAAAAGGAACAGGATAAGATGATGAAATACATAAGGGACGTATTGCAGGATTCTAGTATATAATAATGTTTAAAAAATAGGGAATAGGAATATTAATTATGGACGATTTGATTAGTGTAATAATACCTGCATATAATGCGGAAAAGTATATGGATAGATGTTTAAATAGCATAGTAAAGCAGTCTTATAATAACTTACAAATTATTGTGGTTAATGATGGTTCAACGGATAATACAAAGAAAATATTAGAAAAGTTTGCTGAGGCAGACAATAGAATAGTTGTTATTAATCAGAAAAATGGTGGCGTTTCACAGGCAAGAAATAATGGTATATATATAGCTAAGGGAAAATATATGTGTTTTGTAGATAGTGATGATTATATTGATATTAACATGATACAAAAGTTATATGATGGTATTAAAAAATGTGAATTGTCAGTTTGTGGCTTTGTAAACTATTTTGACAACGAAGAAAAAGATGGACCGTCACCATTTGGTAATACCAATGGATTGAAAACAAGAAATGAATATTTAAAAATAATGTCGAAATATTTGTATAGCGTTTATTTTGGAGCATTGTGGAATAAATTATATTTATCTGAAATCATAATGAAGAATAATATAAGGTTTGATGATAAAATATCATTTGCGGAGGATTTCATATTTAACATAAAATATCTGGAATATGTGACAAAGGTTAGCATTGTACATAATAATTTGTATTATTATTATCAGGAAGTTAAAAATTCATTAACTAAAGTTGTAGATGTGCAATATCGTTGGCAAGCATCATATACGAAATATTGTTGTTGCATAGAGCAGTATAAAAAAATGGATATGTATAACGAATGTTATAGGGAAATTTATTCTGCAATTGCATATGAACTAATTGGTCCGACTTACGATATTACAAAAGAAAATTATAAGGGGGTTAAGACAGCAAAAGAAAGTTTAAAAAAAATTTATGAAGAAGAATTGATAAAGAAGGCAATTAAAAATGTAAAAAAACCACAGATGGTACATAGGATTGCAAAAATCTCTTTGTTTTTGAAAAGTTATGGCATTTTTGTATTTTGCATGAGAGTATGGATTAAAATTCAAAGATATGATGGTAAATAAAAGGTGTAACAGATGAAAGCAATAATATTAACAATAACAGGTGGTCAAAATTTTGGAAACAGACTTCAGAATTTCGCATTACAAGAAGAATTAAAAAAACAAGGTTTAACGGTTGATACTGTACAAAATTTAACAAGAGCGGAAGATGAATATAAAATAGTTACAAAGTTGAAATTATCAATAAAAAAAATCATTTCTACTCTTTATTATATTATGCCATTTTCAAATAATGTTGAGTTTAATAATTGGTATAGAAGAAAAAAATTTGATAAATTTACAAAGAGATATATATCACAATATCACACTCCAATTTCAGATATATATGTACCTGAGAATATAGATGATGAATATGATTTCTTTGTGGCAGGTAGTGACCAAATTTGGAATCCGTATTATCTATTTAATTCTCATATTGAATTTATGGATTTCGCTACAAAATCAAAGCGAATTTCATATGCGGCAAGTTTTGGAGTTGATAAAATCCCAAATAATAAAATTTCTACATATAAAAAATGGCTAGAAGAAATTCCAAACATATCTGTCAGGGAACAAAGGGGAGCTGAAATTGTAGAAGAATTAATAGGTAAAAAAGCCTCGGTGGTTGTTGATCCGACACTTTTATTGAACGGAGATGAATGGAGAAAAATAGCCCAAAAACCTAAATGGTTAAATAAAAGAGAATATATATTGGTGTATTTACTGGGAGTAGAATCCGAAGAGTTAAATAAAAAAATTAAAATTATATCGTTAAGATATAATTTGCCTGTCATTTGGTTAAATAACCCGAAATATAAAAAAGAATACGGTACAGATCCTGCAGAGTTCATATATCTAATTGATAACTGTAGATTATTATGTACTGACTCGTTTCATGGAACAATTTTTTCATATAATTTGAAAACACCTGTTGCAATTTTTGAAAGAAAATTAATGAATGGTGAGGTCGCTATGAATTCAAGAATGAATACAATAAAGAAATTGTTTGGAATTGATAACAGAGTAATAGAAAATATTGATATAGATAATGAAGCAGAACTTTTTGACACACAATACAATGAGGAGAAGGTAAACGATGAAATAGAAAAATCAAGAAAATATTTAAGAAAGGTATTAAATAAGCAATGCAAAAAGGATTAGTTTCAATTATTATTCCGTGTTTTAATGGAAGTGAATATATTGATAGGTGTATTAAGAGCATTTTGGAACAGAACTATAATGATATAGAAATAATTATAATAAATGATGGTTCTACAGATGATAGTGAAGAAAAAATTTGGAGTTATAAGGGTGATATAGAAAAAAGAGGATATACATTTAAATATATGTTACAGGAAAATCAGGGGGCAGCGGCGGCAGTTAATCAGGGATTGAAGATTATGACAGGTGAGTTTTTTCAATTGTTTGATATAGATGATATATTATATCCTGATAATGTAAGTAAAAAAGTAAAAGTTTTTGATGAAAATAGCAATGTCGGTATAGTCATTAATAATGGATATTTTTTTAATATTGATAGTGGAAAACGAACAGTTTTTAGAAATGATATTGATTATATAAAAAATAATGGATTGTTTAATGCAATCATATATGAGCATGCGTATAGTTGGGCGGGATGTTGTATGATGCGAACAGAGGATTTTAGTAAAAATATAGAAAATAGAGACATATTTCTGTCAAAGTATGGTCAGAACTTGCAAGTTGTCTTGCCGGTTGCTTTTGCAAGTGGAAGTTATGTTGTGGATGAACCTTTAATGGATTATGTTATGAGAAAGAACTCAGTGTCCCATACAGAGGATGTTCATAAACAGTTATTTTTACAAAAAAAATTTACAGAGAATAGAATTGAATCTGTAAAGAATATTAGGATGGATTCAGATAACAAGAAAAAAATAATTCATAGTATTGAAATGTGGGATGTAAAGAAAAGATATATTTTTTCTATGAACCATGGACTTCGGGATGAACTAGAGAATACTAAAGAAATATTAAAGAAAAACAAGTTATTTTCGTTTAAGGACAATGTGCGATATTGTGTGGGTAAAAATAAATGTTTGAAAAAATTTTATGACTTTTTACATAAATTAAAAGGAAGTATTTGATATGATAAATATAAAAAGAAAAAGTGAGTGTACAGGATGTTCTGCGTGTAAAAATATATGTCCAAAAAATGCAATAGAAATGGTTTGTGATAATGAGGGATTTGAGTATCCTATAGTTGATAAAAACAAATGCGTAAATTGTAATTTATGTAATAAAGTATGTCCGGTATTAAATGTTAAAGAGTGCAAAGATGAAAATCAAATAATAAACATTGCATATAATTGCAATAAAGAAGAAGTTGAAAAGAGTTCATCAGGGGGGATTTTTATCTTATTGGCAAAGAAAACAATAGAAAATGGTGGAGTTGTGTATGGAGCTGCGTTTGATGAAAAACTTGTTTTAAGACATACTTCAGCTGACAAATATGAGAAAATAGAACCTTTGTTAAAATCAAAGTATGTTCAAAGTGCTATTGGAGACTCCTATATAAAAGTTAAAAATGATTTAAAAAAAGGTAGAAAAGTTTTATTTGTAGGAACACCATGTCAGGTAAATGGATTGTTGAGTTTTTTAAATAAGAAATATGATAATTTAATCACCGTTGATTTTATTTGTCATGGCGTTCCGAGTGGAAAAGTATTACATCATTATGTATCATGTTTAGAAAAGAAATATCATAGCAGTATTACAAAAATCTTTTTTAGAACAAAAACAAAGGGATGGAACAATTTTGGACTTAAATTTTTATTTGAAAATGGTAAGTGTATTGAAAAATTTGGTATAGAAGATGAATATCTTGCAGCATTTTTATTTGATATTGATTTAAGACCTTCATGCTATAAATGTAATTTTAAAGGAATAGATAGAAAGTCAGATATTACCTTGGCAGATGCATGGGGAGAATTAAGTGGGAGTCGAGTTTACAATGAAAGAGGGACATCTTTAATAATAGCTCATACAAATGATGGAGAGAAATTAATTGATGAAATAACAAAAAATATTGAATTTGAAAGGAACAACGAGAATTATATATTAAAATATAATGTTAATGCGATGTACAGTGTTATTAAAGATTCAAGAAGAAAAAAATTCTTTAAACAATTAAACAATAACAGAGATTTTATGGAGATAGTTAATAAATTAAAAAAAATAACATTTAGAGTGCGTGTTGAAAGAAAGATAAGGAAGATAGTAAATGGTAGAAGAAACAAAAAAATTAGTTAATAACAGATTATACTTTTGGGAAGGAATAGCATGCATTTTTGTTGTTTTAATTCATTGTCAATTACCGGGAAGAGTGGGAATTGTGACAGAGACAATTGCGAGATTTGCAGTCCCATTGTTTTTTTCGATATCTGGATATTATTGGGCAAAAGTAGAAATTAATCAAAGAACTTATAAAGCAAGATGTAAAATTAAAAAAAATTTAAAATTGTTTATAGCGATAACAGCAGTTTATATTTTATATCGAATAATGGTGCAGTGTGCCCTTCATCTTGAAGCAGTTAATGTTATTAATGCAAGGAGTTTTATTAAACTGCTTCTTTTTAATGAGACAGATTTCATATGTACAGTTTTATGGTATTTATTAGCATTGATATATATATATATATTATTGATCTTTTTAAAAAGCTCAAAGAGCTATTACGTTGTAGCTTTTCTTTCATTTGGTGTTTTTTTATTAAGTTATATGTTGAAGATAGTTGCATATAGTGGAAATTTATCGGAAAAACTTAATGAAAATTCTGCTATATACAGAAATTGGTTAACGGTAGGAATTCCATTTTTTATGTTTGGGTATTTATTTTCTACAAAACTAGAAAATAAACTTAAAGAAGTATTCAGTTATAAAATGACATATATGTTGTTGATTATTAGTATGTTTGGATGCATATTAGAGAGATACATCATAGGTAATAGTATGGATGTATACTTGTTTAGTATTATTATAGTTTTCACAATAATGCTTATGTGCAGCATCAAACCAAATATTAAACAGAATTATGTTGTAGAGATTGGCAAGAATATATCTTTGGCGATGTATTTGTTTCACCCTTTAGTGATGTATGGTTATAGATATTTATTTGGTTATTTTAACCTAATGAATAGTAAAATTACACAGTGGACATTGCCAATAATTGTAATACTTACGATTATTGTAATATATGAAGTAATTCATAGAATAAATATTATTCCCAATATTAGTAATGTAAATAATTTATCAAGAACAACAAATGCCAAAAGAAATGTTGTTAGTGGAATTGCACAAATGCTTATTACAAATATTTTGCAGTTTGTAAATCGGAAAATATTTATTGTAGTGTTGGGGGCAAGTTACTTAGGGTTAAGTGGTTTGTTTACCAACGTATTATCAGTGTTGTCATTAGCTGAGTTGGGAGTTGGAAGTGCGATAGTTTTTAGTTTGTATAAGCCATTGGCTGAGAATGATGAAGAAAAGATACATGCGCTAATGGAGTTATATAAGAGGGTTTATAGGATTATTGGTTGTATTGTATTAGCTATAGGAATTGCTATAACACCAATATTGAAATTTATTGTTAATTTAGAACAGGGAGTAGATATAAACTATTACTATATTTATTATTTGTTCCTAATGAATTCAGTTATTTCATATTGGTTTTATGCATACAGAAATTCTATTATTGGGGCATCACAAAAGGATTATTTATTAGTAAAAATAAATGTAAGCTTTCCAATTATACAGACAATAATGCAGATTTTTGCATTGGTGCTTTTGAAAGGAAATACGTCTTACTATGTTTATCTTACTATTCCCATTATTATGTTAATAATTAAAAATTATATAGTATATAAAGTGTCTAGTAGATTGTATCCATATTTAGACAATAAGTGCAAGAGCAAATTGGAAAAAAGTGAATTAACAAAAATCAAAAAAAATGTGTATGCGTTATCGGTAACAAAATTAAGTAGTACAATATATTATGCCAGCGATAATATAGTTATATCAACATTTATCGGGACTATATTTGTTGGCTTGTACTCAAATTATTCAATGATTACGGTTGCTGTGACGGGAATTATAAACATTATATTTAATAGTTTAAGAAATAGTGTAGGTGATTTAAATGCATCATCAGATAAAGAACATGTTTATGTTGTATATAAGAGAATATTGTTTGCTAATTTTTGGATATATGGGTTTTGTGCAATAGCATTTATGGTATTATTTAATCCGTTTATAGTATTATTTTTTGGAAAAAATTATGCATTTGATACCGTTGTAACCATTGTAATTGTATTTACATTTTTAATTCCAGGTTTAAATCACACAAACACAATTTACAAGGATGCATGCGGACTATTTTGGCAGACTAGATATAGAACTTTGGCTACCGCATTAGTAAATATTACTTTTTCGGTAATATTAGCAATAGTAATACCTGTAGAAAAATATAAAATAGTGGGAGTTTTGTTAGCTACTATTATTTCCTATGTTGTTACGATTTTACCTGTTGATCCAAAGATTATATATAGAGATGTTTTTGGAATGAAGAGAAATTATTTCATTAAATGGTTCATAAATAATCTATTAATTATTTCAGTAATTATGGCAATCACGTATGGTATATGCTTGTTTATACCGAGATATACATGGATTGGTTTTATTATTCAATGTGTTATAGTGGTGATTGTACCAAATGCATTGTTTGCAATAATAAAATATAAAACAAGTGAATTTAAATATTATAAAGAATTAATTGCGGAAACAATATTAAAAATAATAAATAAGTAAGGATAAGATGAATGGATAAAAAAGAATTCATCAGTGGAACTATGAGAATCCAACGGTTATTATTACATTGGCTTGTATATATGTTTTAGTAAATTATTAGGGGATTTGGTGATAAAAAACTACGATATTTATAAAAATGCTGTTGGATATTAAAAACTAGATAGGAATAAGGCAGGTAGTAGAATATTATGATAAAACTAAAAAATAAAAAAGAATGTACTGGATGTGCGGCATGTTATAATATATGTCCCACAAAATGTATTGAGATGGAAGCGGATAAAGAAGGCTTTAAGTATCCGTTTGTAGATAAGGGAGTATGTATAAAATGTGGGAAATGCATAGGAGTATGTCCACAGTTAAAGCGTCAGAAAAACACGGATGAAAAACATGAGGTATATGTGTGCGTTAATAATGATAATCAGGACGTTGAAAGGAGCTCTTCTGGGGGAATATTTGTATTACTCGCAAGACAAATTTTGAGTGCAAAGGGAGTTGTATATGGGGCAGCTATGGACAATGACTACCAATTAAAACATACACGTGTTGATAATATAGATGAATTAGAGAAGCTATTAAAATCAAAATACATACAAAGTGACATTGGTTTTACATATAAGTATGTAAAGGAGGATTTAACAAAAAACAGAAATGTATTGTTTTGTGGTACTCCATGTCAAATTAGCGGATTAAATAATTATCTGGGAAAGAGATATGATAACTTATTATTGGTAGATTTTGCGTGCCATGGAGTGCCAAGCCAGAAAGTTTTTAATGAATATTTGAAATGCAGGAACTTAAATAAATGTAAGCACAATTATGAAATTTCTTTTAGGGATAAGGTTAATGGTTGGGAAGAATTTGGGATGAGCATAAGAGAAAACAATAAGATAATATATAGCAAAGATAGGAGGGAGGATACATTTTTAAAAGTATTTTTAAATGATATTGCATTAAGAGAGTCATGCTATACGTGTATTTATAAAAAAAGTGAGCGTATAAGTGATATAACACTAGCTGATGCATGGTGTATAAATGAATATGATGCAAATTTATATAATTCAAAGGGTACATCTTTGATTATAATACATACTTTGAATGGAGAGCATACGTTCGCTAAAATCCGCAATAAGATGTGCATTAATTCTGTTGCGGAGGAATATGTTATAAAGTATAGTTATGGAATGTTTCATCAACCAATTAAAGATAGACGAAGAAGAAAATTTTATAAGCAATTAGGAAAGAAATCGTTTGATAAATTGGCAGTAAAATATGATGGTATCAATTTTATAACAAGAGTAGAGAGAAAATTAAATAGAACAAAGAAAAAATACATAAAATTTTAACTGCCCACTTTTCCCACCACCATTTTTGTGCTATATTTATACCATATTATTACAAATTAATCGGGAGGGAACCAATGATTGCAATTATATCGGCAATAGAGGATGATGATGAGAGACTTACCGTGGAACGCTGGTACAGACGTTATTACGGATTAATGTTTGATAAAGCATTTGCATTGTCAAATGATGAGAATATAACCCGTGACATGATAAATGAGGCTTTTATCAGAATCATTAATAATTATGATAAGGTTGTAACTTTAAATAAATTTCAGATGGCTACATATTTTGTCAGTACAATTAATAGTGTGACAATAGATTATTTGCGAAAAACAGGCAGAGAAGATTTAGTGGAAGCAGATGATTATGAAAAATTTCTGAAAAAGAGTGTCATTGAAGAGAGAAAGTTCTGTTCTCTAGAGGATGTATCCATTAGAAATTATCAGTTATCTCAGGTTATAGATGCAATAGATGAACTTACTGATAAAGAAAAGCTTTTGCTTATAGACAAGTTTTATTTTGAAAAGTCCAACAGAGAAATTGCAAGTACGATGGATATGAAAGAAAATCAGGTTCATGTATATGTAAAAAGAGTTTGCGAGAAGTTGTGTAATATAGTAGACGAAAATAAAAAACAGAAATAAAATTAAAGCATTTTCGAGATTAGCGGACGGTGGTGTGGCACTGTTGTAATTATAAATCGAAAATGCTTTTGTTGTTGTGTGAACTATTTTATTTTAAGAGGAGAGCATAAATAACATTGAATGTTTTGCATTAAAACTAAAAATATTATAGTAATGAGCGTAAATAAAAGTGAGAGACGGTGAGAGTAATGAACGAATTGATAGAAGTAATTAAAAACAAGTCAATTAAGGAAAAAATTATAATATGCGAAAAACATTGGAAGCTAATTTCTACTGTTGTTGCGGGGGCATTAACAGTGCTTTTTATTGTTTGCAGAATATTATATTATAGCTATTATAAAGGGGCGTATTCAGTGTATTGTTTGGGAGATGAATATATAGATATGTCCGGTGAAACAATAATAGTTACCATTGCTAAATATATATTTATATTGTTAATAATGTTTGCATCAAATTATATATTATATGCTATAGGGACGGTTGAAGATACTGGGAGACTTAGATTAAGGCGTAAACTAAAATCAATAGCATATGTATTATTCGTAACAGGTGTAATAATTTTTATCAGTATTTTAGAAACCAATTTTTCTATGAGGCAAGCGGTAAGTGAATTTCGAAGAGCTAATAGGAATCAGATAAGTAGATTTTTAATTTTGGCATTATATACAAGTTTTGTTGTAAATATATATGCAATCTTACTATGTATACACAAAAATGATAGATTCTTTAGACTTATACATAGTAAAATACATAATGATAATATGAAAAAAAGACAGCTCAAGAATGGAGGTAGTGGAGAGTCAGTAATAAAAAACGAAAATAGTAAAAGAGGAAAATACGGATGGGTACTATCTTGTATTATAATTGTGATTTTGGCTCTATTTCTTGAAGTGATATTATTGTATTCTTATGGGAAAAATTACGAATTACAAAGAAAAGATTATGAAGTAATTATTGATACAGTGAGAAACAACGAAAAATCTGAATTTAAAATGGATGGGAAAAATGTTAATATCTATTTTATTATATACGAGGATAAGCAACAATGTATTATATCAAAATTAGAAAATAGAAATGGAAAAGTTATAAGAAGGCTTGATTGCAAGTGTAAAATAAAGAAAGAAAAATTAAAAATTTATCAATGTGGTAATATATATAAGTTATCTGATGAATAGGGACACTGATTTTTTACCTTAAATTTGAGATTAAAAATAAACATATTATTGAAAATTGAAATCACAAAACCCCAACTTACCTATTGAACATCCCATAAGTTATCGGGTATAATACTACTGTTAATAAATAAGCATTAGAGGAAAGAAGAGGCAATATGAGAGTAATTAAGGCATTGATTGTTGTTGTCTTTTTAGCTGTTACCATTGTGTTTTCAGCTAATTATTATAAAGAGAAAACGGCAGATAATAACCATGCTCCAACTATTGAGTTCGGAGATGATTTAATTAAGGTATCCATAAAGGATGACGAATCAAAATTGTTAAAGGACGTTATTGCAAAGGATGCAGAGGACGGAGACATCACTAGCAATATTGTAATTGAAAGTATTTCCAAGTTTGTGGACAAGAAAAAACATATTAGTAATATAACTTATGTAGTATCAGATTCAGACAATAATGTTACTAAGAAAACCAGACAGGTTCAGTACACAGATTATAGAAAGCCGCGATTTACATTGTCGGCTCCGTTATGCTTCTATGTTGGTTCAGATGTTAATGTACCAGATGTTTTAGGCGCGGTAGATGATGTTGATGGTGATATAACTGATAAGGTAAAGATTTTGTCAAGTATTGCATCTACAAGAATTGCAGGTTCATATGTAATTACCGCTCAGGCTACTAACAGTCTGGGAGCTACATCTACCATTAAAGCTACTGTAACCATTAGGCAGGAAAATAATTTGGCACCTACCATTAAGCTTAAGAAAAATATTGTATACCTTAAGGTTGGTGACAAATTCAATCCGGAAAGCTATGTTGCATCAGTTAAGGATAAAAATGGAAAGGAACTGCCTGCTAATCTGGTAAAGGTGGTAAAATCTTCCGTTAATTTAAAGAAGCCGGGAAGCTATACGGTAGAATATGCAGTGAACTATGAACAGGAAAACGAATATATAACATATCTCGTTGTTATTGTGGAGGAATAAATGGATAAAAAAACCTTTAATATACATAATTTAGATTTATATTCTCTTAGTAAAGATTTGCTGTACGGACTGTGGATTATTATCATGATTGGAGCCATAGGAACCATGGTAACATATTCTTATATCAAGGATTCCTATGAACCACAGTATAGCAGTTCAGCTATATATGTAGTAACCCCAAGACAGAGTACAGGATATGTTTACACTAATAAAAGATTTGCGGAAAATGTTATAAGTGTTTTCCAGAATCTTTTAGATGCAGATATTATGAAAAACCGCATAAAAAAAGAGCTTCATATTGATATGAAAGATGTGAATATGAATGTTGAACTGATTACGGAAACTAACCTGATGAAGGTTACGGTAGTATCGGGAAATCCTGTTAAATCCTTCCAGATTATCGGTTCTATTATGGACAACTATAATGAATTGTCAGAATATTTAAATTCAGATGCGGTTATTGATACTTTAAGGGCACCGGTGGTGTCTACACATCCTGACAATGCCCCTATGCCCCGCAGTAAATCTATTGAGACGGGAATGATTTGTGCTTTTGTAGCGGCTTTAATTCTAGCAGCTTTAAGTATAATGCGTAAAACATTAAAAACTGAAGATGCAGTTGAAGAACAGTTAGGAACAACCCTTTTAGGTTCAATTTATCATGAAAGGAAAAACAGAACCTTCAAGGCAAAGATTGCACAGAAAGTTAAGGTTTTGCTGATAACCAGCCCCATTATTTCAACGAGATTTATTGAGTCAATAAATAATATCAGGGTTAAAATGGAATATGAACATGAAAGAAATCCTGAAAAAAATGTTTACATGGTTACCAGCGTTTGTGAAAATGAAGGAAAATCCACGGTAGCTCTTAATCTTGCCCTTTCCTTTGCAAGGGATGGAAAGAAGGTTATTATTATCGATGCAGATATGAGAAAGCCTGCTATTTGCAAGATGCTGGACATTCCTAAGGACAATGTTGTGGATGTGATTAAGTTATTGCAAGGTGACTGTGGTCTGGATGAGGTTTTATACCATGAGGAAAAGTTAGGTCTTGATATTATAATGCCTACCAAAGGACACTCAAGCACCCATGAATATGTAAAGTCCGGAGCCATGAAAGACCTTGTGCATAAGTGTAGCAAGATGGCAGACTATGTTATATTGGATACACCACCTATGGCAATGGTATCTGATGCAGAGGCGTTGTGTGATGTGGTTGACTTTGTATCTATTGTAGTCAGATATGACTACTCATATGAGAAAGATATTGAATACAGTATTAACTTAGTAAATGATTCCAATGCTAAGCTGTTAGGCTGTATTTTGAACAACTATAAGACTTTTGGAAATAAGTCAGGCATAAAGAACTTTGGATATGACCAAAGCAGCGAAAGGGCGGTGGAAGTTTATGATGAATAATATGGACAATAACATCGCAGAGGAACAAAAAGAGACAAAGAGTCTTGCAGAAATAATGGAAAGCTTCGGAAAGGCATTTCTGAAATTATGGTGGATTGCAGTTATTTTAATGGTAGTAGCAGGTTTCCTTGGATATTACAAGTATAAGACCGGCTACATACCTATGTACCAGTCAGAAGTTACATTTTCCATTACTTCTCCGGAGTATGACGGACCGGATGAGACATACACAGATAACAATCAGTTGGCATCTACTCTGAGCGTAAGTTTTAATTACCTTATTAATAATGAAGTTTTTTATGAAATTATCAAGAAGGATTTAGGGCTTTCATATGTGCCTAGTGTAATTACCGTGGCAGCTGTTGAAAACACTAATATTATCAGTATTAAGGCAACCGGAACCAATGCGGAAATGAACTCCAAGGTTATTGATTCTGTTATTAATAACTATTCAGAAGTGGTTGAATTCGTTTTAGGTGAGACAAAACTTACGGTTTTGGAGCGCCCGTCCGGAGGAGATACTGCCATTAATCCATATCAGCCGGTGAATCAGACTTTAAAATATGGATTTATAGGTTTAGTTTTGGGATTGCTGCCAAGTATTATATATGCTTTCTTTGTTAAGACTATTGAGTCAAGAGACGACATAGAAAAGTATTTAAGTGTTACATGTTTTGGAGCGTTGCCGGTAGTTGGAAACAGCAAAAAGGACAAGAAATATAAGATTTCCATATTAAACAAGGAAATTGGTTTTAGATATTTAGAGGCAATGCGAACTATTACCTCACGATGTGAGAGAGAGTTAGAGAGAAAAAATAGCAAGGTTATATTAGTTACCAGTACCCAGGCGGGGGAAGGTAAAACTACATTTGCCTTAAATCTTGCATACTCATTGTCTAAACTTCAAAATAAGGTTATGCTTATTGAAGGTAATATTAGGAGACCTGATTTAAGGAGCAGGGTAAATCCGGAGCTTTTAAGAGAGGGTCTTGCCAGCTATGATATGGAGCAGTTCTTAAATAAAGAGGTTAAAAGCAGTGATGCCATAGCCAACATTAAGGACACAAGAGTAATTATGTTAGCCCCGGATTTGCCGGTTAAGGATAAAACCGCTGTTGACTGTTTAAACTCAGATGCCATGGAGAGTTTTATTAACGAATGTAGAGATGTAGTTGATTATGTAATAATAGATGCTCCGGCATGTAGTGAGGTTTCAGATGCTGCGGTTTGGGCTAAGTACAGCGATAGTGTAGTTTATGTAGTTAAGGAAGATGGTGCCAAGGTAAACAAGATTCTTGATACCATTCAGGAGTTCTCATATACCCGTGTGCCGATAATTGGATGTGTGCTTAATGGAACAGCAGGTAAGCTTAAACTTTCTTACGGTTACGGATACGGCAAGCATTACGGTGGTTATAATTATGGCGGATACTATAGAAGTTATGGTTATTACAGCTATGGTTATGGAAGTTACGGAAAGTATTCGGACAAGGAATTTAGAAGCAAGCCTAGAAAGGTTACAAAGAGTATTTCTTTAACTACAACGGATGAACAAAAGAAAGCGTTAGAGAACGAAAGAAAGAATAAAGGCGAAAATAAAAATGAAGATGAATAAGAAAGAGAAGATTTTTCATATTTGTGTAAGTGGAATTTTTGCATTATATTTAGGAATCCTGTTTATAGTAATTGTTTTAAAATTTCCCACGGGATTGGTAAGCAATACCATAAAAGGATGGATGAAAGGAGCTGAGGTAGCAAGACTTACACCTCAGCTTATTCCATTTAAAACGATTATACCTTATATACAACAGGCAAGAGCCATAACAGATTGGTTTGTTAAAAATCTGGCGTGTAACATTATTATGTTTATGCCCTACGGGTTTTTGTACCCCTTTGTTATGGAAAAAAGCATACAAAAAAATTGCAGGAGAACAATATTGTCCGCCTGCATTTTATCAGTATGTATAGAAATATTCCAATATATTTCAGCTTTTGGTCACTGTGATATAGATGATGTTATATTAAATACAGTGGGTGCAGCCATTGGATATGGCTTGTACTTAATTGCAGTTAAGATTATAAACCGCATCTTTTCATAAGCTCCCGGGTTTTGCTTATCTGCCTGTCAGTGACACTATTCATTGCCTTAAGTCGCTTACTGCTACTTTTAGGTGCTAAGAAAACACGCTTCAAATTAAGCCTTATGTAATAAAAAGGCAGGAGGGAAGGGTGTTTTTTTAATATATCTCCATAATAATTAATCATGATGTTTTTTTTAGGAAATATCTTTGCCATTAGGGAAACTTTTTTACCATTATCTTCTACCACACGGTTGGCCTCAGCCTGGGCAGAGGTTCCATAGGCACCATTGGAAATAACAAAGGTTTCCATAAGTTTCAGTGTTTTCCTTGTGTAATCATCCGGTATTACATAGTCATTACTAAACCAATATTTACATAAAGCCCGGGCATTTTTTTCAAAATCCAAAAGCCCTATACCTTTAAGCTCTCCGGCTATATAATCTTTGTCCACTGACCGGTAGGCATTAATCATAATCCAAATATCCAGAATATGAACAATTCCGATGCCACCGTTAATAAAGTGTTTTGCCATATGAATGATATGATAAATATAAAAATCTTCATCCCTCATAACATATTCATGGTCACTTTTTTTAATAAGCTTATCCCATATGTTTTTTAGGTAATCAGACCAGACCTCATATCCTTTATCAATAAGCTCTGTTTGCATTTCTATACGCATATTTCTGGAGATAGCTGCCAGCGGCTTATAAAAACTTATTTCCAAAGGTTCTCTTGACCATACTTTGTATCCGATATTTTCCATAAGGGAAATAAGCAGTTCGTTTTGTCGGTTAATCTTTTGAATTTGAGAGCGATATAAAATATCAACGTCGCTCATAACTCTCATCGCCGTATCAGGATAAAGGTATTTAATTACAGTGCCCTTTAGCAAAACAAAATCTATGTCATTCTTTTTTAATTCTTTTTTTATTATGTCAATTTCAAAGGAACGGTTAGTGTCTAAAACCAGATTCTTCCTATATTCAGTGGCGTAATCTTCAAAATGTGGTATAGACGAATATAAGGAAGGGGAAAGTTTTTGAAGTCCAAAAAATAAGGTGGAATAGATTTTATGACTTTTCCCAATCTTAAAAATAACCTCCCAATCAAGGTTTTCAGGTGGATTGGGAGGTATTTCGTCTGAAACAGCACATTTTAACAAACATAAAACATATCTAATCTCATTTTCATATATCATACTGTTTCTCCATAAATGGCTATTGCCATATTTAATATCTAAAATAATTCATCGTCGGCAATAGGTACTCCACGATGTTCAACGGAAGTTGAAAAAACAATCTGTGTCTTTGTGCTTCCAAAAGTCTGAAGCTCACCTATAAAATGGTCAAGCTCTTCAGTGCTTTTAAACATAACCTCAATAAGCATGGCATAATCACCGGTAACGCAGTTACATTCAACAACGTTGTTGCATCTTTTTATGTAAGGATAAAATTCCTTCTTCTGGTCCGGATTTACCTCAAGGTTAATAAATGCCTTAATGTGATAGCCTAACTCTGCGGGATTAATTTTGGCACTATATCCTGTTATAATTCCTGCCTGCTCTAATCGTTCAATTCTGGCAGATACCGCAGGGGATGATAAAAACACCTGGCTCGCAATAGTTTTAAGGGGGATGCGGGCATTGGCATGCAGAAGCTTAATAATCTGCTCATCGATGTGGTCTAAATCATGTCTCATAGTAGTACTCCTTTCGTAATAAATTTCAGTCTTTGTTTATTTTATAAAGATTATTCCTTACAAAATACTTATTAATTATAGCATATACTTTAAAAAATATACAATAACTTTCTTTCCATATTTGCACCGGTCATATAAACGGATACATGAAAAAAGAATAATTTATAAATTATTGCAATTAATAACATAATATAATATGAGTATTAAAAGTATAAGGAAAAAGGTGTGTTTCACCTGTTATGGTGAAAAAATTTACTTTTTTTATAAAATTGTGTATTGATTTATGTGAACATAAATGGTAAGGTAAAAAAACAGTGTAAAGTTTGTTATTTTTTTAACGAACAAAAAATAAGCTTTAATATATTTTTATTATTGTTTGAGAGAACGATTTTGAAAAGGAGGAAATTTTAGTGAATAATCTTATTTATTTGGCACCTGTCGCAGGAATAATTGCAGTAATATTTGCATTTATAAAGGCAACACAGATAGGACACAGCAATGCAGGAAATGACAAAATGAAAGAAATTTCAGATGCCATTGCTGAAGGTGCAAGAGCTTTTCTTTTTGCAGAGTATAAAATATTGATTATATTCGTGGCAATTTTATTCGTTGTTTTGGGAGTTGGAATCGACTGGCTTACAGCAGTATGTTTCATCATTGGTGCAGTTCTTTCCACACTTGCCGGATATGTTGGAATGAATGTAGCTACAAAGGCTAATGTACGTACAGCAAATGCAGCAAAGGAAAGTGGAATGAACAAGGCATTATCAATAGCTTTTGCAGGTGGTGCCGTTATGGGACTTTGCGTTGTAGGATTTGGTATTTTAGGGCTTAGTGTTATTTTAATTATTGTTATGAACACTACAGGTTTTACAAATGAAGCAGTTAGTATATTAACAGGATTCAGCCTTGGTGCTTCATCAATTGCACTTTTTGCCAGAGTTGGTGGTGGTATTTATACAAAGGCTGCTGACGTAGGAGCTGACCTTGTAGGTAAGGTTGAGGCAGGTATTCCTGAGGATGACCCAAGAAACCCGGCAGTTATTGCAGACAATGTTGGTGATAACGTAGGTGACGTTGCAGGTATGGGAGCTGACCTTTTTGAAAGTTACGTTGGAGCAATTGTTTCAGTAGTTACATTGGCAGTTGCATCAGTTGTGGCAGGAAAGAACAATTTTGGGACAGCTCACATTATTTTCCCATTGGTAATTGCAGCAGTTGGTGTTCTTGCATCTGTAATTGCTACATTTTTCGTTAGAGGAAAAGAAGGTTCAGACCCACAGAAGGCATTGAACTTAGGTGAATATGGTGCAACAGTGATAGAGATAATTGCATCAGCTATTTTCAGCTATTATTTCTTTGGAGATTTCAAAGCTTTCTTTGCCATTTTAGCAGGTTTGATAGTTGGTACAGCTATTGGTAAAGTTACAGAAATGTACACATCAGATAAATACAAGAGCGTTAAGGAAATTGCAGAAAGCTCAAAAACAGGTTCTGCTACAAATATTATTAGTGGTTTGTCAGTGGGAATGAAGTCAACAGCTATTCCTATTTTATTTATTGTTTTAGGTGTTTTATCAGCTTATGCATTCTTTGGAATGTATGGTATTGCTTTAGCAGCAGTTGGTATGTTATCAACTACAGGTATGACAATTGCAGTTGATGCCTATGGTCCTATTGCCGATAATGCAGGTGGTATTGCCGAAATGTCAGGACTTGACGAAAGCGTAAGAGATATTACTGATAAACTTGACTCAGTAGGAAATACAACAGCGGCTATTGGAAAAGGTTTTGCCATTGGTTCAGCAGCACTTACAGCTTTGTCATTGTTTGTTTCATATGCTGAAGTTGCAGGACTTGGCAGTATCAATATTCTTTCAGCATCAGTTGTTGCCGGCTTATTAATAGGTGGAATGCTTCCATTTATGTTCTCTGCTCTTACCATGAGTTCTGTAGGCAAAGCCGCAAACAAAATGATTGAGGAAGTTAGAAGACAGTTTAAGGCTGACAAGGGAATCCTTGCAGGAACTTCAAAGCCTGATTATAAAAAGTGCGTAGGTATTTCTACTCAGGCAGCACTTCATGAAATGATTCTTCCGGGAGTTATGGCAGTTGTTACACCGTTAGTTGTAGGATATCTTCTTGGAGCAGCAGCGCTTGGTGGAATGCTTTGCGGGGCATTAGTTTGTGGTGTTATGATGGCTATATTTATGGCTAACTCAGGTGGTGCATGGGATAATGCAAAGAAATTTATTGAAGGTGGTTTTGCCGGAGGAAAGGGTAGCGAGGCTCACAAGGCAGCAGTTGTTGGTGACACTGTAGGTGATCCTTTTAAGGATACATCAGGTCCTTCAATTAACATTCTTATAAAACTTATGACAATTGTGTCACTGGTATTTGCAATGACATTCCCGGTACAGGGGTATCTTACACAGTTATATCATATGATTTTTAAGTAAGGCAAAAGATGTGGATATAGACTGGTGGTTTGAGGAATTAAATATAATTAAATGAAGAAAAAGCTGTTGCTTTACAAATTTAGGATTTGTAAAGTGGCAGTTTTTTTGCGTGGGAGGAGGTGGGCGGAGAATAGGATTGGGTGGAAAATGGGATTGCGAGGAAAATAGACTTGAGTGGGGAGAAAATTGGCGTGTGGTACCATTGGAAAGTAAGAAAAAAGAAAAGCAACCACCCGCATATTGCCATAACCGTGAAATGTTCCCACCATTATCTGCATTATTCAAATTTTTCCAACATATATTTATTAAAAAAGGCTGTAATTACTATGGAAATATATGTTGTAAAATCAGGAGATAATGTAGATAGCATTGCCGGTGCATATGGGGTAAGTGTGGAATCGATTATTTATGACAATCAATTGGTGTATCCGTACCCTTTGGCAGTGGGTCAGGCATTATTAATTGATACAGGAGGAATACGTGAAAACAGAAGAGAGGCGGTTATAAGAGGGTTCGCATATCCATTTATAAGCAATTATGTTTTAGAGCAAAGTCTCCCGTCATTGTCAGGGATGGCGGTTTTTTCCTATGGATTTACAAGAGAAGGGGAGGTTATATATCCCCCAATAGATGATGGATTCATGATTGAAGCCTCATATAACTACAATGCAGCACCTATACTGACTTTGACACCCTTTGATGAAACAGGCATGTTTAACAATAATCTGATTTCTGATGTTATTCAAAATGAAGATATAGTGGAAGTGTTGCTAGACAACCTGTTGGAAATAATGAACGAAAAGGGTTTTCTGGGACTGGATATTGATTTTGAATACATAAAGGCAGAGGATAGGGAGGCTTTTGTAAGGTTTGTCGAGAGGGCAACGGAGAAAATGAATGAACAGGGATTTACGGTTTCGGTGGATTTGGCACCAAAAACCAGTGCTGACCAGCCGGGACTTTTATATGAGGGAAAGGATTATGAGACTTTGGGAAGAGTGGCAAATAGCGTGTTGGTTATGACATATGAGTGGGGATATACATATAGCGAGCCTATGGCGGTGGCACCGGTTAATAAAATCAGGCGGGTTTTAGATTATGCGGTGACGGCAATTCCCTCTGAAAAAATTAATATGGGAATACCTAATTACGGTTATGACTGGGCTCTTCCCTATGAAAAGGGCGTTACGAAAGCTGAAACTATTGGAAATGCTCAGGCAGTGCAAATTGCAGTGGAAAATAATGCTGAAATTTTATTTGACGAAGTTGGGCAGACACCATATTTCAGGTATGCGAAGGATGGCGTAGACCACGAAGTGTGGTTTGAGGACGCAAGGAGCATTAAGGCAAAAATTGAATTACTTTATGAATACAATTTAAGAGGTGCTTCATTTTGGCAGATAATGCGACTGTTTCGGGCAAATTGGCTATTGGTGGATTATAATTTAAAGGTCGATAAACTGTAGGTAGAAGTTAGTGCAATATCCCCCTTTTTATGGTATCATACGATATATGAGTATCAAGGAGGGTAAAGCATGTTTTCTTTTAGTGAGATTGCATTATTGTTTTTTATTTACAGCTTTTTAGGCTGGTGCGTGGAAGTGGCTTTTGTGGCTGTTACCGCAGGAAAGGTCACCAACAGAGGATTTTTAAACGGACCGGTTTGTCCCATATACGGATGTGGCATGATAGGAGTTTTGTTGGCACTTTTGCCTGTGGAGAAAAACGTCTGGTTGCTGTTTTTGGGAGGAATGGTGATTTGCTCGGCAGTGGAATTATTTGGAGGATGGATTCTTGACAAAATATTTCATATGAGATGGTGGGATTATTCCGACGAAAAATTTAACATAGGTGGATATGTGTGCCTTGCCTTTAGTTTTATGTGGGGCATGGCAGTTGTATTTGCAGTAAAATTTGTACATCACCCCATTATGGCTGTAGTTAAGAAGATACCATTTCAAATACAGGTTATTATTGTAGTGGTATGTGGCGTGGTGTTTGTGGTGGACATGATTGTAACCCTTAAAAACCTCATTGGAATTAATAAAAGTCTGGGACAATTGGACAAATTGGCAGAAAGTCTGCATGCAGTTGGAGATCAGTTAAAAGATGTTGTGGGAAATTCAGCCATAACTGTTGCTGAAAAGGCAGAAGAAGGCATGGAAATTCTTGATGAAAAAACCGCTGACAGCCGTGAGAAAATAGCAGCAGCTACAGAAAGCAGTCGTGAAAAAATAGCGGCAGCAACAGAGAACAGCCGTGAGAGGATTGCCGGTGTCAGGGAAGAATCAGCTGAGAGAATAGCAAAGCAGTTGAAGGAGTTAGAAGAGAAGCGTGATGCCATTATGGAAAGCCTTCAGAAGAATGTTAAACATAGATTAAATACTCCGCCAACATTGAATAAATCAGGAAAGAGTATTAATATAGTAGAGTATATTAAAGATTATAAAAATAAAAATACAAAAACAAATGATTAGTTTGTGGAAAGAAGGTTAATAATGAAGACAGATTTTACAGGAAGACATTTTTTAAAGTTACTGGATTTTACACCTGAAGAGATAGAAGAGCTTATTGATTTGGCAGCTGACCTTAAGAAGAAAAAGAAAGCCGGAGAATTAGTTGACGTGTTTAAGGGAAAAAACATTGCAGTTATTTTTGAAAAAACAAGTACACGTACAAGATGTTCTTTTGAAGTGGCAGCCCATGATTTGGGAATGGGAGTTACATACTTAGACCCGACAGGTTCACAAATAGGTAAGAAAGAAAGTATTGCTGATACAGCAAGAGTTTTAGGCAGAATGTTTGACGGTATTGAATATCGTGGATTCGGTCAGGATATAGTAGAAGAATTGGCAAAATATGCAGGAGTTCCTGTATGGAACGGTCTTACCAATGAATTTCATCCTACACAGATTTTAGCTGACTTTTTAACACTGCGTGAAAAGTTTGGAAAATTGCAGGGACTTAAGTTTGTATATATGGGAGATGCCCGTTACAATATGGGAAATTCACTTATGGTAGGATGTGCCAAAATGGGAATGCATTTTGTGGCATGTGCACCAAAGAAATACTGGCCAAATAAAGAACTGGTAGAACAGTGCCAGGCTATAGCAAAAGAAACAGGAGCAGTTATTGAATTTGAGGAAGATCCTATGGTGGCAACTAAGGAAGCTAATGCCATTTACACTGATGTGTGGGTTTCAATGGGTGAGCCTGATGAAGTTTGGGAAGAGAGAATAAATGATCTTCTTCCATACCGTGTTACAATGGATTTAATTAAGAATGCCGGTGATGATGTTGTATTTATGCATTGTCTTCCTGCTTTCCACGATCTGGATACCAAAATCGGTAAGGAAATCAACAAAAAATTCGGACTTACTGAAATGGAAGTTACAGATGAAGTATTTGAATTTGAAAATTCTGTTGTTTTTGACGAGGCAGAAAACAGGATGCATACTATAAAAGCTGTAATGGCAGCTACACTTGGTACAAAATATTTCCGTTAATCATTGTTAAAATAACATTTATTTTTGAACCGCTATATACAAGATTCTTGGTAATGTTGTTTATTGGTTGCATATTAGGCTGGCTTAAATCGATTACGATTAAGTCAGCTTTTTTTCCACGACTTAATGTGTCACAGTTACGAAGACCCATAGCTTTGGCACCACCTAAAGTAGCCATTTTAAGTACCTCATTGGCATCTACTGCCGAAGCGTCATTTTCCCGGTACTTGGCAAGAGCAGTAGTTAAAAACATTTCCCTGAACATATCTAATGCATTGTTGCTGGCAGGCCCGTCAGTGCCAAGGGCAAGGTTTATTCCTTTTTTCATAAAAAGACTGACAGGAGCAATTCCGCTGGCAAGCTTTAAATTAGAAGCAGGATTCAAAACAATGGACATACCTCTTTTTTCAAAAACATTTATGTCGGAGTCGGTCATATGAACGCAGTGATAGCCACCTCCACCGTAGTTAAACATACCAATGTTGTCTAAATAAACAGTAGGTGTCATGCCATATCTTTTAACACATTCCACTACTTCTTTCTGAGTCTCGGAATTGTGGCAGAAAACAGGAGCATGAAGCTTATTGGCAAGAGCCGACAAATCCCTTAAAAGCCCTTCGCTACAGGTATACTCTGCGTGGAATCCCAATTCATAAGATATAAGGTCGTTGTAGCCGTTGTATTTTTTGTAACATTCCTCAATTTCCGGGACAGACTGGGTAAAGTCGTTTAATCCTCCGGTCATGACAGTTCTAAATCCCATGTCAACAGATGCCTGAATAACAGGGTCAGGGCTGATGTACATATCAAAATTGGCAGTGATTCCTGATGTGAGATATTCCTTAATGGCAATTTTGCTATACTCATATATTTTGTCATCAGTAAGCTTGGCTTCCATAGGAAATACCTTCTCGTTAAGCCATTTGTCTAAAGGCAAATCATCTGCATAAGAGCGCAAAAATGTCATGGCAGAATGGGTATGGGCATCCTTAAACCCAGGCATAATAAGATTTCCATTGAGATTAATTTCCTTGTCCCATTTTATCTGGGGATGGAGTTTAGAAACTGTTTTGTCCGTTGCAGGGTTTCCCACAAAACCAATGGTGTCATCAAAGACCCACACTTCCCCGGACAAAAGAGTAAGACAGCCATTTTCGTCAGCAGTGGTATCTTCTAAAGTTAAAATAGTTCCATTATAAAAGCGTATATTCATAAAAAATCCTTTCCTTTACATCACAAACTTATAAATTAATCTTATCATTAAGAGGGGAAAAATCAATTATAAAAATACACAAATAAAAAAGACGATGAAAGCTGTAAAAACACAACAGACATCGCCTTTACTTAAAAATTAATTGCTTTTAGTTATTTTAAGTATTGATTTCTTCAATATTAAGAAAATATTTGGAATGTTGACTAAAACAAAAACCGCAAAAGCACCAAATATCATTTCAGTAGTATTTAGTGGAATGGTCTGGGTAATGGTTGAATGTACACTCGAAGAAGAAGTCAGGGTACTCATATGATGTGGAATGCGCATCAAATAAGAAATTGTACATATTATAGCTAAAATCAAATCACCAATCATAAATTTTTTCATGTTTAAATCCTCCAATCTCTAAATTAAATTAAGTTTTTTGAAACACTTTAAACTTTCCTGCGATGAATGATAGCACTAAAAATTAGGTCTGTCAACATAGTATGCTCATTACGTTTTGCACCATTATTGACACATCATAATGGCGATGTTAGTATAGCCGTAAAAGTAGTGGAATCCACAAAATATTAAGGAGGGCTTATGAGATTTCTTCATTTGGCAGATTTGCATATAGGAAAAAGATTAAATGAATTTTCACTGATTGAGGATCAGAAATTCATATTTGACAAAATACTAAATATAATAGATGAGAAAAAAATTGAGGCAGTTCTTATTGCAGGGGATGTATATGACAAGCCGGTGCCATCAGCGGAGGCAGTGACGGTGTTAAACAGTTTTCTAAATAGTCTGGCAAAAAGAAATCTGAAGGTTTTCGTTATAAGTGGAAATCATGACAGTCAGGAAAGAATAGGCTTTGGGGCTGAACTTATAAGCCAAAGCGGAGTTTATATGTCAAAGCCTTTTAGTGGAAATGTGGAAACCCATAAAATAAAAGATGAATATGGTGAAATTAACATATATATGCTGCCTTTTATTAAGCCGGCAATGGTAAAACACGTTTATGAGGAGGCTGACATTGACAGTTATGACAGTGCAATGGCGTATGTTATGGAGCAAACTAAGGTGGACGAAGGCGAGAGAAATCTTTTGATTGCTCATCAGTTTGTAAGGGGAGCAGACAGGTGTGATTCAGAAGAAGTGTCTGTGGGAGGCATTGATGAAGTAAGTGTAGAAAATTTTAAGAGATTTGATTATGTGGCATTAGGTCATTTACATAGCCCCCAGCATATAAAAAGTGAATTTGTAAGATATTCAGGAACTCCTCTTAAATATTCTTTTTCTGAGGCAAGGCATCAAAAAACAGCCCTTATTGTGGATATGAAGGAAAAGGGGAATATTACCCTAGAGAAAGTGCCTCTGATTCCAAAACATGACATGATTGAAATAAAAGGCAAATATCAGGAAATTATGTCTAAGGATTTTTATAAGGATATTGACAGAATGGATTATGCCCATGTGACATTAACGGATGAACAGGACGTTTTACATGCCATGGAGCTTCTTAGAACGGTTTATCCTAATATTATGAAATTAGATTATGACAACACAAGAACAAGAAGTAATAATGAAATAAAAGGTGGGGAAAATGTGGAGAAAAAACAGCCCCTTGATTTATTTAAGGAATTTTATGAACTTCAAAACAACCAGCCTATGAGCTGTGAGCAGGCTGATTTTATGGATAAATTAATTAAAGATGTGTGGGAGGTAAATGAGTAATGAGACCGGTTAAATTAACAATTTCAGCCTTTGGCCCTTATGCAGGCTGTCAGGTAATAGATTTTGAAAAATTAGGTAAGAAGGGAATTTATCTCATAACAGGAGATACGGGAGCCGGAAAAACCACCATTTTTGATGCCATTGTTTTTGCCCTTTATGGGGAGGCAAGCGGAGAAAACAGGGAAACCACAATGTTTAGAAGTAAGTACGCAAAAGAAGATACGGAAACTTTTGTGGAAATGGAATTTGAGTACAGAAACCGGATATATAAGGTAAGAAGAAATCCTGAATATATGAGAAAATCAAAGCGTGGAGAGGGAATGACAAAGCAAGTGGCTGATGCCTTTTTGGAGTACCCGGACTCAAGAAATGTGGTAACAAAAACTAAGGAGGTTACCAGGGCTGTTCAGGAGCTTATCGGCCTTAACAGAGAGCAGTTTTCTCAGGTGGCAATGATTGCCCAGGGAGATTTTTTAAAACTTTTGCTGGCAAAAACAGATGACAGAATTAAAATTTTCAGGCAGATTTTTAATACCGGGATTTACAAGACCATTCAGGACAAGCTAAAGGTACAGGAAAAATCCGTAAAGGAAGAATATGACAGGGAAGAGTCAGCAATAAATCAATCCTTATCAGGTCTTATGTATGATAATAACAGTGAATTAGGAACCCGTGCCGGTAATTTAATAGAATCCGGAGCTAATAATATTGATGAAATAACAGATGTTATTAACAAATTAGTGGAAACTGACAGTGAGTTATTATCAAAACAGCAGAAATTAATGGAAAAGAATGAAAAGGAAACAGCGGGAATAGATGAAAAAATAGGAGAAATAAAAAGAATTAATGAGGCTATCGGGCAGAAAAACAGGGCGTTACTTCTTCTTAAGAAAAACAGGGATGCCTTTGGAAAATTAGAAGAAATTCTTCAGGAGGAAAAGGCTAAGGAACCAAAGCGCAAGAAACTGGAATTTGATATAAGAAAGGAAGAAGAAAAATTGCCGGAGTATGAGGCAATGGGAAGCTTACAGACACAGTGGAGTGAGGAAAAGGAAAAAATTTCCCACTGGGAGAATCAGGAGATATTATTAAATGATTACCTACAAAATTTAGAAGAAGTTATTTCAACGGACAGGGAGCGTTTAAATACAATAAAAAACGCAGGAGAAGAAAAAATTGCTTTACAGGGGGAAATAAATAAAACGACAAAAAAAATAGATGATATTGATAATTTTGTTGAATTGCTTAACAGATATGATAGAAATTTGGTACAGCTTAAAGATTTTCAGGAGAAATATAAGGAAGCTGCGAAAATTTTGGAAGAGGCAAGGAAACATTACGAAGAAAGGGAGCTGTTGTTTTTTAACCAGCAGGCAGGAATTATGGCAAGTGAACTTGAAGAGGGTAAGGCTTGTCCGGTATGCGGTTCAACTACTCATCCTCATAAAGCTGAACCTGTTAAAAATGCACCTTCAAGAAGGGAACTTGATGAAGAAAAGGCAGGTCTTAAGCTAAAGGAAGAAAATACGGCGAATGCCAGTCTTGCAGCAGGAAATAAAGGCAGTGAAGTTAAACTTTTAAAGGAAAATATCCTTAAAGATGGGGAAAAAATCCTTGGATATAAGGAAGAAAATATTAAGATTATAAGAGAATTAATACATGAAAAATATGAGGATTTAAATAAGGAGTCACTTAGCTTTGCAGCAGAACTTAAGTTAATAAATGAAAAGGTAAAGGAAAAAAATAAGTTAGAAGAAAATATACCTGAAAATGAGAAGAAGCTTGAGAATATAAAGCATAAGTTAAAAGATGCAGGCAATAAAAAGTCTGAATGCAAAATTGCTTTTGAGGGTATAAATGCCAAGCTTACCCAGATAAAAGAGAGCCTCAGCTTCAGCACAAGGGAAGAAGCTGTACAACACTTAAATGAATTAAGGGATTTGCTTATAAAAATGGAGGAGAATTACAAAAAAGCTGACAGGGATTTTCAGAACTGTAAAACAGAAATTGAAAAGGCGGAAAATACCATAAAGATGATTGATGAGCAGCTAAGGGGTGCGGAAATTTCTCCTACAGATGAATTGTCAGAAAAAAGGAATGATTTAGTAAAAGAGAGGAAGAATCTGTTAGATGCAATAAACGTAATCAGCACAAGGATTAAAGTTAATGAGAACATCAAAGATGCCATAAAAGTTAAGTACAGGGCAATGAAAGAGGCACAGGAAAAATGGACTATGATTAAATCTCTTTCAGACACTGCTAACGGAGGGATTAACGGTAAGGATAAAATTTTGCTAGAAACGTACATTCAAATGCATTATTTTGACAGGATTATAAATAGAGCTAATATTAGATTTCTTACGATGTCATCAGGACAGTATGAATTAAAAAGAGCAGAAGAGGCAGATAATCAGAGAAGTCAAAGTGGATTGGATTTGTGGGTAATTGACCATTATAATGGAACCAATAGAAGCGTGAGAACTCTTTCGGGAGGAGAAGCTTTTAAGGCATCACTTTCATTGGCGTTAGGGCTCTCTGATGAAATCCATGCTTCTGCCGGGGGAATTAGACTCGATACTCTTTTTGTGGACGAAGGTTTTGGTTCATTAGATGAAGAGTCTCTCAATCAGGCAATAAATGCACTTAATTCCCTGACGGAAGGAAACCGGTTGGTGGGCATAATATCCCATGTTGGTGAATTAAAAGAGCGCATTGACCGGAAGATAATTGTTAAAAAAGATAAGGCTCAGGGAAGCGTAGCTATTATACAATAAAAGGCTGAATAGTTGCATTAAAATTATTTTTGGGATATTATTCTTAATAAAATAAGTATGTCTATATTAGACATATACGTTAATTTTCTTTAAGATAATATTATCAAAACAGGAGTTATTTATGAAAGCAGGTATTTATTTAGGAAAAGAGAAAGTAGAGATTAGAGAAATTCCATTGCCGGAAGTAGGGGATAATGATGTACTTGTTAGAAACATTTATTCAAGTGTATGCGGAACTGATGTTGCGGTATTTATGCATGGACCTAATACAGGACATAAGGTTACAGTAGGTGGCAAGTTTGATTGAGCCGTTTACAGTAGGATGCCGATGTGGAACATTCAGGCAATGTTGTTATAAAAATGGCAGGGAGAACAATTGGTGAGGTATAGAGAAATTGTTGAGGGAATATTTATTGACCGTCCTAACAGGTTTATTGCCCATGTTGATATAGAAGGAGTTGTAAATACCGTGCATGTAAAAAATACAGGGCGTTGTAAGGAATTGTTGATTCCTAAAACTCCTGTAAGGCTGGAGGTTTCTGACAATCCAAATAGGAAGACTTTATATGACTTAGTGGCTGTATATAAGAAAAATTTTGGTTGGATTAATATGGATAGTCAGGCACCAAACAAGGTAGTGAAAGAGTGGTTAGAAACAAAGGATTATGATTACATTAAGCCGGAGTATAAATACGGAGATTCCAGAATTGACTTTTATATGAGAAAAGGAAATCAGGAATATCTTATGGAAGTAAAGGGATGCACCTTGGAAATAGATGGAATAGGATATTTCCCTGATGCACCTACCACAAGGGGAATTAAGCATTTAAGAGAATTAATTAAGGCAAAAAGGGCGGGTTATGAATGTGCAATAGCATTTGTGATTCAGATGGAAGGAATTAATGAAGTACGTCCTAATATAGATACTCATCCTGAATTTGGTGTGGCATTACAGGAGGCAAAAGAAGCCGGAGTGAAAATTTTGTATTTGACATGCAAAGTGGGAAGGGATACCCTAGAGATAATAAATTAACTTTTAGATAAGTTATATGGAGGCATTTATGGAAGAAAGCAGATTTATTGATTTTTCAAAGGAACTTATGGAGTTTATAGATGAAAGTCCCAGTGCATTTCATGTGACGGCAAATTTTGCAGAGATGCTTAAAAAAAACGGATATTCACAATTAAATGAGCAGGATAAATGGAATTTGTTACCGGGAGAAAAATATTATGTTACAAGAAACGGCTCTTCAATAATTGCATTTTGTATACCAAAGAATAATAAGATTTCAAATTTTCAAATAGCAGCAGCCCATAGTGACTCACCGGCATTTAAAATAAAGGAAAATCCGGAAATGGTAGAAGACAACAGGTACCTTTCATTAAATGTGGAAAAATATGGTGGAATGCTTATGGCACCGTGGTTTGACAGACCGTTGTCAGTGGCAGGACGTATTATTGTTAAGGATGGAATGAAAATAAAACCGGTGCTGGTAAATGTTGAAAGAGATTTGTGTATTATTCCGAATCTGGCAATCCATATGAATAGAGAAGCCAACACGGGGGTCAAATATAATCCTCAAAAAGATATGATTCCACTGTTTGGAGAACTGACATCTAAGGGAATTTTTTATAAAGTAATGGCAGATGTTGCCGGAGTAAATGAGGATTCCATAGTTAGTTCAGATTTGTTTTTATATAACAGACAAAAGGGAACTGTTTTAGGATGTAATGGTGAATTTATGTCAGCACCAAGGCTTGATGATATTATGTGTGCCTATAGTTGTATGAAGGCGCATATTGCTGCAGGTGGGTCTGATTCCAATAGCGTTACGGTTTGTGCCATTTTTGATAATGAAGAGGTTGGTAGTACAACAAAGCAAGGGGCGGATTCTACGTTTTTGTCAGATGTTCTTAATAGAATCGGTTTGTGTATGGGAATAAATGGAGAAGATATGATTCGGGCATATTCCCGGTCATTTATGTTATCTGCGGATAATGCCCATGGTGTTCACCCTAATTATATGGAAAAGGCAGACCCTACTAACAGACCTTATATGAATAATGGAATAGTTATAAAGTACAATGCAAACCAAAAATATACCACAGATGGAATGTCGGCAGCAGTGTTTAAAGAAATTTGTAAGGAGGCAGCAGTACCGACTCAAACTTATGTAAACCGTTCAGATATTCCCGGCGGTTCAACTCTGGGAAACATAGCAAACAGTCACATATCTATTAATACAGTAGATATCGGGCTTGCCCAGTTGGCAATGCATTCGCCATATGAGACAGCCGGTACAAAAGATGCACTATATATGTTAGAAGGAGTTAAGGCATTTTATAAAACAAAGGTAACAGTTGGAGATAATGGGGAATTCATATTAGGATAGAATATTTAAATAAAGATGAGGATACAATCATCACAACATATACAGTAGAATAAAGAAAAAATGTGATATACTAATTTTGTAACATTAAATCAAAGAGTTTAAAAGCATTTTGTGATAAGTATAGCCCGGATACTGCAGTCAGATTTTCAACAATGAAGTACATTAACCAGGAGTGGATGGAAAATATACCACTATATGCCATATGTAATTTATAAATATAGTAAAAAGTGTCCCTGCAAATTTAATTGAGGGACACTTTTACAACAATTATGCAAACATTGAAAATGCCATAACTACAATTCCAAGTATAACAAGTATAATACCTGTGGCACGGTTTAAGGTTTTTGGCGTAGCTTTGTTGGCAAACACGGCAGCAATTCTTGCCCATAATAATGTAAATATAATACACAAAATCCAGACCGTTACATCAGGGGCACCTCCAATGGCAAAGTGTGAGGCTGCACCGGTAAATGCTGTAAATGTCATAATGAATACGCTGGTTCCCACGGCAGTTTTAAGTTCATATCCCAAAACTGAAGTTAAAATAAGGAGCATCATCATACCTCCCCCGGCACCAACGAAACCACATATAAATCCAATTAAAACGCCACAGATAACTGACTGAATGGCACGCTTTTTGGCAGGAACATCGGTCATTGCTTCTTTGGTTGTCATAACAGGCTTTACAATAAATTTAATTCCCAAAAGAAAGGTCATAAAAACAGAAAAGTTTCCCATGGTTGTAGATGGAACAAGGCTTGAAATATAGCTTCCTACAACAGTGAATGCTAAAACGCTAACCATCATAATAAGTCCGTTTCTTATATCAAGATTTTTATTTTTTCCGTATGTATAGGCAGAAACAGCACTGGCTAAAACATCTGATGACAGGGCAATTCCCACAGCCATATATGGGTCCATGCCAAGAAATGTAATTAACATTGGGCTGATAACTGCAGCTGCACTCATTCCTGCAAAACCGGTTCCAAGTCCTGCACCCATTCCTGCAAAAAATGTTACTACAAATGTTATTAAAATGTCCATTTATTGAACCTCCTCTAAAATTTCATTGAGATTTGAATTCATCTTGCTAATGCAACTGTAAATGGCATCTTTAGTTTCTTCATCTATATCTTCGAAAATCCTGTCTACAAAGTTTTTTTGAAGAATAAGTCCCATGTTAATTATTTCATCTGCCTTAGGAGTGCATACAAGTTGGTGCTTGCGCCGGTCACCTTCCACTTCTTTTCTGATAAGATATCCGTCATTTACTAACCGGTCCACATTGACGGATACAAGATTTGCCTTGATTTTTCTGATTTCAACAATATCTCGGGCAGTGGTAAATTCCGGATTATTGGATAAAAACATCAGAATATCAAATGCTGTCTGAGGTAAATTTATCTGATGGCATAAAGGCTTACACATTGCAGAGTAAGCTAAAGAAATTTTATGAGCAAATTCAATGCCTGTTCGCATAATACATCCTCCAATATAAAAGTACAAAAATGAATAGTTCAAATTTGAAGTATTATAACATAGAAAAAATTAAAAGTAAATCATATAAATGTGTAGCAGGAAGCAAAAAGTATTGGAAAAGTTTAATAAATATGAGTAAAATTAGTGTACGATGATAAAAGTTAAGGTGTTTATAGAGGAATGTTTTTTTGAATATCCCGGAATCGTAGGGGTTCATCCAAAGGATAATACAGCTACAATCTGGATTAAAACTAATGATTTAGTGGAAATAATAAAAGAGCATGGAAATGAAGTTTTTGTTATGGAAAAGGAAAATGGCAAATGATTTTTGGAGTAAATACTATTCCTGATTATCGTAAACGTGGGCTTGCAGGAAGATTAATTACACAGGCAATTAATGATGTGCAAATACAGGGAAGAAAAGGCTTAGTACTAACATGCAAGGATGCTTTAGTACCGTGTTACTCTAAATTCGGATTTATAAATGAAGGTATTTCAGAGCATTCAACACACGGAAACGTAGTGTGGAATCAGATGAGATTAGAATTTTAATTATTTTATAATATCACAAAAAACACTTGACAAAGTAACGAATAATATATATTATAATTGATACAAGATGTAATTACAATACTGCAATGTAAGAACGGATAAATGCAAATTGAATATTGGGGCAGGCACAATGGTGGTTTGTACTTTATAAGGCTTATATTGTGCTATTGTATTTTTTTTACATCCGGTGTATACTATAAGAAGATTAAGAAAAACTAATAGTATACACCTCGAAATATTAAAAGGAAGAGAGGTGTTATATGAGAAAAAAGGATATAGCAACCAAGAAGTACATGTCAGATAACGTGAGATTTGCAGATGTTTTCAATTATGCCATATATGGGGGAAGGCAGATTATAAAGTATGACATGTTAAAGGAAATCAGTGCAGAAGAACTGTTATTAATGGAAGGGGAGAGTGGAAAGCTAATTACAAGGGACAGAGTAAGGGATTTAGAGAAGATGTGTGTCATAAAGAAAAGCGGAAACATTGTTTACATGCTTTTGGGAATTGAAAACGCATCCAATGTACATTATGCCCAGCCGGTAAGAAATGGCTTATATGATTTTATGGGGTACGCCGACCAGGTGGAGAGAAAATCAAGGGAAAACAGAAGAAAAGGTAATTTAAGCAGTGGAAGTGAATTTTTGTCAGGGCTTAAGAAAGAAGATAAGATGGCCGGAATAATAACCCTGACGGTATATTTTGGAGACAGACCATGGGACGGTCCAAGAAGTCTCCACGAAATGTTAAGTATTGATGATAAGGAAATATTAAAACTGATTCCGGATTACAGGATTAATCTCATAGATCCCCATGAGATTAACAATTCCGAAAAGTTTATGTCGGATTTCAGGTACATAATAGAATTTATGAAGGCATCAGGGGATAAGGAGAAGATGAATTACTTATTAAAAGAGAAGCATGGTGTATACTCAAACATGGAAAGGGATGCCATGGTGGTAATAAGGGAATGTGCAAACATTAACATAAAGATTGAAGAGAAGGAGGAAAAGCAGGATATGTGTAAGGCAATTGATGACATGGTGAAGGATGCAAGAATGAGTGGAGAAGCAAGAGGAGAAGCAAGAGGAGAAGCTGAACGGAAAATAATGCAGAAAGAGCTGGACGAAAAGCAGAACCGATTAGACAAATATGAAAAAGAAATAGAGGAATTAAAGAAGCAGCTTGCCGAGAGGCAAACGGCTTAAAAAGAGTATTTCACATAGTAGGATAGTTAATAAAATCATGTTATAATTACTATATTAAAATATATAAAAGGATTGAAAGCATGACATTACAACAGTTGAAATATGTATTAATGGTAGCGGAAACGGGGACCATTACAGAGGCAGCAAATAACTTATATATTTCCCAACCAAGCCTGACTAACGCAATACATGAGTTGGAAAAGGAAATGAATATTGTTATATTTAACAGGACAAATAAAGGAATAACTCTTTCTAAGGAGGGAGAAGATTTTTTAGGATATGCGAGACAGGTATTAGAGCAGGCGGCAATTCTAGAGGATAAATATAAAGGTAGCAATGGAGGAAAAAAACAGTTTTGCATTTCTACACAACATTATTCCTTTGCCGTAAATGCATTTGTTGATTTGATTAAGAAATATGGTCAGGATGAGTATGATTTTAGCATTAGGGAAACACAGACATATGAGATTATTGAAGACGTTGCACATATGAGAAGTGAGATAGGAATAATATTTTTTAATGATTTTAATGAAGTAGTAATAAATAAGATTCTTAAAAGTCATGATTTGGAATTTCACCAGCTCTTTGTTGCAAAACCACATGTGTTTATAAGTAGAAAACACCCACTTGCAAAAAACACGGTTATAACCAATGAAGAATTAGAAGAGTATCCGTACATGTCCTTTGAGCAGGGGGAACATAATTCATTTTATTTCTCAGAAGAAATTTTTTCGGATTATGAGAGAAAGAAGAATATTCGTGTAAGGGACAGAGCAACTTTATTTAATCTGTTAATTGGACTAAACGGTTATACGGTATGTAGTGGTGTTATTGATAAAAAATTAAATGGAAAAGATATTATTGCCGTTCCATTAGCTGATGAAAAAGATATGCGAATAGGATATATTACCCATAAAAAGGGCACGGTTACAAGGTTAGGAAATACATATTTAGAGGCATTAAAAAAATATTTAGGCTAAATAGGTTGTCTATAGTTTAAAACTATGGACAACTTATTTTTTGTGTATTTTACAGTGAAAAGCTCATTAAATATAATAAAGTCAGCTATTAAGGTTGTTTATAAAAAAGAAAAAGTTACTTTTAGAAATGGAGGATTAAAATAATGAGCAATTTACAGACACCATTTAGATATGATTTTGTGGGAAGTTTTTTAAGACCACAGGCACTCAAAGATGCAAAAGTGGCATATCAGAATGGAAAAATCACAAAGGAAGAATTAGATAAAATTGCAAACGAAGAAATTACAAAGATCGTGGCAAAGCAGAAGGAATTGGGATTTCATGCCATTACAGACGGAGAGTTCAGAAGAACTTTTTGGCATTTAGATTTTATGTGGGGATTTGAAGGTGTTGAACACAAAAACACAGGAAATGGTGTTAAGTTCAATGATGAGTTAGCAGTTCTTGATGATACTTATCTTGTAGGTAAAATCAAGGCAAAGCCACATCCGTTTGTGGAATACTTCAAATTTTTAAAGCAGTTTGAGGATGAAAATACGGTAGCCAAATATACAATTCCGGCACCGGCACAGACTTTCCAGCAGATGATTGTACCGGCAAATTACGAAACTACAAGAAAATATTACAGCACTAATGAAGAATTAATTCACGATATTGGAGTTGCTTATCAGGATGTTATAAAACAATTTTATGATGCAGGCTGCCGCAATCTTCAGTTGGATGATTGTACATGGGGAGCAATTGTAGGTGATGCGGCAGAGCAGAGATATAAGGAACTAAATATTGATTTAGAGGATGTAAAGAAGGAACTTCTTGCAGTAAACAATCTGGCATTAGAAGGAAAACCGGATGATATGGTTATTACCTCACATATATGCAGAGGAAATTATCATTCAACATTCTTTACAAGCGGACCATATGATTCAGTCGCAGACTATGTGTTCGCAAAAGAAAATGTGGATGCATTGCTTTTAGAATATGATGATGAAAGATCAGGTGGATTTGAGCCTTTGGCAAAAGTTTCACAGGACAAAAAAGTTGTTCTGGGACTTATTACCACAAAATCTCCGGCATTAGAGGATAAAGAAGAAGTTATAGCCAGAATATATGAAGCAGCAAAATATATTCCTCTCGACAGATTATGCTTAAGCCCGCAGTGTGGATTTGCGTCCTGTGAAATAGGTAATAAAATTACTGAAGAACAGCAGTGGGCAAAGTTGAAGTTAGTAAAAGAAATTGCCCGGGAAGTTTGGGGAGAATAAATTAATATATAAATTAGGATAAAAAATAAGCAGTAAAACTGTGTCAGTAAAACACATAGAAAATTGACAATTAATCTTATTTATAGTA
>OKRZ01000151.1_pt1 | contig 46311 bp, 27 predicted proteins | sample 1601141 | NCBI WGS metagenome assembly OKRZ01 (sample SAMEA3541524, study PRJEB24748) | human gut metagenome | biome: human gut; feature: human-associated habitat; material: faeces | place: China | collected 2012
AATCCGTCATCAGAGCCACAAATTTCACATTTCTCACACCGACCTGTGGAATTTAATCTTTCACACAAGAATTCCAGAGGTCTGTTTTCTATGCCCTGATTTTCAGATTTAAAGAAAAATGTACTTAAATTTTAACACTTATTACCCTTTATTCAACCAAAAACTTTTAAATTTAGGTTGATTTTTAACAGTGGGTGGAATTTAGTCTTTCATACGGAATTTACTTTTACAAGTCAGCTCATTTTTTAACGTAGTTGTTTTAATTAACTTGTTTTTGCTACCATATTTCTTTGATAATGAATAGTTTTGCTTAGTCTGACAAAATGAAGTTGAATACAAAACGGCGTCATTATCACTATTTACATTGTTTGTATATTCATAAGATACTTTTGAACCGTTACATATAACGTTTTGTCCTATTAATGCTTCATTTCCATCATATACATAATTGGATTTTCCCTTTATTTTTCCCTGCTGACTTACACAGGTATCGATTTTGCCATAATTATTGTATGTGTATGACTTTGTTTTAGAAAGCTTATTTCCGGCATATATTTTCTCATTAATAAGGTTTCCAAGAGCATCGTAAGAATATTGGGTTTTATCAACTTTTTTATTAACCTTTAAGTTGCGCCTTTTTTTCTTAGAGACAGTTCTTTTCAGATTAACAGTTGTCTTTTTGGCACTTAATAATTCGTTTAAATTGTTGTAAGTATATGACGTCGTTATGATATCTGAAATGTTTTTCTCTTTGTTATATTTTAATTCACTGATGAGATTTCCAACGCCATCATATGCGTAAGAAATTGTCTCTGTTTTCTTGCCTTTTCTATTGCTGCTTCTTGCAATTCTATTCAAACTGTCATATTCATAATTTGTGATATTACCATTTTTATTATCAGCTAATTTGGTAATATTCCCCTGTTTGTCATATGAATATGTATATAAAGTTTTCTTAGAATTTGATTTTTTCTCTTTTTGAGCTATTTCAATAACGTTTCCTTCAGCATCGTATTTTCTGTATTCATTAACACCATCAGGAGTAGCTATTTCCTTAACATTTCCAACGCTATCATATATGTAATTTGTTACACCGTTTTTGTCTGTTACAGTCTGAATATTATTAACGTTGTCATAGGTATAGATTGTTTTACTATTATCAGGGTATGTTATAGATGACTCATTTCCAACCTGATCATAGTCGTATTTTACTGTGTTTCCATTTGAATATTTTACACTTTTTACTCTGCTTAGTAAGTCAAGCTCATAACTTGTCATTCCGGTATCATCTGTCATTTTAACAAGTGATCCTTTTTTATTATAGGCATAAGAAACCACTTTGCCGTCACTATACTTAATATCAGATACAAGGTCTAAATAGTTATAATGATATGTTGTGGTTTTGCCCTTTGCATCAGTTTTGGTTTTTAAGTTACCATTTCCGTCATAAGTATATGAAGTGCTTTTTCCGTCATTGTCTGTTTCTTTAACCAACATATTGCGACTATCATACTTATATGAAGTTATTTCCCGGGTTTCTTTCTTATTCTTTGTGCGGTTTAACACAGTTTGAATAAGGTTTCCTTCCTTATCATACCTGTATGTTGATATATTTTTTTGCGGGTCTGTTACTTTAATAATATTACTGTCACAATCATATTCATAACTGGTGATATTTCCATTCTTATCTGTATGCTGTATTAAATCTCCTTTTTTATTGTATTTGTATAATTGTGTATTACCGCGTTTGTCTTTTTCTGAAATCAAACGGTTCATTTTATCATATGTGTATGTAGTTACTCCGGCAGAATTTTTTTCTTTTATAAGATTTCCATTTCCATCATATTCGTAGTAAGTTTTATTACCCTTTCCATCTTTTTCAGAAATAATATTTCCACATTTATCGTAACTATAGCTTACTTTGTTACCTTTGGCATCCTTTACAACCGTAACCTGATTTTTGTCATTATAACTATAGGTTGTATTGTTGCCTAAAGCATCGGTTATGTTAATTATATTTCCCAATTCATCATAATTGTATTTAGTTTCAGCACCGTCAGCAGTAATAACTTTCGTAACATTTCCCAATGAATCATATTCATATGATTTTTGAACTATATCATTTTTTACTTCTGTAGTAACTCTATTTAGTTTGTCATAAGAATATGAAGTTTTATTACCGTTCATATCTGTATAGGAGACAGTATTTCCTGCCCCATCATATTCAAATTTCTGAGTTTTACCTTTGGCATCTGTTATTTGAATAAGTCTGTTAGAAGAATCGTATTTATAATGTGTTTCATTTCCGTTGGCATCTGTTATTTTTACTGTGTTTCCGTTTTTGTCGTATACTACATCTGACACATTGTCTTTTGCACCTGTTATTTTGACTACATTTCCTAACTTGTTATATTCATATTTTTCAGTAAAACCATTTACATCTGTTACAGATGTTACAAGATTAATGGCATTATATGTACGTTTTTCAATGCCACTATCTCCATAAATTGTTTCTATAAGATTACCTACTTTATCATATTTGTACTTTGTTTCATTGCCATTTTTATCTTTTTCCGAAATTTTTCGGTTTTCTCCATCATAAGCATATGATATGCAAAAACCTCTTTCATCTTTGACTTTTAGAAGATTACCATTTGCATCGTAGGAATATGAAATATTACTTCCATCGTCATTATTACTTGAAATAATATTTCCCATGGAATCATAAGTATAGGATACACTTCTTCCGTTTTTATCTGTTGTTTTAGATATTTTGCAGTTTTTGTTGTACTCATATCTGATATAATTACCTTTTGAATCAGTTATTTTAGTAAGATTGCCCACTGCGTCGTATTCATAAAACGATTTTTGTCCAACTGCATCTGTTTCACTCACTAACCTGCCAAGGCTGTCATATTCATATTGTGTTTTATTACCATTTGCATCAATTTTATATGTTTGATTGCCGTTTGCGTCATACTGATAATGAATTGTGCTTCCGGCAGCATCCGTTTCAGACAAAATATTGCCTTTATTGTCATAGGTAAATAACTTTGTATTCCCCATGTTGTCCGTTTCTGAAATCTTTCTCCCCTTATCATCATACTTAAATGATGAGATATTGTTTTCATTATCTTTAATACTTATAATATTACCATTTTTATCATAATCATATGTTTGACTGTTTCCTAATGCATCTGTTATTCCCACTATATTACCATCACCATCATATGTATATGTGGAAGTATGTCCGTTAGCATCTGTTACCACTGTCAGGTTACCGTTTGAGTCATACTGATATTTAGTAGTATTATTCAATGGAGATGTTGAAGATTTAAGGTGATTTTGTTCGTCATAATCATACAAAGTTTTATTTCCCAGTTTATCTTCTTCGTATACTGTATAACCATTACTGTTATAACCATATTCTTTTGCTTTTCCATCAGCATCAGTTTCACCTATAAATTTCCCGCCGGCGGTATAATTGTATTTTGTTACATTCCCCATTGCATCTTTAGATGAGATGGTTTTACCCTGTAAATCATATGAAAGATATGTTTTATTTCCCACCGCATCGGTAGTCATAATGCAGTTACCACGTTCATCATATGATAATTTTGACACATTTCCCTGAGAATCACGCTTTGATATGCAATTACCCATTTTATCGTATTCAAATGCCGTAACATTCCCCATGGGGTCTGTTATAGATGTAATATTTCCATTGGTATCATAATCATATTTAATTGTACCACCGTTTTCATCCGTTTCACTTATAATTCTGTTATTTTCATATGTACATACTTTATTGGTTCCGTCAGGATACAATGTTCCAACTAAATTATTATTTTCATCATATGAATAGTAAGTTATTTTACCCTCGCCATCTTTTCCTGATATAATCTGATTAGCTTCATTGTATTCGTATGAAGTCACTCCATTATTAGATATATCTGTAATTATTTGATTTTTTTCATTATAAAATACTGCTTTGAAGTAGTTGTTTTCTCCTTTACATTCATTATATCTTTTAATAGGATCATAGCTAAATGTGTATTTTCCACCATCAGCAAGTTCCTGCTCAGTAACACGTCCGTATTTATCATAGGTATTGCTTATTGTCCATACACCATTAAAATCACGTACTTTACATAAATATCCATTTTCATCATATTTATATGCTGAGACATTACCGTCAGCATTTGTTACACTGGTAAGTTTATCACTTTCATAGCTATATAAAGTGCTATAACCGTTTTTGTCATGTATTTTTGTAATATTTCCATTTTCGTTCCATTCAAAATACAGTGTACCGGATGCACTATACACTTTTGATATTTGATTGTTTGTATATTCAATTTTTTCATTTCTGTTCTTATCACCAGCTATTTCAATTAATCTGCCTGATTTATCAAAATAATATCGTTCATTATTTTTTTGCTTTAAAACATAGCCACCTGCCGCATATTCTAACGTTAGTTCTGAGCCTTCTTCTGACTGAAACCTTCCATTTTCTTTTTTAAATTCAATTTCATATCCTCCCGGCATAGATAACCGGCACATATTTTCACCGTCAGATAACTGATATGAATAATTATCAGTCCATACGTTATCTGATTTTGAATTATAATATCTTTCATATGTAAGCGGATTTTTCCCGTTCAGTTTCATGTCGGTATAGCTGTATTCAAAACCACCTGTAAGCATATTAACAGGATCTGCCCCTGTGGTTTGTTTTTGATACGAATACTGCTTTTTGGCATATCCGCCGGAAAAATTGTCCAGAATTATTATCTGATACGGAATGGAAGCTCCTGTCATGTCCATTCCAATATTTTTCAGTTCCAGCAATTCAGAATCATTTTCTGATAAAAAGGATATAAAGTGATTGCTTTTAATTACAGCCCTTTCTCCCGGTTTCATTTCCTTGACAACACTCTCATTCCTTCCTTCCATTCTGCATGGATAACCATCTAAGTTAAAATTAACATCATATAATGTTCTTGGAGAAACATTCATGTACTCAAAAGTCACTTCATAATTGCTTCCATTCCGTAAATAACGGTTTACAATTATGTTTAAAAACAAAACATCATTTGAATATACATATACAGGTTCTGTTGTTGAAAAAACCGTGTTAAATTTCTGCGGCTCGATATCAGGTGAAACCATGCTTCCACTAACGCTAACATCGAAATTATAAATGCCATCTTCATCTCCACGGACATACCAATGTTTTGATACCGAATCCCCGGGATTAATTTTTCCCATATTTACTGTCTTTGTATTTGTTTTACCTTCCTGCATGTCAGCCAAAGAGAGACCCTTAGGTAAATTAAGTGTGGCTGTTACATTATCCATGCATTCAACTTTTGAATTATTAATTACAAGAAGCTCCACATCAAAAATCTGTTTAAGCCAGCTTACTCCACCTGTAATTAAATATACATTATTTGCTACCTCATATATTGTTTTGCCGGTGTTATTTTCTTTTTTTATTGTTTTGCCGCTTCCGGTTTTATATACAATTTATTCGCCGAAATTCAAGGTTAAGGTTTCTTTTGTTACTTTTCTATTCGCTAAATTGGTTGTATCTATACCTGTCTTTTTAATTTCTTCAAGCGAAAGTTCTTTAACGGTTAAACTTCCACCAACTGTATCGTAAGTATTCAGTGGAATTTTGATATTCTTACCTTCATTTCCAATAACAATTGATGTGGAACGGGAATAATAACCATTACAATATACTATTGCCGTATATTCACCAGGCATAAGGTAGCAATTGAACATCCCCTTTTCATTTGTTTTTCCTTCAATTGTTTTTGTTGTATCATCTTTCCATATTTCAACATATGCATTCTTTATCATCTGTTCCGTATCTGTGTCTAATACATTAACAATTGTCTTTTGGCTTTTTTCAGGTATACCCTTGATTGTTATTTTACATGTGGTTTTTGAAACATTATTTCCTTTGTCTGTTACAGATAGCGATACAGTGTATGTTCCCTCATCCGCATACTTATGAGTTACATTTATTTCATGACTTTTTGTTCCATCACCAAAATCCCAGTAATAACTTTTAATTCCCTTATCATCTGTGGAATTTTTTGCTGAATAACTTATATTTTCATTTACTTTTGCAACGGTTTGAGAACTGGTTATCACTGCATTAGGTGGCAAATCTGCTGTGTTTAAAGTTATTTCTACATTTTCTACTTCTTCCTGATCGGCAATTACAAAATTTCCTTTCATGCTTCGATCGTATTCATAACCTGATAGAATACCAGACATTAAAAAATAATATTCACCTCTGTTTAATCCGTTAATAACTATATGCCCGGTATTATCACTTTCTGCTGTTGTCCCCAGTTTGACGTTTTTCTTATCATTATATTTTTTATAAATATCAAGTTTTAATCCAACTATTGGCTTTTTATTTTCGTCAACACATTTCACCGTGACATTTTTACACTTGGAATTTATAACAATGTCATTATTTTTTACCAAAATATCATTAATATCCGATATGTTTTGGGAATTTTCAAATTTAAATATTCCATTTTGTACTGCTGAAAACGCATCGATACTACTGTTTTGTGTAGAATATCTAATCAATGTCCGATTTTCACTTAAATTATCTTCACCTATTGTGATGTTTATGGCGCTATGAACCCCGGTATGATACAAAAGATTTTCAGCAACAGTTATGTATTGATCTTTTGTCAGGTATATCTGGTCTGAAATGTTTGCATTTTTATTTAATGTAATTTCCCCATTTTGATATATTCCCTTGCCATAAAAAGAATCTACACTGCTCTTTTTATCAGTATCATTATCCGCTATTGTAACATCGTCTAACAATAATTTGCCGGAGTTATAAATGGCACCGCCGTTTGCCCCCACATTCTTAGTTAATTCTAATTGTTCAATTTCCACATCCGCTTTATCACCTATGTATAATCCGGCACCATTGTCCTTACCATTTAAACCGGTAATTATATTTTTTTCGGTTTTCACTTCACCTGCATATGTGTTATATGTACCAGGTCGTTTTATAATTGTTTTACCACCATTTATGGCAAGACCATCGTTATTGTTATCTTTTTCCCCTATTATAGATAATCCTGATATGATTTTGTTTCCGCTACCGCCTAAATACATTCTAAAATACCCTGAATCATCCTTTTTTGCAGTAATTTTTGTATTATATATTTCGATATCTTCAGATGAGTCCACAAATAAATCATTTCCGACATACCCCATTTGTTTTTCATTCCATGTGTCATAGTTCCCTGATAATGTACAGTTATTTATAAATAATTTACATTTTGTAACATTTATTCCTGCACCCATTTCAAATGTTTTATTATTTTCAATGGTAACATTTTCTATATAAGCTTCTCCGGTAGCTTCAATTCCACCACCTCTAAATGTGGAAGAATTGTTACATACATTACCACCATATAAATATGACTTTCCACACATGTATACACCGCCACCCTTTGAAAGATAGGTTTCCACCGAATTATAACTAATATAACTATCTGAATCCATTCTCATACTACCGGAATCAAGAGAAACTGTTGAATCATAACCTTTAAATTTGGTTATTGAACTATTAATAAGTTCTATTTTTCCCTTTATTTTTAATGGCGATACACTATATTTTTGTCCACACTTATTACCATCAACAGTTATGTTACATAAAGAGATTTCGGCATCTTTTTCAACCAAAAGAAATGCTGCTGTATCTGTTACACTAATTGTAACCTGTTCTTCAGCAACAATATTTACTTTGTTTTCACTTTTTATGGTGATTTGATTTTCCACTACGGTATTCTCATACAAATAAATTGTACTGTCTTTTTGAGTCTCCTGAGCCTCTTCTATTGCCGTCTCAAGATTTTCATAATAGTTTCCATTAAACATTATTGGTCCGCTATGGTCAAAGGCTTTTGCATCAATGGTTCCTGATATTAATGTCAAAATGAGTAATAGTGAAACAGTTTCTTTAAATTTTCTTTTAAATTTCATAATTCATCCTTGCGCACAGATGTGCTCCCTTTCTCTTTCAATTTCTTGTAAAATAAAAAAGCTTATTTAAAACAATCGATTGGATTATCCTAAATAAGTTAAATAAATCTTATGATAAGTTTATCATCCACCCGTGTTTTCCGACTTTACTATGTTATCACATTAAACCCATAGTGTAAAGCAAAATATAAAAACACTTTTATTTGAAATAAAAAGAAGCACACAATAATCAATATCATGTGCCTCTTTAATAATCTTATTTAATTTTTACTGTTTTACAGTAACTTCCATAATATGTTTTTCTACCAACTTTTTTCAAAGCTCTTACTTTAACATAATAGGTGCTGTTATTCTTTCTCTTAAATGTAAGTTTTGTTTTCTTAATGTTTTTTACAGTTTTGCCTTTAAACTTTTTATTTGTAGAATATACAACCTGATATCCTTTAGCTCCTTTTACCTTTGCAAACTGAATATTTACTTTCTTCTTTGTTGCTTTTTTCTTTGTAATTTTTGTTTTTCCAGGAACTATTTTAAATGTAACGTAGTCGCTTTCCCTAAAGTTTCCGATACCATTTATAATTATTTTTGATGTTCCAATATCTTTATTGTTTTTGTATGTAACAGTATAATCTGTTCCTTCACGTAATGTGATTCCTCTATACTTAACCGTTACCTTACGTTTTATGGCTTTTCCGGTGTATGTCAGAGAATTTGTGGCTACATTAATTGATGTTGACCATATACTCTTTTTAGCTTTTGTACCTGTCTTATCACATACGGCCTTGCCGTTAGAATATGACATAATCTTACACATTTCGCTTGAAGTATATACTCCATATCCGCTTTTATTTATGGCATAATCTATACCACCGTTTCCACTTAAACTATATGTACATACATTAGTAAATTTAACACCCGGTGTATCAGGACATTCCACGGCAGACTTCAAGAAACATGTAGCCGCCTGATAACATGAATAAATGCCAATTCCATAGGCTTCATGAGTTTTTACATTTGAAGAAACCTTATAATCAGTATATCCATATGAACCCTTTGCATTCCATACATTCTGAGATGTTATGTCATAAGGCAATTCACTTTGATACATATAACACTTACCACCGTTACCATTCCATATTGTCTGATATTTTTGGAAGTGTTCTACCATAAGTCCGTAAGTTGTAACATTGTCACCATTTATTATTACACCGGTATCAGCTGTATTTTTATTCCAGCCTACACCTGCTCCATGATCTGCTCTCCAAACCCAGAAATTGTCGCCTATTACGTCGCTGCTGTTAATTATAACACATGTTGTAACCTTTCCCGGATTTGAATCTGCTCCACCTACTCTGTAAAATGTATCACTTAACAAAATAGGGTTATCCTTATGAGATGTTTTATCACCAGATGTTCCAACTGTTAAAAGTGCAGATGATTTCTTTGCTCCTGCATCAAATAATACGCCGGCTATTTTTACTCCTCCTACATTTGAAACAGTCATACACTGATTTCCATTTACAGGTTCCAATGTTGCATATCCCAATCCTAGAACAATAGTGTTTTCATTAGTTATATTAATTGCCTGGGAAAGATTATATATTCCGGGAGTAAGTATAAGGTTTTTGCCAGTTTTTAATTCGTCGTTAATTTTTGTTGCACTATCTGACGGCTTAGCAACATAAAAACGGTCAAGGTCTATGAATTCGCCTTCGTTTTCATTTGCCCATGAAACACCTGTAGAGTTTTTTCTAACTGCCGGTACATATACGCCATATTTTCCATCATCATTTTTCATTAAAAACGGCTTTTCCTGACACTCAGGAGTTTCTGAAACCTTGGTGTAAGATAAATACGGCCACTCACCGTTTGGTCCATTGCTGATGTTTGTTTTATCGTATAATGATGCAACGCTACATCCTACAAAAACGTAATTCCAAACGCTTCCATCCCATCTGTTCATTTCGGTATTTCTTGAAATCCACTGTTGCTGTGAACCTGCTGATATTCCTGCTTCCGTATCAATCTGCTTACCTGTTTTCTGGTCTTTATATGTGTATTTTCTTCCTGCAACTTTTGTGTCTGCAAGAAAACCACCACTGGCATAACCACCCTGATGATGCAAATCAAGATTACCTTTAATATTCATTCTTCTCATAGAAGTAGCCTGAGAAACAGCCCACATGGTGCTGTTCGCTGTTGTAGTAAGATTTTCTACTGAACGCCAGAAATTGCAAAGGGCATTATAATTTACTGAACCGTCATATTTTTTACCTTTCATCCATTCAGCCTTACAGTTTATATTACCAATTACAGTATTTTTCGGTGAAATGCCAAGTCCTGCAACCTGCGTGTAAAATCCAACTTCCACATTAATATCTTTACTGTAATTTCCCGGTGCAAACATTAATGCATTTCTGTCTGAAATAAATTGTCCTGCTTCTGTTTTCTTATAAATATTATTAATGCATGACTGTATTTCAGATGTACTGTCTGTAGGTTCAAAAATATTAGTGTTTAAACCAAAAGTCTGTATTTCATATGAAATAGGGGTTGAAAGTTCATATTCCTTATCTGAAACATATGATACTTTATAATATTCGCCATTGTAATCAGTGTCTGTATATGCAGAATCTGAAACAGTGGCAACTTTACTGTACTTTGCATATCGGCTTTTTGCCTTATAAATATTATAAGAACCTCCACTTAGTTTGTCCCATGTTATTGTACATGAACCATTACTATTTTCCACAAACTTTAAATTGGTAATCGGATTAGCATTAAGCTCTAAAGCCTTTACAGGCATAACCGACACACCTGATACTACTAACGCAAGTACCAGCATTAATGATAAAATACTTCTTTTAATACCTTTCATTATATTTTCGCTCCTTTAATTTAATATAAATAAATTGTATCATATATGCTTTGTCATTCCAATAATAAAATTGTTTTTATGTCCTATTTTAGGCACTTTTTAAAAAATTAATACCTAAGTAAAAAATGGTGTATTTTTATCATTTTTACATCAAAAAAAGGCCTACGGGAAACATATCATGTTATCCCATAGGCTTTTTTTATCTGCTACATAAGTAGCAATTATTAATTACATCATTCCCATTCCAGGGTTTCCGGCAGGCATAGCCGGTGTATCTTCTTTAATATTTGCAACAACTGATTCTGTTGTAAGTAATGTACTTGCCACACTTGTTGCATTCTGAAGAGCACTTCTTGTAACCTTAGCCGGATCAAGAATTCCTCTGTCTACCATCTGAACATACTCGCCATTTAATGCATCAAATCCTGTTCCAGGTTCTGATTCTCTTACCTTATTAACAATAACTGAGCCTTCAAGTCCTGCATTCTGGGCAATAGTGAAAAGTGGAGCCTCTAATGCCTTAAGAATAATAGAAGCACCTGTCTTCTCATCACCTTCTAATGTATTAACTAACTCAGCAACCTTCTTTGATGCGTGAATGTATGCTGAACCACCACCTGCTATAATACCTTCTTCTACGGCAGCTCTTGTAGCATTTAATGCATCTTCCATTCTAAGTTTGTTTTCCTGCATTTCAGGTTCTGTAGCAGCACCAACTCTGATAACTGCAACACCACCTGCTAGCTTAGCAAGTCTTTCCTGCAGTTTCTCTTTATCAAATTCTGATGTGGTTTCTTCTATCTGGGTTTTAATCTGGGCAACTCTTGCTGCAATTTCATCTGAATTACCAAGGCCATCAACGATTATGGTATTTTCTTTTGCAACCTTAACAGATTTTGCTCTACCTAAATCTTCAATCTTTGTATCTGCAAGAGATAAACCTAATTCTTCTGAAATAACCTGACCACCGGTAAGAATTGCTATATCCTTAAGCATTTCTTTTCTTCTGTCACCATATCCAGGTGCCTTAACTGCAACTACGTTAAATGTTCCACGAAGCTTATTTACAATAAGTGTTGTAAGGGCTTCACCTTCAACATCTTCTGCAATAATAAGAAGTTTAGCTCCTGACTGAACAATCTGCTCTAAGACAGGAAGGATTTCCTGAATGTTAGAGATTTTCTTATCTGTAATAAGGATATATGGATCATCCAGTGTAGCTTCCATCTTATCCATATCTGTAGCCATATATGCTGAAATATATCCTCTGTCAAACTGCATACCTTCAACAAGGTCTAATTCAGTTTTCATTGTTTTTGACTCTTCTATTGTAATAACGCCATCGTTAGAAACCTTTTCCATGGCATCTGCTACCATGTTACCAACTTCCTCATCACCGGCAGAAATAGCTGCAACCTTTGCAATCTGTTCTTTTCCTGTTACAACACTGCTCATATCAGCAATAGCATCAACTGCTACATCTGTTGCTTTCTTCATTCCTTTTCTTAAAATAATAGGATTAGCACCGGCAGCTAAGTTCTTCATTCCGGCATTAATCATTGCCTGAGCTAAAACTGTAGCTGTTGTTGTACCGTCACCTGCTACATCGTTTGTTTTAGTAGCAACTTCCTTTACAAGCTGTGCTCCCATGTTTTCAAATGAATCGTCAAGTTCTATTTCCTTTGCAATTGTTACGCCATCATTTGTAATAAGTGGTGCGCCAAAAGATTTATCAAGAACAACGTTTCTTCCTTTTGGTCCTAATGTAACCTTTACTGTATTTGCTAACTGGTTTACACCTGCTTCAAGAGCAGTTCTGGCTTCAGCGCCATATTTTATTTCCTTTGCCATATTAATTACCTCCAAAATTATTCAACGATTGCAAGAATATCTGACTGTTTTACAATTATATATTCTTCATCATCTAATTTAACTTCATTGCCTGCATACTTTGAAAAGATAACCATATCTCCAGGCTTAACATTCATAACAACTTCTTTACCGTCTACAACTCCACCGGGACCTACAGCAATAACTTCTGCCTGCTGTGGCTTCTCCTGAGATGTACTTGTCAATATAATTCCTGATTTTGTTTTTTCTTCCGGAGTAGACTGCTTTAAAACTACTCTATCTGCTAATGGTATTAATTTCATTTTTTAACCTCCATAATAACATTTCTTGTTAGCACTCCACATATATGAGTGCTAATCAACTAACAATAATAGTAACACTTTTTTTGATTAATGCAATACCTAATGTTATATTTTTACAATTTATTAACAAAATAAATATTCTATTCATTTTTGTTTTTTCCAACTTTATTATCTCTTCCAAAACAAAACAGATATTGTTGTGCGTAGCCACCATATTCTCCATATAATTCCTTAGCACATTTTCCTATTATCTCCTTTGAGGTATCTTTTCCGTTAAAATATAAAGTCTCCATAATTCTTTTTATCCACACATCAATAGGAAATGCCTGCCTGTATCCCAACGAAAAAAGCATTACGCAGTTAGCAACTTTTTCACCAACTCCCTTTATTTCCATTAGTTTCTTTCTGGCATCTTCCTCCTTTAACATTCTAATTTCTTTTTCGTTTATGATGCCTGTAGAAAGCTTCTTAACTGCGTCTGACAAATAAGGTGCCCTAAAACCTGTTTTCATTTCCCTGAAATCTGCCTCGGTAATATTGCTTAACTGTTTCATATTAGGAAAGGAATAGTATTTTTCTCCATTTACCTCCCCTAAATAGTCACCAAAATTCTCACTGATTGTTTTCACAATATGTTTTATATGGGGAATCTGCTTATTTTGGGAAATTATAAAGGATATTAATGTTTCCACAAACTCCTGATTAAGAATCCTTACGCCGTTTTTTTCTTTTATCGCAGGCTCTAAGGTTTCATCACTTTTCAGAAGAAACTCCTTAATTTTTTCATAATCTCTGTTTAAATCAAAGTATGGTATCCATATATTTTCAACTTCCTTAATTGTTTTATTAAGAAAAACAAGGTTGTTATCCTTTTCCATTATATGTAAAAGCCTGCCATAGGCTACTACAACATAATCCTGTTCATCCTGTTTATAAAATCTGAAGCATTGTCCACATTCTAAGGTCTGCTGTAAATCAAAATCACTAATTTCCTTTATTATTATATTATTTTTATCCTTCAGTATTCTCATATTACATCCTTTATATTAATTCAAATTTTTTTAATGCCTCATATATTCCACCCTTATCAAAGTCAGAAGTATGATACTTTGTAGCTTCCTTTATGGCATCATCACTATTTCCCATGGCACAGCCATACTTAACATATTTTAGCATGTCAATGTCATTTAAACTGTCACCGAAAGCATATGTGTTTTCCCATGGAATGTTTAATGCTTTAATTAATTTTTCAATTCCCACAGCTTTATTATATCCCTTTGGAACTAACTCCAATAAACTATGCTGATGAGATATAATGGTGTAATCATTTTCAAATTCCTTTATCATTCCCTCAGGATTACTGTGATTAGTAAATAATGCACTTACCTTAGATACATTTATTTCACTTTCATCTGTACTTAATATAAAATCCCCCATACTTTCTCTGTAAACATTATATACATGCTTTGTGGTTTCAGTTAAATCACTGATATCCCTTCCAATATAAATGTTGTCTCTTCCTTCAGCCACCGGAACAAAGCCATTTCTTACAAAGCCATCTATTACTCTTCTTGCCTCATTATTATTAATGGTATTGCAATATAGCTCCTTACCACCAATTTCCACATATGTTCCGGCACCGGCTACAATATCCCGAAATCCCGGAGCCATATGTTCTTTATAAATCATACACCTTGTTCGTCCGGTACATATAACCGGAATATGTCCCTTGGCCTTTAAAAGTTTAATTGCCTCATAAGTATCCTTTGGCATCCCTGTATCAAATCTATATATTGTTCCGTCAATATCGAAAAAAACTATTTTTCTATTATTCATATTAATCCTCTTTATCATTCTTTTTAAAATCACTTTTTATAGACTAACATTTTTGTTTTTTTTATTCAAGTAATGTTTTTTAATGTATTACTGCTTTTATTTCGGCTAAAATAGTATTATAATAAATGATAATAATTATGCTATTGCATAAAAATAAATGTATCGGAGGATTTTATATATGGGATTTTTAAAAAAGCTATTCGGAACCGCAGCAGTTGTTGGAGCCGCAGCAGGAAGTGCACTTTATGTAAAGAAACGCAAAGACACACGTGAAACAAAGGCAGATGATTTCGACGATTTCGATGATACAAAAGCCTTTGAATTTAACAAAAATGATGATTCCGACGGAAACACAAAAGTTACAATAACCATTAATAAAAAGAAAGTTAAAAAGGTAGCAGATGATACTGCTGACATGGTTATTGATGCTGCTGATAAATTAAAAAATACAGTTACTGATAAAATCGGCGAGGAAAACATTGATAATATAAAGGATAAAATTAACAATGCAACGGATTTCGCCAAAGAAAAAGCTAATGATGCTAAAGACATAATTGTTGAAAAAGTTGGTGAAGACAATATCAATATGATGAAGGATAAGGTTTCAACTGTTGCATCTAATGCTAAGGATAAGGTGAATGAAACTGTTGGTAAAATATTTAACGGTGAAGACGAAGATGAAGATATTTTTGAGGATGAAGATATAAATACTTCTTCTGACAATACACCGGACTTGGATGTTACTACAGATGAGGCAGAAAATGCTGAAACTGAAGATGATGTTACTATTGATGATGAGGGCGATGACGATGAATTTCTTACAGATGAGTTAAAGGATTTGTAAGAATTATGATTAATAATTTATAGTAAATAAAAAGGTTGTATCACAATTGATGCAACCTTTTTATTTACCGTATTTATTATTTCGGAAGTTTAAAAGAACTCTTTAATGAAACAATTCTGTTAAATACCGGATGTTCTTTTGTATAATCCTTAATGTCTGCACAGAAATAACCCTGTCTCACAAACTGGAATTTATCCTCTGGCTTAACATCTGAAATGTTTGGCTCAATGTAACATTCCTTAAGAACTGTAAGAGAATTAGGATTTAAGTTAAGGGTTCCATCCTCATTTAACTTTCCTTTCTCTTCATCTACAATATTCTCATAAAGTCTTACTTCTGCCTTCACAGCATGTGGTGCAGAAACCCAGTGAATGGTTCCTTTAACCTTTCTTCCTGTAAAACCGCTTCCGCTTTTAGTTTCAGGATCATATGTGCAATGAATTTCAGTTATATTTCCATTTTCATCTTTTTTATAGTCCACACATTTAACAAAGTAGGCATTCATAAGTCTTACTTCATTGCCTGGGAATAATCTGAAATATTTCTTAGGAGGTTCCTCCATAAAATCTTCTCTTTCAATATATAATTCCCTGCTAAAAGGTACTTTTCTGCTACCAAGTTCAGGACATTCAACGTTGTTATCCACGTCAAGCCATTCAACCTGTCCTTCAGGATAATTATCAATAATAACCTTTACAGGATCTAAAACAGCCATAATACGTGGTTTTTTAGCCTTAAGATCTTCTCTGATACAATATTCAAGCATAGCGTAATCCACAGAGCTCTGGCTCTTTGAAATACCGCACAATTCAACAAACATCTTAATTGATTCAGGAGTAAAACCTCTTCTTCTAAGAGCTGCAATGGAAACCAGTCTCGGATCATCCCAACCGTCAACAATTCCGTCTTCAACTAATTTCTTAATATATCTCTTTCCTGTAACCACGTTTGTAAGATAAAGTTTTGCAAATTCAATCTGTCTTGGTGGGTTAGGATACTCAAGTTCATTTACAACCCAGTCATATAAAGGTCTGTGATCTTCAAATTCCAATGTACATATAGAATGTGTTACTCCTTCTATGGCATCCTCAATAGGATGCGCAAAATCGTACATAGGATAAATGCACCACTTATCTCCTGTATTATGATGTGTCATATGTGCAACTCTGTAAATAATAGGATCTCTCATATTAATATTAGGACTTGCCATGTCAATTTTGGCTCTTAAAACTTTTTCACCATCTTTATATACACCATTTTTCATGTTTTCAAAAAGCTCAAGGTTCTCTTCAACACTTCTGTCTCTGTATGGGCTGTTTTTTCCCGGTTCTTTAAGAGTTCCTCTGTATTCCCTTATTTCGTCTGAACTAAGGTCACAAACGTATGCTTTTCCTTTTTTTATTAATTTTACGGCTGCTTCATACATCTGTTCAAAGTAATTTGATGCAAAAAACAATCTGTCTTCCCAGTCTGCACCTAACCATTTGATATCTTTTAATATGGATTCAACAAACTCTTCCTTTTCCTTTGTAGGGTTTGTATCATCAAATCTCATGTTAAACTTGCCGTTGTATTCCTTAGCAAGTCCATAATTTAAAAGAATTGATTTTGCATGTCCAATGTGAAGATATCCGTTTGGTTCCGGTGGGAATCTTGTTTGAACATGGTCAAATCTTCCTGTTTCTAAATCCTTGTCAATTATCTGCTCAATAAAATTCCTTGATTCTGCTTTTTCTTTTTCATTAATTTCTGTGTCTATTGCCATCTTTTGCCTCCGGTTTTTATTACTTTATACACAATTGTTAAAATTATACACTAAATGGAACTCTATTTCAATAACGTAAAAAAGGAACTTATAGTAAAGCTCCTTTTTTATGTGTTCTTATCTTTTTACATAAACGTCACAGTATCTTACACCCCAGTCTAAAGCCTTTGAATGGGAACTGAAGAATATATCAATTCTGTTTCCTCTGATAGCACCACCTCTGTCTTCAACAGTATATGTGTGACCGTTAATCACAACCTTTGAGCCAAATGAAAACTGTGATGTATCTGCAGCTATAGTTCTTCCTGCCGTTGCCACGGTACCTGATGCGGTAATACCTGTTGACTTTCCACAGCATCTTGCACAACTGCAATAACCTGTAACTTTAAATGTTCCAACCTTTATATATTTACTTTTTTTCTTTTTTCTCTTGTTCTTAGCAGTTTTCTTTGATTTCTTCTTCTTTTTCTTCTTGCTCTTAGAAGATTTGGACTTCTTTTTTGTGATTTTTATTGAATCATTTGATTCAATAACTATTGGCTCTTCTGAAGTATCTGCTAATAAATTATTGGTGGCTGCTGTATTTGTGTTTAGAACATTTGTAGATAACTTACTAACCTGATTAACAGATTTAGTAATAATGTCTGCATTAACTGACTGTAAAGCTTTAACCTTATCTTCTGTAAGCTTAACATCATTGTTTATTTCATTACCATAGAAACAACTTGAAACCGTAATAACAAGTGTCATGGCAAATAAAACAATGCCAGTAATGAGTTTTGTTTTATTCATAAATACACTCCTTCTCTATGCACTTATCCTGTGCACAAGGAGTACTATACAGCATTTATTACGTTTTGTCAATAAATTATTACAAATCTGTTACATTTATATTTTAATTTGAAATTATTTGGTTAAAATTATTACATTGTATTAGAAGATTTTTTCTAATATTCTGTCTAATACATATTCATGTCCACAAATAACTATTGTGTCATCATTTACAAGAATAAAGGCTGTTTTTCTAAGATTGTATACAACTCCTAATTCGATTCCACCATAGGTTTCTGCTTTTCTTATAATGGAATTTATTTCACGTTTTGACATATTAACTACCGGCATGTCATCTCTACGTTTAAATTGTATAATAGGATATCCACCCTGGTAGCCTGCCACAATTAAATTCTCAAGATTATATTTTTGTGACCAGCACAGAAGTTTTTTATCGCTGATTGTATTCATAAAAGTTTCCTCATTTCCAATTATTTAATATGACGCTGTATAAAATTAATAACCAAACGTCTTGTATCTTCAAGAGCATTTGCAGTAGCAAATTTTCTTTCCGGATGCCACTGTAATGCAAGAATTTTCATTTCGTCTGAACCAAATGCCTCAATGGTATTGTTTTCCCTGTCTATGGCAAGAGGCTTGAAACATGGTGCCAGACCATCTGCCGGAACCACATCCTGATGGAAATTATTAACCCATATTTCCCTGTTTTCTTCAACAAGATAAACCTTGTGATCAACTCCCCTTGGTCTGTCACTTTCAAGAGTAGGATGATAAAGTAGTTTTCCACCAAACAAAACATTTAAATACTGCATACCACGACAGGTGGCAATAATAGGTATACCTTCCCCTATACAATGCTTAATAAGTTTATCTTCCATAATATCACGGTGGGGCTGCAATTCCTCATTATGGCTTCTGTCATAATATTTAACAGGTAGTGCTCCTCCTCCGGCTACTATTAAAAGATCACATTGTCTCTCAAACAATTTTCCGACATTTTTTACATAGTTAGACGCAGGCTGTGGAATAAAGCCCAATAGCTCATAAAATCTAATGTATGCTGCCTCTAACACATCTGTAGGGTCTCCATATTGATTAATTCCCTCTCTTTGGGTAATAAGAGCCCTTAAATCCTCACATTGTATGCCCTCTTTGATAATGCCGTTGGCACAGTCTAATTCCATGTAATTAATGCCTGATGCATAATTATATATTTTTTCACCACATCCTATGGCAGCAGGTATTTCAAATTCTGCACACCTTATTGCCATATGGGATGCCATTCCACCGTACTTTGTAATAAAGCCCTTAATTCCCTTAGTAAATATCCACTCATATCCCGGATCAGCCTTTGGAATCATTACGATTTTATCCATAAGGTCTTCATCGGTTTCATGCTCTAAATTTACAACTTCACCTTCTACTTTTTTGGAAGTAATAAAGTTAGGTCTTGCTTTATTTACCGGAATAACAGATATACCTGTTTCGTTTAAAATTACATCAGGTAAAATTATATTTGAGTACTCATTGTAATAATCCTGATTTTGTTTTATTACATTTTTAAGAAAAGCTTCTATTTCCTTTATTCCAAGTCTTCTGCAATCCTCTAAATCCTCAACGGAAATCCAGGACAAATCATTTCTGTCAATATTTAATATTTTTCCAAGACTTTGTATTAAGTCAATGGCAAGACTAAGGGATTTTGTAAATTCAAATTTAAAATACTCCCTGCTTTCTATTGCCGTTGTCATAAAACGAATAAAATCCTTTGCAGGTATGTCAAAATCAATAGATAATAATGCTTTTGCCAGAATTTCCTCGTTAAGCCCTGTCTTTATTGCTTTTTCCTTTTGAGGCTTGTAAGTTCCTGTAACCGGTCTAAATACCATCTGATTGTAACTGTCGGTTCTTATGTCATATGTGCCACTTCTTAAATGACCGTACTTGCTGTTAAAATCATCTCTTGTCATTTCACCGGCAGAATATTCCTGGTAATCTTTTTCAAAATCTGAAGATACAGTGGAAATTCCCTTCATAAAATTATCTATATCTTCCTGAACAAACCATCCTGATGCCACAAGGGAACTGCAAAAACTTCTTGCTATAAAAGCCATTCTTGCCTGACGGGTAAACTGTGGTGTTCCAAATCTTCTTATATTTTCAAGAAGTTCAATTATAACTTTAATCAACTCCTGAGGGTTAGAACAATTCTCATATCTGTCTTTAATCCGTTTCCTTATACTTTCAAGTTTCTTAATGTCACCGGTATCATTAACGGAAATTTCATTGTAATTTGATACATTATTAAATGTAAGCTCTTTAAGTGCTTCCGCTATTTGTTTTCTCTCACTGCTGGAAAAACCATAGTCTAACAACTCGGTAGTTCTAAGATAAGTGTTAAAGTCATAGCTGGAATATACAATTTCAAATTCTATCTTATCATGTGCCGTAACGTCTTTTTTTAACTTAGATGAATAGAATGAAACTAATTTTTGAGCCAGCTCTTCATCAATCTTAGCCGGTATAAGGGAATAAAATGAATATTCCAGACTTATATATGGCTTTACACCTATTTTGTACATGAGCTCGTCGTCTAAGCGCCTGTATCCCATAGGTACCAGACCTTCATTCCATGCCTTTGACGTTATAATAAATCTATATAGTGAATAATCCAATGTTCTTGGACTTGTTCCAATAATTTCTGACGGATTCCAAAATGCCATATCGGAAAACATCATATAATTGCCATCTATTATATTCTTTATGTTTCGATAATCATTTTTCAGATTATTTATTTTGTCATAAAAAACATTAAAACTCTCAGAAGCCTTTTTATTTTTTGAAAAGTTAGCCACTAAAGGTCTGACCTGAAAAATAATAACTTCATTTTTTTTATTAATGGCAAACTCAATATCAAGGGGTATCTTAAGAAGTTCCTCAATTTCGTTAACAGCCGTAAGTAAGTTACACCATTCCACATCTAATTCGTTTAACCGGGTGTTTCTTGCTATCCAAAGTGTTTTTCCACCAATACCACTGGTAACGGAATCCGTTGAGCCGCTGTCATCATAATTAATTAAATAATATGGTCTCTGACCCTGAATATCGTAAGTAAATAATACCCCGCTGTATGCTACATCCACTGCCTGATGCTGAATTAATACCTGCTGATTTGATATATCATCAATGTCTGATGAATATGACGCAATAACATCATCGATTGCATTTATTACAGATGTAACATTAGATGAATCCACATCCAACAAACTGGTGTAATGACCTGCATTGGACTTTTTGTAACAGTCCTCGTTTGTAGATGAACTTCTTACAACAATTTTTGCTCCCTTAAACTTTTTCCCAATGTTAAGGGCAACCTCTCTTTTGTTTTTTACGTAGTCCTCTACCACAATAATAAGCATTTCTTCAATAAACGCCTTTGTGATAATTTTCTCTAATGCCTTTAAGGTATTTGCTTTTGTTGAAATTATTTCATTCTTAAGGTTATTATTTTTCTCCATTAATTTACTCCTTTGTACTTTCAGGCTCTTTTATATCCTTATTTTCCTTATTATCCTCTAAAAGCTGCTTAGCTGTATTAATGGTATTTTCATCAGGAACCATAACATATGCTTTCTGATTTGGAATACTGTATGTGTAATCTGATGTTCCCTGACCGCTTACACTGTACTGGGTTATTTTCCACTTAGGTGCACGGTTTAACTGAAACCTTACAAGAGATTTAATGCTTTTCTTTGTCATATTAGTTTGAAAGCATTCACTAATTTCACTTAAAATACTGTCATAATTTTTCAGTAATGCAGGTGACTGGCATTTGGCAATTACAGATTCAATTACTTTCATCTGGTCCCTACCTCTCTGATGGTCACCTGCAGCAAATGAATGTCTTTCTCTTGCAAACCAAAGGGCTTCTATTCCGCTTAAATTTTCATTAAGACCTTCTTTGTAGCTAAATCCTGCCGCTGAAAATGCGTAATCAGAATCAACGTCTATACCACCTAAGGCATCAATTATTTTAACAAATCCCGTAAAATTAAGTCGTACATAATAATCAAAATCTATACCATAAATCATTTTAAGAGTGTCCATAGATACATCAATTCCATAATTTCCTGCATGGGTCAGCTTGTCCTTTACACCATTGGATATAGATAATGGTACATAGTAATCTCTCGGTGTTGAAATAAGAACAATGTTACCTGTAAGAGGATTTACTGACATAATAATGTTTACGTCACTTCTACTTTTAACGGTAACGTCTCCTTCTGTATCAATTCCGCTTAAATATACATTGAAACATCTTTTTGTGGCATTACCCTTATCATTCATTTGGGCAACGGCATTTTCCACTGTAGTTGTATAAATACATTTAATTTTGTCTGTAAAATCAGAATATTTGCCATTTTTCTTTCCATCATCCGTGTCATCTCCTGCTGATTCAATGGCATCAATTAATGACTGGTTAAGAATAATTGCATCAACATTTCCCTCTAGGAGTTCCTGTGCTAATGTAACAGGGTCATTTATTTCTTCGTTATCTACAATAGCTGTAAGTTCAGTTTCTATGGCATTTAAAACATTTTTAATATCTTCTGATGAAAACTGACTGTTATATCCGAATTTATACTTAAGGGCATGTTTTAACTTTTCGGCTTTATTTTCTTTAAGAACATACACACCATATTCGTCTGTGGCTAATAAAGAGTTTTTAACTATTTCATCAATGGTTTCTTCTGTTTTAGTAAACATGCCTTTGATTTTTGAATTATATGTTATACCTAAAATACCTGATGTTACCATTGCTACAATAAGTATTAATGACAAAACAATTGAGAAAATCCTACTTTTAAATCCTCTCTTTACCACGAAAGGAATAATTGAAATTACCACAAGAAATATCTCGGCAAAAACAATATACTTAACCGGGAGATATTCTAACAGCAGATAGTTTTTATATGAGGCAATATCATAAAAAACAACCTCTAAAAATACTAATGCCGCTATTACCAGAATATTAAATATTAATGCAGTAATTTTTAACTTTTTTCTTATATTCTTCTTTTCCATCTTTTCCTCCAAAAGCATTATTTCAAATATCTTACAGTATACCATTTAATAGTGAAAATAAAAATATATTATTGGAGACACTGACAATTTTTTTATTATTTTAATCACTGATAAATAATTTCAGCATATTTTATAGCATGGAGGTTATTATGAAAACTATTTCTATTATTTCAGGTGACAAACGACAGTTTTATATAAAAGAATATTTGAAAAATAACGGATATAATGCCGAAATAATAACAAACATGGATTTTAATAATACTGACATAATTGTTGCAGGAACTCCATTTGTGAAAAATAATGAATATATAAATTGCGACTACTATACCGGTTTTCCGGTGGATACATTTCTAGGACTTTTAAAACCGAAACAAATTGTATTTGCCAGTAGCATCAGTGAGAATATAATGAAACTTTTTCCTAAAAATATTAAATTAATTGATGTTTTAAAGGATGAAGATGTGGTCTGGAGCAATGCCATGCTTACAGCCGAGGGATTAATTGGTGAGATTATTAAAAATACGGATTTTTCCCTTAATAATTCAAAGGTGCTTATTTTAGGCTTTGGAAAATGCGGAACTAATATTGCTTCGAGACTTTTTAACTTAAATTGTGATGTATCCATATATGACCATACAAAAAAACATTTAAGTCAGGCAGTATCATATGGATACAAAACCTTAGAAAAAGACGATTTTTCCATGGGACTTAATAAATTTGACATTATAATTAATACAGTTCCTGAAGTCATTTTCACAGAATATAACATGAGTCTTTTAAAAAAATCCTGTGTTCTTTTTGAAATTGCAGGCTATCCATATGGCTTTGATAAAAAATTGTCAGAAAAATATGGAATATCCCTTATTACATGCTCCGGACTGCCGGGAAAAACAGCTCCTAAGGCAGCCGGGGAATTAATTGCTAAAAGCATTATTTCATATTTAAAACAGAAAGGACTGGGATAAATGGCTCATAACTTTAAGGATAAGAATATTGGTGTTGGAATTACAGGCTCATATTGTACTTACAAGAAGGTATTTGAAGAGCTGAAACACCTTGCTGACACAAAAGCAAACATTATCACGATTTTTTCAGATAACGCTGCCTCAACGGACTCAAGATTTGGAAAATGTAAGGACTTTTTAAGTCTTGCAGAGAAAATCAGTGGGCATCCGCCAATTGTTACCATACCTGACGCTGAACCTATAGGGCCAAAATCAATGCTTGACCTTATGATTATCGCACCTTGTACCGGTAACACATTGTCAAAGCTGGCAAACGGCATTTCAGACACACCTGTTCTTATGGCAGCTAAGGCTCATCTTAGAAATAACCGTCCTCTGGTTATTTTTTTAAGTACAAATGACGCACTGGGAATGAATCTTAAGAATATTGGTATTCTATTAAATACCAAGAACATTTACTTTGTGCCATTTGGCCAGGATAACTATATATCTAAGCCCAATTCTATGATTGCGCATGTAGATTTAATTGAAGAAACCATTGAAAAAGCTCTTAGTGGAAGACAAATTCAGCCTGTTATTAAGAGTCCACATGTGACAATTATGTAAAAGGAGTTTTTTATGTGCGGTATTGCCGGTTTTTTTCAAACTAAATATGACGTGTTTAATGAACATTCCTGTAGATTGCTTACAAATAAACTAACTAATATGAAAAAATCAATAAAACACCGTGGACCGGATGACGATGATATATATTTAGAAGGTTTTGCAGGTCTTGCCCACACCCGCCTTTCCATTAGGGATTTAAAAGGCGGGCATCAGCCTATGTCCTGTATGTATCGTAACCGGATTGCTACTATTATATATAATGGGGAGCTTTACAATACTTCTGAGCTTACAGAAAAGTTAAAGGAGTACTCCGTCACTTTGAAAACAACCAGCGATACCGAAGTTATTTTGTACTGCTACCTTGTATTTGGTCATAGAATTTTCTCCCAGCTAAACGGGATTTTTTCCTTTGCAATATACGAAGATAACACATTAACTATTGTAAGAGATCATCTTGGAGTTAAACCTTTATTTTACCATTACGACTTTAATCAGTTTGTATTTTCATCAGAAATAAAGGGAATTTTTGCTTACGGAATTGGGCCGGAATTAAATAAGGAAAGCTGGTGCGAAATTATCGGCTTAGGTCCTGCCCATACTCCGGGAAATGGCGTTTTTGAAAACATAAAAGAACTTCTTCCGGGACATTTTATGGAAATCACCTGTGATTCCCATAAAAATATTTTGTGCCGTGACAAATGCTATTGGAAGCTTACATCTAAGCCTCACACTGAAAACTATGAGGATACAGTTAACCATTGCTCCTATTTAATCGAAGATGCCATTGAAAAACAAATGGTTTCAGATATTCCAATATGTACTTTTTTATCCGGAGATCTTGATTCCAGTTTAGTTTCAGCCATTGTGGCAAAAAAACTTGCCCCTGATAAATTAAACACCTATTCCTTTGACTTTTTAGGTAATAATAAGAATTTTAAGGCAAGTTCCTTCCAAAGCACCCAGGATAGACCTTATGTGGATATTATGGCTAATCATATTCACAGTAACCATTCCTACCTTGAGTGTACTAATAAAGACCAGATTGACTGTTTATACAAAGCCATGATTGCAAGGGATATGCCTTGTATGGCTGACGTGGAATCTTCAATGCTTTATTTTTGTAATTTAGTTTCACAGGAGTGTAAAGTAACCCTTACCGGCGAATGTGCTGACGAAATCTTTGGAGGTTATCCATGGTTTCATAGGGAAGATATGCTAAATCAGGTTACCTTTCCATGGTCTTATGATTTAGATGCAAGAACCTGTCTTTTTAAAGATGATTTTATAAGAGAGCTTCCTTTAAAGGAATATATTAATGAAAAATATTTAAATACCATTAAGGAATGTCCTGATTTAATTGATGATGATAAAATTGAAAGAAACAGGAGAAAAATCTGTTATTTAAACGTACGATGGTTTATGATGACACTTTTAAACCGTATGGACAGATGTAGTATGTTTTCAGGACTTGAAGCCCGTGTTCCCTATGCGGATTACAGGATTTTAGAATATGTGTTTAATGTTCCATGGAAATACAAATGTTACAATAATCAGGCAAAAAGTTTATTAGTTGAATGTGGGAAAAATTATCTTCCAAAAGAAGTTTTGTACCGTAAAAAAAGTCCGTATCCTAAAACATATGACCCTGATTATGAAAAACTCTTAGGCAATCTTGCCTTAGAGGAATTTCATGCAAATCCAAAATTAAGCGAAATAATTGACAAAGAAAAACTTGTAAATTTTATAAAAAGTCCAAAAGATTACGGAAAGCCGTGGTATGGGCAGCTAATGGCAGGTCCACAGATGCTTGCATATATAATACAGATAAGCTACTGGTTAAAAGAATATATAAAATAAGAAAACAGGGCTGTATTATAACATTTATGTTAAAGTACAGCCCCTTCTTCTTAAATTCCTTTATTTATGCTTTCGCTAATAAGGTTTTCAACTCTTTTAACTTCCTCTAAGAAATTCATCGCAGACATTCTTAGTGCCCCATGTCCCATAATAATCAGCTGCTCTAGGGCATCTGATGTGGCAACGGTAACTTTATATTTGCTACTCATTTTGTGGGTAGTTTTTGCTATATACATATCTGCTGTTTCAGCTGCCCTTGTATACACTACAAACACATTATCATGTTTGTATACTGTTTCAGTATGCCTTTTTACATTATAAGCATCAAATACAACTATAACGGTACAGCCTTTATATCCCTGATAATTAGACATAATATCAAGAAGCTTATCCCTTGCCCCGTCAATGTTGTCTTTAGCTAATTCTTTTAATTCATCCCACGCAAAAATAATATTATACCCGTCTACCAAAACACATTCTGCCAGATTATTCTTATTATTTCCTTTATAAACCTTAGGTTTACTGTCATATCTTCTAACAGTAGGTGTAGCAATTTTTTTTCGTTTTATTTTGCCGAAGGTTCTCTCAAAAATTTCCTCTAATTCCTTGTCTCCTGCATAAGTATTTAACCGGGTCTTAGACGGAGTATCAGTATTAATTGTTGTAATTTCCCCAACCTCTATGTTATTAAGATTAGTCTCATCCTTAAGGTGCATATAATCTTCCACCAAATCCCACGGGACATTAAATCCGGCGCCGTGGGCACAAAATACAGACCCTGTAGGATTATTTACATCGCTTTCACTGTCATATCCTATTTCATTAATAACTTCCTCTTCATTGTGACAAGGTGCATAGCCTTTATATTTTAAGGTAAGTCTTCCCTTACCATGAGTATACTCGTTGACTTCTGTTATATAATTCCAAATTTCCGATACCGGTGCATAGCCCTTAAGGGTGGCATTACTTTCAGACAACTGTGGTGGATTTGTATAGCCGTACATTCTGCTAATATCATTCATAGCTCTTCCCACACAATCTGCCGGAACATCCAAAGTAAAATCATAATATGGCTCTAAAAGCACTGATTTTGCCTTTTTTAACCCCTGTCTTACAGCTCTGTATGTTGCCTGTCTGAAATCACCACCTTCAGTATGCTTTAAATGTGCCTTTCCGGCAACAATAGTAATACATATATCAGTAATTGGTGCACCTGTTAAAACTCCCTTATGCTCTTTTTCTGCTAAGTGAGTAAGAATAAGCCTTTGCCAGTTTTTTGCCAAATCATTTTCTTTAACCTTTGAGTCTAATATAATTCCACTCCCCGGTTCAGCCGGCTCTAACAATAAATGAACCTCTGCATAATGTCTTAAAGGCTCAAAATGCCCAACACCAATTACCGAATCCCCTATAGTTTCCTTATATAAAATTCCGGCAGAATCAAATTCAACATCCAAGTCAAACCGTTCCTTAATAAGCTGCTTTAAAACCTGAATCTGAATAGGCCCCATAACGTTTGCTGTTATTTCATGTTTTTCGCCATTCCACTTTAATTGCAGGGTAGGGTCTTCTTCCTCTAATTCCTTTATTTTTAAATATGCCTGATTAATATTAACCTCATCAGGTGGAATAATTTTATAGCAAAGAACAGGTATTAAACCAGGGGTTTCACTTTCTTCTTCCTGACCCAATCCCTGACCTGAATATGTTTTGGTAAGGCCAGTTACGGCACATACATCTCCTGCCACAACACTTCCTACAGGCTGGTATTTTTCTCCGGAATAAATTCTTATTTCATTTACCTTTTCTTCCCACTCACCGCTATCTATATTGCTTCCTTTAATGCTTTCCTTAACAGACAACTTTCCACCGGTGATTTTCATATGGGTAAGTCTGTTGCCGTTATTATCCTTTGATATTTTATATATTTTGGCTCCGAATTTATCACTGTACACAGTTTCAAAGGTATACTTACATATCCCCTCTAACAAATCTTCAACTCCTTCAAGCTTTAAAGCCGCACCAAAATAGCATGGAAAAAGCTTTCTGCCAAATATAAGTTCAGTAATGGTTTCCTGACTGATATTTCCTGTTTCCATATATTCCTCTAAAACATTTTCATCAGTCATGGCTATATCTTCTAATATGCCTACATCTCCCTGAAATCTTACAATATTATCTCCAAATTTTTCCTTTAATTCATGTAAAACAAAATCGCCACTTACATTTGGCATATCCATTTTATTTACAAAAATAAAAGTTGGAATCTGGTATCTGGCTAAAAGCTTCCATAATGTTTCAGTATGTCCCTGTATGCCATCTGATGCACTTACAAGAAGAACAGCATAATCTAATACCTGCAATGTTCGCTCCATCTCAGTGGAAAAATCCACATGTCCCGGAGTATCTAATAATGTTACCTCCATATCCTTATATTCAAAGACTGCCTGCTTTGAAAAAATCGTTATTCCTCTGTCTCTTTCCATCTGAAAATTATCCAGATATGCATCTTTATGGTCAACACGACCTAATTTTCTTATTTTTCCCGTTAAATACAATACTGACTCAGAGAGAGTAGTTTTACCACCATCTACATGAGCCAGTATTCCTAATGTAATCTTTCTCATAAATAAGATTATAACTTATAAATTGACAATTTTCAATTTAAGATACACTTATCTGATTACTTTTTTAATATCATAATTTTCATCAATGAGAACAATTCCTGCCCTCTTTCCGTCCTCTATAGTACCACATTCTGAAAGAATGCCTATAGATTTTGCCGGGTTATATGTTGCTGCTTTTATGGCACTGCATTCAGGAATGCCCATTTTAATAATGTTTACCATACATTCATAAACATTTGTGGCACTACCTGCTAATGTCCCATCTTTAAGTCTTACAGCCTTATCCTTTAAGTAAACCGGTAAACCGCCTAGTTCGTATTCACCCTCAGGCATACCACATGCCATGGTACTGTCACTTATAAGAATAATTCTGTCATCTCCAAACATCTTAAATGCTGCCTTAATTGCCGCAGGATGAATGTGTATGCCATCACAAATCATTTCAGCCATAACCCTTTCATTTTCTGCAGCTGCCCCTACAACTCCCGGTTCTCTGTGAGTCAGACCGGTCATTGCATTATAGAGATGAGTAACGTGATTAGCTCCCATATCAAAGGCTAATTTTGCTTCATTATAATTAGCAATTGTATGTCCTACTGAAAATGAAATTTTATCTTTTAAAGCCTTTATACAATCAATGGCACCATTTACTTCCGGTGCAATGGTCACAAGCTTTGTAAGTCCCTTAGAATCATTAATTAATTCCTGTAAAAATTCCACATCCGGCTTATGGACATATTCCGGATTTTGCGCCCCGCACTTATGAGGTGAAACAAATGGACCCTCTAAATTAATTCCACATAAAACAGCCTCACCTTCACCTGATTTGTGGTTAGCGGCAACTGAACAAATCTTTTTAAGCCTGTCTAATGGCAAGGTCATTGTAGCAGGACAGATATTTGTAACACCATTACTTAACTGATACTTTGCCATAGCACTTATGGCTTCATCAGTTCCATCGCAAAAATCATATCCCACACAACCGTGAAAATGAATATCCGTTAGTCCCGGAATTACCTTAAGTCCCAAAGCATCAACAATATGATTTTCATCAATGTTATCTGCTTTAATAAAATCATCTACTTTTTCTATAATTCCATCTTTAATAAGAATATCCTTTTTTTCAAATTTAAAATCTTTTGTAAAAACTAAACCGTTTTTAATAAGCATTTTTTGCCTCCATATCAGATATATTCATCTATAAGTTCTAAAGCCTCTGCATCACCTACTAACGTTACATCGTTATGTAACTGTAAAACTGAAGCCGGAACATTTGGAGTTACCGGTCCAAAAAATGCTTTTTTAACTATTTCAGCCTTGTTTTTACCATTTACAACAATAACAATTTTCTTTGCCTGCATAATTGATTTGATGCCCATGGTATATGCTTCCTTTGGTACATCATCTATATTTTCAAAAAAACGAGAATTTGCGTTAACTGTACTTTCTGATAATTTTACACAATGAGTTTCTTTTTCAAAAGCCTCATCAGGTTCGTTAAATCCTATATGTCCGTTATTTCCAAGACCTAACAGCTGTAAATCCACCCCTCCGCTTTTCCTGATAATCTCATTGTATTCATCACATGCTTTCTTAGAGTCAGGCTCTAATCCGTTTGGTACATAAGTATTTTCTTTTTTAATGTTAATATGGTCAAACAGATTTTTATTCATGAAATAACGATAACTTTGGTCGTTTTCAGGTGATAGTCCTTTGTATTCATCTAAATTAATTGTCGTTACTTCGCTAAAATCCAAATCGCCCTTTTTATACCACTCTATAAGCTGTGCATAAGTTCCAAGTGGTGTCGAACCTGTTGCCAGTCCGATAACACATTTAGGTTTCATTATTATCTGGGCAGAGATAATATTAGCTGCCATTCTGCTCATTGAATAATAATCATCCGCTTTGATAATACGCATATTGATTCCTTTCCACTATCAATCATACGTTGGTATTATTTCTGAATTCCTTAGGTGACACTCCTTCATAATTTTTAAAAATTCTTGAAAAATGGGTAACGTCCTGAAAACCTATTTTTTCAGAAATATCCTGAATCTTGTATGACGTAGTTTTCAATAATTCTTTTGCTTTGTCAATACGAATTCTATTAATTATTTCAAAGAAACCTTTTCCCGTATACTGATTTAACAACTTGCTAAGATGCCAGTTACTTATAAAGCACTGGTCAGCCACATCTATAAGACTTAATTTCAAAACATAATGCTCATACATAAATTTTATGGCATTTTTAATTATGTAATTGTTTGCATCAGTAAACTTAAGTTTTCCTTCGCAATCTGATTCGTCTATGACTCTGTTTTTAATAAATGTATCATAGAGATATTTTTCTTCCGGATCATTTAAATCCCAGATATCACTATCTGACTCCTCGCCCATATCTCCTTTGGACTGGAGATTTTTTATCATAGCATCAATTGCTTCCTCTAATTCATCAAACTTTGACGGCTTAAGTAAAAATCTTGTTACTCCCAGCTTAATAGCCTGCTGTGCGTACTCAAAATTTCTAAATCCGGTAAGAAGGCAAACCTCAATATTAGGATATTCTGATTTGACAGCGGCAACCATTGCCAAACCATCCATATTAGTCATTGATATATCTGAAATGAGAATATCAGGCTGTAATTCCTTTACTAATTGTAGCCCTTCTAATCCATTACTTCCTGTTCCTACTATTTCACAATTCCAATTAGCCCACTCAATCCCCTTTTGTAAACCTTCAACGATGATTGGCTCATCATCAACTATGACAACTTTATACATAATTTTTCTCCTTTGTCATTTTTATGTTCTTAATATTTTAACACAAAATGGCAAATTTTTTAACCTTTTACGGCACCTACAGTCATTCCTTTAATAATGTACTTCTGTAAACATAAGTAAACAACAAGTACCGGAACAACTATTAATGTAACGGAAGCAAATAACATTCCATAGTTTACACCCTCTTTTGAAGATATGTTATTAAGTAAAACCGTAATTGCCCAGTTCTCCTTTGTTCTTAAGAAGAACATCTGTGTGAACAAATCATTGTAACTCCATAGGAAACTAAATATTCCTACCGTAACAAATGATGGCTTGCTAAGAGGCATTATAACTTTAAAATAAATCTGGAATATGTTACATCCTTCCATATATGCTGCTTCTTCTAATTCAACAGGCAATCCCTGTATATAACTTGATAATACAATAATGGCAAATGACATATTACCTGCAATCTGCGGTAAAATTACCGATAAAAGATGTGCACCAACGCTATTTGTATTAACTAATCCCCATGCAGATTCTAATCTGAATACCGGAATAATTGTGGAATAAATTGGGAACATCATTCCCGCATACAAAAGCGCTAAAAGAACACCTTTTCCTTTAAATTTGTATCTTGTAAGTACATAAGCAGCCATTCCCGATAACAAAATAACAACCACAGCCACTGTTCCTGAAATAATGAAACTGTTTTTATATGCACTTATAATATCGTAATTGTCAAATATTTTTACGTAATTATCCAATGAAAACAAATCTCCAAAAGGAAGTGAAAAGGAATTGCTATATATAGCCTTTCTATCCTTAAATGAGTTTAAAATTGACCATATTAATGGAAAAATTGTTGTCATTGCCCATGCAATAAGGAAGATATAGATGATTATTGTAGAAATTTTTATTTTACTTACTTTGGTTTTATTCTCCATCTTTACCTCCTACACTTCATAATCACTTTTAGTTTTAAATATTTTATTAACCACAACAGATAACACTACACCGATTATAACAATGATTACACCGATTGCTGCCGCAAAGTCAACATCAGAGAATACATTGTCATACATATATGTACCTGTCAGCCATGTATCTGACATACCATTAGGGAACATTGTCCATGGCAAATCAAATACTTTAAGAGCACCTGTAACTGCAAGAACCACACATGTACAAATACTATTTCTAAGAAGTGGTAATGTTATGTATCGTGCCCTTTGAAATTTTGTTGCTCCGTCAATTGAAGCCGCCTCATATAATTCTTCCGGTATTCCACTTAGCCCGGTTAGCAATATGATGAAGTAAAATCCAACATATTGCCATATAACCGGTACCAACATGGTAAATATTGCGTGGTCTGCTTTCCAGTCAATAAGTTCATTGGTTGAGGCGTCTAAATAACCAACAAACTGTAAAATCTGGTTAATCATACCTTTATCATAAAGAAAGATAAGGTTAAACAACAAACCAAGCGCCGTTGCCGAAACAACGATTGGGAAGAAATATACAACTCTGAAAAATCCTGAACCTTTCCTGATGTTGCTTACAAGAAGTGATAAGATAAGCGCAATTCCTACCTCTCCAAGTATTGTTGCAACTATCATGATTCCTGTATTTTTCAAAGCTATAAGCATTTTAGGATCTTGAAATATTTTAATATAATTTATATAAAATGGTTTATTCCACTCAGCAGATGTCGTTCCCATGTATTTAATATGTTGAAAACTGTTTATTATGTTTTGAACAAATGGGTAATACAGGAAAACAAACATGAAAATGAATGCCGGTATAAGGAAAAATATTATCATTTTTTTATTTTTGTAAATTCTTGAATTCATTTTCTCCATTAACCTTTCTAAAATATAAGGGGTTGCTGTTTACCAACAACCCCTGTAGGTTTTAAATTTACTACCTAAAGCATCTTACTGCTTTATTTATAAATATTATTCACTGAGCTTGTCGATAACTGCCTGTACTGCATCCTTAGCGGCTGTTTTGCCCTGTACTATTGATGACATTTCACCAAAGATTGGCTTTCTAACTGCTTCTGATAAGTTATCCTGAACAGCAGGTGAAATTGCTGTTACACCTGCACTAAATGTTACAGCATCTTTTGAAAGAGCAGTCATATTATCTGCCGGTGTTGTTCCATTCTTTAATGCTGTTACACCTGTACCTGCAAATTTAGATACCATTTCATCACTTGTCATATATTCTACAAAATCAACAGCTGCAGCACGTTTTTCAGGATCATCCCATGCTTTCTTTGTAATGTAGTATCCCATTGAAATACCACCAATAATATCTGTTGATTTACGATCACCCTTACCAGGTACATATGTTACTGTATAGTTTTCCGGATCCTTAACAGCACTTTCAATACCACCGACTTTCCATGAGCCATCGCAAAGGAAAGCTGCCTTGTCGTTTGTGAATAACTGGAATGTTTCGTCGTCTTTTGCTGTTAATGTATTAGCCGGGAAATATCCTTTTTCGTATAATGTTTTAATATCCTCTAAACCACTAACCCATGCTTTTCCTGCAGCATCATCTACCTTAGCAGGAACTGTGTTATGTGTTGTAGGTGAATCAAAGTTGTAAATTGAATATTCAAACCAATAATGTGGAATTTCAAGTAATGATGCAGCAATTGGTGTATATCCTGCTTTCTTGATTTTCTCACACATCTGTAAAAATTCATCCCATGTAGTATCTTTTGTTGGAACATCTACTCCTGCTTTTTTAAGAACTTCTTTGTTTACAAACATTCCTTCCCAGAAACCATTAACAGGAATTGAATAATTCTTTCCATCTACAGGTGATGCGCCAAGCATATCATCCTTCATATTGCTTGCATAATCAGGATATTCTTTCCTAATCTCATCAACTGAAACTACCTTGCCCTGTTCAACGAACTGATTTGAATCAACTCCGTTAAAGAAGAATAATACATCAGGTTCTGAACCTGTTTCAAAGTCTGTTGTAATTCTTGACTTAAATGTTTCATCAGATGTTGCTGAACTGTCATCAACCTTGTTTCCGGTCTTGCTTTCCCAGGCTGCTACTGCATCTTTGTAATTCTGTGCATTTGTGTCCTCACCTGCATAAGTTGTTGTAACGCTCAACTTAACTGATTTCTTACTTGTTTCATCACTGGTTTTTTTACCAGAATTGCTGCTACCGCATCCGACCATTGATACTGCCATAGCACCGCATAATACTAAAGCTAGCGCTTTTCTCATAATTAAATCCTCCTTATTCTCATGAATCAGCATTTTTGTATATTATGTATGACGATGATTCATTTATTTGATTTACATTAATTATTTTACACAAAAAATACCAATAAGTGAATGTATCTTATTGGTATTTTCTTGATATTATTTGGTTATTTTATTACAAAAAAAGTGGTGTTTTTGTTTATAATTGCCATTTTTTGTCTGTTATTGTTCGTTACTATTTCAACAAAGTACAATTTTACAAGAATCAACTTAATTTGCTCTTTTTTATTTTAATCTCACTTACCGTTAAATTATCCTGGGGATTAGATATTGTCAATCCACTATCTTCCCCATAAAGTATCTTTAATCGTTTATTTACATTTCTTATTCCTATATGAGAATGATTTTTAATATTTCCCATATCATTAAGAAGACTGTCTATCTGTTTCCTGTCATGTTCACTTATATTTCCATTATTTTCAACAACAATATATAAATAATCCTCTTTTTCATATATTTTTAGCTTTCCAATTCTGTTGCCATAAATATCACCACCATGTTCCACCATATTTTCAACTAAAGGCTGAACAATTAATCTTGGAATGTTTATATTAAATAATGTCTCATCCACCTCTTTTTTAAACTGAAACTTACTTCCAAATCGCTGAACAATAATATACAAATATGCATTAACATAATCCATCTCTTTTTTTATTGAAATGAAGGACTCATTATTTCTGTTCATTGTTGCTTCCATCATAACACTTAACGATTCAATCATTTTACTTACATCGTTGTTGCCGGCTATTCTTGCTTTCCAGTTAATAATTTCCAACGTATTGTTAAGAAAATGGGGATTAATCTGAGACTGCAATGCCTGCATTTTTGCATCTCTTACGGCAATTTCTTCAGCATAAATCCTCTCAAAAGATTGTTCAAGACTTACGGACATATGATTAAAGGTATCAATAAGAGTACCAAATTCATTTTTCTTGTTAAAATCTGATATTTCGTATCCATATTCTCCATTTTCGATTTTCTCAGATGCTTTTACAAGACTTGATATAGGCTTACTTACATTGGTATAAAAATAATAAAATGTTGCAAAGAATAATGGAATCAATAATAAAATAATTATGATATATACATAAACTGCCACGTTATTTTCACTTAACATTCCAACTCTGTCAAGTTTTATTACAAAGGAAAGCCTTTGATTATTAACTGACATTGTGATATATGACATACCTTTATTTTTATTGCATCCATATTTAAGAACTGAATCGGTTATTCCTTCACCGTTCATAACATTTTCATTGGCAAAATATAATAATTTTTTTCTATCCATTGTGTCTAAGGAGCTGCAATTCTTAATCATATCATTTTCCAGATAAATTAATGAATCCTGCGCCCATACCACATTATCAATACTTTTAAATATGTAACTTTTGTTAATTTCCATTACAAGAATTGCTATTGGCTTATACTGACTATTAACAATGTTTCTAATAAGATATAAGTGATTCGAGATTTCAACAAATTTAGTTCCTGTTCCAAGATTTTTTGCCACACTACTTACAGTTGAAAGTGCATTTGCCATAAATTCATTAATGTTAGCATATGTAGAACCTGCCATATTGCTATATGCATAATACTGATATGGAGTTTTCATGTTAAACAATAATATGGTATTTGATATTAAGGCGCTATATTTGTAGGTATTATTCAGATATGACGATATTTCATCATACATCTGGGCATCATTGCCGTTTTTTTTATATGAATTATAACTATCTCTTATAACCCCATCATAAGAGGCTCTTTTAGACTCTTCAATTGCCGCCATAATATTGGTTCTGCAAATTTCAGCAGCATTCTCCATGGAAGTATTTACAGTATCATTTATCTGCTCGTTAGTTTTGGTTTCTGCCACATAAAAAAGAACAATAGCCAAAGCAAGACACGGTATAAACCAACACATTAAAATAACCCTTATCATTCCCCTTGTTAAATCAGATTGTTTAAACTGATTTACATTAAATGAAGCCTTGATATTGTTGAATTTTGTTGACATCTTTCCGTTTTTTCCTGCCTTGTCCATTGTCCTAATAATTCTCCTTAACGTCTATTTATTATTTCAGGCCAAGGAATTTTTCAAATATTTCACATACTTTAATCGCATCATCCTTCTCAGGCATTTCACAGAAAATTCTAATAAGAGGTTCTGTACCCGAGAATCTTCCAATTACCCAGCCACCATTCTTAAAGTATACCTTGCATCCATCCATATAGGATACATGATCTATTTCATATGGCAATTCCGGTAACTTCTTTTCAATCATTAAAAGTTCATGAATTTCTTCTTTCTTTTGAGGACTAAACTTGTAATCTCTCTCTTCCATGTAGATACTTCCGCATTCTGCTTCAATATCCTTATAGATTTCTGAAATTTTTCTTCCGGTTACAGCAATCATCTCAATAAGAAGCATTGCAGCATATATACCATCTTTTCCATTTATATGTCCTCTAACCGTCAGACCACCGGATGACTCACCACCAATTACAGCATTAACTTCTGTCATTTTTGCTGAAATGTACTTAAAACCAACCGGCACTTCATAACATTCCTCGCCAAATTTCTTTGCAACCTTGTCAAGCATATGGGTTGTAGCTACATTTCTAACTACAGCTCCATGCCATCCCTTGTATTTTACCAGATAATAATATAATAACACAAGTATATCATTTGGATGCAAAAATCTTCCTGTATCATCTATAACACCTATCCTATCGGCATCACCATCTGTAGCTATACCAATATCAAAGTTATAATCCATAACTCTTGTTATCAGACCTCTTAATGTTGATGCCGTAGGTGATGGGAGTTTTCCGCCAAAAAGTGTATCATGTCTGTCATGAATTGTTTCTACATCACACCTTGCCGTAAGAAGTAATGTCTTAAGAGGTATTTCAGATACCCCATACATTGGATCAAGAGCCACTCTTAATCCTGCTTCCTTGATTTTTTTCATATCTACAGCTGCAATGATATTATCTAAATATTCATTTAAAGGATATACTTCCTTTATAAGTCCTTCCTTTTTTGCTTCCTCATAATCCATTTCCTTAATATCATCCGGATTAATTTTTGAAGCATAATCCTCTATTTCTTTTGTCTGATACTCATCTGCATCTCTACCACCATATGTAAATACCTTTACACCATTGTAAATTGCAGGGTTATGACTTGCAGTAACCATCATTCCGTAAGGCAATTCATGCTTTTCTACATAAAACATAAGAAGAGGTGTTGGTGCTGATTTATTTACAAGTAAAGTTTCAATACCTTCAGCTGCAAATACCTGTCCCATCCACTGCATTGCTTCCTTTGACAAAAACCTTTTGTCATAACCAATTATAATTCCTTTATCTGTCTTATTTTCAGCCTTCATTTTGTTGCACATAGCCTTTGCTAATAACTGAATGTTAGATTTGATAAATTCATCACCAATAACTGCTCTCCATCCACCGGTTCCAAACTTAATCATAGTTTCCTTCCTTTCTTATAACTTTTATCCTAAAACCACTTCTATTTCATTTACGGTTCCTTCCGGTAATACCTTTATTTCAGGAACAATTTCACCATTTACCTTTATTTCCTTAACTCCTTTCATAACAGCATCAGGATTAAGTACTGTGATATTATAAGTAGCTCCTCTCCATTTTCTTACTGCAGAAAATTGCTTCCAGTCTGCCGGTATACATGGATTGATTTCCAGTTTGTCAAAATCAGGTCTGATACCCAGCATATATCTTGTTGCCGAGAAATATGACCATCCACCGGAACCCGTCATAAACGGATGTCTAGCACGGCCAAAGGCTGTGTGATCCTTCCCCATAATAAACTGACAGTAGGAATAAGGCTCTGATTCCCTGATTTCAATCATATCATTCTGGTTATACGGACAAAGTGAATTGTAATATTCCATTGCACGGTCACCACGTCCGAGGACACATTCAGCAGCCCATGCCCATGGATTTGGATGAGAGAATATAGAACCATTCTCCTTTACTCCCGGATATACCCGTGTAACAAATCCAATGTCATCATCCGGAACTGTATATGATGGTGCGTTAAGCATAATTCCGTATTTTGTTGCAAGGTACTTGTGAACACTGTCCATAGCCTTTATGCCCCGTTCATAATCAGAAGCTCCTGATAAAACTGCCCAGGCATTACTTTCCAAATGAACCTTTCCTTCCACATCATTCTTTGTTCCGATTTTCTTAAGATTCTTTGTTATTCCTCTTATATACCAGTCTCCGTCCCAAAGCTGTGTTTCGCATACTTTTTTAACCTTACATGCCATGGCTGTATACTTTTCTACGTCATCATCTCTTCCTAAATATCCTGCCAACTCTAAAAAGCTGTTAATTGCCCAATAATGAAGGAATGAAACCATTGCACTTTCTCCACCGCCTAAATTAAGACAGTCATTCCAGTCAGCCCTAAGCCCCTTACACACACCGGTCTTTCCTACTTCTCTGTCAGAAAAATCAAGTATACTCTTCATATGGTCATATACACGGTCTCTTCCTTTATCTGCATAATCAACTTCCCTGTCAGCAAAGGCTAAATCTCCTGTTTCCTTTATGTATTCAACTATAGATGGTATCAACCATAATGCATCATCTGAACATGCATCTTCTATACCGTGAATAATGTCTTTTTTATTAATTCCCGGAATAACCGTTGGTGATTTGAAAGGCTTTTTCTTTTCCTCTTTCTTTTCAAACCATTCCGGGGAGAATAAATGTAATCCATAGCCCTCTGATACCAGTCCGTTTAGAAGCTGTAGAATTCTTTCTTTACATTTTTCCGGATTTGAATGAGGAATAGTCATGGAATCCTGTGCCGTATCCCTGTATCCTAATCCTGTTCTTCCGCCTAACTCAATAAAGGAAGCAAATCTTGAAAACATAATGTTAACTTCAGACTGATATAAATTCCAGATATTAATCATGGTATTCATGCCTTCGTTTGGTGTATTAATCTGAAGACGGGACATTTTATCTGCCCAATATTCTTCTAACTGCTTATATGAATTATCCACATTTTCAAAGTTAGAATATTTTTCCCTTATTTCTTTTCCTTTTTCTCTATTACCTTCTCCCAGCATAAATACTAAACGTATTTCTTCGCCCGGCTCAAGAATGATATTTTTTTGTAAAGAACCACAATGGTTGTTTCCCTTTTCAAAAGAGCCACTGCATTTTCCATTAACAACTGCTATAGGATTGTCTTCTGTATGATACAAACCGATGAATTTATCCCTTAAACAATCAAATCCATCCGGCTCAAAATTTGATGTGAAATACTGATACCCAAACTCTTCATAGAACAAATCATGCTCTATAACTCCATCCTCGTAGGATGAACCTGCGCAATACAAACTCATTTGGAAATTCTGATTATCAATCATAATATGATGGAATGAAAATTCACAGTATGAAAAAATGCTTAGGTTTCTTGGCTTATCATCAGTATTTTTTATTACAACATCCCATAATTCTACATCATCATCCATGGGAACCGTCATTCTCTGACTTGCTTTTATTTTGTCGTAAAGACACTCATATATGGAATAAGAAAGTCCGTGACGGCATTTGTACTGTGCCTTATCAAGAGGCTTCCCTACCGGCTGCCATGAAATACTAAAATAGTCTCCATTGTCATTATCCCTTATATATACATAATGCCCCGGTCTGTCCATTGGAACTGCATTTCCCCTAAATCTTGTAACCCTGTGATATTCCGGCGATTTGTAAAACATATATCCGCCTGCCGTATGATTTATAACGACACATGTATCTTTTACTCCGAGATAATTAGTCCATGATGCAGGTAATGCTACATTATCTATAACATACTCTTTTTTCTCATTGTCAAAATGTCCGTATCTCATATACTCCTCCATTTTTCTTGTAAGATTTCCTTTTCACTGTTCATTATAAACATGAATAGAAATAAAAAGAATGACTGGGGTTGTTTATTACTTTTCTAAATTTGGCGAATTAATGCCTTTTTACATATAAAATTTTTAAGATGTAATTGAAAACTTTGCAATATAAAAGAGACACCATTATTGAGGTGTCCCTTTTGTAATTTAAACTACATATACATTTTGTTAAAGTTTGTTAATCTTAAATGCTTCCCATGCTCCTGCAACAGTATCACTTATAGCATATAACTTTCCACCATCATTTAGATCAGCCTGAACATACTTACCGTTAGCTATGGAATATAATGCATATTCACCATCGGATATTTTTTCAATAATGAACTTTTCCCACGTTCCTATACTATCACTTCTTGGTAATAACTGACATTTCTCATCAATTACGGCACACACATATTTTCCATTAGAAACTGATCTTAAGGATACTGTTCCGTCGTCATTTGTAACTATTTGGAATGATTCCCATGCTCCACCACATGATGAACGGTTAGCTACAATAGTATCACTACCTCCGTTTTCAGCACAAACAACTTTTCCATTGGCAATTGATGTAATATATGTATCTGCGTTATTAAAATTAACTCTGTCAACTTTTTCAATAATTATAGATGATGTTTTGTCGTTAAAGTCTCCCAGTCCTGATGCATCCTGTAAAAGCGTTTTAGCCCCTCCTGAAAATCCTGCATCATTATATAATATTACTCTATATCCGTCAGGAACTTTAACTGATGAAATCTGGTCGTTTTTAATTCCCGCTGCAACCATGGCACTATAATCATATTTTCCCTCGCCTAATGAAACTGACCATCCACCATAATCTGAATGCTCACAGAAAGTTGCCTTTGCATTAGATGACGCATTGGAAGTTGAATCTCCTACCTTTTCAATCACAAATGCCTCCCATGCTCCTGCTATTGAGTCACTTCCTGCAATTAATTTTCCACCATTATCTAAGTCTGACTTAACGTATTTGCCATTTTCAGCACTTCTAATTCCATATTCTCCATCTTTAATTTTATATATTTGGAATTTTTCCCATGTACTTGGGCTGTCACTCCTTGAAGTAAGCTGGTTTTCTTCATCTAAAACAGCACATACATATTTGTTATTTGCTTCAGCTTTAATATTAACTGTTCCATCACCATTATTCTCAATAAAGAATGTTTCCCATGCTCCGCTGTAACTATCCCTGTTAGCCATAAGCGGGTCACTTCCACCATTTTCTGCAACAACATACTTTTCATTTGCTATTGATTTGATACTGTATTTGCCATTTGAAAGGTTGACAGTAGAATATGATGACATATTAGAGCTTCCGATTTTTTCTATTTTTATAGACGAAGTCTTGTCATTTAAATCATCACCTACATACGATGCATCTGAGGTGAAATCTTTACTGGAACCCTTAAAATCAGCATCATTACATAGGGTAACTTTATAACCTGATGGAACTTTTAAAGATGAAATTGCATCATTTTTAATTCCAGCAGCTAAAATATCACTGTAATTATATGAACCTACACCTAAGGACACTGACCAGCCTCCATAGTTTGAATGCTCATAAAAAGATGCTTTTGCATCCGATGAAGTTGAATCTCCTACCTTTTCAATTACAAATGCCTCCCATGCTCCTGCTATTGAGTCACTTCCTGCAATTAATTTTCCACCATTATCTAAGTCTGACTTAACGTATTTGCCATTTTCAGCACTTCTAATTCCATATTCTCCATCTTTAATTTTGTATATTTGGAATTTTTCCCATGTACTTGGGCTGTCGCTTCTTGGAGTAAGCTGGTTTTCTTCATCTAAAACAGCACATACATATTTGTTATTAGCCTCCGCTTTAATATTAACTGTTCCATCACTATTATTTTCAATAAAGAATGTTTCCCATGCTCCACTATAACTGTCTCTGTTAGCCATAAGTGGGTCGCTTCCACCATTTTCCGCAACAACATACTTTTCATTTGCTATTGATTTAATGCTATATTTACCATCAGACAACTTTATTGCTGCATAAGATGTTGAACTTGAATTATTAATTTTTTCAATTTTAATTGATGATGTTTTGTCATTTAAATCATCACCCACATATGATGCATCTGAGGTAAATTCCTTTTTGTCACCTTTAAAATCTGCATCATTATATATTGTTACCTTATATCCCGACGATACTCTAATAGATGAAATTGCATCATTCTTAATTCCAGCTGATACTATGTCATTATAATTATGTGAGCCTTCACCTAATGATACAGACCTGCCTCCATAATTTGAATGTTCATAAAATGTTGCAACACCTGATGTGCTACTGCCTGATGAATTATTATCTGATGAACTGCTTCCACCTGTAGATGAAACCTTACCCGGTAAATATTCCTTCACAACATTATATATCATATTGTTTTTCCATGCTGATGAAGTTCCTACAGCTGACCATTTATTTTTAATGGTATCTGCTGAATCATTATATATATCAACTGATTGCGGACTATGATTATAAATACCCCACGAACTGTTTCCGGTAACCTTGTAAGACCATGTTGTCCAATGCCATCCCTGGCTGTTAAATATAGACATAGCAGTCTTCCAACCCTGTTCCTGTTCAAAACACGTAAATTCTCCTACAAAAGTTGGTACACCATAATTGTGACTTGAAATATCAGAAACTTTTCCTGAAAAATACGATTGCTGGGCGGAACTGCTGTTTTGCGCATTCCATGGATAATAATGGTACTCATATGCAACATTTGTCCATCCGTACTGTGATGGTCTCGGAAGATTATTTGCATCCCAACATGATTCCATTATAATAATATGATCTGAATCTTTTGAACGTATTGCATTATATATCTCATTGTAAAAGTCCCACTGAAGACTGTATGTTGCAGCCGCTTTGATTCCCGGTTCATTTAAAATATCATAAGCTGCTACAGCAGGATTTCCCTTAAAATGTTCAGCTATGCTTTTCCACAAATTCAATGTTTTATTTTTATTGCTTTGATTGTAATATAACTGCGTACCATCATTTACCTCACCGGAATGATCCATACCATTTTGCGAACCAAATGCTCCGTGCATATCCAGTATTACATACATTCCTCTTGAACTACAGTTACTTACAAACCAATCCAATCTATCAAAGGCATTAGACTTTAAATTACCATTATCATCACATAAATTCATATATGTAAAAGGTAGTCTGATAACACTCATACCCATTTCAGCACAATTATCAAAATCCTGTGTTGTCCAGTAATTGTCTTCATATGTTGCTACCAGTTCATCTCTCTTTGAAGAACCAAATCTGTTAGCTAAAGTGTCCATCATTGTTCTTTGATCTGATGCATTAGTGGGATTCATCCAGTTTTCCTGAACAAGCCATCCACCTGCGTTGGTTCCACGCAAATATACAACATCGCCACTTCCCTTTGATTTTCTTATTTGCGTTCCGTTTACCTTTAAAAAATCATTTGATTCAAGGGCTGATGCTGCCTTCACCTGTGTAATGTTTGCAATATTTCCCGTAGCTACCAGTCCTAGTGTCATTGTCAAAGCAAGAGCTGCACTGACAAATTTTCTTCCCATTCTTTTTAAACGTCTCATAAATTACTCCTTGTAAAATCTGTTACGTTAATTTTACAACTAAGGATTATCCCTAACAATGATTCATATTTTAGATGAAACGATTTTATTTTATGAGTACACTAAAAAATACATACCTAAATTTTAGATTGCATCGAATTAATTTTATTGAAGTCTATACTTTATAAAATAAAATTCTGTAGACTTCTCGTAGACTTTTACGCGGTATTGACTTGTAGGCACAAAAAAGAGACTCCTGTCAAAATCTACAAGAGTCTCTAAATTCCTTATAAAATCAAAGTTTTAATTAAAATTTGCCTTCATCAGCAGCCTGCTGTACGGAAACAGCAACAGCAACTGTAGCACCAACCATTGGGTTGTTACCCATTCCGATAAGTCCCATCATTTCAACGTGAGCCGGAACTGATGAAGAACCTGCGAACTGAGCATCTGAATGCATACGTCCTAATGTATCTGTCATACCATATGAAGCAGGACCTGCAGCCATGTTATCCGGATGAAGTGTACGTCCTGTACCACCACCTGATGCTACTGAGAAGTACTTCTTACCCTGTTCGATACATTCTTTCTTGTATGTACCTGCTACAGGATGCTGGAATCTTGTTGGGTTAGTTGAGTTACCTGTAATAGAAACACCAACATTTTCATGATGCATAATTGCAACACCTTCCTGAACATCATCAGCACCATAACATTTAACTGTTGCACGAAGACCTGTTGAATATGGCTTTTCGTATACAATGTTTAATTTTGCTTCTTTATAATCATACTTTGTTTCAACATATGTGAAACCGTTAATTCTTGAAATAATCTGTGCAGCATCTTTTCCAAGACCATTTAAGATAACTCTTAAAGGTTTCTGACGTACTTTGTTAGCCTTTTCAGCGATACCAATAGCACCTTCAGCTGCAGCGAATGATTCGTGTCCTGCAAGGAATGCGAAACATTCTGTTTCTTCTTCAAGTAACATCTTTCCTAAGTTACCATGTCCTAAACCAACTTTTCTATGGTCAGCAACAGAACCCGGAATACAGAAAGCCTGAAGACCTTCACCGATTGCAGCAGCAGCGTCAGCAGCTCTTCTACAACCTTTCTTAATAGCAATAGCTGCACCTACTGTGTAAGCCCAGCATGCATTTTCAAAACAAATTGGCTGAATTTTCTTAACCTGATCATAAACATCTAATCCAGCGTCCTTTGTAATCTTTTCAGCTTCTTCAATAGAAGCAATACCATAACTA
>OKRZ01000153.1_pt1 | contig 46043 bp, 22 predicted proteins | sample 1601141 | NCBI WGS metagenome assembly OKRZ01 (sample SAMEA3541524, study PRJEB24748) | human gut metagenome | biome: human gut; feature: human-associated habitat; material: faeces | place: China | collected 2012
ATAGTCGGTGCCAGCCAGAGCTTCGATACCTGAGCTCCATACAACGCATTCAGGAACGTCTTTCATAGTACCGTTGTCATTCCACTGTGCGGGGAACGCCATGGTGAAGACACCGTCGGCATTCGTTACTGTCACGTCATAAGCAGTATTGCTGCCGGTTTCGGGGAAAGTAACCGGAACGTCGGGAAGCGCAACGGGTTCTTCCTCAACCTGCGATTTCGGCACGAGCTGAACATCTTTGAGTTCAAGGGTGCAGACCTGTTGGGTTATTCCGTTGAAGTTGATGCGCATACGCTCTCCGGATTTGCCGTCGAGGTTCCAGCGGTTTGCTTCAATGGCAGCGCTAAGGTCGACTTTTACGGTTTTCCAAACGTTGGCTTCAGCACCGGAATTTACGCCTGCTACAATGGGGTTATACATACCGTATCCTCCATCGAACAGCATGAACGAAAGGTCTGCTACAGGGAGCGTGCAACGGTAGGTAAGCTTGAGCACCCAGTCGGACGACTGCAGAGCATCGAAGCCCTTAGTCCAGACAACATTCTCAAGAGCGTCGGTGGTGAAATCAAGTTTGTAGACGCCATCGGCATTGGAAACGGTGGTGTTGTAGCCCTTGTTGCTTTCGTCATCAAACACAAGGCTTAGGGGCTCAACGGTGAAGAAGTCTATGCGGGATATGTCGGCCACTTTATAGTTGGCGGAAGTGCCGTCGGCGAGGGCGACCTTCATGCGGTATTCGTCGACCTGAGCAGAAGCGGCAACGGTAGCCACTGCGGCTGCAAGGAGTAATATTTTTTTCATTGTAATTGTATCAGATGTGAAGGGGTTAGCGGATAAATTTGATGGTTTTGTCGTTGGCTTTAACAATGTAGATGCCTTTGGGAAGTTGACTGAGGTCGACAGATACGAAGCCTTCGCCCTGCTCCATGGCAACGGTATAGCCTCCGATACTGTAGACTGCCACGGCAATAGCGGAGCCGGAGGCCGAGGTGACCGAAATCAGACCGTTTTCCACTGCCACATTGAGGTCGTCGAGCGTAGCCTCGGTTGTTTCGATGCCGGTCATCTCCATGTCGAACTTCATGTGGTCGATATCTGCAAGACTGAAGGTATGCTCCCCCGAGGTAGCGTGCACCACCATCTGGTTGGCATTGAAATCAATGTGGCTCAGCGTAGCGAGATCCACTTTCGTTTCATTGCCTGAAACATCCTTCAGTTTTAACGACTCGGCCGAAGCGCCTGCCGACAACATGAATGCAACGGCCAGAGCCATTCCACTACAAATAAATTTGGATTTCATGTTGATTAAACTTAGGTGTTAAAAAAATGATTAATGATTGTGTTATGTGTGTTCGCCTTTCTTTAAAGGTTACATCGCAAATTTACAGCGGTATGGCTGATAACCGTTCAGCTTTTTCATCTCTATGATTATGCTTTTTTACCTAATGTTGCGTAGCGGTTCAGTCGACAACCTGGTGCATGATTTCGCTCCAGTCGGAAATACCGACAACCGATTTGTAGGGGTCGAGCACGGCATTTTCGTCGGCGGTTCCGAAAGCCCGGAAAACATACCACGCGGGCTTGCGTCCCCATGGGTCGGGTGTATAATTTTCGCGGTAGTGGAGGCCGAGATTCAGGTTCCCTTCCACGTCGTTGTCGGTCGAAGCGTGCCAGATCAGAGTCTGGATGGCGCTGAGGTTGCGCACCTTCTTGAGGGCATATGCTGCGCAGGCAGCCTGCTCGCGCAGCTCGGTTTCGCTGTAGGTGGGTGTGCTGGAGCCGTTTTCGGTGAGCCAGATGTTGCGCACATCGGTACCTTTATACATATTTTCCGGCATTTTTGCCCATCTGTCGAGCACCTCGAGGTTCTTGAAAGTGAGCAAGTCGGTGTTCATCGACCATGTGGCCAGTTTATCCTCCCAGGTGCGGCTCTGGAAATTCTGGGGATACGAGTGATAGCCGACGCCCCAGTGGAAATCGCCTTCGGCAGCCGAGAAGCTGTTCATCAGACCGAAGAGGTCGCGCACGGCGAAGAGCATACCGCGCGACGGGGTGGTGGTGGTAAAGGTCCACTGCTGGGTTACGGGCACGAGAATCTGCGCGTAGCTGTTATACTGGCGTATGATATTGTGGGCCATGCGCGCGGACTTCACAAACTGGTCCATATATACGTTCTGCGGAAGTATGCCGCAGTCGTTCCAGTTGAGCGGGTCGTCGATTTCGTTGTGAACCACATAGCGGTGGATGCGGCCGTGGGTGCCGTCGGAATAGCGCGAGGCCAGAAAATCGAGCGCGGCGGCATAGTAGTTCACACTTTCGGGTGTGGAAAGGTTGACCATGGCAAACGTGCCCTGACCGGAATAACCCGGATGCTGCATGAGCATTCCCAGGTCGTGGTCGTAGTTGTAGTATGAGGCCTGGACGGAGGGCGATTCGGGCCGGATGGTTATCACGGTGAACACGCCGATACCGGCATTCTGCAAAGCCAGGAGATGCTTGTCGAGAATATCTTCGAAATATCCGCGGCTGAAATAATAGTTGCGTCCAAGGTATTTGTGCTCGATTACCTCGTCGCCGACGGCAGTGGCTTTCTCCTTCGACGACCACATGACGGCCGTCACGGGTATCCCGACGAGCGTAACTTTCATTCCCATCTCAACGGCGTCGTAGACCTTGCCTACAACTGCCTCGCCGCCTTTCTTGATATCGTCGGGGAGGTCGACGCTTCCGGCGGCCTTGCTCTGGTCGATGCAGTCGGCATCGACGTAGCGGCAGGCCGAAACCATCTGCTCTCCGGCGGTACCGTCGGTGCGCACAATGACGAATTTCGAGAGCAGACGGTCATAGGTGAAGCCGTCGAGCGTGGTAATTCGCGGCAAAGTGGTGCTGAACTCGCCTTTAATGCTTCCGACGCATTTATGGAACGACTTCAGCAAGAGGGCATCTTCGTAGGGTGCCACCTCGGCAATGGCATATTTGCCACCGTCGGATGGAGCGGTTCCTTTAATGCGGATTCGGCTGTCGGTGGCTTCAACAAGGGTGATTTCCGAGGAGTAGGTGGTATGGAAATATTTGGCCAGACGCGAATCGAGCTCCGTGATGGCAGCAGCCTGCTCGGCCGCCTCGGCGATACGGGCGCGGTCGTCGTCGCTTAGAGTGCGCAGGCAGATGTTGCGGATTTCTATGTCGGCGGCCAAATTTCCGCCAAAGTCGAGGCGCAGCACGTCGCCGGCGGCTCCCCACTTCAGCCGGTTGATATCGTCGTCGAGTGCTACGGAGTAGGTGCACCACTCGTCGGGCGACTCCTTAAGGTCGGGAAGAGAACAGTTACGGTCGCCGGAGAAGGGGCTGAAATAGGCGACCATGCCGCGCACGGTACGCGAAGCCTTGTACTCGAAACTCAGCACGCGGGCGCGAGGGGGCAGCGCAGCAGAGAGCGCCTCGGTGCAGATCCAGGGGTCGGAGCCGCCGGTGGTGGAGAGGCGCCACTGGCCCGAGGTTTCGGACGCGGTCATATCGTAGAGCGAGGCGGTATTAAGCCGCAGGGGTACGCAGGCGGCCAGGCCGTCGTCGGCCGGAGTGGCCGTCTGCATATCGGAGGGCTCGAGCCGGAGGTCTTTTATACGGATTATGACATCGCCGGGGGCAGCGCCGGCGGGAAAATCGAAGCCGAGGCGCAAGAATTCTTTCGAACGGCCGTTCTGGTTCCATCCCACTGACGCGATTGCCGCGCTAAGGTCGAAGTTGCAATGCTTCCAGGTGGATGCCTCGGTGCCGGTATTGTTATACCAGATAAACGGGGTGCCGGGATAAGCAGTTCCTTCTATGCTGGAGGAGGATATGATTGACGATTCAGGATTCTTATACCAGGCTCCTTGCTCATCGAAGAGTACTACCTTCGCTTCACCCATCGGCACCGACGCGCTGTAGGCGAACGACAGGCGGTAGTTGCAGCCCGACAGAGTGGCGTTGAACGGAAGCGTCCATACCACCCGCTCGGGAGCCGAGGCGGGAATATTGAGCGTATATATATTATTGGCGTCGGGGCCATCGACCGTTATGCCGTAAGAGCGGTTGCGTTCGTCGTTGTATATCAGATTGTAGCTGTCGAAGGTCTCGAAGGTGATGCTGTTCACATCGGCTATGGCATGTGTTTTCCGGCTATTGTCGGAAAGTACCAGGTTCATCACTGTGTCGGCGCGGGCCACGCTTAGCAGCGCTCCCGAGATGATGGTTAACATTATTAATAATAAGGTGTAAAGATACGCCCGATTCAGGCGGCAGCACTGTGTCATCATGCTAATTTTTTATTAGTTGAAAAGCCTTTTTGATTTTGATGTTAAATTTAGAGGTTACACTACGTTTGAGATTCAACTTTTTGAACTATAGATAATAATATTTGGGGAACGTGTGCCATTTTGGCAAATAATCCATTAAATTTGCTCTTGGAAGAATCAACCGACCCAATGCACTTCACCTTAATTCTACCATTAAGTAACTGGTCGAAATTATTTTAATATTTCCGGGTGGAAAATTTTCAGGAGATTTTTCTCGATGAAGAAGGAGTGTAGATGTCTACACGACTGATGAAGAGAGGAAAAGATTCGAAAATTTTACCGCGGAAATGTTGAAATAATTAGATCAGGAAAATATAAAATAATTTTGAACAGTTACTTATGACAAGATTCTTAGCCATTTCGGTTATAGCTTTACTGAGCAGCAGTTTTGCATGTGGGGCATATTCGCCTGTACCGGGCCATATCACAACGGAATGGGGCGAAAATATGGACGCGGCCCGGGTATGGCAGGAATATCCGCGGCCGGATATGGTGCGTCCCGACTGGAAATGTCTCAACGGCCTGTGGGAGTATGCCGTCAAGCCCGTGGGCGAAGGAAAACCGGCAACGTTTGAAGGCGAAATCCTCGTGCCTTTCTGCGTCGAATCGGCTCTCTCCGGTGTAGGGCGAAGCGTGGGCGACCGCAACTATCTCTGGTACCGCCGCAGCTTCGACATCCCTTCGGGCTGGAAAGGCAAAAACATAATGCTGAATTTCGGCGCCGTAGACTGGAAATGTGATGTATGGGTCAACGGTATAAACGTTGGCGGCCATACGGGCGGCTACACTCCTTTCTCACTCGATATTACGGATGCCACCCGCCTCCGGGGCAACGAGCTGTTGGTGCGCGTCTACGATCCCACCGACAAAGGCAGTCAGCCCCGCGGCAAGCAGGTTTCCAATCCCGGCTCAATATGGTATACGCCGGTGACCGGTATCTGGCAGACCGTGTGGCTGGAACCGGTTGCTCCGGTGCACATTTCATCGCTACGAATCACTCCCGACGTCGACAACCGCCGGCTTATCGTCAGGGCCGACGCCTCGGGCAACACCGACGGCACTACGACAACGGTAGATGTCTACGACAAAGGCCGGAAAGTAGCGTCCGCCAAAAGCGCCTGCACCGGTTGGCCAATTGAAGTGGATATGCCCGCCGACATGAAGCTTTGGTCGACAACCGACCCACATCTCTACGACCTGCGGCTCACCCTGGAGCGCAACGGCAAGATAATCGATTCGGTGAAGAGCTACGCTGCAATGCGCAAAATTGGCAAGCGCCCCGATGCAAACGGCGTCGTGCGCTTCACCCTCAACGATAAGGCAATCTTCCACTACGGGCCGCTCGACCAAGGGTGGTGGCCCGACGGGCTCTACACGGCTCCGAGCTACCAGGCGATGAAATTCGACATCGACAAAACGCGCGAACTGGGCTATAACATGATTCGCAAGCACATAAAGGTAGAACCTGCTCTATGGTATGCCTATTGCGATTCCGTAGGCATCCTCGTATGGCAGGATATGCCATCGGCAGACCATTCGGAAAACGAATGGGACATGACCCACTATTCGCGTGGAAAAGAAAAACAGCGTACCGCCGAGAGCGACCGCTACTTCCGCACCGAATGGGAAGAAATTATGGACGCGCTCCACAACCACCCCTCGATTGCCGTGTGGGTTCCATTCAACGAAGGATGGGGCCAGTATGACACCAAAGAGATAGCCGCCTGGACAAAGCAGCACGACGATTCTCGACTCGTAAATGCCGCCAGCGGCGGCAACTTCTTCTACGGCTGCGGCGACGTGCTCGACATCCACCATTATCCTCAGCCGGTAATCTATCTGGCGAGCATCGACCAGGCCAACTGCATAGGCGAATACGGGGGCATAGGCTGCGCCGTAGAAGGCCATCTGTGGGCACCCGACCGCAACTGGGGCTACATCCAGTTTAAAAATGCTCAGGACGTAACCAACGAATACATTAAATACGCTGATACCCTCGATTCAATGGCCGACTGCCTCTACACCGGCGCCGTCTACACCCAGACCACCGATGTGGAAATCGAAGTCAACGGTCTGATGACCTACGACCGCAAAGTTCTCAAAGTCGACCTCCCACGAATCCGGGAAGCAAATCAGCGCATAATTAACCGACATTCAGCACAGTAGATTTCAGATCAGTATAAGCGCATTGAGATTTTATGATTGGATATTATGATTAAAACACGATTCCGGATCCCTCAATTCAGAGCATCCGGCATTCAAAAAGATTAAGGCAATTAGATTTTTACAAGGTATTCAATAAGAGTACAAAGATTTAGGTTTGAGTAAGAGGCTGTGTCAAAACAGCCTCTTTTTTCGTAATATATTGTAAAACATTAACAACGTGCGCGGCGAATGCGGCATCTTCCCTTATTGCCTCTCCGGACCTCCACTGAGGTCCGAATGCGTAAGGTGCGAAATAATTCGCACCTCCTATGGCATCGTCACAAATTGTAATTCCCCTTTACGCCCAAAAATTCCAGGCCGGCCGGATGGCTGCGGCTTGTCAGAGCGCCGCAGATTTTAGGAGCGGCGGGGTGAGGGCGACGGGAGTTGACTGAAGTCAATGACCGAGCCCGAATGCCCCTGCCGTCGACGCCAAAGATGCCGCGCTATGGCATGCCGCGACAAAAAGTGTTAAAACCACACGCCATTAACAAGCTTTAACAATTGGGGGGGTAAAAGTGCTAATTTCTGTATAAATTTGCGGTCAGGCAATACCCTGACCAGGGTCTTGTGCTTATAAATTAAAAAAGTAGATAAAGAAAGCAAGACGAGGGGAGCTCCTCTACAGACTGTGACTCTCTATTTTTTTCTGTTCAATTTGGATAAAACATCGCTCCGGCCTATGTGAATAGCCCGGCACGCCATGGCCCCCTCGCGAACTTGCTCATCCACATCTGCTTCCCGGCCCGAAGCCACTGCATCTACCCGTTGCTTCCGCGCCGCATCAAACCAATCAGACAATTAACATTATACTTTTTATACATTATACCGAAAAATCTAACAATTGCCTAAAATGAAAAGATTTTACTTTCCATTGGCGTTAACCGTCATGGCCTCCGCCATGACCGTAGCAGCACAGACAGTGCAGGTTCCCAATACCTGGGACAGCGCAGCTCCATGGCAGGACAGCGACCTGACCGTAGCCTGGGACAAACACTGGGACTCCGAGGCCCACAAACTCGTTCCAGCAACAACCGCGCAGGGTGCAAACTGGATGGCCGACCTTCCCGACAACATGTTTGTAGCCCACGTTTCAATTCCCGGCGCCCACGACTTCGCCTCTGGCGAAGAATGGGAGTCGACAACCGGCCCCGGATGCTCCACCACTCAGGCCGCTACCATGAAGGAGCAGCTTGACCTCGGTATCCGCGCGCTCGACTTCCGTCCGGGTCTTGTCAGCGGCGAGGTTTACTGTAACCACGGCACCGACCAGACCAAGATCAAACTTGCCGATGCGATGAGCATGCTCAATGAGTTCCTTACAGCTCACCCTCAGGAATTCTTTATCATCCATCTTTTCCGAGGGAATGTATATGCCTCAAAACCTGACGGTCTTGCAGCTGCTATAGCAAAGTATAAAGAAAGCGACAAAAAAGAATATAACGAGAAGGTCGGAGCGATTTTCAACAATGGAATCATCCGTGAGCGTATCATTGATTTCAGTCCGAATCTTAAGGTCGGCGATGTGCGCGGCAAAATAGTTCTTCTGCGCCGCGACCGCATCAACTTCCTCGACCTACCTAAGGCCGGCTATCTGGAAAACTGGACTGAGGAATTTGACCCCAATAATCCCGGCACCGTATATAATGCATCCAACAAAGGTCTGAGCACCACGATTCATATGCAGGATGTTTCGTCGGGTGATAACGACAAGGTTTGGGCGAAACAGGGCTACTCAACCGCTCTCATCGAAATGGTGCAAACCCAGCAGCCGCCCAACGAGGCCATCGCCGGTGGAGCCGACTCCTATAAATGCTGGTGGGCTCTGAATTTCACCTCTATCGAGAACTCGGGCAGCTCTCTCCCCACCGACAATACCAACGGCTATAAGGGTGGCGCATCGCTGATGAATCCCTACATGCTTACCCTTCTTACCGGTATCGATGGCGAAGGTAATAAGGTTAGTGAGCCGATTCTCGGCAAAGGCCCCATCGGCATATATTACAGTGATTATGTAATCCGCCGTACCACTAAAAAGCATGGAGTAGGTGAGGACTACCGTTACCTTGTGCGTGGCGATGAACTCGTATACAAGATTATCGAAAATAACTTCACCGGCGAAGAGGAAGCTCCTGTAGTCCGTTTCGCATTGGACGACAATGACATATGGGACAAGGAGTATTCCAACCCATACGATGGCAAACGCGTATATTTCCGTCACAAAACCACCGGTCAGTGGCTCTGCGGCGGTGCAAACTATGGCTCGCACCTTGCTCTTGACGACCATGGCTACTACTTCACCATGTCTCTCGACCAGACAACCGGCAAAGTGACACTCGTTATGCCCGGTCCCGATGCTGCCAAAAACAAGGTTGAGGCCAACCCATATTTCTGGGTCGACCATCCCACTGCCACACAGTTCAAACTGCAGACAGGCAAACAGCCTAATACCTGTGTTCTCACCTTCGAGTATGATGGAGAAAACAAGGCTGCTACAGTCTGCGATTACGCACCTATGGGTGATACTCCTAATCCCTACTGGGACAATCTGAAGTATTATGTCGACCCCAAGGAGTATGTTTACGGCGACCCGCGTCAGGAATTTGAAATCGTATCCTACGAAGAGCGTGTTGCGGACCTTGAAAAGGCCAATCCCGACCGCCCCTATTCCGCTACATTCATGATTCCCGCCTATTCGTTCGGCAATGGCTGGTCGGGTGAAAGCGGGGTCTGGACATTCAATCGACCAGGTTATGCTGCAACGGGTAATTCTTCCAATGGAAAGCAGTGTGTGCATGATAATGGTGCTTACTGGAAGATGTGGAATTCCAGGTCAACCAGCGGATATGGTAAACGTGCTCGTTTTACTATGGAAATGACAATCTCAGGTCTTCCTGCAGGTAAATACAAAGCAGATTTTCAGGGGTTAGGCCGTGGCTCGGCCAATACCAAGTATCAATTCGGGAATACTGCTGCTCAATCGATACAGCAGTATGACACTGAATTGAAAGATGTTTATCATACCGAAACAGGTGCGAATGCTACCGTAGGCGAGCTTTTCAAAGCTGGCGAAGGGTATACCGTAGTTGACAATATTATAGTAGGTGATGACGGCAAGCTCACGATTAAGTTCTTTAATTCTGAAGGAAATCAAAGTGAGACTTCTTCATATATCGACAACATCCATCTGACCTACTATGGTCCGGAGAACAAGGCAGAGGAGACCGTGCAGGTGAACTTCCCCGAGCACTGGAACACTGTGATTCTTCCTTTCGACGTTTCGGAAAGCTATATCAGCTCCAACGTAAACAAGGATGGCAAGGATTATATCTTCTATCAGGTTGACAAGGAAAAGGGAGGCTATAAAGAGACCTCGAAAGAACTTCAGGAGAATCAATACAAGCCATACTACTACCACGTAGTCCAGCTCTCCGACGCCGTATCTTCCCTGAAGGCCAATACTCCCTACATTGTTGAGAACCTCAAGGTGGAGGAAGTCGAGCCCAAGCCGGAGGAAATCGGTACGGAGACTCAGAGAGCCTTTGCTGCTCCGGCCCGCGCTGCCGCTACCGACAACACCTATCTTGAAACCTTCGTAGGCCATCCTACCAACTACGAGGATACCTACACCGATGCCGGCAATTTCCTGACCGGTGTACTTGCCGACAACCATATCGTAGGCGAAGGCCATTATCCGCTCGTAAAGGCCAACTACCAGATGTTCGCCCAGCTCACTGATGCCCAGACTGCCCCGGTAGCGAAATACCACGCTTACGTACACTCCGGCGCTGAAACTGCCGAGCATCCCATCATCCTCTTCAAGGACGTTGACAACGTGCTTACCGGCGTTGAGGATGTGGCTGCCGAAGGGCAGGGCATGACCGAGGAAACGCCCGTCGACGTCTACACCACCGGCGGAGTACTCGTGCGCAGTCAGGTCGTCAAGGCCGATGCACTGACCGACCTGCCCCGCGGTATCTATATCCTCGCCGCTCCGCAGGGCGCCCTCAAGGTAGCTAAATAAACCCCATACCACCATATCCCACAAGGCGGTGCGTTCCCATCCGGGCGCACCGCCTTTTTCATTCCCGCGCACCTCAGACTGCAAGGGCATTTAGTGGGCGCTAAGGGAGGGCGTGTCATAATAGCCCATCTGGGTCGTCGCCTGAGGGGTTCGGGTTCGGTCATTGACCTTAGTCAACTCCCTTCACCCTCACTCTCAGGCTCCTACCATCTGGACCATTCTGACAGCGCCCTCGCCATCCGGGTGAAAAATAGGGCGATGTGTCAAATTATTGAATTTTGACACGCCCTCGTTAAGGGCGCGAGGGTGGCCTGTATGGCAAGCCAAATGGTATATTTATGCGCAATTTGGCATATATCGTGAAAACTCGCTATAAGCCATATTGTTGCCGAGGAGTCGACAACTTTTTTGCGCTAATATTTGCAGGGAATGAAATAAATTTTTATTTTTGTCAGTGTGAAGCCGCTGCAGGAGGCGGCAATAGAATTTTAACATTGTTAAAATCGAGCTGGGATTCAGGCTGTTGGCCTGATTTTGTTGTGTTATGAGCCCTGCTTTTATACAATAATCAGTATACATTGCTGCCCATATGCCGACACCCCCGCTCCGCCCCCTGTGGCAAAATATTCACCAACGTAGACCCAAACGAAACCTTTACATTAATTCTTAAATAGAACCCTTTATTACCAGTTCAATAATCCCGAATGGGGGCTTGCCGTGAGGTATCGCCCCCATTCACCTTTTTGGGGCCCAGGCTTGCCTCATCGGCAGCGACCTTAGAGACCTTAGGGGCCTTAAAGACCTTAGAGATCCTAAAGACCTTAATGTCTTCAAGCCGCCCTCCGGGCGGGAGGCCACAATGCCTATTGCAGATAGGCATATTTTCCTTACCTTTGTATATTTGTATAATGGAGTCCTTATAGCGGTAAGCTGCCGACAAGACCATTTAGATTGCTCATTATGACTGAAAAAGATACAGGCGCTATGCCTGAGAAAAAACCGATAACTGCACCCGGGAAGGCGCCTGAAGCCGGAGGCAAGCGCCGCCCGTGGTGGGTGAGAGTGCTCAAATGGCTGGGGATCAGCGCTGCCGTCATCGTGGCGCTGGTACTCGTGGTCGTTACGCTCGTGGTATGGATTCTCTCGCCGGCGAAACTGACGCCGCTGGTGGAGCGCCACGCCTCGGAATACCTCAACGCCGACCTGCGCGCCGGTCGCATCGAACTGACGTTCTGGCATACATTCCCTCACCTTACGCTCGACGTGGACTCGCTGCGGCTCACGAGCCGCTCGCTGCGCGGGTTGCCCGACTCCATTGCCGCCACGCTCCCGGCCGACGCCGACTCGCTGCTGGCTCTGGGCCGCTTCCACGGCGAAATCGACCTGCTCCCGCTGTTTGCGGGCCGCATAGCCCTGCGCGACGTGGAGCTGCACCGACCGGCGGTCAACCTCGTGCAGGTAAGCGACTCCGTGGCCAACTACCTGATCATGCCCCCGTCGGACGAGGAAGCCGTAGCCGACACCACGGCCCTGGCCCTCCCGCCGATTTCAATCCACCGCTTCCTGATCGAGGGGGCGGAGCCGATACGTTACCGCTCGCTGGCCGATTCGCTCTATATCAACCTTACGCTCAGCAATCTCGACCTCACGGCCGACGGCGAGCCACGCTACTCGCTCAAAGTAGATAGCAACGTGGCCAGTCCGATGCTCGAAGAGTTCAACTTCGACGGCGTGGCCTTCGGCGCCAACGGCAACATAGAGTGGGACAGCCGGCGCCCGCTGGCCCTGCGCCTGAGCGACTTCGCCCTGACTCTCGACCGCTTCAATGCCCGGCTCGCAGCGGCCGTGGACTTCACCGACCGCCCGATGGTGGAGGAATTCAGTGCCGGTGTGGAAAATATCGACGTGGCCCAGGCCCTGAGCCATGTGCCGCAGGAGTTCGCCCCATTCGTGGCGCCGCTGAAGACCGATATGCGCGCCACAGCCAGCGTGGAGCTGACGCGGCCATGGAACCTGGCCGATTCAGCTATGCCCTCGCTGCGAGGAGCCGTCACTATCCCCTCGTGCGCCCTTGAATATCAGGCTTTGCACCTGCGCGCCCTGGGCGCCGACATGGAATTCGACTTCGACGGCACTGACATGGACGCCTCCGTATTCAACCTCAAGCGCCTGATGGCCAAGGGTGACGCCATCGACATGAATCTCTCGGCCGAGGTATCTAACGCCATCTCCGACCCGCGCATCAAGGGTGTGTTCAACGGCTCGGTGAGCCTCGGGCGCCTCCCGGCGCAACTCTACAAGAAGCTGAATCTCAAAGCCTCCGGCACTTTGAAGGGCGAAGCGACCTTCGCCCTGGCCCAGAGCGACCTCTCACGCGAGAATTTCCACCGCATGAACGTAAAAGGAAGTCTGCAACTCGTTGACTTCCACGCTTCCACACCCGAGCCGGCGAGCGCCTACGCCCGCCACGCCCTGCTCGAATTCGGCTCGAACTCGCGTTTCGTCACCGCAACCGAGCAAACCGTCGACTCGCTGCTGACCATATCGCTCAAAGTCGACACCCTGGCCGCGCTGGCCCGCGACATCGACCTGCAAGTGCGCGGCTTCCGCGCCGGAGCCGGCACCGTAAACCGCCGCGCCAGCGCCGACACCACGGAAATCAATCCCTTCGGGATGTCGGTTGAGGTAGAACGATTCACCTTCACCTCGCCCGCCGACTCTCTGCGCCTACGTCTGCGCAACGCCAAGGCCGGGGGCTCCCTTCGTCGCTTCAAGGGTGAGGCGCGTATGCCCCAGCTCAACCTGAAAATCACGGTCGACCGCCTTATGGCGGGGATGGCACTCAATAAGGTAGCTCTCAGCCACGCCGACGTGGCCCTCGACCTACACAAAAGGCTCAAGCGTCACCGCACCCCCGAGCAGCTCGATTCGCTGCGGCGCCTGCGTGCCGCCCGGCTCGCCGCAGAGGGCGCCACGACCGTCAGGGAGGAAAACCTCTCGTTCGACATGGACTCGACCGAACGCTCGCTGCTGCGCAACTGGGACTTCAGCGGCCACATCGCCGCCCGGGGCGGACGACTCGTAACCCCATATTTCCCGCTGCGCAACCAGTTGCGCCACATCGACCTGCGTTTCAGCCAGGACAGCATTGTGCTCGACAACCTCGGCTACCGCGCCGGCCAGAGCGACTTCCTCGTGAACGGCACAATCTCCAACCTCCGCCGCGCCCTGATCGGCCGCCGCAACAATACGCTGGGCGTGAACCTCTCGATGGTATCCGACACGGTCAACGTCAACCAGATTGTGCGCGCTCTCTTCGCCGGAGCGGCCGTGAGCCAGCAGGCCGACTCCACCATGATATGGGCCGACAACGACGACGCCACCGAGCGCCGCCTCGACCAGATAGCCGATACAGCCTCCACAGGCCCGCTGCTGCTCCCACACAACGTCGACGCCACATTCTCGCTGCGGGCCGCCAACGTGCTCTACTCCGACCTCATCCTCCACGACATGCGCGGCGAGATGATGCTCCTCGACGGCGCCCTCAACCTGCGCGACCTCTCGGCGCGCACCGACCTGGGCTCCATAGCCCTCGACGGCCTCTACAACGGCTCGGCGGTAGACTCCCTGCAGTTCGGCATGGGAATGAAGGTTAGCAACTTCCGTCTGGACCGACTCACCTCGATTGTTCCGGCCATCGACTCGCTCATGCCAATGATGCGCAACTTCGCCGGAATCGTCAACGCCGACCTGGCCGTCACCACCGACCTGACGCCGCAGATGGACATCAACATCCCCTCGCTGCGCGCCGCCATCAGCCTGAAAGGCGACTCGCTCGTGCTGCTCGACGCCGAGACGTTCAAATCCGTGAGCAAATGGCTGCTCTTCCGCGACAAGAAGCGCAACATGATTGACCACATGGAGGTAGAGGCCGTAATCGACAGCTCCACGGTGGAACTCTACCCCTTCATGTTCAACATCGACCGCTACCGCCTCGGAGTGATGGGCAGCAACGACCTGGCAATGAACATGAACTACCATATCTCCGTGCTCAAATCGCCCGTACCCTTCAAATTCGGCATCAACATAAAGGGGACGCCCGAGAAGATGAAAATACGCCTCGGAGGCGCCAAGGTGAAGGAGAATATGGTAGGCCAGCGGCAGCACATAGCCGACAACACCCGCATCAATATCGTGCGTCAGATCAACGACGTATTCCGCCGCGGAGTGGAGAAAGCGCGCCGCGGGCGCCTCTCCTTCAGCGACGCCGCCGGAGCCGACGCCCGGCGCGCGGCCGCCTCGCTTCTCGAGGCCGAAGGCGCCTCCGACGCCCTGAGCTATCAGGACTCCCTCCAGTTCATCCGTCAGGGCCTCATCGACAACCCCGACACCCTCCGCTTCCCTCCCGTCTCCCCACCCGTATCCGAAAAAAGCGACAGGAAATCGCGGGGGAAGCATTGAGGCGTAAATCAATAATTTTCGCTAAATTTGCAGGCGGAATAATATTTAAAACGACTGAGATTTATGGCAATCCGGATTTCCGACCGCATTCAGGCCATGGCCGCTTCGGCCACACTGGCCATGTCGCAGAAGAGCAGCGAACTGCACGCCGCAGGGGTCGACGTGATCAACCTCTCGGTGGGTGAGCCCGACTTCGACACTCCCGAGCACATAAAGGAGGCCGCCAAAGAGGCCATCGACAAGAATATAACGCGCTATCCGCCCGTAGCGGGCTATGCCGACCTGCGCGAGGCCATCGCCGAAAAGCTGCGCAAGGAGAACGGGCTGAACTTCTCTGCGGCGCAGGTGGTGGTCTCGGCCGGCGCCAAGCATTCGCTCAACAACGCCATTCTTGCCATGATCAATCCCGGCGACGAGGTTGTGATTCCCGTGCCGGCGTGGGTGAGCTACATCGAGCTGGTGAAGCTCGCCGGAGGTGTCAACGTGCTCGTTCCGGCCGGAATCGAGCAGGATTTCAAGGTGACGCCCGCACAACTCGAGGCCGCCCTAACGGAGCGCACGCGCATGGTGCTTCTCTGCTCCCCCTCCAACCCCACGGGAAGCGTATATACCCGCGAGGAGCTTCAGGGGCTTGTCGAAGTGCTGGCGCGTCACCCCCAGGTGGCCGTGCTCTCCGATGAGATCTATGAGCATATCGACTATTCGGGTGCGTTCACTTCGCTGGCATCATTCCCGGAAATAGCCGACCGCGTGGTTGTGGTCAACGGCGTATCGAAAGCCTACGCCATGACCGGCTGGCGTATCGGCTTCATGGCCGGCCCGGAAAGCGTTGCCAAGGCTGTGACGAAGCTGCAGGGACAGACCACCTCGGGCATCTCGACCATCGCCCAGCGCGCGGCCTACGCCGCCTACAGCGGTCCGCAGGAATGTGTGGAGGTGATGCGCCGGGCCTTCGAGCGCCGTCGCGACCTCGTGGTAGAGCTGGCAGCCGGGATTCCCGGCCTTAAGGCCAACATCCCCCAGGGCGCCTTCTATCTCTTCCCCGACGTGAGCGCCTTCCTCGGCAAAAACACTCCCGACGGCAAGGCCGTGAGCACCGACACCGACCTGTCGATGTATCTGCTCGAACACGCCCACGTGGCCACCGTGCCCGGCTCGGCATTCTGCCTGCCCGGCTACATCCGCCTGAGCTATGCGGCAGGCGACGACGCCCTTCGCGAGGCTTTCGCCCGCATAGGCCGCGCACTGGCCGAGCTATATTGATTCCCGAAAGATTAAGAATATACATAAAACACCAAACAAGATTACACTCCAATGGACTTCATAAAAGAACTTACCTGGCGCGGCATGATCCACCAGATGATGCCCGGCACCGACGAACAGCTCAACAAGGGGATGACCGCCGCATATCTCGGCATCGACCCCACAGCTGACTCGCTGCATATCGGCCACCTCGTGGGGGTGATGATGCTCAAACACCTGCAGCGCGCCGGCCACAAACCCATCGCGCTGGTGGGAGGCGCCACCGGCATGATTGGCGACCCCTCGATGAAGAGCCAGGAGCGCAAGCTCCTCGACGTGGCTACACTGCGCCATAACCAGGAGGCCATCAAGCGTCAGCTGGCCCGCTTCCTCGACTTCGACAGCGACGCCCCCAACGCCGCCATCCTCGTGAACAACTACGACTGGATGAAGGACTACACATTCCTCGACTTTATCCGCGACGTGGGCAAGAATCTGACCGTCAACTACATGATGGCCAAGGACTCCGTGAAGAAGCGTCTTTCGGGCGAATCGGGCGAGGGGATGTCGTTCACCGAATTCTCCTACCAGCTTCTCCAGGGCTACGACTTCCTCCACCTCTACGAGAAGGAGGGATGCCGCCTTCAGCTGGGCGGCTCCGACCAGTGGGGCAACATCACCACCGGCACAGAGCTGATCCGCCGCATGCTCGGCAAGGACGACGCCTACGCCATTACCTGCCCGCTCATCACCAAGGCCGACGGCTCGAAATTCGGCAAGACCGAGGGGGGCAACGTATGGCTCGACGCCAACCGCACGTCGCCCTACAAGTTCTACCAGTTCTGGCTGAACGTATCCGACGCCGACGCCGAGAAATACATCAAGATATTCACCGTACTCTCCGAGGAGGAGATAAACGCACTCGTGGCCGAGCAGGTGGAGAACCCCGGCGCACGCCCCCTGCAGAAGAAACTTGCCGAAGAGATTACCCGCATGGTCCACGGCGAGGAGGAGCTGCAGAACGCCATCGAGGCCTCGCAGATACTCTTCAGCGCCAAAGCCGCCGAGACGCTCCACAAGATTGACGAGGCCACGCTGCTGGCCGTATTCGAGGGAGTGCCCACCTTCGAGGTAAGCGCCGACATCTTCAATGGCGAGACCAAACTCATCGATCTGCTCACCGACCACGCCGCCGTATTCCCCTCGAAGGGAGAGATGCGCAAGCTCACCCAGCAGGGAGGCCTGCAGATCAACAAGGAGAAGGCCACCGACCCCTACGCAACTGTCGACGCCCCGATGCTGCTCAACGGCAAGTATCTGCTGGTGCAGCGCGGGAAGAAGAATTACTATCTGATTATAGCCCGCTAAACTGAAGGCGCGCCATAGCGGCGCATCTTTGGCGTCGCGACGGGGGACCTCAGGCTCGGTCATTGACCTCAGTCAACTCCCTCGCCTTCGCCCCGCCGCTCCTAAAATCTGCACCACTCTGGCATCGCCTTCGCCATCCGGATTCAGACAAGCAAAAACGAGGCTTGCCAGATTCGGCGGAAATGCCTAATTTTGCAGAGTCAACCCATAGATGGCGCTGTGGCGCCATCCCACCGAGTGGCCGAATGGTGGAATGGTAGACACGAGGGACTTAAAATCCCTTGGCCATTACGGCTGTGTGGGTTCGAGTCCCACTTCGGCTACACCGATCCACCCCGCCGGGCACCGCGCCCCGGCGGGGTGGAATCATTCCGGAGCATTTAACCGGGCCGCGGATTTGAAAAGGAGCGCGATTTTGCGTAACTTTGCTATAAAAGGCAACCTCTAACGGGATGGGCGGATGCACCGGGCTGCACCCCTACTTTTCGGGACACGCCATATTTTGTATTTTTCTTAAAAAACGACGGAGAGCGAAGCGATGGCTAAGAAAGTGGTGGAAACACCCCTGATGAAACAGTATTTCGAGATGAAGCAGCAACACCCCGACGCGGTGCTGCTGTTTCGCGTGGGCGACTTCTACGAGACGTTCTGCGACGACGCCATCACGGCCTCGGAGATTTTGGGCATCACGCTGACGCGGCGCGCCAACGGCGCGGCGGCCTCGATCGAGCTGGCAGGCTTCCCCCACCACGCGCTCGACACGTATCTGCCGAAATTGGTGCGCGCAGGCAAGCGCGTGGCCATCTGCGAGCAGCTCGAGGACCCGAAGACAACAAAAAACCTCGTGAAGCGAGGCATCACCGAACTGGTGACACCCGGAGTGGCGCTGACCGACAATGTGCTCGACCACAAGGAGAACAACTTCGTAGCAGCCATACACTTCGCGCGCAACGCCTCGGCGCGCGGCACCGCCGGCGTGGCCTTCCTCGACATCTCTACCGGCGAATTTCTCGCCGCCGAGGGGCCGATGGACTATATCGACAAGCTTTTGGGCAATTTCGCACCGAAAGAGGTGCTTGTGGAGCGCGGCAACAAGGGGAGGCTGGAGGAATTCTTCTCCGGCCGCTATCTGGCCTCGGAGCTCGACGACTGGATTTTCACCGACCAGAGCGCCAACGAGCGGTTGCTCAAGCAGTTCGAGACTTCGTCGCTCAAAGGATTCGGCATCGGGCGCATGCCTCTTGCCGTGGTTGCCGCCGGCGCAATCCTCCACTATCTCGACATAACCAAACACACACGCACAAGCCATATCGTGGCGCTGCGCCGCATCGAGGAGGATACGTTCGTGCGCCTCGACAAATTCACGGTGCGCAATCTGGAGCTGCTCCACTCGCTTGGCGAGGAGGGGCGGTCGCTGCTCGACGTGATTGACCGCACCGTAAGCCCCATGGGTGCGCGCATGCTGCGCCGCTGGGTATCGTTCCCGCTCAAGGATCCCGCGAAAATCAACGCGCGCCTCGATGCTATAGAATATTTCTTCCGTAACCCCGAGGTGCGCGATGCTATAGTGGAGAACCTCGGGAGCATCGGCGACCTGGAGCGACTGATTTCCAAGGTGGCCACGCTGCGCATCACACCGCGCGAGGTGGTGCAGATGCGCCACGCCTTGGGCGCCATCGAGCCGGTGAAGCAGTTGCTCGAACAGGCCGACTGCCCCACCCTGCGCACCCTTGGCGAGCAGCTTAATCCATGCACGGCCATCCGCACGCGTATCGAAAAGGAAATCGTAGACGACGCTCCCAACCAGCTGAACCGCGGCAACGTGGTGCGCCAGGGGGTTAACACCGAACTCGACGAGCTGCGCGAGATGGCCTACCAGGGAAAGGACTACCTGATGCGCGTTCAGCGCCGCGAGAGCGAGGCTACGGGCATCACAAGCCTGAAAATCGGCTACAACAACGTATACGGCTACTACATAGAGGTGACCAACACGCACCGCGACAAGGTGCCATCCGACTGGATACGCAAGCAGACGCTCGTAAACGCTGAGCGCTACATCACCCAGGAGCTCAAGGAATACGAGGAGAAGATACTCAACGCGCAGGAGCGCATCGAAATACTCGAGACGGCCATCTACAACGCGCTTGTGGCTTCGCTCTCGGACTACGTAACGGCCATCCAGGCCGATTCCCACCTGGTTGCCACCCTCGACTGCCTGCAGGGCCTGACGCGTGTGGCGCTTGAGAACCGCTACAACCGCCCGGTGGTCGACGACTCGCTGGTAATAGACATCCGCGAGGGGCGCCACCCCGTAATCGAAAAAGAACTTCCGATCGGCACGCCCTATATCACCAACTCCGTGGTTCTCGACCCGGAGGCCACGCAGGTGATGATGATTACCGGCCCTAACATGAGCGGTAAGTCGGCGCTGCTACGCTCCACGGCGCTCAACGTGCTGCTGGCGCAGATTGGTAGTTTCGTGGCCGCTGAGAGCGCTCATATCGGCGTGGTCGACAAGATTTTCACCCGTGTGGGCGCTTCCGACAACATCTCGCTTGGAGAATCAACCTTCATGGTGGAGATGAACGAGGCCGCTTCGATACTTAACAACATGAGCGCCCGTTCGCTGATACTCTTCGACGAACTCGGCCGCGGCACATCGACCTACGACGGCATCTCGATAGCATGGGCGATCGTGGAATACATCAACCGCTCGCCCCTGCGCCCCAAGACGCTGTTTGCCACTCACTACCACGAGCTCAACGAGATGGAGGCGACCTATCCCGGCGTGGTGAACTACAACGTGTCGGTGAAGGAAATCGACGGGAAGGTGGTATTCCTGCGCAAGCTGCAGCGCGGCGGCAGCGAGCACAGTTTCGGCATTCACGTGGCCAAGCTGGCCGGTATGCCGCGCGACATAGTGAAGCGCGCCGCCTCAGTGCTCCGACAGCTTGAGACGGCCAACCGCCACTCCGTGGCCGAAAAAGCCGGGATGGCCGAAACCGGGAGCGAGGCAGCGACGAAAGGGCCGAAACCTGCCCGCGCCAATACGGCCGCCATCGACTCTGCCCCGATGCAGATGACATTCTTCCAGCTCGACGACCCTGTGCTAACGCAGATCCGCGACGAAATCCTCAATCTCGACATCGACAACCTCTCGCCGCTGCAGGCGCTCAACAAGCTGAGCGATATACGCTCGATCTTAACCGGCAAATAACCTGAAGGCACGCCATAGCGGCGCATCCTCCATCCGGACGGCAGTTAAGATTTATAAATCTTATAAAAGATAAGGCGCTGATAAAAACAACAAAGCCGCCCCGATGGGGCGGCTTGCTATTTTTGTATGCGCCGGATTTAGAATTCGGCGGATTTGGGGGTGCGGGGGAAGGGGATGACGTCGCGGATGTTGGTCATGCCCGTAACGAAGAGCACCAGGCGCTCGAAGCCGAGGCCGAAGCCCGAATGGGGCACGGAGCCGAAGCGGCGGGTGTCGAGATACCATTTCATATCTTTCATGGGGATGTGCAGTTCCTCGATTCGCTGCAGGAGCTTGTCGTAGCTCTCCTCACGCTCCGAACCGCCGATAATCTCGCCGATGGCGGGGAAAAGCACGTCCATGGCGCGTACGGTCTTGCCGTCGGGGTTCTGCTTCATATAGAAGGCCTTGATTTCCTTGGGGTAGCCGGTGAGGATTACCGGACGTTTGAAATGCTGCTCCACGAGGTAGCGCTCGTGCTCGCTCTGCAGGTCGACGCCCCAACTTACGGGGAATTCGAACTTGCGGCCGCTGGCCAGAAGGATGTCGATGGCTTCGGTGTAGCTCAGGCGCACGAACTCCTCGCCTACCACGGCCTGGAGGCGCGAGATAAGCTCCTTGTCGTAGTGCTCGTTAAGGAACTCGAGGTCGTCGCGGCAGTGGTCGAGGGCGTAGTTGATGCAGTATTTCAGGAAATCCTCGGCGAGGTCCATGTTTTCGTCGATGTCGATGAAGGCTACCTCAGGCTCGATCATCCAGAACTCGGCCAGATGGCGCGGAGTGTTGGAGTTTTCGGCGCGGAACGTCGGGCCGAAGGTGTAGATTGCGCCGAGGGCGGTGGCGCCCAGCTCACCCTCGAGCTGACCGGATACGGTGAGCGATGTAGGCTTACCGAAGAAGTCGACGGAGTAGTCTACGGCACCCTCTTCGGTGCGCGGCAGATTGTTGAGGTCGAGCGTGGTGACCTGGAACATGGCGCCGGCTCCCTCGCAGTCGCTCGCGGTAATCAGAGGGGTGTTGAGGTAGAAGAAACCGCGCTCCTGGAAGTAGCGGTGGATGGCGTAGGCCAGGGTGGAGCGGACGCGGAGCACGGCCGAGAACGTGTTGGTACGCGGGCGCAGGTGGGCGATTTCGCGCAGGAATTCGAGCGAGTGGCCCTTCTTCTGGAGCGGGTATGCCTCGGGGTCGGCACCTCCGTAGAGTTCGAGCTCCTTCACCTGGATTTCAACGCTCTGGCCCTTGCCCTGGCTCTCCACAAGGATACCCGTGGCTGCGAGGGCCGAGCCGGTGGTGAGCGGCTTCAGCTGCTCGTCGGTGAAGGTGTTCATGTCGAACACCAGCTGGATGTTGCGGATCGTGGAACCGTCATTGAGGGCTACGAACTGCACATATTTGTTGCCGCGATGGGTACGGACCCATCCCTTGACGCAGACCTCCTTGCCCAGGAGCGAAGGAGCGTCGGCGAAAAGGTCGGCTATCTTGATACGTTTCATATATTTAACGGAATAAGATTCTTTATTCGAAGGAGCCCATCTTCAGGAAGTTGACCTCCTCCTGAGTGAGGTAGCGCCAGCGGCCGCGCGGCAGGTTCTTCTTGGTGAGGCCTGCGAAATATACGCGGTCGAGCTTGGTAACGTGGTAGCCCAGGCTCTCGAAGATACGGCGCACGATGCGGTTGCGGCCCGAGTGGATTTCGATGCCGGCCTGATTGCGGTCGGTCTCGGTGGCATAGCTGATTGCGTCGGCGTGGATGGGTCCGTCCTCAAGCTCGATGCCGTCGGCGATGCGCTGCATGTCGTCCTCGGCGATGTCCTTGTCGGTCCATACGTGGTAGATTTTTTTCTTCACGTATTTGGGGTGGGTGAGCTTCGAGGCGAGGTCGCCGTCGTTGGTGAGCAGGAGCACGCCGGTGGTGTTGCGGTCGAGGCGTCCTACGGGGTAGATACGCTCGTTGCATGCGCCCTTTACGAGGTCGAGCACGGTGGTGCGGCCGTTGGGGTCGTCGCTGGTGGTGACGCAGTCCTTCGGCTTGTTGAGCAGGATGTAGCATTTGCTCTCCAGAGCCACAACCTTCTCATCGTATTCCACGGTGTCGGAGTGGCAGATCTTGGTGCCGAGTTCGGTAACGACCTCGCCGTTGACCTTCACCAGGCCCTGCTGGATGAATTCATCGGCTTCGCGGCGCGAGCAGATGCCGGCGTTGGCCATGAACTTGTTCAGGCGGATCTTTTCGTCGGGATCGGGGAGCGGCAGCTCGTATTCAATGCGCTTGGGACGCGGGGTGAAACTCTTGCCCTGACGTACGGGACCCTTCTGGAAACGGTTGCCCGGGCCGTTGGGACGGCGGTTCTGATTGTTGTAGCCGCCCTGGTTGTTGTAGGGGCGCTGCTGGTAGCCGCCCTGGTTGTTGTAGCCGCCCTGTTGACGGTTGTTGTAGGGGCGCTGCTGATAGCCGCCCTGATTGTTGTAGCCGCCCTGCTGACGGTTGTTGTTGTAGGGACGCTGCTGGTAGCCGCCTTGATTGTTGTAGCCGCCCTGCTGACGGTTATTGTTGTAAGGACGCTGCTGGTAGCCCTGATTGTTGCGGGGCTGATAGCCGCCCTGCTGACGGTTATTGTTGTAGGGACGCTGCTGATAGCCCTGATTGTTGCGGGGCTGATAACCACCCTGCTGGGGCTGGGGTGCGCTGTCGGTCGAGGTGCCTTCTGCTGCGGGAGTCGTGGAGGGGGTTCCTTCCGTGGTCGGAACGGCCGGCTGCTGGCGGGGCTGGAAGCCCTGATGATTGTAGGGGCGCTGCTGATAGTTGCGCTGATAGCCGCCCTGGTTGTTGTAACCGCCCTGCTGACGGTATCCGCCCTGCTGGCGCGGGCCGTAGTTGTTGCGGGGCTGATAGCCCTGGTTGTTGCGGGGCTGGTAACCGCCCTGATGCTGGCGCGGCTGATAGCCGTTCTGATTTTCGCCGGCGGTAGCGTTGTAGTTCGACTCGTAATGACTGCCTTCCTGAGCGGGGTTGGCACTGTCGGCGCCCGGAGTCATCTGCCCGATGCGCGGACGTTTCGGTTTTTTAGCGTCGTTAGCTTCCATTATGGTTTAGAAAAAAAATAAGTTACTGAAGTTTACGCCAGGATTTTAGCGAAAGTGTGTAGGTTTGCCTCTCGGCATAAGTCTGTTCGAAATTCTCAGCCTAAAACAACAGATTTATTGTAAAAAATATAATTATATTTCTCAATTAAAAAGTTGATAACGCGATGGCATTCAGGCAATTGACTCAGCCTCCGGCTGTGGCGGCCCGAATGTAAGTCCCACTGGTTTCAGTAATTACAACGCAAAAGTACAGATTTTCGTTGGATTATACAAATTAAAAAAACGATGCGCCGGAGATGGTCCGGCGCATCGCGAAGATAGGATTCTATAGGGTTTTTCTATTGTTAATCAGCGCTTGATTACGATGGCGGTTATGCTGTGGGCCTGGGATTCAAGGCGCAGCAGATAGGTGCCGGGGGTAAGGGCCTCGACGTCGAGGGCGAGGGGTTCGCCTTCGGTGATGTCGGCCTTACGACTGAGGACGCGGGCACCGGCGATATCGTAGAGGGCAATCGAGGCGTCGGCGGCCGAGAAGTCGCAACGGATGTTGACGGTGCTGTGGGCCGGGTTGGGATATACGCTGAGGCTGCTCTCTACGGTGACGGCGTCGATGCCGAGGGTCTTGCTGACTTCAACGGGGAGGATGTTGGTGGCCGTGGCGCCCGAGGGGTCGGTGGCTGTGACTGTGACGTCGCACTTGCCTTCGGCCACGCCGTAGACGATCATATCCTTGCCCGATACGAAGAGCTGGGCGATGCGGTCGTCGCCGCCGGAGACGGCATAGGTGAGGTCATCGCCGTCGGGATCGGTGAAGAGCGCGGAGAGGTCGACGGGGGTGGTCGATGCGCCCAGGAGCACCATGAGCGGTGCCTGCTCTACGGGCTGTGGAGCACGGTTGGAGTGCTCGACGACGTAGCTTACGGTGTGGGCCGTGGAGGAGCCGTGACTGTCGGCGGCGGTGAAGGTCATCCAGTAGCTGCCGGCGTCGCCGTAGTCGGGACGCAACTCGATACCGAGCTCAACGGTGGAGGCTCCGGTTACGGCCACGTTGGCGCCGTCGATGGTGGCGGAGCCGGCGTCGGGCGTAGCGGAGACGATGGTGGCGTGCTGGCCGTTGTCGTCGAGGGCTACGGTGAAGTCGTCGGCTTCGGCCTCGCTGACGGTGAGCTTGACGGCGGTAACAGCGCCTTCGGCGGCATATACCACAGCCGACTCAGAGGCGATTTTCGGAGCGCCGTTCTTATCGAGAATCACGGGGATATTGACCACGGGCTGGCTGGGGTCGTTGCTCTTGAGAACAAGCATGGCCTTGTTGCCCTTCTCCATGGGAGCGGCATCGGTATTGTAGGTGAGGCCTACAGAGGCTGTCTCGCCTACTTCCACCTTACCGGAGGCGGGGGTTCCCTCGTAGAAATTGAGCCAGAACTTGCCGGCCTGGGTCTCTACGCAGCTGATGAGGAAACCGAGGTTGCCGTACTGGCCGTTCCAGTAGGAGCCGAAGTCGTACCAGCCTGCGGAATCATAGTAGTTCATATAGCGGCTTTCGACGAGGTCGCCTTCCTTGACGGCGGCGAACAGTGGCGTCTCGACACCCTTGGGGCAGCTCAATACCACGCAGAAGTCGGAGCCTTCGGGGAGGAAGAGCGGACGGTCGAGCGGAATCAGAGCCATCTCGCCGGCGGAGCCGCCGCCCTGAATCACATACGAACCATGGCCGAGAACGGTCTGACCTACGGGCGAGGTTCCCGATATGATATCGACTTCTACATTGTAGTCGCCGGAGCCCTTGGTATAGTTGAGGGCAGTATAGATATGACTGATATTGATGCCGCCTTCTGGCGATACGAACTGCACGGAGGCCTTGTAGTCGTCGAACGTGGTGAAGGAACCGACGTTGTAGTACGTACCTACGGTAGGATAGTAAAGAACCTTGTTGTAGGGGAACTTGCTCTTGTCGGGAGCGTCGTAGATATTATCTGTAGCTTCGGTGGAGAAGGGACGGATGGCCGTGTGGAGCTGCTCGGCGGGAGCCACGGCCGGAGCCTTGGCCACTGCTGTCAGCATGGGGGCGATGCCGCCGCCACCCTCTTCGATTTCCTCACCCTTGCCGGTGGGATCGATATAGAGCGTGTAGTCGAGGCCGTATTCGCCGTAGTTGGAGAGGCCGAGGATTTCAGTGCCTACGGAGCCGGGCACGGCGCCTTCGATATGCACCGCCTCGCGGTCGAGCACGGCGACGGGAGCGGGCGTGATGGTAATCTTCACGTTGACGGTCTTCTCGGTGAGGTCGTCGAGACCGGATATGGTGAAGGTGACGGGAATCTCATACTCGCCCGGGGTATAGGCAGCATTGGTGACGGGCACGGCAAACTGCACGGGCTCGCGACCCACGGTGACGGGAGCCATCATGCCGGGCATATACTGCTGCCATGCCTTGTTGCCGGTGGGTTCGCCTGTCATCCAGTCGAGTTCGTCGGCGTAATACCATAGGTCGAAGAGGTTGATCTCGTCGCCGAACCATTCGTCGATCATCGTGGGCGACGTGTAGCTTACGGCGTCGATCGAGAAGGGGGCGGTACCCTTGTTCTCAACGGTGAGATATGCAGCGTAGGGAACACCCATCTGAGCCATAGGATGGTTCATATCGGTGTAGCCCACGGTCCGGGTAATCTCCACGTCGGCGGGGAATACGGCGTCGGGCGTACCGGTGACGGTAAGGCTGACGGGAATGGATACGCGCTCCTTGGAGGGGACGTTGGTGAGTATGTCGAGCGAGCCGGTGTATTCGCCGGCAAGCTGGGTGGCGGCGAGGGTAACGTCGAGTGTCTTTTTGGCGCCGGGAGCGAGTGTGATCTCACTGACAGGACTGAATTCAACCGCATTTCCGAAAGCCACGAGGCGCTCGCCGAGACGTACACCTTCCTGACCGCCGGGGGCCGATACGCCGGCCGTTCCGAAGATGCCCATCAGCTGGGCGTTCTCGTCGTTGGCGGCATACTGGAACTTGAACGTTCCGTCGGGGCGCATGATGAGCTGGTAGTTTACGCCGATGTTCATCGAGTTGCCGTAGCCGATGAAGGAGATTACCACCTCGTTGTCGGAAACGGTATGGAACACGCCGTCGGCCGAATCGGTAGCCATTGTATGCATGCCCCAGTAGGGAGCGATCAGGTTGCTGTAGATGGAGCCTGCGGGGAATTCGGCCGGTGGCTGCGGAATGTCGTGCTGATCGGCCAGACGGGTGAACGATACGAAACCGGTGATGTATACGTAGGCCTTAGTGTATTCCTTACCGTAGAAGGTGAAGGGGAACGGCAGCTCGAGCTCGTAGTAGTCGTTGTTCGTAAAGTAGTCGTAGCCGTGGTGAACTACGCCGTCTGTCTTGGTATTGTCGATCCAGCTGAATTCTACGGTCGGATCGTCGATTTTGCTACGGTAGGAGTAGGTGGTCTTCGCCTCGGAATCGACGGCAGCGGGGAAGCTGACCATAGTGGAGGGGAGAACGCTGTAGGCCAGAGGCTCGTCGCCGGTGTTGGAGATTTCGAGCGGGAGGGCCTTCGAGGAGCCGCTCTCGAGAGTCTCGGTGATGGCGTCGTAGCTCAGGGCGATGTCGGGGCATCCGATTACGGTGGCGCTTACGGCTACGGTCTGGTCGCCGCCGTCGGTGGTGATGGCCAGCGAGCCGGTGTAGGAGCCTTCGACCGCGGTATCGAGAGAAATCATGATGTCGCGGCTGAGACCGGGCTCGATGTCGAAGGGAGCTTCGGTCTGCAGGCTGAAGGCGGCATCGCCGGTGAGGGCGATGGCGGAGACATGCATAGTGTTATGTCCGGCGTTCTTGACCGTCACGGCCTTGGTGGCGGCGGCGGTGCGGAACACTTCGCCGAAGGCACACTCCGACGATTCGACGGAGCTGACTGGCAGGAGCGATGCGCCGGTGATGTTGGCGTCGAAGCGCACGAACGATGTGGGCGAAAGCGGGTCGTTGCTGGAGATTACCAGATTGTTGACCGTCGGGCCGGCGTTCATTCCGTCGGTGGCCTGGACGGTGGCGGTGAGCGTAACGCTCTCGCCGGGCACTATCAGACCGGTGGCCGGCTCGACGCTCTGCACGAAGTAGGGCTTGGGAGCGGCGAAGCGGAATGCAGTGCCGGAGGCAATCTGCGGATAGAGCGGGCTTTCCTGATTGTAGGCGATGTTGGCCGACGTGAGCACAAGCGGATCGGCGCATTCAGGATCGTTGAGGGCCAGGAAGGTAGTGACACCGCTCTGGAAGAGTTCCACGGGGCTGAAGTCATCGTAGTAGATTTCGATGTCGCCGGTGGCGGAGAGGGCTATATGGAAGGAAATCGGCATATAGTCGGTGCCGTAGACGATACCGAGAGTATTGACGAACTTGACGACGAACTTGCCGTCCTGACGGGCGTATTCCACGCGCGAGTCGGGACCCATGGGCATCTGGAAGCCCCAGGCTGAAATCAGACCGGTGCCGGGAAGCCCGTAGCTGCCCTCGTCGAGCGGCGAGCGGAAGGTGCTTTCGTTCTGGCCGAAGCAGATGCCGCCGTAGCTGGTGATGTATACCTTATCGTAGGTCTTGCCGTAGTAGGGGAAGTCGAAGCCGAGCGATATGGGCTTGGAGAGGTAGACGTCGTCGGTGAACTGGCCGGAGATGTCGGTGGCAGCGTTGAGGGCGGGGTTGCCGTCGTACTCGGCGGTGCCGTCGAGGGTGGAGGTCCAGGTGTAGCCGAAACGGTGGGCCGAGCCGGTGGCACCGTCAATGGTGGCGTCGCTGAAGCGCGGAAGCACGTATTCGAGCGGGTATTTGCCGGTGTTGCTGATGTTGAACTCGAAGGTGGCGGGATCGGCGCCCACTTCAAGGTCGCCCACATTGACCACGGCGGGGTCGACGGCGATTTTGGCGGGGTCGGTGGCAACGCCCTGCACCATAAGGCGGTATTGCAGGCCGTCGCGGTCGGTGAAGGTGATCACGCCGGTATGGCTGCCGGAAGTCTGCGGGCAATAAGTCACCTCAAACTCCTTGTAGGCGCGTGCGGGGAAGCCGCCGGTCACCATGTCGGGGCCTGCGAAGTGCTCGCTGCTCGAGGTGATTTTGTCGCTGTAGATGCCGGGGGTGCCCCACACGGAGCTGGAGAAGGTGCCGTAGCCCTTGTTGTATATGCGTACGGTTGCTTTCTTGGTCTGCCCTACGAGCAGGTCGCCGAAGTTCACGACTTTTGGGCCCACGATTTCGGGCTTACTGCCGGAGGCGGTGATGCTAACGGGAACCACGAGCGTGTTTTTGGCGCTTTCGTTTGTGGTGAAGCGGATGTTGGCGCTGTAGGTTCCGTTGATGAGGCGGTTGGAGCCGGTAGATACGGATACGGTCTGCGTCTCGCCGTGGGCCACCTGGCCTTCGGAGGGTGTCAGCTCGAGGAGCTGGCTCCAGTCGGGGTTCTTGCTGATAGCCTTCACGGCCCACGCCTTGGGAGCGTCGGCATAGGAAGAACCCTTGAGCACTTCGCTCAGGCGCGACCATGTCTGGCCGTTGTCGGTCGACATGAAGCTGCAGTTTTCATTGTAGCCGTCGACGGCTTCGCCCAGACCGAGGGGATAGAGCTCAGTGGAGGCGGGGAAATGGAATACCACCCAGAAGGACTCGCCGGGGGCGAAGAAAAGCTGCTCGCCCAGAGCGATATCGTAGTCGTAGACCCAGAACTGGTAGTCGACGGTTGATTCGAGTGTTGCCGAGGAGATGGATGTGCCGCGGTAAATCTGTATTACGGGATTCTGGCCGTGGGCACCCTGAAGATTGACATGGGTGAGGTTGAAGCCCTGAGGATAATCCGTGGCCGATACGGTGAACATCTGCGCAAGCGAGTTGGGGAGCGAGGGGTCGCTCTCGCCGATATAGGCGCGGAGACTGTCGTAGTTGGTCATCGTCTGCGGATAGGTGTCGGGGTCGTAGTCCTCGACGTCGAAATACGTCTTGGGAGCGGCGAAGGGGATGAAGCCCATACGGCCGGCGTAGGCCTTGACCTTACCGGGATTGGGACGCTGCACTCCGAAGAGCGATGCGGGCACGGTGCGGGTGAATGCGCTCCATTTCAGCAGGCCTTCGTCGTCGTTGCCGATGGTGAAGCTGCCAGCGGTAACGCCTGCGGTGGCGTCGGTTGTAACGGCTACGGTCATGCCGCCGTCGGGGAGCGTCATGAGCGGGCCGGCGTTGGTGCTTGCCGAAACCACTGGCGAGAGGTCGGAGGCGTTGCCCCAGCGGTCGACGGCACGGAGAGCAATCCAGTAGGTGGTCATCGGCGAGAGGCCGGTGAGGTCGTAGCTGAACTCGGCGCCGGAGTCGATGAACTTGGTGTCGACAATCACGCTGGGAATCTTCGAGAGGTCGGAGGTAGCGTCGAAGGCTTCGGTGCTGTAGTAGAGCAGGTGGTGGTTGACGTTGTTGTCGCTCGCGGCGGGAATTGTCCACTTCACGTTGATTTCCTCCTGAGAGGGAGCGAGCGTTATGGCGGCTACGGCCTCAGGGGCTGTGCCGTCGCTCATGCGGAGGGCCTTGGCGGCATCGACGTAGCCCGAGCCGAAGAGTCCCTTGGCCGACGGGTTGAGCGAGTAGAAGTCGTTGACAGAGGTTACGATCTGCTGGCGGAGTGTCTCGTTGAGCAGGTCGGGCTTGCCGTTTTTGGAGAGGATGAGGGCGGCGATGCCCGATACATGGGGAGTGGCCATCGAGGTGCCCTCGTTGAAGCCGTATTCATTGCCCGGGAGGGTGGAAAGCACGCCCAGGGCCGAATTGTAGTCCATCAGGCCGCCGGGAGCGACCACATCGACCCACTCGCCGTAGTTGGAGTAGGAGGCGGGAGTGCCCATGGAGGTCATGGCTGCCACGCTGAGACATTTCTCGTAGCAAGCGGGCCACCAGTCGCCGGTGGCGCCGAAGTTGCCGGTGGCGAAGATGCAGAGGCCGCCGGTCATCACTTCCGTGCGCGGAGCCTCGGTGAAATAGTCGATGGCGGCGAGCACGGAGGGCTCGCAGTAGCCGGCCTCGCCCCAGCCCCAGGAGCACTGGGCGATGGAAGCGCCGCGGTCGGCGGCATAGACGATCGCCTTGGCGAAGTCGCCTTCGCCGGCACCGGCGCGCGAGTCGAACACCTGGGCGGAGAAGATGCGGCAGCCCGACCCGGGGGTGCCGTCGCCGCCGGCCACGCCGGCCACGCCGACGCCGTTGTTGGTAACGGCGGCTACCGTGCCGGCCACGTGGGTGCCGTGGTCGTGGGGATAAACCTCGCCGGAGTTGGTCACGAAGTTATACCCGTAGATATCATCGATGAAGCCGTTGCCGTCGTCGTCGACGCCGGGAAGGCCGTTGGCCTCGGCCTCGTTGACGAGCATGTTGGCGGCGAGGTCCTCGTGGGTGTAGTCTACACCGCCGTCGATGATAGCGACAATCACCTCAGGGCGTCCGGTAGTCTCCTTCCAGGCGTTGAAGAGGTTGATGTCGGCACCGGCACGGGTATCGGCTATGGAGCCGTCGTTGTGGTAGTGCCACTGAAGGGGCAGGCGCGGGTCGTTGAAGGGCATTGCGGAAGCGGTCATGGCCGAAGCCATCTGCTTGCCAATCTTCACGAAACTTTTGCCACCCTCCATACGCTGCATGGGTACGATTTTCTGAGCCTTCACAACGCCGGGGGTGCGCTCCATCAGGGCCACGGCCTCCTCGGGAGCGATAGATTCGTCGAACTTGATGTCATACCAGCGGTCGAGGCCCCATTTGGCATGGCGCTCGGCCGTAGCCGGGGTCGACACGAACACGGGCTCCATGGAGACCGCATTAAGCTTCTGAGCCGTAGCCGAGAGCGACTGAATACCGGTGGAGAGCTTCGCTCCTTTCCGGGCCACTCTGGCCTGCCTGCCTACCTTTGCGGCGGCCTCCGGCTGGAGTTCCACCCTGACTACCCCTCGACGCGCAAGGGGCGCTTCGGCATGCATCGGCAGAGCGAGGCCGACGCCTGCGATGAGCAGCAGCGCCAGCTTCCTGATGTAGTACTTTAGCATAAATTGAGAATAAATATTATTTTGTGATAAATAATTGATTCTGAAATCGAATGAATGATTCCGTCTGCACCGTCCAAAAACCGTACAATTTGCAAATATATGTATGAAATCGGGGAATCTCAAACTTTTAAGGGTAAAAAATGATATTTTTACTCCAATTTCAGCATTTTCCCGGTCGGGAGGCATCGTGTCGATGTAATCGTAACTCCGGGCCGTGATGCGGCCATGGCTGGACCAACCGGATAAAAATAGTCGATGGCGGCGAGCACGGAGGGCTCGCAGTAGCCGGCCTCGCCCCAGCCCCAGGAGCACTGGGCGATGGAAGCGCCGCGGTCGGCGGCATAGACGATCGCCTTGGCGAAGTCGCCTTCGCCGGCACCGGCGCGCGAGTCGAACACCTGGGCGGAGAAGATGCGGCAGCCCGACCCGGGGGTGCCGTCGCCGCCGGCCACGCCGGCCACGCCGACGCCGTTGTTGGTAACGGCGGCTACCGTGCCGGCCACGTGGGTGCCGTGGTCGTGGGGATAAACCTCGCCGGAGTTGGTCACGAAGTTATACCCGTAGATATCATCGATGAAGCCGTTGCCGTCGTCGTCGACGCCGGGAAGGCCGTTGGCCTCGGCCTCGTTGACGAGCATGTTGGCGGCGAGGTCCTCGTGGGTGTAGTCTACACCGCCGTCGATGATAGCGACAATCACCTCAGGGCGTCCGGTAGTCTCCTTCCAGGCGTTGAAGAGGTTGATGTCGGCACCGGCACGGGTATCGGCTATGGAGCCGTCGTTGTGGTAGTGCCACTGAAGGGGCAGGCGCGGGTCGTTGAAGGGCATTGCGGAAGCGGTCATGGCCGAAGCCATCTGCTTGCCAATCTTCACGAAACTTTTGCCACCCTCCATACGCTGCATGGGTACGATTTTCTGAGCCTTCACAACGCCGGGGGTGCGCTCCATCAGGGCCACGGCCTCCTCGGGAGCGATAGATTCGTCGAACTTGATGTCATACCAGCGGTCGAGGCCCCATTTGGCATGGCGCTCGGCCGTAGCCGGGGTCGACACGAACACGGGCTCCATGGAGACCGCATTAAGCTTCTGAGCCGTAGCCGAGAGCGACTGAATACCGGTGGAGAGCTTCGCTCCTTTCCGGGCCACTCTGGCCTGCCTGCCTACCTTTGCGGCGGCCTCCGGCTGGAGTTCCACCCTGACTACCCCTCGACGCGCAAGGGGCGCTTCGGCATGCATCGGCAGAGCGAGGCCGACGCCTGCGATGAGCAGCAGCGCCAGCTTCCTGATGTAGTACTTTAGCATAAATTGAGAATAAATATTATTTTGTGATAAATAATTGATTCTGAAATCGAATGAATGATTCCGTCTGCACCGTCCAAAAACCGTACAATTTGCAAATATATGTATGAAATCGGGGAATCTCAAACTTTTAAGGGTAAAAAATGATATTTTTACTCCAATTTCAGCATTTTCCCGGTCGGGAGGCATCGTGTCGATGTAATCGTAACTCCGGGCCGTGATGCGGCCATGGCTGGACCAACCGGATAAAAATTGCATATCGGAGGCCTGCTGTTGGCGGTTAGGGAGTTTTTTCGTAACTTCGCCACGCCTTTGCGGCTCAGATAGCAGTCGCCGCAGGGGTTCCTTTATGCTAAGCGCGTGGCAATAAGGCAAATGCGACTCGTGAGAATCGCTTCCCCTCAGTTTCCCTACAGAGCCCGCGCCCGGACGTGGAAAAATTTGATTGCTTGCAACCACTTAAAAAAATGCTAAAATTTCCGATGAACTATCTGTTTACATCCGAATCCGTTTCGGAGGGCCATCCCGACAAGGTGGCCGACCAGATTTCCGACGCCGTGCTTGACCAGATGCTCGCCTACGACCCTGATTCGAAGGTGGCGTGCGAGACACTCGTGACCACCGGCCAGGTGGTGATTGCCGGCGAGGTGAAATCGAAGGCACAGGTCGACCTTGCCGACACAGCCCGACGCGTAATCAACTCTATCGGCTACAACCACTCGGCACTGAAATTCGACGGCGAATCGTGTGGCGTGCTCTCGGCCGTGCACGAGCAGAGCCCCGACATTAACCGCGGCGTGGAGCGTTCCGACGCCGAGGAGCAGGGCGCCGGCGACCAGGGAATGATGTTCGGCTACGCCTGCAACGAGACCCCGGTCTACATCCCGCTCACCGTAAGCCTCAGCCACCATCTCCTGAAGGAACTCTCGAAAATCCGCCGCGAGGAGTCGGCCATGACCTATATCACTCCCGAAGGAAAGCGCAAGAGCTACCTGCGGCCCGACTCGAAGAGCCAGGTGACGGTGGAATACGACGACCACAACCATCCCGTGCGCGTCGACACCATCGTGATCTCCACCCAGCACGATGATTTCATCCCTGCCGCCGACGGCAAATCGCAGGCCGAGGCCGACGAGGAGATGCTCGCCGTAATCCGCCACGATGTGGAAACCGAGCTGCTCCCGCGCGCCCTGGCCAAACTCCCCGAGGATATCCGCGCCCTCTTCGGCAAGGACATCAAACTGCACGTAAACCCCACGGGTAAATTCGTAATTGGCGGCCCTCACGGCGATACCGGCCTTACCGGCCGCAAGATAATCGTCGACACCTACGGCGGCCGCGGCGCCCACGGCGGCGGCGCATTCTCGGGCAAGGACCCCTCCAAGGTCGACCGGTCGGCGGCCTACGCCGCCCGTCATATAGCCAAAAATCTCGTGGCCGCCGGCGTGGCCGACGAAGCGCTGGTGCAGGTGGCCTACGCAATCGGCGTAGCTCGCCCGGTGAGCCTCTACGTCAACACGCGCGGCACGTCCAAAGTCGACATGACCGACGGAGAAATCTCGCGTATCGTAAGCGAAATCTTCGACATGCGTCCCAACGCCATCGAACGGCGCCTCAAACTACGCCAGCCCATCTACCTGGAGACCGCCACCTACGGCCACATCGGCCGCACACCGCGCAAGGTGACCAAAACCTTCCACTCGCGCTTCCAGGGCGACCGCACCCTCGAGGTGGAGCTCTTCACCTGGGAAAAACTCGACTACGTCGACACCGTCCGCGAAGCCTTCGGCCTCGCCTGACCCCAACGACACTACAAGCTTTTTTTCTTGATTTTGTACTCTGAAGGCTATGCAGGAGGCTGCATAGCCTTTGTTGTTTCAGCAATTTAAGCTAACTTTGCAGAAGCCGGCCGCAACCACAGGCAGCCCATGGCCGCAGCGTGGGTACAGCGGGAGGGCGGCATCGGCCGACATTTTAGAAAAGCGTTTCTTATGCGCTGAGTTCCCGACATCTTGAAATCTCGCAAATTTCATCAAAACAGTCCGGGGCTGAGCAATGATGAACGCCACATGCGTATGAATCCGTTCGGACAACGGCTTGGCGCGCGAGCGCCGGGTCGCCGTCCGGTATATTCATATTTGCGTGGGCTTCCGTCATTGCCGTTCTGACTGTTTCAGGCAATGCGAGAGCCTCAAGATGTGGAACGGCAATAAGCAGGTTCCCACGCTTTTTCATTATCCATCACCAGAAGATTATACCATGTCGGGAACCCATGGCTCGAACCAATCCGGCTATGAACCCCGACACATCCATTCCGAAGGCCCAAAAGGAGAAACCGACTCCGGTAACTTCTGTTTTAGGATTCCTCCAGCATATTTATGAAAAGGAGTATATAAACCCGGACCGTGAGGAAATTACGGCCTATCGCGGTCATTTCAAAAGCAGTTATGAACTTAAGCCCGGCATAGGCAGAATAGAGGATCCACATGGAGAAAAAGAGCGGGAACTATTCATGCAGTTCAAACGTTCATATCAGTCCTTTTCAACAGTGCGGCCCAAGCGAGATATCGATTTGCTGTTTTTAGCGCAACACTACGGCTTAAAGACAAGAATACTCGATTGGACGCTAAATCCATTGGTTGCACTCTTCTTCGCCTGCTACGAAGAGCATCCCTCGAAATCAGAAGAGAACGAAGACGGTGAGGTCATCATAAAAAAATTTCCAAAACCAGGTTCGCTTCGCGAAGATACCCCTGAGAATGATAAATTGGGATGGTACGCTTTCTTGCATCAGAAGAAACAAAGAAATGAAAATCCGGAATCAGAGCAGGCTGATATGGACAGAATCCTTATTTTCCCCGACATTTTCGATGCGAGAATTCGCAACCAAAAAGGAGTTTTTCAATATTTTAAAAACCCTGACAAAAAGATTGACAGATATGAAGTTATACCTGTCAACCATGAAAACAAGAAAACAATTCTGCAAGAACTGGCACTTCTTGGAATAGATGAGTCATTCATTTATCCCGACCTCTCGCATTTGGCGAAACAACTATCCGGAAAGTACGCCAACGGATAGGCGACCTACCATAAGCATTCCGATTTCAAGCCACAAAAATTAACATAAGATTTAATATAACCACACAATAAACCGACGAAATGAAACCCGCCATTATCCTACGCAAGCTAATGCTGCTTTTAGCCATGCTCTCCGCCTGGCCAGCCCTTTCCGCCGTCGATTACTTTATGGTAGACGGAATAGCGTATCACATCACAGACGCTTCCAAAGCAGAAGTAGAAGTTAATTTGAAACTATACTATACAGGCAATATAATAATTCCCAAAGAGGTAGTCTACGACTCGATAACTTACTCTGTCACAGCTATCGGCGGTATGGCATTTTACCAATCCTATGACCTTACCTCCATAGAAATACCTGAAAGCGTCACCTCTATCGGCGAAAAAGCATTCTACCAATGCTTCAGCTTACTTCCATAGAAATACCTGAAAGCGTCATCTCTATCGGCAGTGAAGCGTTCCGAGGTTGCTCCGGCCTTTCCTCCATCAAAATCCCCGGTAGTGTCACGAGTATCGGCAACTCTGCTTTCTACGGTTGCTCTAATATAGGCACCGTGATTTTTGAAGATGGAGAAAACGACTTGAATTTATATTCAGAAGCTTTTAATTCGTGCCAACTTGAAGAAGGTTATCTCGGCCGAAATATTTTTAACTATCAAAACAAAGCAATCAGCCCTTTTCAAGGACATAAAACCCTGAAGAATGTAATAATCGGGAATAGTGTCACATCTATCGCCGATTACGCTTTCCAAGACTGCTCCGGACTTACATCCATCGAAATCCCGGGGAGCGTCACGAGTATCGGCAACTATGCTTTCTACGGTTGCTCCAATTTGACCTCTATTGCTTTTGAGGATGGAGAATCAGAACTTGTGGATTACAGTAAGACATATGATGACCACACCGCCTATTCGTATGTTTATCTCGGCAGAATATTAACTTCCCCAGCTCATTTCCCCGGCCAAAATATTCAGACTTTCGAATTTGGTGAAAATATATCATCAATACAAAAAGCCCTGTTTCAAGGTCGGACAGTTTGCGACATGATTCTATCTTCGGGGATGCAATCAATCAACTCCGAAGATTTACCGGCAGGATTGGAGTCTATCTGCCTGAAATCCGGCACTTACAATCCCGTTCCGACCTCATTTCGCGGAGAGTTACGGGGAATCAACCCTGAAACAACTTTAGAGATGGCATCCAATCCGGATTTCGACCCATTCGGCCGCCTTACTTACAAGGAAGACAATAAATATTATTCCATATTAATCTGGAACAGACCTATTGATGCCACAGGTGCCTACTACATTAACGACGCGGGTGCTCTGATTCCGGAAAATCAGCCATGTACTCTAAGAACACATTATGCCGACGGTTGTATTCTACATAACGGTGAAGACGTAACAGACAGAGTGACATCCGACGAAGGATATACTCTTACCCCATCGTCTGCCCGCTACAGGGACAAAATCCTGACTATCGACAGCACTAATCTCCGCAATGTAACACTTCAGAATGCAGGCTCATTATTCAATGAGCTCGGTCTTGACCAGATTCAGGCTGCTGAGGGACTCGTAATAACCGGAAATATAAACGGCACCGACGTGATGACGCTTAACCGAATGCCAAAACTGAAGTATCTCGACCTCACAGACGCCAACATCGTAAACGGAGGCATGACATACCGCGATAATCTGAAGACGTCGGATAATACCATCGGGAGTTATTTCTTTAACAGTCTCTCGAATCTGGTTGTCCTGAAGCTACCGAAAAGTATAACCACGATTGAGGATAATGCCTTCAACGGATGCTCGAGCCTTGCATCCCTCACAATTCCGGGAAACTGTGTGTCGATGGGCAAATCGCTATTTACCGGATGCGAAAAGTTGTATAAAATAACATTCGAGAAGGGAGAGGCGAATCTCAATGCTTCCGGCGACCTATGCGGAGTCAATACATATGAGGTCTATCTGTCGCGAAATATCGTTAACGGCCGATTCACCAATTCTCTACGCAAACTCGTAATCGGAGATGGCGCCTCGGCGCTTGATAACTACATTATATATCCATGCAAAAACATCACGGAACTTATCATTGAAAACGGACCATTTCTATCGATGACCAGATTGATCAATTTCCCTTCCTGCCAATTGAAAACCGTCTATATAGGGCGCGGTATCGATATGAGTTTTGCAAGCTTCAATTCAATCGAGAGCGTACGGATTAATAACGGAAGTATACCCTCCAAGTGCTTTTCCTCAAATAAATCGCTTAAAACAGTTGAAATCAGCGGAGAATGCACAATCGGCTCATATGCGTTTAACGGGTGTTCTGCGCTGAAGGAGCTTAGCATCAGCGGAAATGGAGTAATCGAAAATTCATGCTTTTACGGCTGCACCTTATTAGACAATATCAACTTTTGCGGTATCGGGAAATATTCTTTCAGATATGATGCATTCGATGCCTGCGAAAGCCAGCGTAATGTTGCTATCGACGACCTAACGGCCTGGTGTAAGCTGGATTTTTCCAATGGGAAATCCAATCCCCTTGCGTATAATGCAAATCTGATTCTTAACGGAGAGACTGTAACCGACCTCGTGATTCCGGAAACCATAGATAAAATAAACGAATATGCATTCTATGGTTCAACCATTAAGTCTCTGATTGTAAACGACAATATAAAATCAATAGGAGCCTGTGCGTTTTCAGAAAGTAAACTTCTGCAATCAGCCAAATTATCGAATAACGTAGCCAATATCGGCTCAGGTGCGTTCATGAATTGTTCTGCACTTGCCTCAATCAATATCCCTGACGTGCTGCAAACTATCAGTAAAGACACATTTTATAAATGTTCGAGCCTTACAGAAGTAAAGATTCCTGAAACAGTTCATTCAATCGGGATTTCCGCATTTTATGAATGTTCAAATCTTACAGAAATAAAGATTCCCGATAACGTTGAAATAATCGACAAAAACGCTTTCTATGGATGTATTTATAACCATAGAACAACCAAAACTAATCAGAAATATCCGAGTGTAAATCTTTAATTACCAGCATATTCTAAAATTTAACACTTTTCGGTTGCCATTTGTCGCTTCCCAAATTTCCACATATTTTTGAGACGTATTTCTGACGTGGAGAATTTGCGGGGCTTGTTTTTTGTCACACCGTGCAGACAGTTGACAAGGGTTTACAACCGTTTACGACAAGCGACAATAACCGCCCCGATATGCGGAAACAGTCACACTGTGTAGAAAAGCGACAATGGTTGACTTCCGTTCACATCCGTTTACCATTTCAGAGATATAGGATTGAAGAAATGAACCATTAAACGATAAAACGGTATGAAAGCAACCAGAAAATGCAGTTTTTGCGGCAAGTCCTTTGTAACCCGAAGCGGTATGCAAAGATATTGCAGTGAGGCTTGTCAGGCAGAAGCCAAACGAGCCAGAGTGATGCAGAAGAACAACCTCTTCAAAGTCGCCCAACCCTTGATGGAGATACAGCATCAGGAGTATCTCACCTTTTCCAAAGCAGCCATCCTCATGGGCTGTTCCCGACAGTACATTTACAAACTTGTAGCCATCGGCAAGCTGAAAGCCTCACGCATCAGCAACCGCATGGCATTCATCCGCAGAGCCGACATCGAGCAGATGTTGGAGGGCAATCCCTATCACCGCATCCTGCCCGGCAACACCTCCACACCAAGGAAATCATCTTCATCTTCCTTACCTGCCAAAAGAGAAAAAAGGGAAAAGGAAAGCGAAGAAGTGTTGGACTTCTATTCGGGCGAGGAGGTGATGTCCCTTTTTAAGGTAAAGCAGTCATGGCTTTACACTTCCGCCAAGCGTAACCATATCCCCATCTGCCGTATCGCAGGAAAGAACTATTACAGCAAGAAGCATATTGACGAGTTTTTCGGTGTGGCAGTTGATATTAGCGAAATTACCGACTGGCTACTGACCGAGGAGGTGGAGGAACTGTTCGGCATGAAGCCGACCGCACTCCGTGCCTACACCTATCGCCATAAGATACCCACTAAAAGAGAGTACGGGCGTACCTATTACTCCAAATCACATTTGAACGAACTCCGCAGAACTGACCTTGTGAACGATGAACGCTACTATACCGTTGAGCAGGTGCAGCAAATCTATGGTCTTTCGTCAGCCAACATCTGCCATATCGTCAAGGTGAAGCACATCGAAAAGATAAAGGTGGGTGTGAAAAACCTGCTTTTGCGCTCAGATGTGGAGCGTGTCATGGCTGAAAGGAACAAATAACCGTGAAAAATCGGGATTATCGAAAATTATTTCAAAATGATGTATCGTGGAGGTATTCACGGATATTTCACGTTGTTCCTTTGCCATCGGAAACATGGATACAACTCCAAAATGTATACAACCAATTAAAACATAATTATTATGAGTAAATGCAAAACAGTTACCTTGCGTAAGCGCAAGATTAAGAACGGGACACAGTATTCACTATGCCTTGACTACTATCCCGGCTACCGTGACAATGTCACCATGAGAGTGATTACACGTGAAGCCTTAGGAATTTACATCTTCGCCAAACCTGCAAACCAGCAGGAACGGGACTTCAACGCACGCATGATGAAGAAAGCGGTCATCCTGCGCAACCAGCGCTACGAAGCCATTTTCAATGAAAACAACGGCTTTTTTGACAAGACCAAGATGAAGGGCGATTTCCTTGCCTATTTCAAAGGACTGGCTGACCGCAAGAATATCAAGTGGCAGCACGTATACAAGCATTTCCAGCGGTTCGTGAACGGCAAATGCACCTTTGAGGAGGTGGATGTGGATTTGTGCCGCAAGTTCATGGAATACCTGCTTGATGCACCCCAATCCATCCACACCAACCAAAAGCTGCACATCAACTCCGCAGCAGGCTATTGGTCAACTTTCCGTGCCGTGCTGCACACCGCTTACCGTGACAGGAAGATAAAGGAGAACCCAAACGGCTTCTTAGACCGCATCGAGTGCATTCCCACCATCAGGGAGCATTTGAGCCAAGAGGAACTGATACGGCTTGCCGAAACACCCTGTGAGGAGGAGGTCTTGAAAAAAGCTTTTCTTTTCGCCTGTCTTACGGGACTGAGAAAGAGCGACATCAGACAGCTCACGTGGCAGCAGATACAACCATACACCAACGGCAGGATGTTCGTTACCACCCGTATGCAGAAAACCAAAGAAATAGTGCATAACCCCATCAGTGATGAAGCCTATGGACTGCTGGGAGAACGGGGCGAGGGACTTATCTTTGAGGATTTCAAGGACAAGATGCTGCAAGGACCACTCCAACGGTGGCTCACGGCAGCAGGGATAACCAAGAAAATCACCTTTCACTGTACCCGCCACAGCTTCGGAAGCCTGCACGTGGAAATGGGAACGGACATGGCTGTCATCCAAGCCTATCTCGGACATAAGAACATTACCACCACACAAATCTATTCCAAGATAGCAGCGCAGCAGATGTGTCAGGTGGTGGACAAGATAACCTTGAAGCGCAAGGAGGCATAAATGTCTCACATTGACAGGTATTCAGAGGGGCGGTTATGGCTACAAGGCTATAATCGCCCCTCTATGTTTTTGGCTTGATGCCACCATTTATAAGCCCCTCAGAGTATGAAACAGAGTATGATATGATGACATTTCGTGAAATACATTGAAAAAGACCGTTCTAACCGCAAATAACGGGCAGTAATTGGGAAAAATAGCATTAACTTTGCACAAAATAATACAGGAACATTCAATCTCTCAACGAAATATGGAATCATCAATCAAGGACAAATACATCATCTTGGGCTTTGTCGGCTTCGCCATCGTCCTAATATCTTCCATTGCCACGCTGGTAATAGCGGACAGCTTCAACCAAGACAACTTTGTCAGGTGGATAGTATTCGTATGCTGTAACCTGTTGGGATGGTTGCTCTATCTCTCCTTTCAGACACTTATCTTTGATACATACGAAATCTACAAAATCAAGTTCGGCAAGAAAGAAACGATTGCCGAAGCCATAGAGGTGCAGGAAGAACTGTCACAAAATACACTTGAAGAAGCCACATCTGTGCCTGGACCTACATCAGTCCCTGAGCCTGTACCCGAATCATCCCCGACAAAAGAAGAGACACTTATCCAAACACAACCGATAGAGCTTACTATCGCCCCGGATCTTCACGAAAAGAACCGTGCCAATTACGCAAGCAGAGAGCAACGGGAAAAGGAAGAGCGCATCCGCATGGTCATGGAGTATTGCCATTATTACCTGCCTCGCATTGCCGACCAAGAAACCGTGAACCACATCTGTACTGAGGTGGACAAATGGATGAATCTTAACACTTATACCCCGAAGCCCATACAAAGACCGTTTACCAAAGACATCAACAACATTCCACTCCGTCACTTCGTATGGAATATCTCTGAGCGTTTCCTGTACAAGAGATACTACAATGGGGATAACCGTGCCAAGTTCATCAAAGCCCTTTTCCCGAAATCGTTTGCTGATACAGACTTATCAACCATCAAGAATTTCAAGGTAGAGCCGTTAAAGACGGAAATTCCCATTGATGAACCCGAAAACGGCAAACTTGATTTCCACTATCCCGAGGATTATGTGCGGAATTAGGATAATCACGACACCAACGACAACCATCCGGTAACTCATAACCGCCTGTTTTACATCGTTTCCCGAGTAATTTTGCCCGTCATTTATGGCTGGGCTTAATTATTCGGGAATTATTTTGCAATGACGTGTCGTGGAGATATTCACGGATATATCATTTCAGTCCTTTGCGCCAAGTCTTACAAAAGAGACGAGTACGCGAATGGAAAAATCAATTCTTACCTTCAACGACCTCCCCGAGGTTGTCGCTCAGCTTCGAGACGAAGTGATGAGCCTGAAAAGCCTGCTCGCCGAGCAGTGCAGTGTGAACAATGCCAAAACGGTGGACACCCACGTGCCCATGTCTGTGGACGAGGCAGCAGAGTATTTAGGTATCCCTAAGGGTACGCTCTACATGAAACTGTCAGAAGGGACAATCCCTGCCACCAAGCCCGGCAAACGCTATTGCCTTTACCGTGACGAACTGGACAAGTGGCTGGAAACCGCCCGAAAGAATCCCATACCGTTGTCAGACGAGGAACTGAACAAGTCCTTATCCTCTTCCCACCGTCGCAAGCCCAACCCACGTAACTGGTGAATGATATGGAAGAGGATAAGAACTATATCAACCTGATACGTGGCGACCTCACAAAAGCATCCCAAGCGCATAACGGTATGCCCGACAGTGTAGGCATGATGAATATCAAGACGGCAAACCAAACCATTCTTGAAGCATCGTTATTGCCTACGCCCCGTGCGCTGTGGGACAGCTTTTGGTACGAGGGGGAACTCTCCTGCTTGTTTGCCGATTCCAACGTGGGCAAGTCCATCCTTGCCGTGCAGATAGCCGACCGCATCGCCCGAACCGACAATGTGCTGTATCTGGACTTTGAACTGTCCGAAAAGCAGTTCCAGCTCCGCTATACCAACGAGCATGGAGAGCTCTACACCTTTCCCGACAAACTCTATCGGGTGTCTATTGACTGCAACCAGCTTTTGGATGCCAACTTTGAGGAAGCTATCATAGGCGGCATTGAACAGATGGCTGTGCAGACCGACTGCAAGATTTTCATCATTGACAATCTTACCTACCTGTGTTGCGCCATGGAGAAAGGCGATGCCGCAGGACGGCTGATGATTCAGCTGAACAATCTCAAAAAGAGATATGCGCTCTCTATCCTTGTCCTAGCACATACGCCCAAACGCTCTTTGGATTGTCCCATCACATCCAACGACCTTGCCGGAAGCAAACGGCTCTACAATTTCTTTGACAGCGTGTTCACCATTGGAAAAAGTGCCCAAGACGGAGGGCTTCGCTATGTGAAGCAGCTTAAAGTGCGCTATGGCACGTTCTCTCATGATGCGGATAATGTAATCGTTTACGAGATTGACAAGGTGGATGCTTTCTTGCAGTTCGTGTTCAGGGGCTATTCCACGGAAAAGGAACACTTGAAAAAATTGGGCGACAATGAATCAAGCCAAAGGGATTGCCAAATTCTGCAACTCTCCCAATCGGGCAAGTCCGTCAGGGAGATAGCCTCACAGGTGAATTGTGGCAAGTCCACCGTAAACCGTATCATCCAGCGCAGCAAAGAGAGTAAAAACGCAGGTGTCCCAAGTGTCCCACTGTCCCAACCCTTAGAGTGTGGGACAATGGGACAGGATGGGACAGCCGACAATCAACCATCAAAAACGGACTAAGCTATGGGCAATTATTCATTACAGAAGTATAAAGGAACGGCAACACGGCATACCTGCCCCAAATGCGGAGACAGGCATTCTTTCGTCTATTACGTGGACGAAAATAATGTGCCGTTGCATCCATCGGTCGGCAGATGTAACCACGAAAGCGGTTGTGGGTATCACTACACTCCGAAAGAGTATTTTCAAGAGCATCCTGAACACAGAACTACCAATGATTTCTCTTTTGACAGGCAAAGAGCAGAGCAGAAGAAAGTGAAGCAGCAAAGTAAGCCGACAGCCATCGGCTATATTCCCCCTCACTATGTGGAGAAGTCGCAAAGCGAGCGTAGCAATTTCTTCCGTTTCCTCTTCACACTCCTTACTTCCTACTATGGCGACAAGGCGAAAGAGGTGTTGAAGCGGTTGTTGGAGGAATACCGTTTGGGGGCTACCCGTGACGGCTCTGTTATCTTTTGGCAGATAGACAGGACGGGCAAGGTACGCACGGGAAAGGTGATGCAGTACAATCCCGAAGACGGACACCGTATCAAGGGAGGACAGACATCGGCAGTGAACTGGATACACAGCATATTGAAAAAGCAGCGTGTGTTGGCAGAGGATTGGCAACTATCCCAATGCCTTTTCGGGGAACACTTGTTGAAAACGCATCCCGACAAGGTGGTGGTCTTGGTGGAATCCGAGAAGAGTGCCGTTATCGGTTCTGCTATCTTCCCCGATTATGTATGGCTGGCTACGGGTGGTAAGAGTCAGATGAGAGAAGAGAAACTCCGTGTACTGTCAGGGCGAACCGTGCTTCTCTTTCCCGATGCCGATGCTTATGCCGAGTGGAAACAGCGAGCCGAGAGCATGTACTTTTGTAAGGTGGTGGTTTCGGACATCATCGAAAGGAATGCCACCCCGAAACAAAAAGAAGCCCATATCGACATAGCCGATTGGATTATCTTTCAGATACGGGAGGGCAAGGTGATGAGTACAGCCAACCACTTGGTCGAGGCTGAGAGAATCCTCCAGCGGATGATAGAGAAGAATCCCGTCCTGCAAAAACTGATAGACGATTTAGACCTTGTGCTGGTCGGTGCATCTCCAATCGGCAACGATGATGAAAAACCTCCCTGACGGAGGAGAGCGGAAGCCGTAGGCTGGAGTTTGCAGACAATGGCTTGCCATTGATATAGCCCACTATAACTACACGCTCCGCTTACGTAGTTGTGGGCTCTCCCGAGGGGATTAGGGTTTTACCCTAATGACCCACTCAGGGCGTTTCTCCCCTGAGAACCCAGAGCAAAGAGTGACCCTCTCTT
>OKRZ01000154.1_pt1 | contig 46007 bp, 41 predicted proteins | sample 1601141 | NCBI WGS metagenome assembly OKRZ01 (sample SAMEA3541524, study PRJEB24748) | human gut metagenome | biome: human gut; feature: human-associated habitat; material: faeces | place: China | collected 2012
TGTTTTAATACCCTGTGCATACTCATAATAATAAGTCACATAACCCGGGTGAAGCATTAAATTTGTATGCGGCAAAGTATATCCTTTATATTCATACTCGGTAGTAGTAGAATATTTTACAAAATCTGCATTTTTAAGTGCTTCAAGTGTGATTTTTGACATATCACGCGCAGTAGTATAATGGTTATCATCGTGCAAGCCTGACGGATTTGTAAAATTAGTATCAGTACAGCCGACTTTTTTAACCCAGTCATTCATCATTTTAACAAAATTATCTTTTGTGCCGCCCACAAATTCAGCAAGCACTTCGCAGGCATCGCAAGCAGAGTGAACCATAGTAAGATACAAAAGTGTATCAACACTCAACTCTTCCCCTACATTTATGCCGGCAACCTGTGCGCCCGTACCTGCCGATGCATCAAAAGCCGCCTGGCTCATTTTTGTTTTAACGCTTAAATCCTTAACATTTTCAAGTGTAACCATTGCAGTTACAATTTTGGTTAATGATGCAGGATAAAGGCGTTCATCAATATTTTTTTGCGCCACTACGGGATATGAATCATCATCAAGATTTATGAGCATATATGCTTCGGCATAAATCTTTCTGTCCGGCTTATATGTTGCGCCTTGGCTCGAAAGAGGCAAAGCTAAAAATGAAGTTATCAGTATTATAAACGATAAAAATACACAAAGTGTTCTTTTCATAGACTTGACACCTTTTGAAATAAATTATATTATATTACATAGTTTAACATTTTTTTGACAATTTTTAAAGTCTAATTTTAATTTTTTTGGAGAAAACTATGATATATATTACCGGCGACACTCACGGCGACATTTCGTGTTTTAAAAACCCTAAATTAAATAAGCTTGGTGAAAAAGATATTCTTATTGTTTGCGGTGATTTCGGCTTTATTTGGAATCCTCACGATAAAAATGAAAGAAAAAATCTTGAATACCTGAAAAAAAGAAAATACACAATATGTTTTGTTGACGGCGCTCACGAAAATTTTGATATTTTAAATTCGTACAAGCCATACAGATGGAAAGGCGGAAACACCCACAAAATTGCCGATAATATTTACCACCTTATGCGTGGTGAAATTTTTACATTTGAAGGCAAAAGCTTTTTTGTTATGGGCGGCGGCGAAAGTGATGACGCTTATATGCGTGAAGAAAATGTCAGCTGGTGGGAAAGTGAACTTCCTACCGCCGAAGATATGCGAAACGGTGTAAGAAACATAAAAGATACGGAAAAAAACATCAATTACATTCTTACTTACGAACCGCCGACTGTTGCGAAAGATATTTTAAAGCAAAGAACAAACCAAAACATCATCATTTCTCCGCTTAATACTTATCTCCAGGAATTGATGGAAAATGTGCAATATATGCACTGGTACTTCGGTTCACTTCACCTTGATTTGAACATCAGTAAAAAAATGACTGCTGTATTTAATGAAATAATACAAGTAGGTTGATACAAAACAATCCTAAAACACAGGGCAGGTACTTTTGTACCTGCCCTGTGTTTTAGGAAAAAATGAAAGAAGAAAAAAGGTTTTTATTCGTCTTTCGACTCGTTAATTACTTTTTGAGCTATATGTTCCGGCACTCTTTCATACCTTGCAAATTCGGTTGTGAAAGAGCCTCTGCCCTGGGTAATTTGGCGCATGGATGTTGAAAAGCTACTCATTTCACCCTCCGGCACTTCGGCGATAATTTCCTGATTACCGTCACCCACCGGTGACATACCCAAAACTCTGCCGCGCCTGCGGTTAATATCGCCTATAATATCACCCATTGCATCATCATTAACCGTTGCACGCAAAGTAACAATAGGTTCAAGAAGAACCGGGCAGGCATTTGCCACACCCTCTTTAAATGCAATAGTTGCCGCCATTTTAAAACTCATTTCGCTTGAATCAACCGGGTGGTATGAACCATCGTAAAGCGTTGCTTTAATACCAACCATCGGGAAGCCTGCAAGTATGCCTTTTTCCATACATTCATTAAGCCCCTTTTCAACTGCCGGGAAGAAGTTTTTAGGTACTGCACCGCCGACAATTCTTTCGGCAAAAATAAGCTTTTCGGTATCATAAGGTTCAAATTCAATAAATACATCACCAAATTGGCCATGGCCGCCGCTTTGCTTTTTATGCCTGCCTTGAGCAGAAACCTTTTTAGTAATTGTTTCCCTATAAGCAACTTTAGGTGCATCAAGCTTTGCTTCAACACCGAATTTATCCTTAAGCCTTGAAACAGCAACATCAACCTGTTGCTCACCCACACCTGATAAAATCATTTGATGTGTTTCAATATTATTTGTAAGTGAAAGCGACGGATCTTCTTCACAAAGTCTTAAAATTCCTGAAGAAATCTTTTCCTCATCACCCTTTTTTACAGATGAGATTGCAACTTTATATGAGGCAACAGGCACATTAACTGTATCAAGCTTAACTATATTTGAAGATGAACAAAGAGTATCACCCGTCGAAAAACCTGAAAGCTTGGTTACAGCGCCAATATCACCTGCCGTAAGTTCGCCTACATCAGTTTGTTTAGCACCAAACAGCTTTACAATCTTGCCCATTCTTTCTTCCTTGCCTGTATTAGCATTAAATGCAGGTGTGGAAGAATTAAATTTACCGCTTACAACCTTAAAATATGAAAGCTTGCCGATAAATGGATCAGCCACGGTTTTAAAACAAATTGCAGCAAGCGGACCGTTTTCATCAGCGGTGAGTTCAACTGGCTCACCGTCAGAATCAATTGCATATTCACTTTTAGGGCCCGGGCAAACATCAGCGATAAAATCAAGAAGCATATCGCATGCAATACCGGTGATACCCGAAAGTGCAAATACAGGAATAATAGAACCGTCAGCCACACCAAGCTTTAAACCTTTGATTTTTTCTTCAGTGCTTAATTCTTCACCATCAAAATACTTTTCCATAAGTTCTTCATCAGTTGAAGCAACAGCCTCGGCAAAAACAGCCTTAATAGCTTCAAAACGAGGTTCATCATCATGAGTCAGCGATGATTCTTTCCTTTTAACTCCGTCATATTCATAAGCTTTATCGTCAATCATATTATAATAAGCAACAACTTTGCCGCCTGAAATAACAGGCACTACCACAGGGCAAACCTGCGCGCCGAATTTGGCAACAATACCGTTAAAGCTCTTATAAAAATCTGCCCTTTCATCTTCCATTTTAGTTGTTACAAAAATTCGTGAAAGGCCGTGAGAACCGGCACTCTTAAATGCTTTTTCAGCACCGACTGCAAGGCCGGAGCGTGCAGAAACAACGATAACGGCAGTGTCACCTGCTCTCATACCCTCATTGCTGCCCATAGCAAAGTCAAAAAGGCCCGGGGTATCAATAAGGTTAATATTTTTACCCTTATATTCAAAGGAAGCAACAGCGCTGTTAATGCTGATTTTCCTCTTTTTCTCCTCACTGTCAAAGTCCAAAACAGTATTACCGTCACCGGTTTTGCCGATTCTTTCAGTAGTACCGGCAACATTAAGCAAAGCCTCGCAAAGAGTTGTTTTACCCTTTGATGCGTGGCCTGCAAAAACAACATTTCTTATATCTTTTGCTTGAATACCCATAAAAGTTACCTCTTATTTTTAATCTTTGTGCATATTGTATAATATTTTTCAACATTAGTCAATAGTATAAGGATATTTTTAACAGTTTTTATGTAATTCCATCCATACGCTTACAAAAATATATATGCACGCGGTTTTATATAAATCATTAAAATATAAAATAAGCAAAAGAAAAAGGCACTCCATAACGGAATGCCTTCTTCTTTTTAAGGGGTAAAATTTATGTGAAAACGTAATTGGTATATATAAAAAGGTTGAGAAAAATATTTTCTACAACCTTGTTGACTCTGATAACACTTCAGCCGTGGTTGAATCGTTATTAAACTTTGTTCTTTCAGTATGATTTGGTACCGAATTCTTAACCATTGCACCTTTTAGCATAAAGAATGCAACATTTTTACTGATTTTCTCATAATCAACATTGAATATCTTTGCCGAAACATACTTATTAAATACATTGATGAGCGGCCCCATACAAAAAGCTGTAATTATCGTGCCTAAGCCGATATTTTTAACCTTTGAAATGTCACCTTCAAATATTGCCGATACACCGCCGCTTACTATCAAACCGATTAGCACTACGGTTACATCAGTTGCAACCCTCATCCATTTATATTGAAACTTTGTTGACCGTGCAAGCATAAAACTTAAAGCATCATAAGGGCCAACGCCGACATTTGCTGTAAAGAATAATGAACAAGCAAAGCAAAGAGTAACTATACCCGCTAAGAGAAGGGGTACTCTCAGCGCTAAGGTATAATGCTCATTTACCATCGGAGCGAATAGATTTTGGAAAAATTCACAAGAATAACCGCAACCTACCATATTAAATATCGTTCCGACACCTACCAATCCTCTGTGTGCTACAATAACGACAAACGCTAAAATAACAAGATTGATAATCAATTGATATGTACCAAAGCCCATACCAATGGTGCTTGCTACATTCATATTCATTGAAGTGAAAGGGTCAACACCGAAACCCGAAAGCGAAAACAGCGAAATTCCAAAACCCATTACGATGATACTGATAAGGGAGAGAACTACTCGCTTGACCATATGGTGCTGAGCGAACATATCTTTAATGTATCCGTATGCCTCGTCTTGAAATTTTTTCATCTGCCTATTTGCACCTCGTGCGTTTCTTTGTTTGCCTCTCAATGCCTACATTATAGCCCCTTAAAATGAAAAATCAAGACCTTTTTTCGAGTTTCTACCTATGTAACACATTGTACAAAAGTAAGCTGTATTTTTTGTACAATATGCACAACACTTTATTCCATTTGTTTCCCCAAAAATGCGGCCGCAACCTGAACAAGTTTAATGTCCGTTTCGCTTGGAAGTGTATGGTTTTCGTCTTCAATCATACAAACCGCACCCGAAACATCCCCACCGTATATAATAGGATAAACAACATTTGCCTTTCTGTCATATCCCTCAATAGCACTTACAGACGGGATTTTATCATTAGTAATATGAATTGCCCTGTTTTCCATAAGTTCTTCAAGATTCTTTGTAACTCTTCGCTCAAGAATTTCCCTCTTACTGATACCTGAAGCTGCAACAACATGGTCATTATCCATAATCGCAATGGGAAGCCCGCCGCTTTTGTGGAGCACCTCGGCATATTGGCTTGCAAAATTAGACAACTCACCAATAGGCGAATATTTTTTAAAAATAACTTCTCCCTCCACATCGGTAAAAATTTCTAACGGGTCACCCTCTTTAATTCTAAATGAACGGCGGATTTCTTTTGGAATAACAATTCTGCCTAAATCATCAATTCTTCTGACTATACCGGTTGCTTTCATATTCATTCTCCTAATAAATAATGTTATTATTTCTGTTATATTTTGCACATTTTAAAAAAATATATTCTAAATAAATCGACAAAAAAGCAAATTGCCAAGGTGATTACCTTGGCAATTTGCTTCTTTATCACGCATATTTTTGGTTATCATCAGTATTATGCATAGCAATTTTTTCTCCATTTGGGCTTAAAATTCTTTTGTTATAAAATTCGCTTTTCTTTGCAAGTTCTTTATTTACATAATCATAGCCAAACTCTTCAAAAACAGTCGGCTCATTTGAAAACAGATCAGTTCCGAGACCGAGTCGGTTCCCTTCAATTTTTACCCCCATTGCAGCCAAAACCGTTGGATACATATCATAATTTGACCAAGTTCGATTTTTCAAGCAATCCTTTGAATATTTCAAATCAGGCGAAGGGTTTAATATCAAATTATATTGTGTACGATTACCGTTTTTATTTTTGAAAAAATCCGAACACATACTCAAATGATCGCCTATTATAACAATTGTTGTATTTTCATAAAACGGTTGTTGCTTTATCCACTCAATAAATTTATAAGTTTCATTTTGACTATAATAAATTGCATTTGCATATTGATTGTTGAATTTATTTTTTATTTTAGGACTTACATAACCCGGTGTATGAGTATCAGCTGTTTCAAAAGTCATATTAAACGGCTTTCCGGTTTTATAAAGTCTTGTTATTTCGTCTTTTGCAAACTGGTATAATTTATCGTCTTCATAACCCCAAAATTGTTTATAATTTTTAGGAAGTAATCCGTTTTTTATAGCATAATTATAATCCATCACTTTGTAATTACCGTGATTTTCAAAAAGATATGACAAGCCACCGAATCTTGCATCGGCACCAATCATAACTGTTTGCTCATATCCTTCGCTGTTCAAAACATCGCCAAAAGTCCAAGCTCCCGGTAAAAAGTTACCGGATGAACCATATGAGTTTCCGTTTCCGGGCACTTTCATTGGCAAGCCGGTCATTTGATTCGTCATAGATGCAAGAGACCATTGAGAACCGACAGGCATCTTGGGTCCGCCAAATTCATTATTGCTGTCAGAAAAAGTAATACCACCTTGAGATAATTTCGTGAGTTTTGGAATTAAATTTACATCTTCCATTCCACCTAAATCTTTAGACATATAAGAGTTTTCCATAGATTCAAGGTAAATATAAATAACATTTCTCTTTTTTTCAGGAAAAATCAATTTTGTTTCTTTTGGATCGACATAGTTTTCTTCAATAAAACTTGATTTAACAAAATATGCCTTATATAAATCAACCAACTTGAAATCAACAATTCCGTAGATCAAGCCGCCAAAAAATACAGATAAACTTAAAATTACAGAGAGTACTCGCCTTATTTTTTCATTATAAATAATAGCATCATAGTTTTTAATTTTTAAAACAATTTTATATTTGAGAAATACAAATATAGTAAACAAGCCTGTTATTATTACACAAGGCAAGAACGCCTTGGTTAAAGCACTTATATAAATACCACTGTCTGTACCCTGCGTTGGGGAGGTAAGATTTATAATCATTTGATCCGCAGCAACATGGCCATATGTAAAATTACTCCATTGCGTAAAAATAAAAAACATTACTCCAAGCATAAAAGTTATACATAAAGCAATCTTTTTTGCTTTTGTTCTTTGCTTATTTTCTGTTTTTTCCTTTGTCACTGATATTTTCATAACGTTTCCTCAAATGAATATATGTTTAACTTTGCAGCTCAAAATAAACATTATGCTATGATTTTGCATTGGTATATTCTTTTTCAATCCACGCCATTAGAAGTTTAACAATTTTTTCCTGCTGCGTTTTAGTAAGAGCCTTGCCTTGCGGCACTTTATACCACTTTTCAAGACAAGAGCGGCAACAGCAAGCGCACGCGTGCTGTGCAATAAACACCGGATGATTTTTCATTGGTGTTTGCTTTCCGTCATTTTTAGGATAAGCCGGAGCAAGCTTTTCACTGATAAAATCTTCTGCGTGTGATTTTATTGTATCCATTCCCTTCTCATCTATATAAGCAATATCCTTTGCTTTTAGATGAAAAGAGGAACGAAATTTTGATTTAGACAATTTTTTGAGTGCGTTATCAATTGTTTGCATAAAAATCACATAGTAAGTTCAAGTGATTTAGACTCAACTTCAGCAACAATCTTTTCAACAAATTCATCAAGTGACATTGCACCCTTGTCTCCGCCTGAACGGGTACGAAGCGATACAGTATTATTTTCAATATCCTTATCGCCTGCAAGGAGCATATAAGGCACTTTTTCAAGCTGGGCAGAACGAATTTTAAATCCGATTTTTTCGCTTCTGTCATCAACTTCACAGCGAATACCCTTTGCTTCAAGTGCTTTTTTAGCTTCAAGAAGATAATCAAGGTGGCGGTCTGCAATAGGAAGAAGCTTAACCTGAACCGGAGCAAGCCAAGTAGGGAATGCACCTGCATATTTTTCAATAAGCAATGCAAGTGTACGCTCATAACAGCCGATTGAAGTTCTGTGGATAATATAAGGATTTTTCTTAATTCCGTCCTTATCAACATATTCCATACCGAATTTTTCAGCAAGCATTTGGTCAATTTGAATAGTTACAAGTGTATCTTCCTTACCAAATACATTTTTAATTTGAATATCAAGCTTAGGACCATAGAATGCAGCTTCGCCGACACCGACTTTATAATCAATATTAAGGTCGTCAAGAATATTTTTCATAACTCCCTGGGCTTCATTCCACTGTTCTTCAGTGCCGAGATATTTTTCACGATCATTAGGGTCCCATAGAGAAAAACGATATGTTAAATCTTCTTTAAGGCCTATTGTTTCCATCATATAATTAGTTAATTCAAGGCAAGCCTTAAATTCATCTTCAAGCTGGTCCGGGCGGCACATAAGGTGGCCTTCACTGATAGTAAACTGGCGAACACGAATAAGGCCGTGCATTTCGCCTGAAGCTTCATTACGGAAAAGAGTTGATGTTTCGTCATATCTGAGCGGCAAATCACGATATGAACGGGGTCTGTTAAGATAAGCTTGGTATTGGAACGGACAAGTCATAGGACGAAGTGCAAAAACTTCTTTATCCTTTTCTTCATCACCCATTACAAACATACCGTCTTTATAATGGTCCCAGTGACCTGAAATTTTGTATAAATCACTTTTTGCCATAAGAGGTGTTTTGGTAAGCTGCCAACCTCTCTTTGCTTCCTCATCTTCAACCCAGCGTTGTAAAGTCTGAATAATTTTAGTACCCTTTGGTAAAAGAATAGGCAAGCCCTGACCGATATAATCAACAGTAGTAAAGAGTTCAAGTTCACGGCCGAGTTTATTATGGTCACGCTTCTTTGCCTCTTCTAATGCATTGATGTAATCTTCAAGCATAGAAGCTTTAGGAAATGCGATACCGTAAACACGGCAAAGCATCTTATTTTTTTCGTCTCCGCGCCAATAAGCACCTGTGCAGTTAGTAAGTTTAAATGCCTTAATAACTTTCATTTCAGGAATGTGAGGGCCTGCGCAAAGCTCTGTAAATTCGCCCTGTTTATAAAAGCTGATTGGCTCGCCTTTTTCTGAATGTTCCTTAATAAGTTCAATTTTGTATGGCTCGCCCTTTTCTTCCATTAGCTTAATTGCTTCATCGGCAGGAAGTTCAAATCTTTCAATAGGATAATTTTCCTTAATAATAACTTTCATTTCCTTTTCTATTTTATCAAGGTCATCCTGTGTGAAATGTGTATCAACATCGAAATCATAATAAAAACCGTTTTCAATAGCCGGGCCGATAGTAAGTTTTGCGTTTGGATAAAGCCTTTTAACAGCTTGTGCCATTACATGAGATGCAGTGTGGTTAAATGCCTTTTTACCGTCTTCATCATCAAATGTAAGTACTTCAAAATCACAATCGCTTTCAACAACGGTGCGCAAATCTGCAATTTTACCGTTTATACTGACGCAGCAAGCGTTTCTGTAAAGCCCCATTGAAATATCTTTTGTAATTTCAGCTGCGGTTACAGGTGCGCTGTACTCCTTAACCGAACCGTCTTTCAACTTAATAATCATAGTTATTTCCCTCCTAAAAAAAAATTCACCCTGAAATAAATCAGGGTGAATAAAATCCACTGTTCCACCTGAATTGCACATAAACATAAAACAAAGTATGGAATATGTGCCACTCGTTTACTCTGTAACGGGAGAACCCGGCCTGTATTAAAGGCACTCAAAGGTGGTAATTTACTTGGCTTTTGCATACTTGCACCCACCGTATACTCTCTGAAAAAAGCTTGAAGCAAATCATATCCTTATCATTGATTTGAGTTTATTTTAACACCAAAAAAAATCATTGTCAACACATATTTTTACCAAATACCGTTTAAATACTCACCTTGTATTAACTTCAATAATTCTTACCGCAAACAATATGCACATCAACTGCTTAAAAAAACTTGACATATACAACATATAGGTGTATATTATTAGGTAAGTTTTACATATTGTTATGGAATTTTGTATGACTTTTAGTAAAATTTGCATTATAAACTGTACCTTTTCTGATGGTAAAATTTCGAGATTTAAAAACTTAAGAAATTAAAATTTATGAAGAAGGAGGTGCTGTTTGATAATGAGTAGTATAATTGTGCCGATTATAGTCGGCGTTTTATGTGCAATAATTTTTGGCGTTTTGGGCTTTGTACTCGGCGGTGAACATCGCAGAAAAACAAGCGAAAAAGAAATAGGCTCTGCAACCCAGCAGGCAACCAAAATTATAAATAATGCTTTAACCGAAGCTGAAGCTACAAAAAAAGCAAGGCTTATTGAAGCAAAGGATGAAATACACAAGCTTCGCCACGATGCAGATAAAGAAATTCGTGAAAGAAGAAGTGAAGTTCAAAAGCAGGAAAACCGTCTAAATCAAAGAGAAGAATATCTTGATAAAAGAGCGGATTCCCTTGAAAAGAAAAATGAAAATATCAGCGTTAAGCAAAAACAGCTTGACGACAAGCTACTCGAAATCGACGGCATCAAGAAAAGCCAGTTTGATATGCTTGAACGCATTTCAGGTCTTACTCAAGAGCAGGCTAAGGACCAACTCCTTGCCAATCTTAACGAAGAGCTTGATACTGAAAAAAGCAAGCGTATTCTTGAAAACGAACAGATGATTAAAGACCAAAGCGAAGTTTTGGCAAAAGAAATCATCTCAACAGCAATTCAGCGTTGTGCGGCAGACCACACAGCCGAAACCACAGTAAGCGTTGTTGCTCTTCCTAATGATGAAATGAAGGGCAGAATTATCGGCAGAGAGGGTAGAAATATCCGTTCTATCGAAACAATTACAGGTGTTGAGCTCATTATTGATGACACACCGGAAGCAATTACAATCAGTTCGTTTGACCCTGTCAGACGCGAAATTGCAAGGCTTACACTTGAGCATCTTATTCAAGACGGAAGAATTCATCCGACTAAAATTGAAGAATGCTTTGAAAAAGCCACCCGTGAGGTTAACAACACTATTAAAACGGAGGGTGAAAAAGCTGTTCTTTCAGCCAACTGCGGCCAAATCCACCCTGAACTTGTTAAGCTTTTAGGTAAGCTTAAATACCGTACTTCTTATGGCCAAAGCGTACTTAAACATTCACTTGAAGTATCATACATTGCAGGTCTTATGGCAGCCGAAATCGGTGCAGATGAAAAGCAGGCAAGAAGAGCCGGACTTTTGCACGATATAGGTAAAGCACTTGACCATGAAATGGAAGGTTCTCACATTGCATTAGGTGTGGAATGGGCTAAAAAATACAAAGAAAGTGACGCGATTGTTCACGCTATTGCCGCTCACCACGGTGAAATTGAATGTAAAACCGTTGTTGCCTGCCTTGTTCAAGCTGCCGATGCAGTAAGTGCAGCAAGACCGGGTGCAAGAAGAGAAAATATTGAAAATTACATCAAGCGATTAGAACAGCTTGAAGATATTTCCACAAGCTTTGACGGTGTTGAAAGAGCATATGCCATTCAGGCAGGCCGTGAAGTAAGGGTTATGGTTAAGCCGGATGTAATAAACGACGAAAGAATGCCATACATTGCTCACGAAATTGCCAAAAAGATTGAAAGCGAAATGGAATATCCGGGTCAGATTAAGGTTAATATTATCAGAGAATCACGCGCTTCGGATATAGCAAAATAAAATTATTTGAAGCCGGCTTTTCGTCGGCTTCATTTTTTATCATTTATCGACAAAAAAGACTGTTATTTTCAAAGGAGAAAAGTTATGATTAAGCATATAGTATGTTTCAAACTCAAAGACAACAGTTTGGAAGAATGCGAAAAAGCAAGGAACATTTTGAAATCTATGGAGGGTAATGTTCCCCTTCTGCGTGGAATTGAAGTCGGCGTTGATTTTCTTCATTCACAAAGGTCTTATGATGTTATTTTGCAGGTAAAGCTTGATGATACAAAAGCACTTGAAGAATATCAAAATGATGAATACCATTGTTCAGTTGTAAAAAAACATATGCATCAAGTAGCCCAAAGCAGTATTGCTATTGACTACGAGATCTAACCTATTTTCAAATTTCAAAAACGGCCTTGTTCACATAAAGCAAGGTCGTTTTTTTGTTATTATATATAAAAATGGCTTCTTTTTTTTGTTGAGTATTTAGTTTGACATTGATATTATATATTGCTATAATATATAATATATTTAATTATAATTATAGGACTATTTAGCGGAGGTACCTATGGAAGAAAACAGAGAAATAGAAATTGATTTAAGAAAAATTTTCATAATGCTGAAAAAGAAAGTGGCAATAATTCTTGTTATTGCATTTATCGGTGCAGCACTTGCAGGCTGCATTACTAACTTTTTTATTAAACCTAAATACACATCAGGCGTCAGCTTTTATGTTAATAACAACAACGATAACCTTATAGGTTCATCAGGTACAATTTCATCAAGTGACCTTGATGCATCCGAAAAACTTGTAAATACATATATGTTTGTTGTAAAAAGCCGCACCTTCCGTGACAAAATTGCAGACAAGCTTTCAAGCGAGGTAACATCATCACAGCTTAAAAGTATGATATCTTGCTCGCAGGTTGAATCAACACTTATCTTTCAGGTTAATGTTACAAGCACAAGCCCGCAACTTGCCTCAGATGTTGCAAACACAATTGCAGAGCTTGCGCCTGACGAAATTGTAAGGGTTCTTAAAGTCGGCGGGGTTGAAGTTGTCGACTATGCTTCAGTTCCTACCAGCCCGTCATCCCCTAACCTTGCAAAGAACATTTTAATAGGCTTTGCCGTAGCCTTTGCACTTGCATTCATCATCTTCTTCACAAAAGAATTATTTGACACAAGAATTACACGCGAAACCGATTTAACAAAAGACTTTGATATTCCCGTACTCGGTACAGTTCCTCGACTTTTACCTGTTGAGGCAAAGAAAGAATCAATAAACGGTGCTACTATGGAGCAAATCGCAAAGCAAATTGATTCAGCAAAGAAAGGAGAGTAACTGCAATGGCATTAGTTAACAGAAATAAAAAGAAAAAAGAAAGCACTGTTCATTTTTCAAAAGAGGACCAAAGAAAAATTCTTTGTGCAGATTCCCCTTTCGTAGTTAAAGAAGCTTATAGTTCAATTCGTACCAACCTTCTCTTTTCGCAAAAAGGTGAAGATTGCCCTATATTCGTTGTTACAAGCCCTACTGCAAATAACGGTAAATCAATCAACAGCGTAAATATGGCTATTTCGTTTGCACAAATGGGCAAAAAAACACTTCTTATTGACGGAGATATGAGGAATCCGACTTTACACAGATTATTTTCAATTCCTGTTAAAAACGGACTTTCGGAAATTTTAGCCGGTCTTACAGACAGCATTACCGTATCTAAAACAGATATTGAAAATCTTTCAATTCTTACTGCCGGTAAAATTCCGCCAAACCCTTCTGAACTTTTATCTAACGAAAGAACGGATAAGCTTTTGTCCTTTGTAAAACAGCATTATGACTGTGTATTTATTGATACACCACCTGTTAACCTTGTAACCGACCCCACTGCTTTTGCGACAAAAAGTACCGGCTACATTATGATTATCAAAGCAGGAATTACAGATACACCAAATACCAAAAAAGCTGTTGAAACATTAACATCGCTTGGTGCTAATATTGTAGGTTTTGTGTTAAACGATGTTGTTGAATCCGGCGCAATGAAATATTACAGCTACGGTAAATACAGAGGATACAGATACAAATCAAAATACGGTTATAATTACAACTACAATTACAAATACCGCTAAATAAAACAAGTCAGGACGATTTCAATGAATCAGCAAAAACGCTTTCAAAGCAATACAGAATTCATTATAAATTTAATATCGCTGTTTTTGGCACATACTTTATCAATCGTAATTTTCGGTGTGATTATCAAAAGAATTACACCATATCCGAAAAACGATACGATTGAATACATATTTGTTTTGCTGATTAGTGCAATCATAGTATTTCTTTACTTTTCAGTTCGAATTAACTTTACCAAGCGTGACCGTACATTTGAATTCACTTCTACTTTAAAAAACTGCCTACTCACCTACGGGTTATTTGGTGCAATGCTGATTTTAACCAAAAATCCGATTATAGATTCGCGTTATTTATTTCTTTCTTCATTTGTTTTTTATATTTTCTTTTCGCTTATAGGAAGATATGTATTTAAGCACTATATGATTAAAAAAATATCTAAAAGCAAGTTTGCAACACGAGTAGGCGTTATTTCCACATATGACAGAGCCTGTGAATTCATTCCCAAGCTCAAAGAAGATTGGACTAACAATGTAACTGCACTCGCGCTGATTGACGCTGATTTTAACGAAGCCGGATTCGTACTGAAAAACGGAAAAAGTGTTTTTGAAATCAATGAAGTACCGGTAGTTGCAAATATTGAAAGCCTTATCGGCTGGATTAGAACAGCCAGCCTTGATGAAATTTACATAAATGTTGAATCAACCGATATGCTTCCTAACGCAAACGAACTTATTGAAGAACTTGAAGATATGGGAATTACGGTTAATATCAATATTCCTGCACTTGAAAAAATCGTTTCACAAAGTAAATACAATAATTTAAACTGTGTAGTTGAAAATGATTATCCTATTGCAAAATTTGCGCCTACCGTAATAAGCCCAGGCAAGCTTGCATTTAAGCGTTTAGTGGATATTATCGGCGGAATTGTGGGTACAATCCTTTCTTTGCCGATAATTTTAATCGTTGCAATTCCGCTGAAACTTGAATCAAGCGGCCCGCTTATTTTTAAGCAGCAGCGTGTAGGTAAAAACGGGCGCATATTTAATATTTATAAACTTCGTTCAATGTATGAAGATGCGGAAGAAAGAAAAAAAGTTTTGCAAGAGCAAAACCAAATGGATGGGCATATGTTCAAAATGGATAACGACCCGAGAATAACAAAGGTCGGCAAATTCATAAGAAAAACAAGCATTGATGAATTACCGCAATTTTGGAATGTGCTTAAAGGTGATATGAGTTTGGTTGGAACAAGGCCGCCTACCATAGATGAATTTGAAAAATACGAAAGTCACCATAAAAGAAGATTATCAATGAAACCGGGTATTACCGGCAAATGGCAGGTATCGGGCAGAAGCAATATTAAAAATTTTGAAGATGTTGTCAAACTTGACTGTGAATACATTGATGAGTGGTCGCCGTTTCTTGATATTCAAATTTTGATTAAAACAGTCGGTGTTGTTTTAACACATAAAGGTGCAGAATAATAATACAGATAGGAACTTTTTATGAAAATCGCAATGTTTGGCCATAAAAGGATACCGTCACGCGAGGGCGGTGTTGAAATAGTAGTTGAAGAACTTGCAAAGCGCGAAGCCGCTTTAGGCAACGAAATTACTGTTTATAACCGACTTGGGCATCATGTATCCGGCAGTAAATTTGACAGTCAGATAAAAAGCGATGATTTAAAAAACATAAAAATCAAAACTGTTTTCACTTTTGAAAACAGCAAATTAAATGCAATAGTATACAGCATATTATCAGCAATAAAAGTAAGTTTTTCAAATTGCGATGTAGTACATATTCACGCCGAAGGCCCGGCATCTATGTCTTTTTTGCCAAAGCTATTTGGCAAAAAAGTTATAGTCACAATTCACGGACTTGATTGGCAGAGGTCAAAGTGGGGCGGTTTTGCAACCAAATTTTTAAAGTATGGTGAAAAAAACGCCGTTAAATATGCTGATGAAATAATTGTTTTATCAAAAAATACACAAAAATATTTCAGCGATACTTACGGCAGAAAAACCGTTTACATACCAAACGCAGTTGATAAGCCGGAAATTAAAAAAGCAGAAAAAATAAAAGGGCTTTATAATTTAGATAAAAACAGCTACATACTTTTTCTCGGCAGAATTGTTCCCGAAAAGCAAGTAAGTCTTTTAGTTGAAGCTTACAATCACATTGATACAAATAAAAAGCTTGTAATCGCAGGCGGAGCAAGCCACACAAGTAATTATTTCAGCCAAGTCAAAGCTTTAGCAAAAGATAACAAAAATGTAATTTTTACAGACTTTGTTCAAGGTCAGGTGCTTGAAGAGCTGTATTCAAATGCATATATTTATGTACTGCCAAGCGACCTTGAGGGAATGCCTTTAAGCCTGCTTGAAGCTATGAGCTACTCAAACTGTTGCTTAACTTCAGACATTGCAGAGTGTACTCAAGTATGCGAGCAAAACGCAGTTTATTTTGAAAAAGGCAATCTTGACGACTTAATAAACAAACTTTTATATCTTTTGAAAAATGATAATGAAGTTCAAAAATACAAAAGCATTTCAGCAGAATTTATCTGCAAAAAATATAATTGGGATGATGTTGTAAAAAAGACATTATCGCTTTACCAAAAATAGTCGGAGTAATTATGAAAATACTGATGGTCAACAAATTTCTCTACCCTAACGGCGGGTCGGAAACATATATGTTCAAGCTTGGTGCTTACCTCAAATCAATAGGCCACGAGGTTGAATATTTCGGTATGGAACATGAGGGAAGATGTGTTTCAAACAGCCTCGGCCTTTATACCGAAACTATGGATTTTCATAATTCAAGTGCTTTTAAAAAAATCAAGCTTTCACTGAAAACAATTTATTCAAAAGAAGCGAAAGATAAAATGCTTGCAGTTCTTGAAAATTTCAAACCGGATGTCGTTCATCTTAACAATTTCAATTTTCAACTCACCCCAAGCATTATTTATGCAGTGAAAGAAAAAGGCATTGCACTTGTTGAAACTGTGCACGACTGCCAAATCGCCTGTCCAAATCACAGAATGTACATTGAGTATAAAAGTAAAAATTGTGATGCTTGTTTAGGCGGGGATTATTTTAATTGCGCAAAAAACAAATGCGTTCATAACTCTGCTGTTCAAAGCCTTTTAGCAGCGGCAGAATCCTACATTTATCATAAAAAGAATACATACAATTTAGTTGACAGATACATTTGCCCAAGCAATTATATGAAAGAAACAATTGCAAAAGGCGGAATTGAAGAAAGCAAACTAACTGTACTTCATAATTTCATTGAAAAAAATAATAAAGATTACACCTTACAAACCAATGAAAAATATGTATTGTACTTCGGCAGAATCAGTATTGAAAAAGGAATTAAAACCCTTGTAGATGTAATTAAGGAATTACCGCATATTAAATTTGTTTTTGTAGGTGACGGTCCTCTTGAAGATTATTGCAAATCAATAGGAAATTTGGAACTTGCAGGAAGAAAAAGCGGTAATGAATTAAAGCAATACATTGCAAATGCGGCATTTTCTGTTTGCCCGTCTGAATGGTATGAAAATTGCCCTATGACTATAATCGAATCTCTTTCGCTGGCAACTCCCGTAATCGGTTCTGATTTAGGAGGAATTCCAGAATTGATAAGCAACAATTATACAGGTTTAATATTTAAGCACAATGATAAAGAAGATTTAAAAAAGAAAATCTCTTATCTTTGGGAAAATGATGAAATAATAAGCAAAATGAGTAAAAACGCAATCAATTCAAGCGATAACACAATTGAAAAATACACCGAAAAACTTTTGAAGATATATGGAGAATGCGTAAAACATAATGGTTAAGTTAGTATCAAAAATCATAAGTAAAATTAAACATCGTGAATATATAATTGATGAAAATATCACTGATAACGATTTATTTTCAATTGTATTCACAAGATTTTTTATGCTCATTCGCGGTTTTTTTGCAACAATAGGATTTAAAAAAAGTGGTAAAATTTCATTTATTGGAAAAAAAGTATGTATTAAATCAAAAAGTCATATCGAGTGCGGCTCCGGTTTAACAATAAATGATAATTGCACAATAAATGCACTTTGCAAGGGCGGAATAAAAATAGGAAATAACTTTTCGCTCGGTCAAAACAGTATTATTGAATGTACCGGTGTTATCAGGGAACTCGGTGAAAGCCTTGTTATCGGCGACAATGTAGGTATTTCAGCAAATGCTTTTATTTCAGTCAGAGGTAAAGTTAAAATCGGCGATTCAACAATTTTCGGCCCCGGTGTAAGTCTGTTTTCCGAAAACCATATTTTTGAAGATAAAAGCACACCTATATATTTGCAAGGTGCAACACGCAAAGGTATTGAAATTGGAAAAGACTGCTGGATAGGTGCAAATGCAACCATACTTGACGGTGTTAAAATCGGTAACGGATGTATAGTGGCTGCCGGTGCAGTAGTAAACCACGATGTACCAAGCTATACAATAGTCGGCGGAGTACCCGCTAAAACAATAAAAAACAGATGATGGGATAATCATTATGAAAAAACTTAACGGAACAGTAATAGTTACATATCGTTGCAATGCAAGGTGCAATATGTGCAACAGATATAAAAAGCCCTCAAAACCTGAAGAAGAATTGACAATTGAAACAATAAAAAAATTACCGCCTATGTATTTCACCAACATTACAGGCGGCGAACCGTTTATTAGGGAAGATTTGGCTGATATAGTGCGCGAACTTTATAAAAAGAGTGACCGTATTGTTATTTCCACAAACGGATTTTTTACTGACAGAATCATTAAACTATGCGAGGAATTTCCGAAAGTCGGTATTCGCATTTCAATTGAAGGTTTAGAAGATACAAACAACAAAATACGCGGACTTGACGACGGATTTAACAAGGGATATACAACACTAAAAAAACTTGTGGAAATGAAACATCCCGATGTCGGCTTTGGTATGACTGTTCAAGATGCAAATGCCAAAGATTTAGTTGAGCTTTATAGACTTTCAAATGAAATGAATATGGAGTTTGCAACAGCGTCTTTGCATAATTCATTTTATTTTGTAGAAGCAAAAAATATAATAAAAGACAGACCAATGGTTGCCAAAGAATTTGAAAGCCTTATTAACGAGCTTTTAAAATCAAATTCGCCTAAAAAGTGGTTTAGAGCATACTTTAACCACGGTTTGATAAACTACATATACGGTCAAAAAAGATTACTCCCGTGCGATATGGCATTTGATACATTTTTTATTGACCCATACGGCGATGTTATGCCTTGTAACGGAACAAAAGAAAAAGAAGTTATGGGCAATCTTAACGAAACAAATTGGGATACTCTTTGGAGTAGTGAGCAGGCAGATAAAGTAAGGCAGAAAGTAAGACACTGTGACAGGCAATGCTGGATGATTGGATCTGTATCCCCTGCTATGCATAAATATATTTGGGTGCCTGCAACCTGGGTTATTAAGCACAAATTCTTAAGGTACTTTAAAGACAACAAATATTCAATGTATGAAAATAAAATTTGCCGCGATTACCGTGACGGAAAAGTAACTAAAGAGGAACTTGATAAACTTTCAACCTGTGATATAAATGGCGAAATCAGCGACGGCCTTTCCGAAAAATCGAGGCAGCAGCTAATAAACAAAACAGGTGAAGAAATAGTAGACGCTGATATTAAAGCACAAAATATTAGAAAGGCTTAAATATGGAAAACACCGTTTTAAAAAAGAAAACGCGCAATTCTTCTTTAGAAATATTAAGGCTTGCCGCAATGCTTATGATTATAGTATCGCATATTTATGCCGGCACTCAGGGCGGTGAGCAATTCAGCACTGCAAATAAAGTGATTTACATACTCACAAACTCTTTATTCGGTGCAGGATTGGGTGTGATAATATTTATGCTTTTAAGCGGATATTTTCTTATAAAATTCAGTGAGCAAAAGCTGTTTAAATTCATTTCAATGACTTGGGTTTGTTCCGTATTTTCATTGATTATAGCAATCGTTTTTTCGTTCATAACAAAAACACCTTTATTCAGCATTATCACAAAAATATCTGTTTTAAAAAGGTTCGTTCCCTTATCTACAAATGAATATTGGTATTTATCAGCTTATGTGTGCTTGTTATTGCTTTCGCCTTTTATAAATAAAGCAATAAATGCAATGAGCAAAAAGAGTTTTACAATTTTAGTTTCAATTATTATATTTTGCTTTTTCATGCTGCCAAGCATTTTGTATTTTGACATAATGGGTGATAAAGGAAAGGGACTTATCACAATGATTAGTTGCTACCTTATAGGTGCATATTTTTCTAAATACAAAATAAATTTTAAAAAGAAAACTCTCTTAACAGCTTTGTGCATTTCATATTTTGTTTCAACCGTACTGAATTTTCTTTCTTCATTTTTCAGCGTGAAATTATCAAGTGGGCACGGAAGTGTCGCATATCCTTTTTCAAGGGAATGTTCAATATTCACACTTGTAATCGGAATTTCACTTCTTCTGCTTGCATCCGGCAAAACTTTTTCAAATAAAGCGGTTAATTCCGTTTCCACAAAAACACTTTACATTTATGTTATCGGCGGTCAATTTACCGCGTTAATATCACACTTCAATATAGTTGAAAATAACCAAAACAAATTATATTTATTATTCATAGTATTTGGCTTGTCAATCGCAGTGTTTGCAGCAGCATATATTTGCGCAGTTTTACTTGAAAAGCCGATTGAACTATTAAGCAATTTACTTTATGCCATATATAACAAATTAAAGCAAGTTGCCATAAAACTTTACAATAAAAATGCAGGTTAAAAATGAAAATTTTAATTGTTAACCCTATTCTTTACACAAACGAAGATAGAAATATAAAAAAAGTTAATACAATAAAGGATACTATGATTTATGATTTATGCCTTGCGTTTAAAAACAAAGGGCATAATGTAACACTCGCAGCTTCCGATTTATATAAACCGAATACAAGCGAAAATTATCCTTTTAACATTGTATGGATGAAAACAAGGTGTACAAATCTTTTTCCGCCAAACACACTTCCCTATTGCCCTGAAATTAAGAAACTTGCAAAATCAGGTGATTTTGATTTAATTATCACAAGTGAAGTTTTTTCGTTAAATTCACTTATTTTAGCTTTTAATGTGCCTGAAAAGTTAATTGTTTGGCACGAACTTGCAAAGCATAATAATATTTTTCGTGGCTATGCATCAAAATTTTGGTACGGCGTAATTGCAAAAAGTTGCTTTAAAAAACCACTTATTGTAGCAAGAAGTGAGCAGGCAAAAAAATTCATTTCAAAATACTGCAAAAATGTAAGCAATGTTATTATTGACCACGGTGTAAACACCGATAAATTTATTCCTTGCGAAAATAAAGATAATCAATTTGCAATCAGTTCTCAGCTTATACCGAGAAAGCATATTGAAAAATCAATCAGAGCGTTTGCAAACTATTTAAAGAAATTTGACAGCAATGCAAAGCTATATATTATGGGCGAAGGCGAAGAAAAAGAAAACCTAAAAGCCCTTGCAAAAAAGCTTAATGCAGATGAAAACATAATATTTACAGGAAAGTTAAATCACAGCGATTTAATTGAAATTTTAAAAAAATCAAAAGCAATGCTTGTTTATACCGAAAAAGATAATAATATGGTATCAATAGTTGAATCAATCGCACTTGCAACTCCGATTATTACAACATCTGTTCCATATAATTCAAGCTATATAAAAGCAAACGAACTCGGTATTGTTAAAGATGATTGGAATGAAGATGATTTAAACAAAATCGCCTGTGATAATAAATATATAAATAACTGTATGAATTACAGAAAGTATTTGCCTACCGAATATAAGGCGGAGCAGTTTATTTCAATTTACAACGGAGATATAATATGAAATCAATTTGTTACATAGTGCCATATTTCGGCAAATTGCCAAGTGGTTTTCAGCTTTGGCTGATGAGCTGTAAAATGAACCCGACAATTGATTGGTTGATTTTTACCGATGATAAAACCGAATATGATTATCCCGAAAATGTAAAGGTAAATTACTGCACATTTGACGATATTAGAAAAAGATTTCAAAAACATTTTGATTTTCCGATAGTTTTAGACAGAGGCTGGAAACTTTGTGACTATAAGCTTACATATGGCGAAATGTTTGAGCCTGAACTTAAAGGCTATGACTTTTGGGGGCATTGTGATGTTGACTTAATGTGGGGAGATATAAGGAAATATTATACCGATGAAATCCTTGATAATTATGACAAAATTGGCTTTCTTGCACACTCCACATTATACAGAAACACACCCGAAGTTAATGCAAGGTATAAAACAATTGTAAACGGGTTAACTAACTATATGCAGGTATATTCAAGTTCAGACGGATTCGCATTTGATGAACCCGGAATTGAAAATATCTACAACTATCTTAACATTCCTTATTACAAAGGTGTAGATTTCGCTAATTTAACAAAATATGAAACCAAATTTCACTTAGGTTCAAAGCCAAAACAAGAAGAATATAAAAACGAACGCCAAATTTTCACTTGGGAAAACGGCAAAATCTTCAGATACTTCCTTTACAACCACAAGATTTATAAAGAGGAATTTCTTTATATTCACTTTTGGTGCAGGCCTATGAGTTACAATGTAAGCGATTATTCAAAAGGGAGATACCTTATATACTCCGATGTTGTGACTGATAGAGATTTTGAAATAACCGAAAAGCTTATTGAAAAATTAGGCAAAGGCAATGCTTTGGCGTTTTATGCAAAAGCATTTTGGATAAACAGAAAAAAACTCACACCAAAAAGAATTATATTTAATTTGAAAAACAAATTCAATAAAATATAAACGATTACATTTAGGAACAAAATTATGAATGACATAAAAACACAAAAACAATATTATTATTGGATTGACAACATAAAATGTTTTGCATGCATTTTAGTCGCTTTAGGCCATTTTTGGATGTCTATGATTGCATCAAATCTTCAAAAAGAAAATATAGCTTACAATTTGATAATTCAATCAATTTATACTTTTCATGTTCCTTTGTTTTTTGTTTGCAGTGGTTTTTTATACCAAAAATCCAACAAAGTTCATTCATTCAAAAGTTGGGGCGAAAATATTTTTGATAAAGCATTAAATTTAGGCGTTCCATATTTCACATTTACTTTGATTACCTTCTTGATGAAAGCAGTTTTTTCAAGCAGTGTTAATAATCAAAATGGCAATATTATTCGTACATTATTTATAAGTCCAACTGCACCATATTGGTTTTTATATGCACTGTTCTTTCTGTTTTTATTTGTTCCTTGTATGAATTCAAGAAAGCAAGCGTACATCCTTTTAATAGTAGCATTTGTGCTTAAAGGTGCAAATATTATATTAGTCACAAATAAGATTCATTTGCCAAATATTTTGAATTATATTACAGGTTTACTAATATGGTTTTCAATCGGAATATTTATTTCATTTGATGTTGATTTATCAAAAATACCAATCAAAACAATTATGATAATTTTAATTTCAGCGGCGGTTACAACATGTGCCTTTGTTTATCAACATCAAATTTCAAACGAAGCGATTAAGTTTCTGATTGGGATAATGTTTGTTATTGGAATAGTTATTGCTGCCGGAAATCTCAACAACAAAAAACTAAATGATGTTTGCCACAAGTATTCAAAATATTTTATGCCTGTTTATTTAATGCATACAATATTTGCCGCCGGCATTAGGATTTTGTTAATGAAACTTGGAATTACAAACTTAATAGTTCATATTATATTTGGAGTTAGCTTTAGCTTTATTCTTCCAATGTTAATATACAAATTTTGTACAAAAATACCTATTTTTATGTTTTTTATATCCCCTAAAAAAGCAATTCAATTAAAAGAAGAGAGAAGAAATAATGAATTTGAGTTTTAAAGATGCCTTAACAAAAAATTTAAAAAGTCATACACTGCCTGAAGTTTCAGTTGCGTTTTTATTAAAAAAAGCAGGCTATGCAAACTACAATATTTATGGCTTAATTTCAATGCACAAAACATACGAAAAGCTTTGTAAACAGTATAAGAATACAGTTAAAGACATTGAAATTGAAAAATACAACCTGAAAGATATGAGTAACACTATTTGGTTTTGTTGGTTTCAGGGAATTGAAAATGCACCTTCACTTGTAATCAACTGTTTAAATTCAATAAAATATCATTGCGGCGACAAAAATATTGTAATAATAAACAAAGACAATTACAAAAAATACACCCATTTGCCAAGCTACATAATTGAGAAATGGGAAAAAGGCATCATAACAAATACAGCTTTCAGTGACCTTGTCCGAATAAATATTCTGCTTTGCCACGGTGGTCTGTGGATTGACTCAACAACTTATTTGACTGACCAATTACCAAAGTATATTTTTTCTAATGACTTATTTGTATATAGAAACGGTCAATTCGATATGGATGACATAAATATGGCGAGCTGGCTGATTTTTTCAAAACCAAATAATTTTCTTCTTGCTAAAACACAAGCACTTCTTTTTAAATATTGGAAAGATTATGATTATTTAAGGCAATATTTCATTTTTCATATATTTTTTAGAATGGTCAGTGACACCTATCCACAGGAATACAAAAAAATACCTTATTATAATCATATCGACAATCATATATTTGCTCAAGAAATTTTCGATGAATACAGCGAAGACAGATTTCAGCAAATAAAAAATATAACTTCTGTTCATAAACTTTCAAATAAAATTGATTTATCAAAGAACTGTAAAAATTCATACTATTCAAAACTTGACATATTATTCAAAAAATAAAGGAAAGAAAATGACTAAAGGCATAAAACAATCAAGCAAAAAAAGCAAACTAAAATTTAATATATATACTGCATTTATAATAATTCTATTTACTGCACTTGTTCTTGCAGAATTATTTGCAAGTAGAAGCTTTTTAGATGAAATAGTCGGTATTTTATCAGCATTTTATTTAATTGTATTCAGAAGTAAAATGGAAAGGCGTGATGTTATAACTATCATCCTTTTAGCTGTTGTCTGCTTATTTGGACTTGTATCAAATTTTATAAGTGGCCTTACATCAGACTATTTTTCCGTTTTTATTGATATATTAGCAGAAGCCAAAATTATTTTGTCTTTTTTTGCGGTTAAGTATTTTTTAAACGATAAAGAAAAACAGTCAATAATTGAACTGTTAACAGGATTTTCGATTATTTTCACAACAATATCTTTTATATGCGGCATAATTTCACTGTTTAAAGATATTGGAATGAGTGGACTTGAAAGATATGGCGTTCGTTCATTTCATTTCATATTTGATATGGAACATCAATATACAGCGGTATATATGCTTGTTTTTGCTGTTCTTGTATGTAATACAAGAATGAAACACAGCACAAAAATCCTGTTTTATTTAATGGCAATGATAAGTATGATTCTTACTACTAAAGCTCCTCCTATATTATTTTCCATTATATTTATAGGTCTCGCGTTTTATTTCAAAAGGCATAAAAAATTATCAGCTTTTATAATTATACTGGGCGTTATTGCAATTGTTATTGCCGGGCAATATCAAATTCAAACATATCTACTATCAGAAGATTCTCCAAGGCATTTATTTTTCAAATATGCTTTTAAAACAGCAAATAATTATTTTCCATTTGGTTCCGGATTTGCCACATATGGTTCTGACCAAGCATCAAGAAATTATTCCCATTTATATTACCAATACGGATTCAACAAATTAAATGGTATGAATCCGGAAAATCCAGCATTTTTATCCGACACATTTTGGCCTATGGCAATAGGTCAATTCGGCTGGGTTGGAAGCATATTATATGCTATCGTTTATCTTAGAGTATTTCTAACATTAAAAAACGATAAGTTTTCGAATGAAAAAAGAGCTTTTGTGTATGCCTGTTATCTTCAGTATATGATTCATGCAATAGGCTCTGCTATTCTTTCAAGTTCTGCAGGAATGATTGGATTTATGGGTCTTGCACTTGTAACAGAACTTGATGAATCACAAGAAAAAAGCGGCAGACTCAATATTCGCATTTAAAATTAAAAGGAGATTATATGAAAAATAAATATTTGTACTTATTAAAAAATATGGGTCTCCTAACTATTAGCAATTTAGGTGGGAGAATGCTTTCATTTTTTCTCACACCACTGTATACAAGTATTTTGACTACATCGGAATATGGCACATATGATTTATATACAACCACTATTTTCCTTTTAGCCCCAATACTATCAGTCAGCATCAGTGATGCAGTTTTACGCTTTTCCCTTGATAAAAATAATAGCAAAAGCGATATTTGTACTGTCGGACTGAGATCAATTGTTATGTCAATTGTTATTTTTACAGTATTAGTCTTTATTAACTATTATTACAACATTATTCCTGTGTTAAACCAATATCCGATTTATTTAATTTTATACTTCGTAGGTGATAGAATTTATAATTATCTTTCATCCGTTGCAAAAGGAATAGATGAAATTAAAGGGTTTGCTATATCCGGATTGCTCAATTCTGCTTCAACTTTTTTGTTAAATATACTATTTCTTGTATTGTTCAAGCTTGGAATTAGCGGATATTTTCTCGCAAATATTCTTGCATTTTTTATAAGCATATTTTACTTATCAATAAAAATAAAATTAAATAAATACATATCGCTTCATTTAAAATCCAAAGGTATATCAAAAGATATGAAATCATACAGCCGACCTCTTATCATTAACAGCATATCATGGTGGATAAACAACTCGCTTGACCGTTACATAATAATTTGGCTTTTAGGCACAAGCGAAAACGGCATTTACTCAGTAGCTTATAAAATTCCTACAATAATCAATGTCGTTCAGGCAATCTTTAATCAAGCTTGGACTTTATCGGCTGTAAAAGAATTTGATGACAAAAAAAGTGACTTTTATTCTAATACATATAAAGCTTATAATTTAATTCTTGCTTTTGCCTGCTCTATACTCATAATATTTGACCAACTAATTGCAAAACTAATCTATTCAAATGACTTTTACATTGCTTGGAAGTATGTTCCTTTTTTGCTTATTTCTGCAATGTTTGCTGCTTTAAATGCATTTCTTGACAGTATTTTCGCTGCTAATATGGATTCAAAGCAGGTCGCAAAAGCAACTGTTACAGGTGCAATAATCAATGCGATTTTAAACATAATTCTTATTCATTTTATCGGTACGGTCGGTGCTGCAATCGCAACAATGGTATCATATTTTTGTATGTGGATAATTAAGCATATCAAAATATCAAAGGTTGTTGAACTCGGTTCAAATATGGTAAAAGCATTTTCAACATACGCAATACTTTTAGCACAGGCAGTTATTATTTTTGCAGTTCAAAATATTTGGACTAAACACATTATTGCTGTTTTACTGTTTGTGATTTTAATGCTTTTAAATATCCGTGAAATCAAAGCTATCGCAAACAAAGTCAAAGCTATTATAAAAAATAAGCTTTCTAAAAGTGAGGGATGATAAATATGTTAAAAGAAAAAGTCGAAGTAGTACTTTCAAAATTATTAACACCGATTGCATATTTATTTCCCATTCATAAAAACAGAATCATTTTTAAAAGCTTCGATTTAAAATATACCTGTAATCCAAAATATATGTGTGAATATCTAAATAACAAGCATAACGGTGAATTTGAACTGATTTATGTAACAGCAAATTCAAATAATGAATCCTTTCTTAATGAAAAAGGCATAAAAACCTGCAAAATAAAATCATTAAAATATCATTACTTCCTGTTTACTTCAAAATTCATTATTGTTAATCACGCATATCCGCAGTATCTCCCAAAAAAGAAAAATCAAATTGCTATATTTACAGACCACGGAATTGATTTGTTCAAATATCTAAAAAATCAACCACAGGAAAATAAAAACTTTGAAATCAGGCAATATAAAAAGATAGATAAATTCCTGTTTTCTTCTGAATTAGATGCTTCAAATGCAAAGAAAAAATTTTGTTGTGATGAAGGCAAAATGCTTTATTCGGGGCTTCCTCGCATTTCCCTATTTTTTGATAAAGATTTTAAATGCGAAATTGATTACAAGGAAATTTTAAATATTCCAAAAAATAAAAAAACGATTTTATATGCACCAACATTTAGAAAAGATCACGACAAGAAATTTTTAGAAAAAGATTTTAAAAAAATAATTTCCGCGTGCGAAAAAAGATTTGGCGGTGAATTTGTACTTTTAAACCGCGACCATAATTTCACTTTAAAAGATGACGGAAAAAAATATAACGCCGATAAAATATATGAATGTAATTCAATTGATGATGTACAAATATTATTATACTCGTGTGATGTTATAATTACCGACTACTCATCTCTTATGTGGGATGCAGCATTTTCTAAACATCCTTGTTTTTTGTATATATATGATATTGACGATTACCTAAAAACTTGGGGCTTTCACACCGATTTCAACAAATTGCCATACCCTTATGCAAAAACAATTGATGATTTTTGCAACAAAATACTAAACTTTGATAATGAAAAATATAAACAAGATTTACAAAGCTTTTTTGATTATGTAAAACTTCGTGAAAACGGAACTGCGTGCGAGCAGATTTATAACTATATGAAAAGTACATTAAAATAATGGTGAAAAATATGATAAGTGTAATTGTACCTGTTTACAATGCAGAGAAATTTATTGACAGATGCATAAAAAGTATATTAAACCAAAATTACAATGATTTTGAAATAATACTTGTTGATGACGGTTCGCCGGACAAATGCCCCAAAATCTGCGATGAATGGGCTGAAAAAGATGAAAGAATAAAAGTCATTCACAAAATAAATGGCGGTGTATCATCTGCAAGAAATGCCGGTTTAAAAGTTGCAAAAGGCGAATTTGTAACATTTGTTGACAGCGATGATACCCTTTATGACTGCGCACTGCTCAATATGAATAATCTTATGGACAGTGAAACGGACTTTGTCATTTGCTCACACAACGATGTAAAAATTGAAAATGTTTTAGTAAAGCCTTACATTGAAAATGTAAAAACTTATACCGCAAATGAAATCAAAACAGATAAATTCATTGAATTTGATGAAACTGTTTGGTGGCCGTGGGGCAAATTATTCAGAATGAGCATTATCAAAAAGAATAATTTGGAATTCGATACTAACATTTCTTTTGGTGAAGACCATATTTTTAATCTTCTATATGCAAAGCACATTGATAAAAATGTAGTAATTTCCGATATTATGGCTTACAATTATTACACCTTTACTATGGGTTTATGCTCAAAGATATATCCTAATTACCACGAAATACAGAAATACATATTAGACAGGCTGTTTGAATTTTTTGATACTCCGCCTAAAAAATATAAAGATTATTTTTCACTTGCATACTTTACAGGTGTTATTGATTACTATCTTTACTCATATAGCTTTAATAAATCAATAAAATATATTTCACAAACTTTGGATGTATTTAAAAGTTGCATTAACGATGAATTGATAAGCACTTGCTTTACAAAAAAGCAAATTGAGTTACTGAAAGCCGGTAAAACAAAGCGATTTGCTCTTTCATATTTATTAAATAATCCGGATAAAACCATTATAAGAAAAGCCAAAATCAACGGTAAAAAAGTGCTTGAAAAAGCACTTGATGTTTTAAAAAAATAATCTTGCAAAATAAAAGCAAAGCGTGTTATGATCTACCCGGATTGTGCAGACAGTGCAAATAGAGCCTGCTTGATGCAATAAATTAAATTTTAAGCAATGTACTGATTTCTTTTTCATAAACACTTATGTTTCGATAACTTCTTGGCATTAAAAATCCCTCTTGATGTTTATTCTACATCAAGAGGGATTTTATATTGTCCGTTTTTACGAACCTATTTTAAAAAAATCAAGCCAAGCTCTTAACTCTACTTTGCTATAAAATAGAATTCTACACCGTTTTCTTTATTTTCAAAGCCATACTTAAAATTATGAAGTTCAAGTATCTGCCTGCAAATTGCAAGCCCCATACCGGATGAATTTTCATCCCTGCTTCGTGACATATCGCCTTTATAAAGAAGTTCCCACAGTTCTTTACCTTCCTCTTTTGAAATGTTTTCACCTTTGTTATAAATTCCAAGTTTAAACTTTTTGCCTTTTCTTGTAAGGCTGACTTTTATAACAGTTTTAGGTATTGCAAACTTAACCGCATTTGAAAGGAAATTGTCTATTACCAAGCCGATAAGCTCATCATTACATTTAACAGAACATTTTTCAACTGCTAAATTTTCAATTCCGACATCTTTTGAAGCCGCAAGAGGTCGATATTTTTCAATCTCTTTTTTAACAATTCTGTCAAGGTCACATGCTTTTTTATCAATATCCGTATTCATTGTAAGCGAATTATACTGCAAGAGATTTTTGACAAGCTTATTCATCCTGATTGATTCTTCATAAATCGATTTTACATACTCGTCATTTTTGTCTTCATTTATTTTTTCCATAACAAGCTCGCAGCGATTTTGAATAATTGCAAGCGGTGTTTTAAGCTCGTGTGCCGCAGCATTTGAAAATGCATACTTTGCATATTTCATCTGCTCTTTTTTCACAATGCTGTACGAAACTGCAAGCGAAATAACGAGTGCCACCGTAAACACGCATGACAATCCTGTTGCCCATCTTGTAAATCGGAAATCTTCAATAACATTTTTGAAAAGATTAGCTGCAGTATAAGTTATCACATAATAAGCGTTTTCATCTTCCGTACCGACAACTCTAACTTGCTTTACAATATATCTGCCATTTTCAATAAATACTTCGTCGGTATAATCTATTGCACTTCCCCACGGGTCTGACTTATTTTCTTTACATTCGGCTTTAGGCACCTTGCCGTCTTTGAATTTCTTGTCGATAAAATCATAATCTTTTTTTTGAAAATCAGTCGAATGTGCCTTATACAAATCCATTTCAAAATATTTTGAAATACAGCTGATTTCACCTGTAGGCTTGGTATTGGTAAAGGTAAAACTTTCACCGTCTGTGCCATCAGGCAAAATTCTATACACAAGCGAACACGGAATTACCTTATCTCCGTCAATTGCATACTTAAAGGTTGAGTAGTTAGAAGAATACTTGTTATCCATTTGTGCAAGCTGTTCAATCTGTTTTTCTGACAAATATTCATCAAGATTGACTATGCCATATTTAAGTGACGGACCGTATTGGAACATAATTTGGTTTGAAGTTTGTGCAAGTAGATTTTCACCTGTTTCGTCATAAACATAATATTTTGTAGGATACAATGGAAGACTTTGGTTAGTAACACTTACAAAATTTTCTAAGTTTTCATACGAATTGTTATTGAATTCTTCAGCAGATGTACTTGCTTCGTCATAAATATTTGCTTTAACCGTATCTTTCATATTGCCGTACAAAACAGCCATTGATGAAAAATACAAAACCAAAACAACAACAGTTACGATTGACAAAACTTTTCTTGTTTTTTTCATAAATCATACCTCCCTAAAGGAGTAGCCGGTGTTTATTATTGTTTTAATACATTCTGCTTTTTCACCCAGTGCTTTGCGAATACGCTTAATATGTGTGTCGACAACCCTATCGTCACCGTCAAAATCATATCCCCAAGCAAAAGTTAAAATCAACTCACGATTTAAAACAATATTTTTGTTTTCCATAAGGTAGCAGAGAATTTTAAAATCCTTTGATGAAAGTTTGATTTCATTTTCACCGACATAAGCTCTTTTGCACGATAAATCAAGAGCCACACCGGATACTTTAATCCAATTTGCACTGTCTATTCCCTTGTAGCGTTTTATAAGTGAATTACATTTTTCATAAAGAACGGACAGCGGAAAAGGCTTAACAACATAATCATCGCACCCACATTCAAAGCCTTTCAGGAAATCAGCCTCCTGCCCCTTTGCAGTTAAGAACAAAACGGGCAAATTACTTGCTCTTCTTACAGCTCTGCAAGCATCAAATCCATCCACTTTCGGCATCATAACATCAAGTATTACTAAATCAAAAGAATTTTCATAAAACAGCTCAAGCGCGCTTTCACCATCGGTTGCCGTTTTCACCGAATATCCTTTCGCTTCAAGATAGTCCTTAATGCTTTCCCTTATTGCTTTTTCATCGTCTGCTACTAATACAGAAAACATTCAGCCACCCCCTTTCAGCTATAAGATATAATACCTATGTGTACTTCGCGTGTCATTTAACCAAAATAAATGAAGAATAAATATTTTCAATATCTTTATCTGTTAACTTCATAGGAAAATTTTGAAGTCTGGCGGTATTAACACCGTGAATTGTTTCTTCAAATTCAGCTTTTGTCATAGTCAAATCATCAAGCAAGCCAAGGTCTTTTAAAAAATCAATAAACCCTGCATAATCGAATCCCGTAATTTCTGTTGTTTCATCCATAAGAGATGTAAGCTTATCACATGAATTTGCCATATATTTCCAAATATAAGCAAGCGATACAGCCACCGCTCTTCCGTGATAAAATCCTTTCAACTTATGAAGCTTATAGCTGAATGCGTGTGGCGCGGTAGTTCTGGCAAGATTGATTGCTTTTCCTGCCAGCATACTGCATTCAAGCATAGGTTCAAATGTTTTTTCATCATTTTCAAGATATTTCACAAAATTATTATTAAAAAGAAAAAGTGCCTTTTTGCTGTACTGCCTGCTTTCATCATTTGCATCTATTGACCAATAAGCTTCAACGCTGTGGCAAAATGCATCAAGCGAAGTGGCTACCTTTTGCTCATAAGGTAACGATTTAAGTGTCGTATAATCAAATATTTGATAATCGGGAATAATATCCCAATCACTTACAGAAGCTTTATCCTTATTGTTATATAAAACTGAAAAGCGGGTAACTTCTGCTCCCGTTCCGGCAGTGGTAGGCACCGCTAAAATTTTAAAATCAAGCTTTGAATAATACTTAATGCCTTTCGCGGTATCAATAGCACTTCCACCACCGACGGCAACAACAAAATCGCAGGCATTAGACTTAAAAGCCTCTATCCCCTTTTGCACCGAGCTTACTTCCGGGCAAGGCTCAAATGAAGTAAACGCAACACTTTTGATTTTTATTTCATCAAGTGCCTTGCGATAGCCATACCTGTCATATTCGCCGGAGCAAACAAAAAGTACCTTCTGTGCCTTGATTTTAAGCATTATATTTTTAAATTCTTTAATAAATTTTTCATTATTATAATTCATTTCGCACCTTCCAAAAATTGATACTTTAATTTTAACATATACAGGCAAAAAAATAAACCTTTCTGCTTGAGGAAAGGTTTATTTTTGGTTTTATCTTATTTTGCCAAACTGCCGACAAGCATCATATAATCACCGATTTGCACACCAAATTCCGGCGCGCCCTCCATTATAAGCTGCTTGTTCGCTGTCATTTGGAACATATCGCCTGTACCGAGCAAAATTTTAAGAGCTGAAGTTGCACAGTCAAATTTCATACAGAAAAATGGCTTTGAACGCTTATATTCGCCCCTGCCGGCTCTTGATTTGCCTGCTTTAACGCGCATATATGCAGTACATTCAGGATGCCCCTCAACTGCCCACTGGTAGCAACGGTCAGGGCTTTTAAGCGCCCAATCATGCACCTGCGGATGACCCATTTTATTAAGCTGCGATATACCGGAAGAAAGCAAGTAAAAATACAGCTTGCAAAGAAGCAGTGAAAGTTCTTCGTCATTTTCCGGCGGTTCAGCAATGCTTAAAAGTGAAGACATTTTTAAAAGCACAGCCATAAACTTTGTGAATTTACCAAATGACTTAATCTTCATTTTCGGAAGTGAAGTCATTTTACCTTTCATAAATTCATTCATTTTCTCCATAGAAGAAAATGCAAGTTCGGCATCAATTTTTTCTTGACCGAGATATTCGCCGAGTTTAACACTCCATTCACCGTTTTCAACAATAAAATGGACCGCCTCTTTATCCTCTGCGTTTACTTTAGCTGAAACTTGGTAAATAGCGTTTACGCCCTCAAATTTCTTTTTAAGTTCAGGTACATCTGTGGCAATGGTTTTCATAAGCGGCAATGCCGCTGCCATAAATATTTTATTGGTATAGCGAGTTTCGTCACTTGCCATAAAGATACACTCCTTTCAATTTCAAAATAATGATACGGCAACAAATTAGAATTCGTCGTCCCACGCATCATCAGCTTCAAAATCTGCGTGCATCATTTCGCCGATAGCTTCGCTGATACCGTTTGCATCAATACCTGCCATGGCAAGAAGGTCTTCCTGCAAGCCGATAGTTGAAAAAGCATTTTGGTGGCCGAGCATTTTGAATGCACAAGCCTTACCGCTTTTTGCCACTACTTCTGCAACTGCCGAGCCTAAACCGCCCATAACTTCGTGGTCCTCAACAGTAATAATTCTTCTTGTATCCATAATTGCAGCCATTACAGCTTCTTCATCAATCGGCTTAATGGTGTGCATATTAAGAACTCTTACTTTCAAGCCTGCATCAGCTTCCATCATACGAGCCGCCTGCATAGCTTCAAACACACAAGAGCCACAAGCGATAACTGTAATATCAGTACCGTCATTCATAAGTGTGGCTTTATTCCATTCAAACTTGCAATCATTAGGTGATTTGTAAATAACCTGGTCAAAACCGCGGTTAATTCTGATATAAACCGGACCGGGAATATCATAAGCGGCCTTTACTGCGTGATAAGTTTCAGAACCGTCACAAGGGCAAATAACCGTCATATTAGGCAAAACACGCATACAAGCCATATCAATAAGTGAATGGTGTGTTGAACCTGCCTGGCCAAACGAAGTACCAGCGTGTGTTGCAATAATTTTTACAGGAACATTTTGATAGCAAATATCTGTATGCACCTGGTCAAGAGAACGGGCAGAAGCAAAAATTGCAAATGTAGAAGCAAAAGGAATAAGTCCGTTTTTAGCCATACCTGCTGCTACGCCGAAAAGATTTTGTTCCGCAATACCCACATTAAAAAATCTATCAGGGAATTTTTCACCGAACATACCGATTTTAGTTGATTTTGCAAGGTCAGCAGTAAGGGCAACAACATCCTTATGCTCCTCACCAAGCTCACAAAGTGCAATACCGTAACATTCAGCAGTTGAAAGTTTTGTGGTATCAGTCATTGTATATGTCATTCCAGCCATTGCTTACGCCTCCTTCTCTGCTCTTTCACAGCGTTCTTTATAATATGCATCAAGGCTTGCATAAGCCTGCTTGGTTTTTTCTTCATCAAGTGAACCATAATGCCACAAGTAATTATCTTTCATAAAGTCAACACCTTCACCCTTGAAAGTATCCATTACAATAGCAGTCGGCTTATCGCCACCGTTTTGATGATTTTTAACAGCGCTTTCAATAGCATCATTAAGTTCTTTAAAATTATGACCGTCAACACGGGTAACATTAAAGCCAAATGCTTCAAACTTCTTGTCAACAGGTTCAACTTTCATTTCATCATCAACCCTGCCGTCAATCATACATTTGTTAACATCGGCAAGAACAACTACATTTGAAAGCTTGAACTGTGCCGCACTCATTGCAGCCTCCCAATTTGAACCTTCGTTAAGTTCACCGTCACCGGTTAAAACATAGTTCATATAATCAATACCGTTAACTCTGCCTGCAAGTGCAAAGCCGACAGCAAGTGAAAGCCCGTGGCCGAGCGAACCTGTTGAGCAGTCAATACCCTTAACCTTATTGCAATCAAGATGCATTCCGATTTTAGCACCGGTAAGGTTAAAAATCTTAAGTTCATCAATAGGCATAAAGCCATAATCGCAAATAACAGGAGCATATCCTACTGCTGCGTGACCTTTTGAAAGAACAAAACGGTCCCTATCAGGAAGTTCGGGATTATTAACATCAAGCTTCATAAAACGGTGATACAAAATAGTCATTGCATCCATAGCGCTGAGCGCACCGCCCAAATGGCCCGAACCGCCCCAAATAGCTGTTTGGATAGTCAGTCTTCTTAATTCGTCAGCCTTTTTTTCAAGGCGCAGCCATTCTTCTTTATCAAATGGCTTGTAATTAGCTGGCATAAATTACCCCTCCAAATATATAAATTTTCCAATTACATTTAATTATTTAATAAGTCCCGGCATTTCAGGATGCCTTTTTGCAACTACCGAAAATGCATCTTCTGCAATATCAATTGCAAGTTTAATATCATCATCGGTTACAGCCGCATTCATAAAGTGATTATGATGTGATGCAAGGAAGAGTCCCCTTGATACACATTCGGCAATCCATTCTTGGTGAAGCATAAGGCTGTCATCATTAGCAATTCGCAAATAGAAAAGTGCCGGCTCACCCGAAACCACAAGATTAAAACCGTGCTGTTTACCCGCTTCTTTAAATCCGTCTGTAAGTTTTGTACCCATTTCCCTAAACATTTTAGGTGTATCGAGCTTTTTCATCTTCGGTATACAAGCAAGGCAAGCGGCAAAAGGCTCCGCACTCATCCAATATGAACCTGTGTATACAACGGAAGAAGCTGTGTTTTTCATATGCTCACCACCGCAAACAGCCGACATATTATAGCCGTTTGCAAGTGCTTTACAAAAGCAGATAAGGTCTGCTTTAAAGCCATAATAATGGTCTGAACCGGCAATATCAAGGCGGAAGCCGGTGCGAACATCATCAATAATAAGTACCATTCCGTGATCATCACAGAACTTGCGAACTTTTGCCCATTGCTCTTTAGTAGCACACACATTATCAAAAAAGTTACCGTGGTCATACGGCTGGGCAATAAGTCCTGCAACATCACCGCCGCAAGCATCATATGCTTCCTGCATAGCATCCATATCAAACCAAGGAACTACAATGTTATTTTCAACTTCTTCAGGTAGAATTCCCGGATAGTCAATCTTTTGCGCCCACTGGAAATCGCCGTGATAATATCCTTTAAAGAACATCATTTTCTTTTTACCTGTATGCGCCCTTGCACACATTACGCTGAATGTTGTTGCATCAGAACCGTTTTTCATAAAGAATGCCCAATCAGCACAATTTACGGTATCTTTAAGAAGCTCAGCACATTCTACCATTTTGTAAGACGGTGAAGTTGTGCAGTTTCCTGTTTTAAGCTGCTCCATAGCAGCCTTATCAACATCATCATCGCAATATCCCAAAACATTAGGACCGTAAGCACACATAAAATCAAGGTATTTATTACCGTCAACATCCCAAAAATATGTACCTTTTGCGTGGTCAGACATAAGCGGCCACTTTGTTATAGGTAAGAAAAGCCCTTCCGAAGGGCCGAGATGGCCATATACACCCGATGGAATAGCAGCTAAAGCCCTGTTAAACCATTCCTGTGATTTTTCGTGTTTATATTCAGGAAATTTACTCATTTGCCAATCCTCCTTAACCTAAATAAACAGCTACTCTGTCAAGTATACGGTTGACATTATCAATCATATTTATCATACCGCTCATATAAATATTGCCCGCACAAAGCTCAGCCATAGTTGATGCTGTTCCGTTAAACAGAGCATTTGCAAGGTCAATAGTTTTAAATTCCATAATAGCACGCGGAGTATCAGGCTTTTCCTTAATAGTTTCAAACTTATGGTCACGAATCCGAAGAGTTGCATAGCAAACATCTGTGATTCCCATTTGAATATCCCCGTCAACAGTGTAAAATGCCGAATGCTGTGCCACACTGTCGTGATTTGCAAGTGCCGAAAGCGCACCGGCTATTGTATAAAAAGTAAGAACTGTTGATTCTTCAAAAAAACTTCTGTTTTTCAAGTCGTCCTCACTTGGCATTAAAATTTTAGTTAATCTGTCAGTAAGCTTGGTAAAAGGGCCAAGCAAGAATGAAAGCACCTGCGGCACATTTTTTGTAGGCATACCCGGCTTTCCGCTATCAATAAGAGCATTAAATTTTTCAGGGCTTGCAAAATTCATTTTGCAGGTACAGCCATAGTTTCCCTCACTGATTGTGCAACCGTCTTGCGAAAAATGAAATGTACAGCACGGGCCGTTTGCTACATCAAAGCAAAGTGATACCGGCTTTTTAATTGATTTAATAATTGCCTTTGCTTCATCATCAATTTCACAAAGATTTTCAAGGCAAGCAAGAACGCCATACATATTTACATAAGCCATTGCTTTTGCTTCTTTCAAAATAATTCCTCCTTAACAATAGAATTCGTTTACCTATAAATGAGTATAAAAATTACACATTATAATAAATTACACAGTTGATTATAACATATTTATAAACTTTTGGCAATATTAAACAAAAAATAAAGCAGACGATTTCACAACCGCCTGCTTTATCAGTATTATTACTTATTTAGTTTTAACGCTCTTAACCTTTGACCAAGAAGAATATACTTTTTTACCGTTTGCAATTTTATATGTACGAACTCTTACATAATATTTTTTCTTTGCCTTAAGCTTTTTAACGGTAGCCTTTGTAGTTTTCTGTTTTTTAACAGTTACGGTTTTCTTGTTCTTCTTGAATTTCTTATTGGTTGCGACTTGAACTTGATAGCCCTTTACACCGCTCACCTTTTTCCAAGTAACTGAAATTGCTTTCTTTGCACCTTTAACTTTCTTAATTGAAGCCTTTTTAGGTGCTTTGATTTTTGCAACTGCTGTTTGAGAAGTTGATGTTGCAGTTGTTGTGGTGATATTATTTGCAGGTGCAGTTGTTGTGGTAGTAGTTAAAGCATCTTTAGTTTCTTTAACTTTTAATGCCTCATAGAATTTTGTAAGTCCTGTGAAAACATCAGCTGTGGCTAAAGCATTTTCATCACCACCTGCGGTATAAGCATATGCGCCCTTAACATCTTTGCATTCAAAACTATTTACTATTTCATTATAAATCTTTTGTGCTTTATCAAAATTATTCACAGCAGAATATGCAGCAAGAGCAAGACCTGTTGAATTACCGCTGATTACAGGGTCTTCAAGTTCTTTAGTGTTATAATTATAAACCTTATCCAAGTTATAAAGATAACCGCCGTCAGCTTTATATGATTCCATACAATTTAATGTATCATCAATAACAGACTTATATTTATTTGAATAAGGTGCAAGTGCGACAACAAGCTGTGCATCACTGTCTGTACTGGTATAATAAGTTGAGCCTGTACCAAATTTATAGTAATTATTTAACAAGAAATTTTGTGCTGTTTTAAGGGTATCGGCAAGTCCGTATTTTTCAGCAACAGCAAAAATTGAAGAGAAAAGATATTGATTTTCATGATCTTTATTAAGTTTAACATTCTTGAAATTTTCAACAAGGTTAATGCCTTCAAAATTTTTAACATCAAAGCCGAAATAATCAAGCGCAATGATTACATTTGCATAAACGCCTGCCGACTCGCCTTTAATAGGAGCCCAGTTATTATTTTCGTCATACCCTACAACCGTAACAATTTTGCCGCTGTTTGATTCAAGATTTTCCTTAACGTTCTTTGCAAATTCGTCCTTATAGTCATTTACATCAACGCCTGCATTGATATAAGCAACAAGGTCCTTTGCTTCTTTAGCACCGAAATCAGCTTTCTTTTCAGATAAAAGATAGATTGCCGTATCGTTGAGCTTCTTTTTAATATCTCCACTTGTAACCTTACTGTCAGCCATTGCATAAATGCTTGTAAAAAGTGAAGTAATTGCAATGCAAAGTGCAACAGCAACAGAAATTATTTTTTTCATATTTATTAACCTCCTAATATGAAATTATTTATTATATGAACAGGTGTATGAAAATACGACCTTATCACCGTCTTTTAGTTTGGTGGAATCACAGCTTACATTCGGCTTTTTACCATTAACATAGTATAACCAGCCACTCTCCCCACCACAATCAAATTCATCAAGATTATTTATACCTGATATATAAACGCTATAAATAGTCGTTTTTGCATTATAAGGAATATTATTATCATCACAGGCTTTTTTCAACAAATCATAAACCGTAGCTTTGCCGTTGAAAGTGGCTTCGTATTCACTCAAAATAATACCGTTTTTAGGCACATATGCTTCGTGCCCCGATTTTAAATCATCCATGTTATCAAGTATTGACTTACATTCGATAGTAATTGTACAAGTTTTTTTAGATGAGCTGGTAGAAGTAATTTTTGCAGTAGGCTTATCAGCATGTAAATGAGTTGCGCTTGCAGCTGCTGCATATGCATCTGTTGAACTTGTAGTTACAGCCGATGATTTTGATTTGTTATTTTTGTTTTTCTTTGATTTCTTAACCTTTTTTGCAGTAGTTACTTCTTTATTTTTCGTTTTGCCTTTTTGGGTAGTTTCGTTATTTTTCTGACTGCTCGGTTTAGTTTCTTTTTTGTCTTGCTTAGTAATTTTTTCCTTTTCTTTTACGGTGGTATCAGTAACTTCTTTATTATCGGTTGTTACTTCATCAATTTCGTCATCCTGCAAAGCGGTAGTCATTTCAGTTATTTGTGTTGAATTATCTGTCACACTTTTTTGAAAATCATTGCTGTTTGAACAGGCGCAAAGCATGGCAATGCTCATAATCACTGCCAAAACAACGCCTATATTTTTTCGCATAAAAAAATCCTCCATCTTTTCAGACAGAGGAAAACACGCACCTTTAGTACGGAATTTAACTCCATTGCTCTCCCTTGCCCAAAAGCAGAATTAAAATGTGTGGCAGGTCTCCCGACTTATGATATAGCATAGCTTGAAAAATCGCCTTCTCAGTTTCCCAATGGCAAATGATTTTTCTTCATCAAATACGGTAATGGCTGTTGCTCAGGATTCTAACCTGATTCCCTTTTAATTTCTCGCAAGGAGAAAACCATCATATAAAATTAAATTGTAATTATTTTTCGTAAATACTCTTTTTAAGTACACCTATATACGGCAAGTTACGATAATATTGGTCATAATCAAGCCCATAGCCTACAACAAATGCATCCGGCACATCCACGCCTACATAATCAGCTTTAATATCTGCTATTCGCCTTGCCGGTTTATCGAGAAGTGTAACAACACCGATAGATTCAGGATTGCGTTTTGAAAGCATATCGTGAATATATTTAAGTGTATTTCCCGTATCAAGAATATCTTCAACAAGTAAAACATCAAAACCCGTTAAATCATCAGCAATATCTTTAATAATTTGAATATTGCCGCTTGATACAGTACCTGCACCATAACTTGAAGCTTGAATAAAATCAATATTACACGGTAAATCAATATATCTTGTAAGGTCGGTAAAAAAGTAAACAGAACCTTTAAGTACACCTACAAGCAAAAGTTTTTTACCCTCATAGTCTTTAGTGATTTGCTTTGCCAAGCGGTGAGCAATAGCGTTTAATTCTTCTTCTGTAACAAGTATTTTTTCAACATCCTGATGCATGGTAATACCTCTCTGCTTTTCATTACCGTTAGAGTATAACACTCTTTTAAATACTTGTAAAGTAAAAATTAAAACAGTAGTAAAACGGATTGCTCTTTTCGAACCTCGTTTCTTATAAAAAACAAAAAGCACCATAGAAATGGTGCCCACCGCAATACATTACTTTACTCAATACAAAATCTAATTTATGCACTATGACGAGGCTCGCCCATCGAAAGCTAAAGCTTTCTTCGGCACGCACCCGAGCACCGCAACAGTCCACCGGACTGTTGCTATCCTGACGGATTGCTCTTTTCGAGCCTCGTTTCTTATAAAAAACAAAAAGCACCATAGAAATGGTGCCCACCGCAATACATTACTTTACTCAATACAAAATCTAATTTATGCACTATGACGAGGCTCGCCCATCGAAAGCTAAAGCTTTCTTCGGCACGCACCCGAGCACCGCAACAGTCCACCGGACTGTTGCTATCCTGACGGATTGCTCTTTTCGAGCCTCGTTTCTTATAAAAAACAAAAAGCACCATAGAAATGGTGCTTTTTGTTTTGGAGCGGATGACGAGGCTCGAACTCGCTACCTCAACCTTGGCAAGGTTGCGCTCTACCGGGTGAGCTACATCCGCAAATGCAAGATTGATTATACACAACAGCTTTGCACTTGTCAAGACTTTTTTGAAAAAAATGTAACTATTTATCTGTTTACAACAATGCATTTTTTTGTTATCATATAAAATAAGAAAGAGGAATATGCTATGGAATATAAAGCGTTACCGTTTTCATCAGTTTGGGAAAACGGAATTTTTAATTTACCTATCAAGGTAGTCGATGAATATTTAAAGCTTGCAAGTGAGTATCAGCTTAAAGCTTTGCTATACATTTTCAGAAACAACGGTCAGGCTGAAACTGCCGAAATTGCCAAAGCACTCGGCCAGACAATTGCCGATACAGACAATTTGCTTGAATTTTGGGTTGAGGAAGGCATAATATCAAAAAACGGTGAAATTGTTGAAAGCACCAAAATACCGCAGGCAACTGCACCGGCAGAAAAAAATGTGGTTGTGGTAAAAGAAACGATTTCTGCGCCAAATTTATCACCCAAAGATATTGTGTCAATACTGCGTGACAGCGAAAAACTCAAAAACCTTGTTAACGAAGCACAAAAAGTACTTGGCAGAACAATAAGTTTAGCGGAGCAGGCAATAATAATAAATATGGTTAACTACTACGAATTAAAACCGGAAGTAGTTTTAATGATACTTGAATATTATAAAAACGAAAAACAAAAAGGAATGTCCATAAGTTTTTCATATATCAACGCTATGGCAAAAAATTGGAGTGATGAGGGCATCGCTTCCATTTCCGAAGCGGAAGAAAAGCTGCACGAAATCGAGCGTGGAAACAGAATATGGAATGAAATCATTGCGATAACGGGAATCAGGCACAGAAAGCCAACCGTTAAGCAAAGGGAAATGGTACTTTCATGGTTTAATGATTTTGATATTACCATGATTACTTTGGCATCAGATATTATGAAAGAAAACATACCGGAGCCAAAGCTGAGTTACATAAATTCCATATTAAAGAAGTGGAAGAAGCAAAACATTAAAACTCCTGCTGATGTGGAAAAAGAGCAAAAAGAATTTGAAAAAGCAAAATCCGAAAAAGAAAGCAAAGCAAAGAGCAAAGAAAAATTATCAAGCAAACCGACATTTGATATAGACCAAATTGAGCGTGACGCACTAAATAATTTTGAAATTTAAGGAGGTGCAATATGTCCTATTCAATTGAAACTTATGACAAGGCACAAAATATACTTGACAGAAGAAAAGAAAAAGCAACACTTGAAGCACAAAGCAGAATTGATAAATTATGTGCCGAAATTCCCGAGCTTAATGTAATTAACAGAAAGCTTGCACAAATCGGGCTTAATATTTCAAGAACTTTTTTTACAAGCAAAGACCCGCAGGCTGATATTAACAAGCTACGAATTGAAAGCCTTGCATTGCAAGAAGAGAAGAAAAATCTGCTCAAGAAAAACGGTTATGATGAAAACGAACTTGCAATTAAATACACATGCACTGCGTGTGAGGATACGGGATTTATAAACGGCAGGCGCTGCAAGTGCTTTGTAAACCTATTAAAAGAAATTGAGCGAGATAAGATTGAAAAAATCGCACCGATTGAAGAATGCACATTTGACACCTTTTCCACTGAATACTACCCTGACATTGCCCAAAACGGCGGCATATCACCAAAATACAGAGCAGAAAAAATCAAAGAAAGCTGCATAGGATATGCAACTAATTTCAGCAAAGGAGCGAAAAACCTTTTATTCACAGGCGGCACAGGGCTTGGCAAAACCCATTTATCCCTTGCCATTGCAAATGTAGTAATCAACCGAGGATACAGTGTTATTTACGGTACAGCACAAAATATTTTAGGCGATTTGCAAAACGAAAATTTCGGCAGAATCGACAATTTAAAATACAGAGAAAATGAAATTTTGGATGTCGATTTGCTTATTCTTGATGATTTAGGCACAGAATTCAAAAGTGCTTATACCATTTCGTGCCTATATAATATTATCAACACCCGTATCGGTGCAAAATTGCCGACGATTATTTCAACCAACTATACGCTTAAAGAACTTTTGGAATTTTACGACCAGCGCATAACTTCGCGAATCACCGGCGAATATTCACTTTTGACTTTAGAGGGTAATGACATAAGATACATAAAAAAATAAGAAGGTGTAATTATGAAAGAAATTTTAGTAAAAATTAAAAACCTTTCAATAATCACAATAACAGCGTCATTTGTAATAGGAATTGTACTGCTTGCTTGGCCCGATAAATCAATAACCGTAGTAAGCATACTCACAGGTGCAACCACAATACTTTTGGGTGTAACAGCATGGATTTCATACTTTGCAAAAGAAAAAAGCATCGTTCTGGCCGTTGCCGGTACAGTGTGCATTATAGTCGGCCTTATAATATGCATTAAATATCAAAGCATAATTGCCATATTGCTGTTTATTTTCGGCGTGTTTATCACAATAAGCGGCGCTGTTGACTTAATCACATCATTTTATTCAAAATCAAGCGGTATTGTAAGCTGGGGTGTTTCAACATTCCTTTCAATTGCCGTGCTTATTTTAGGTGTTGTAATTATGATAAATCCTTTCAGCACAAGTGTTGCGCTTGTAAGGCTTGTAGGTGCCGGCCTTGTGGGATACGGAATAGTTGATCTTGTTACATTTATTCAAATAAAAAAAGCAGCAAAAGAGATACAAGAAGAGCTTAAAAATATCGAACCGCCTATAATCAATGCCGATGCATATGAGGTTGATGATAACGGAGAAATTGATTCGGATGCAAGAGAGATATAAAAATGTATTCAATCGGTTAGATTATACAAATATTTGATTTGCCGATTCAACATTAAGAAATTATGATAAAGAGAGCTTATTTCTTGATATTCAAAACCACATAATTATGTTTACGAAGAGTAAATACAAAAAGCGAAAGCTCGGGTTACCGAGCTTTCGCTTTTTTAATTATATTATTTAACTGCACATTGTGGTAAAAAACAAGCAAGTACACCAAGCACTGTACTTAACAGCACATAAACAAGTGCAAGCGCAATATGCCCCGATTTAATAAGCCCGACAGTTTCAAGTGAAAAGGTCGAAAAAGTGGTGAAGCCGCCGCATATACCTACTTTTAAAAACAGTATCAAGCGTGAATCCAAATTTGAATTTTTGCTCATCCACAGTGCTATAAGCCCAATGCAAAGCGAACCTAACACATTTATTAAAAGTGTAATTACAGGAAACGGCTGCGGATTTTTAGTAGGAATAAGGGTTAACACATATCGCAACACAGCACCCAAAAATCCGCCTAAACCGACAAATATAAAATCGAGCAAAAAATCACCCCTTAATCATCACACAGTTCAACATCTTTTGCGATTTTTCCGTGATAAAGTGCATTTGAAATATTAACAGGAGATATGAATACTTTAGCCTGCTTTAAAAGCGTATCAATCTTATCCTTGCTGAATTTAATATCACAAAGGCTATAAACAGTTATGCTTTCAGCAAGTTTGCGAAGTGACATTGAGCTATCCTTATAAATCATCACTCTCTTACTTTCATTCGGCAAAATATCAAAGAAATTATCACTGAAAGGCAAAATGGAATCAGTGCTTTCAATTTTAACAAGGCGGGCATATGCGTCACTTTTAACAGTAATATCAAGCCTGTCCTCTTTTATTTCAATCCTTGTTTTAAGTTTTGCTTTCGGCAAATTAAGTTTCTTTTCTTTATCAAAAAGAACAGTTTTTTGTTGCAATAATTCACCGTTTTTAAAAAGTTTAACCGCTACACCGGTGCGTTTTAAATCATACGCTTTTGCAAGTGATTTAACATCAAGTTCAAAAACGAGTTCATTTTTAGCTGCGTCAATTGAAACATCTTTTTTATCACTTTGCTTTGTACCCGAAACAAAATCAAAAATATCGTAAGTAACGGTAACATCTTGTTTTTCTTTTAAATCATTTAAAACAAACAGCTTAATGTATTCTTCGGTATTTTCAATTGATACACTGACAGGTGCGTTAAAATGCCTTGCTCCGTATTGAAGAGCCTTGTAATTACCGTAATAATCAATACTTGACCAAGAGCAGACACCCCAGCAGTCATTAAGCTGCCAATACATTGAACCGTTACATCTGCCTTTATTTCTTCGCCAATGCTCCGTTGCGTCTGCTATACATTCATTTTG
>OKRZ01000166.1_pt1 | contig 44734 bp, 35 predicted proteins | sample 1601141 | NCBI WGS metagenome assembly OKRZ01 (sample SAMEA3541524, study PRJEB24748) | human gut metagenome | biome: human gut; feature: human-associated habitat; material: faeces | place: China | collected 2012
ATATGTCATTGCCTTTTCCACCATTTAATGTATCATCTCCTGAACCTCCATAAAGAAAGTCATCTCCATCATCTCCATATAATGTATCAATTCCTTCCCCTCCATATATAGTATCATTTCCGGCATTACCACTTAATGTATCTCTACCACCTTCACCATAAAGTATATCGTCATCCTCATTTCCTCTAATATCGTCATTAGAATCCCCACCATAGATTATATCATTGCCTTCATTTCCAATAAGTGTATCACTACCTTCTCCGCCATAAATCACGTCGTCTCCGGCATCCCCTCTTATATAATCCTTGCCATTCTCACCAAAGAGTTTATCGTTTCCCTGTGCTCCATAAATACTATCTCTTCCCTCTCCGCCATGAATGACGTCTGCCTCTTTTGATCCATTTATTATGTCATCGCCTGAACCTGCGTTTATTTCCTCTCCATTTGCAGAAACAGTAATTTTATCATCATATTCCGTTCCTTTTGTCCTATCCTTAACTAAATCTGTATCCATTGGGTTTATTTTTGAGCCATCTGAAAATTGGAAATTTATTTTTCTATAAGATGAGCCTGAAACAAAATTTTTAACTATAACTTTATCCTCACATTCTTCTACACTAATTTCCAGATCTGTCCCGTTGATGGAACAATTAAGATTCGAAAAACCAATTTTCTCCCCAAAAAGAATTGTTTCCTGACCTTCCCAATCATCTTCAATAATTGTTTTATCTCCCGAATATAAATTATATACATATGTATCATCACCTTCCCCACCATACAATGTGTCGTTGCCAGATCCACCATCTAATATATCATTCCCATGATTACCATAAAGCACATCATCATTTTCGTCTCCATATAACTTGTCATCCCCAAATCCACCAGATAATGTATCTTCTCCTGAACCTCCATATAATATATCATCTCCATCATACCCATAGACCAGATCATCACCACCGTAGCCGTAAAGGATATCGTCCCTATCAGTTCCCTTTATTAAATCATTTGATGCACATTTTACAATGGTTTCGTAATCTTTCCCTATTCCTGACACTTTTTTAATAAAGCTGTCCATATTTTCTTTGGAAATCATTCCTGAACCATATAATGTATCCATAAAATCAGAAAGCTTTTTCTTTGCCAACTCCGGATTCTTCTCATTAATTTCTTCTACAATATCTCCAATACCCGCATAATCAAATACAAGTTCCTCGTTTTCTTCATCATAATCAAACGTCACACCAACAAATAAATCTTTATAATCACACTGCAACTTTAACTGATAATAATATATATCAACTAATTGACTATATGCTTTTTCCAATTTTTCAGCTGCTGCTTCAACCGGATTTCTACCACCTACCTGATGTGTAAATTCCTGACCTAAAAATTCCTCAATTGCTTCGAGTCTTCTTGCATCTTTCATTTTGCTTCCCCTACTATATGGGTCAACATCATAAACTCCTGACCATCTCATAACCAATTCAGATACAATCTGTCTTCTTGTTATTTCATCTGTTTCATTTGCAAATCGTTTCACGAGATTTTGTAACTTTCCCGTTTTTTCCCTAAGCATTGCCTGATGCAATGTATTTACTTTACCTGTTCCTTTTAATTCAGGTAATGCAAAAACATCTTTTGTCTCTTCTAATATTACATAATCATCATTGTGTATTACTGTGTCAACACTATCCATTTCAAACCATACATCATGTATATCAAACTCTTTTCCGTTAAAATCTGTATATGTACTAACCTGATTATGTTCATTTCCCATATCATCCACAGCGTATTGTTCTGAATAATTTAAATTTATAGATTTGATTCCTGCCTGTTTTAATGATAATAACTCTCCGTCTTCTGTTTTACCATTGCTGTTTACATCCCTCCATACCTGTATCTTTGAATACATAGCATCTTTTTCATCCATCACTCCATCTGCATTGTTATCATAATTTGCAAGAGCTAAGAATCCATTTGCTGCAATTTCATCTTCTGATATGCTTGACGCATTACCAAATAACTCATTTCCTCCATCAATTTTGCCATTACCATTTTCATCAAATACAAGAAGACCATCATCACTGCCTACCCAGCCCATAGCCTCTGCACTTTTATCTCCATCAAAATCAAAATGGACGTTGTTCTTTAATGATATTGTTTCTATACCATCACCATCCAAATCAACAATTAATGGATCAACACGCTGAGCAAGTGCCTCCTTGAACCAATCAAAAATACTGTACGCCATGTCATTCACACATTCTCCAAGTTTAGATCCCACCCAAAATTCAAATAATTCTAATGTAACAAATGCGACAACACCTGCAGCCGGACAGATTGCTGTTCCTGCTACCATTGCCAAATATAGGTTTGCCGGTTCCATCAATCCTGTAATTACAGAACCACCTGCTATTTCTGCAAAAAAGCCTGTTATTTCTTTACACGCTTCCTCCTTTTGACCATTCTGATATTTTTCTGCTGCACTGATTATCGTAGATGCTCCCCATGCAACAAAAAATACTGTGCCCGCATATTTTACCGCTTTACTCACTTTAGAAATTCCGGATAATGTCTTCTCTATCTCTGCTATTTTAGTTGCATATTGTTTGCAAGCTCTCGGACTACCTAACTCTTTATATTTTTGTAATGCATCTTTCAGAATGCTCTTTTGAGATTCAGTAAATACTTTTCCCTTATATCGTTCATTGTATATTTTCTCCAGTTCGCCAAGTTCCCGTTTTATATCAATGTCTGTTATTGCATCACTGATATCCATGTTTTTTGTATTTCGGGAGAAATCCATATTATCCTTTTCTGTTACATATGAAGTTCCACCACCTACTTTAGAACTATCCACCTTATACACTACAATATTTCCATTATTATCATATCCAATTGTGATATCAATGTCTTTCATAAATTGACCTGTTTTATGTGCAAACCATTCTTGATAAAACATTTTTGCTTCCATTTCATCCTTAAATCCATAACGTTTTGAATTATGAACGATTTCCTTTATTGTTTCTGTACTCTCTCCCCATATAGATTTTACTTTCGGATTATTCAATAAAGCATCAAATTCCGTTCTTAAAAAAACCTTATTAGGATTTAATTCCCACATTAAAGGTTTCACATCCCCTGCTGCCACTTCAAGCATCAGTCTTTTTGATGTATAATCACTTAGATTTAAAACACCACTGCCCTCTTTAATTTCTAACAAGCCATCCTTTCCTCCATAAAGAACAAGTTTTGCATTTTCTATGCCAATCTTATTCCCTAATGCTATACCTAATGGTTTATCATTAATTAAATTTCCCAATTCCGTGCTACTAATATATTGATATTTTTTTTCTTTACTCAATGCTTCGGCTACTTTATAAAGTGGAAGCCACGCCTCTCCCACCTTGGCGCCTCCACAGTAAGGAAGTACTTCTCCTGTCACTCCGTTAAAACTTTCCCTATTCAAAAATTTTTCCAATGCTCTGGTAAATTCCACCAAACTAGATTCCGTAATTTCTCCTTCATTATCGTGCTTTAAACCATCATATCCTTCAATAAACTCTATTGTTCTTTCTGCTAACTGACTCATTTTGCCCTCTTTTCATTTAATATTCTAACGTTTTTTCATATAACATAAGCTTTCTCAAACTAAACTTCTAAATTAATTATCTCGCTCTAGATTTTTATTAATTTACAATCTCAATTTTTCGATTTTCAAAAGCTTTGTCCAAAAATATTTCTAATGCATTTCTCATTGCTTCAATAACATACTCTTCCTCTTTCTTTAGCACTTCATCTACCCTAAATTCTTTATATTCTACGTAAAGTACAAATTTGTCTTCATAATAGTCATATTTTATAGTATTAACTATATTTTTATATATAAAATTTGCCACTTGGGGACCATCTACTCCCTCCAGCACCAACCCTAACGGAGCGTCATTATCCACAAAATACATCCCCTTTTCCTTATCATAAACCCAATACACCACATCTACCATTCCACCATGATACACCCTATTAATATGAAAAGATTCAATAAATTTTCTGTCTTCCTCTGTTATCTTTTCATAAACAAAATTAAATTTTTTTGTTTCCATCATTTTCTCTCCTTAACTTTCTTATTTATTTTATACAAAAATTTTGTGCAATAATTTACCAAAATACAAACACTGATAATCCATGAAAACTGTTAATAGATATGTTATTTCTGACAAAGAATATTTCGTTTTTCTACAAGAAAGATATCCTCAATAAATCGTTATCCTTTTTATAAGAATACATCTGAATTCCATTCCTCTCCTGTGCTTTCCGACCTCTCATACATAATAATAACCTTTCCTCTGCAAGATATTTAACCTCTTTCATTCGCTCTCAACAGCAAAGAGTACTTCTTTCGCTATTATTTATGCTGTATTTTTTATAAAAACATTATTATGATACCATATATGTATACCAAAGTAAATATATTGTTTTATATTTATCAAAATTATATCGTATTTAAATCCACATATTATTTTACATTTTTCAAGCTCAAATTTTATTTATTAATTTGCAATCTCAATTTTTCGATTTTTAAAAATTTTACCTAAAAATATTTCTAATGCGTTTTTCATTGCTTCAATAACATACTCTTCCTCATCCTTTAACCTTTCATCTACCATAAATCCTTTATATTCTATAGAAAGCACAAATCTATCAGAATGATAAACATACTTTATAGTATTAACTATATTTTTATATATAAAGTTTGCCACTTTAGGTCCATTCACTCCATCTAGCACTAATCCTAACGGAGAATCATTAATAACTAAATACATTTCTTTTTCTTTATCAAAAGCCCAATATACAACCTGTACCATTCCGCCATGATACACCCTACGAATATGGAAGGATTCTATAAATTTTCTATCTTCCTCTGCTATCTTTTCACATACAAAATTAAATTTTTTTGATTCCATCATTTCCTCCTAAACTTTATTATTTATTTTGCATTGTGCTTATGTAATTCCCTTGCACAAAGTTTTTATCAATTTAAAACCTTCATTTTTCGATCATCAAAAAAATTCCCCCAAAACACTTCTAATGCTTTTCTCATTGCTTCAACAACATACTCTTCCTCATCTTTTAGCCTTTTATCTACCCTAAATTCTTTATATTCTATAGAAAGTACAAATCTGTCAGAATGATAGTCATATTTTATGGTATTAATTATATTTTTATATATAAAGTTTGCCACTTTAGGTCCATCCACTCCCTCCAACACTAATCCTAATGGAGAATCATTAAGAATGAAATACATCCCCTTTTCCTTATCACAAGACCAATTTGACACATCTACATTTCCACCATGATACACCCTATAAATCTGAAAAGCTTCAATAAATTTTCTGTCTTCCTCTGCTATCTTTTCACATACAAAATTAAATTTTTTTGATTCCATCATTTCCTCCTAAACTTTATTATTTATTTTACATTGTGCTTATGTAATTCCCTTGTGCTAAGTTTTATCAATTTAAGGCCTTCATTTTTCGATCATTAAAAAAACTCCCCCAAAATACTTCTAATGCTTTTCTCATTGCTTCAACAACATACTCTTCCTCATCTTTTAGCTTTTTATCTACCCTAAATTCTTTATATTCTATAGAATGTACAAATCTATCAGAATGATAGTTATATTTTATAGTATTCACTATATTTTTATATATAAAGTTTGCCACTCTAGGTCCATTCACTCCCTCCAACACTAATCCTAATGAAGCATCATTAAGAATGAAATACATCCCCTTTTCCTTATCACAAGCCCAATACATCACATCTACCATTCCACTATGATACTCCTTCTCAATCTGAAATGATTCAATAAATTTTCTGTCTTCCTCTGTTGTCTTTTCATAAACAAAATTAAATTTTTTTGATTCCATCATTTTCTCCTAAACTTTCTTATTTATTTTGTACAAAAATTTTGCACAATAATTTACCAAAATACAAACACTGATAATCCATGAAAACTGTTAAAGATATGTTATTTCTTACAAAGAATATTTCGTTTTTCTACAGGAAAGGTATCCTCAATAAATCGTTATCATTTTTATAAAAAAATAAATCTAAATTTTATTCCTCACCTGTGCTTTCCGGTCCCTCATGCATAATAACAAACCTTCCTCCTCCATTTCCTTCATATGACACTTTTGTTGATGAATCTATACATAATGCCGGTCTTATCCCGCCTTTTCATATGCATTTTATATCGATATCTTGTCATCCCAGGTAAAAACACAAACTGCAGAACTATAATAAGTTTCCGGTGTTCTTAACATCCAGGTAACACGCTCTCCATTTAATGAACATTTTTTATTACGATTCTTTTTTAAATAATCAATGTTTTCCCCTCTTTCGCTATAATATACATACCACTTTCCATGTCCTCTATAAGAAAAGCGGCACTATCGCTTTATTCAACGCCATAGCACCGCTTTTATGTCAATATGAATGTATCACTGCCACTCACCATTGTCTACGGATTACTTTCTTGTTACGTAATTTCCGAAAACTCACATCACATTAAACTAACTTTGCCAGTTCCTCTGCTTTATCAGTCTTTTCCCAAGGTAAGTCTAAATCATTTCTTCCAAAATGACCATATGCAGCTGTCTGCTTGTAAATAGGTCTGCGAAGGTCTAACATCTTTATAATACCTGCAGGTCTTAAATCAAACTTATCACGAATGATTTCCACTAATTTTTCATCTGAAACCTTTCCTGTTCCAAATGTATCTACCATTACTGATGTAGGATGTGCAACACCAATGGCGTATGATAACTGAATTTCACATTTATCTGCTAATCCTGCTGCCACAATATTTTTTGCAACATATCTTGCTGCATAAGCAGCTGAACGGTCAACCTTTGTACAATCCTTTCCAGAGAAAGCACCACCACCGTGTCTTGCGTATCCACCATAAGTATCAACAATTATTTTACGTCCTGTAAGTCCGCTATCGCCATTTGGTCCGCCTATAACAAAACGTCCTGTTGGATTTATAAAGAATTTTGTATTTTCGTCTACCATATCCTGTGGAAGAATTTCATCAAATACATATTTCTTAATATCTTCATGTATCTGCTCCTGGGTAACTTCCGGATCATGCTGAGTCGATAAAACTACCGCATCTAATCTAAATGGCTTTCCATTTTCATCATATTCTACTGTAACCTGTGTTTTTCCATCAGGTCTTAAGTATGGAAGTGTTCCGTTTTTTCTGACCTCCGTCAGTTTTCTTGCTAACTTATGAGCCAATGAAATAGGATATGGCATTAACTCCTCTGTTTCGTTAGTAGCATATCCAAACATCATTCCCTGGTCACCGGCACCAATTGCATCAATGTCCTCATCCGACATTTTGTTTTCCTTAGCTTCAAGAGCCTTATCAACTCCTAATGCAATATCTGCTGACTGTTCATCTAATGCTGTTATAACTCCGCATGTGTCACAGTCAAATCCGTATTTAGCCCTGTCATAACCGATTTCCCTGATAGTATTTCTTACTATTTTTTGTATATCAACATATCCCTTTGTAGTTATTTCACCCATAACCAACACAAGACCTGTTGTAATACTTGTTTCACAGGCTACACGGCTCATAGGGTCCTGACGCATTAATTCATCTAATATGGCATCAGATATCTGGTCACACATTTTGTCAGGATGACCTTCAGTTACTGATTCAGATGTAAACAATCTTTTTTCCATTTACTTCTCCTTTTCTTTGTTTTAAATGCTTTAACTATAGTATCTTACAAATATTTATTTTCTACTTGTGAGAATTTATTTTTCTTTAAACCTTATTTTTATAAAAGAAAAAGTCCACTAAACAGTGGACTTGAATTCAAGGTATCAAATCCTCTTATTGATCAAACTTGTGTCTGCTCAGGTTGGCACCTTCCTGACAAATGTCGGGGTTGCCGTGGCTTCTTCGGTCCTTGTACCTCCACCACTCTGAATAAGAGAAAATATTTATTTGCAATGGTTATATTACTATTATAGCATACATATGTCAAGGAATAAATCCCAAAAACATTAATCTCTGCTGTTTCTAAACTGTACCGGTGTCATTCCGTACTTTTTCTTAAAAAGGCGGTTAAAATGTTCAACATTCTGGTATCCTACCTTTTCTGCAATAGATTCAACAGTCATGTTTCCCCCCTTTAAAAGAGTTCTTGCCTTTTTCATTCTGACATTTTTAACTAACTCTCCAAAGGTCTTTCCTGACTTATCCTTAATGTACTTTGATAAATAAGGTTTTGAAAGATGGAACTGATCTGCTAATTCATCTAAAGAAACCGTTAAATAATTTGTATTAATATAATTAATTATTTCAGTCAGTCTCTCGTCCTGGCAGTCTTTTTCACCTAATTCCTTAATAACCTGATTTACGGCTACTGTTAATGCATGGATTGATGATTTAATAATATCCTCGTCTAATCCTACGCCCCAATGCATAGCTCCGTTATAGCTTATTCCCACATAAGAAACAGCCTTTGAAGAAGAACCTCTTGATAATGAATGTTCCTCGTATACTGAAAGTTCGTAGCTAATATTAAAATACTGCTTAAATGCATTACTTACAGCATCTAATCTACCGTTACCTGTACTCTTAACAATTCTTACCCCGTCATTTTGTGCAATGGTAACTTCTGCCATAATGCCGTTTTTCTGCTGGAAATGTACTTCCGGAACAGAGAATGCTCCCACATCATTTATGTATTTATCTTCAAATATCTGATATACCCAGTCAGGTGATAATTCCTTATGCTCCTTATCTGAAACATGCTTAACTGTATATCCCACTTCTTCCTTCATCTTATCCGGCAAATCCAGTCCGAAGTTCTGCTTCAAAATGTAACTTACGCCACCTTTTCCTGACTGGCTGTTAATTCTAATAACATCAGAATCATATGTTCTTCCAATATCTACAGGATCAATAGGAATATATGGAACAGTCCACTCATCAGTTTTGCCTGCTGCCCTACATGCCATACCCTTGGCAATGGCATCCTGATGTGAACCTGAAAAAGCAGTAAATACTAAATCTCCTGCGTATGGCTGACGTGGACCTACCTTCATTCTTGTAAGTCTCTCGTAAACCTTGCTTATTTCATTTAAATTGCTAAAGTCAAGCTTTGGATCAACACCATGAGATAACATATTCATGGCAAGAGTAACTATATCAACATTACCTGTTCTCTCACCGTTTCCAAACAATGTACCTTCAATTCTATCTGCTCCTGCTAATACACTAAGTTCAGCTGTTGCCACACCGCAACCTCTGTCGTTATGTGGATGAACTGATATTGTTACTGCATCACGATATTTTAAATTCTTATGCATATATTCAATCTGGGTTGCAAATACATGCGGCATTGCATTTTCCACTGTAGACGGAAGATTAATAATAACCTTGTTATCCTTTGTTGGTTTCCACACATCTAATACTGCATTACATACGTCTAATGCATAATCCATTTCTGTTCCTGAGAAACTTTCAGGGCTATATTCAAATGAGAAGTTGCCGTCTACTTCCTTTGCTAATTCATCAAGAAGCTTTGCACCATCTACGGCGATTTTCATTATTTCTTCCTTGCTCTTTTTGAAAACCTGTTCACGCTGTGCCACTGATGTGGAATTGTACAAATGAATAACTGCGTGCTTTGCACCCTTTACAGCTTCAAAAGTTTTCTTAATAATATGCTCTCTTGCCTGAGTTAAAACCTGAACTGTAACATCATCCGGTATCATGTTTCTTTCAATCAGGGCACGCATGAAATTGTACTCTGTTTCTGAAGCAGCCGGGAATCCCACTTCTATTTCCTTAAATCCGATATCCACAAGCATCTGGAAGAACTCCAGTTTTTCTTCGAGACTCATAGGCTCAATTAAAGCCTGATTTCCATCTCTAAGGTCAACACTACACCATATAGGTGCCTTTTCAATGTACTCCTTCTTTACCCAGTCTGTAGTTACTACAGGTGGCATAAAATACTGTCTCTTATACTTCTTGTAGTTCATCATGATAATTATCTCCTTTAATCTTGTTTTAAAAAATATCTATATAAAAGTTTCCAACTTTTAATGCAAAAAAATATCCCTGTGCTCCATCTGTAGGAAGCACAGAGACGTAAGCTTTACTTGCGCGGTACCACTCTGTTTCATGTAATAAATACACACTCTCATAGGATGCATTCACATCCCTTCCTTTTAACGGTGGATTTCCGTCCTGACCTACTTGATGTTTTCAGCCGGAAGCTCCGGGGCGAGTTCATTAACCTGCATCTGATGTCTCGCACCTTCCGACATCTCTCTTGGTACAGCTCATTAATTACTATTCCTCTTCATAGCCTTTGCAATATTTTTAGGATGAACATATATTAACATATGCCTTTTCCTTTGTGTAGTGACAATATTAATCAGTTTTATTGATTTTTTTTATCATCCTACTTTTAATTTAAACTTCTGTTCTTCCCTTTCAGAATCTACTTTTGCGATAGTTGCTCCAAGTCCTGACAACTTTTCATCGAATCTTTCGTATCCTCTCTTAATGTATACAATATCATCTACCGTAGTAAATCCCTCAGCTGCAAGACCCGCAATAACCAATGCTGCTCCTGCCCTAAGATCAGTTGCCTTTACTTTAGCACCCTGAATACTTCCAACTCCGGTAATAATGGCTGTTCTGCCTTCTACCTTAGTTATGGCACCCATTCTGTTTAATTCTGCTACATACTTAAATCTGTTTTCAAAGATACTTTCCGTAACGGTACTTACCCCATTAGCCATAGTAAGCACTGCTGCCATCTGTGGCTGCATATCTGTAGGGAATCCGGGATAAGGAAGTGTCTTTATGTTAGCACATCTGATAAAATCACCGGCTTTAACCTTAACTGAATCATCATATTCTATAATTGTGCATCCCATTTCCATTAATTTAGATGAAATACACTCTAAATGCTTAGGAATAACATTCTTAATTAAAATCTCTCCACCTGTTGCAGCTGCCGCACACATAAATGTGCCTGCTTCAATCTGGTCCGGAATGGTAGAATACACTGTTCCGTGCAATTTCTCAACTCCGTTAATTCTAATCTTGTCAGTTCCTGCACCTCTAATGTCGGCACCCATGCTGTTTAACATATTAGCCACGTCAACAATATGCGGTTCCTTTGCCGCATTTTCTATAATAGTCTTACCTTCTGCCATAACAGCTGCCAAAATTATGTTAATGGTAGCTCCAACTGAAGAAACATCAAAGAAAATATTGTTTCCTCTTAATACATCTGCATGTGCATTAAGCATTCCGTGATCCTGGATAACTGTAGCTCCTAATGCCCTGAATCCCTTAAGATGCTGGTCAATAGGTCTCTCTCCTATAACACAGCCTCCCGGAAGAGCCACCTCTGCCTTTCCAAACTTTCCAAGAAGGGCACCAAGAAGATAATAAGAAGCTCTTATTTTTCTCATCTGTTCTTCTTCCACAATACAGGAATTAATGGTTCCACCATTTATAATTACACAATGTCTGTCAACTCTGTTTATCTTTGCCCCAATTGTTTCTATTGCATCTATTAACTGATTGATGTCACTGACATCAGGAATATTTTCTAAAGTTACATCTTCATCGGTCATAATTGCTGCTGCAATCAAAGCCAATGCTGCATTTTTCGCCCCGCTTATATCAACTTCACCATAAAGTGGTGTTCCACCTTTAATAATATATTTTTCCATTATTCACCTCGGGTTTTATGTAAACTCCAAAAATTTACTCAAATAAATAACAGTGTGCCTTAATTCTTGTCAAAATCTGCTTTTTTCACCTATTGATATTTTTATGCACACTTTCATATATTATAACACAATCTCCTACTTTGTAAACAGCTAAAGGCTTTTTATAATTTTAGAATATGCACTAAGCGGGTAAAAGTTACCCACCGTTTCCGGACTTTACATAATTAACGGGATTAACTTTTTTTCCATTAATTATTACTTCAAAATGAAGATGAGGACCGGTACTGTCTCCTGTATTTCCACTTAATCCTATTACCTGTCCCCTTGAAACCTTCTGCCCCTTTTCCACATTTAATTCCGACATATGAGCATATCTGGTTTCCACAAAATTTCCGTGATTAATTAAAACGTTGTAACCATAGCTTTCACTATAATACGCTAAGGTTACCCTTCCTTCCTTTGCCGCTTTTACCTTTGTTCCCACACATACTCCCCAGTCATGTCCTAAATGCCTTGAGCTTCTTGATATTGTATCCCCAAACTTTGAGGTGGTAATTCCTCCATTTACAGGCATAATAAAAGAAGCCTCAGAACTTTTTGCCTTTTTCTTAATGGTTTTCTTTTTAGTTACAACTTTTTTTGCCATTTCAGCCTTATCTTTAGCTTCTTTTATTTTTATATTTTGCCCGGCAATGAAACTATAAGCATGTATTTCCATTGCCATCTGGGAAAAAATAATAACTATCATCATTTGTAAGGCAAGAGCTGATACAGCCCAAAACCATCTCTTCTGATTAAATAGATTATTAATAATTTTAATTTTTCATTTCCTCCAATTTTTCAACAATTTTGTTCACAGTTTTCTGTATTGTACTGTGGTGCTCATTTACTATTATATCCGCATATTTTTCATATAACGGTGTTCTTTCATTATATAAATCCTTAAGAGTCTGTCCTTCCTTTAAAACCACCCCACGTTTTTTAAGACTTCCCAGTCTCTTTGACAACTCATTAAGTTCTAATTCCAGATACACAATGGTTCCAATTTTTGCAAAATGCTCCATTGCCTCCTGACCGTAAACTGCACTTCCTCCGGTAGCTATTATCGCCTTTGTTGTGTTAAGGGATTTATTTACGTCATTTTCAATCTCCTTAAATTTCTCTGTACCTTCTTCAGCAATAATATCCTTAAGGAGGCGTCCTGTTTTCTCCTGAATAACTAAATCAGAATCAATAAAGCTATAGCCTAATACCTTTGCCAGCACTACTCCTACAGTGCTTTTTCCAACTCCCGGCATACCTATCAATATAATGTTATCGCTGCTTTTGCTCATAATTTTCAGCCTCCTGATTCTTATTTTCTCTTTTTGTTTTTTCTCACTGAGAATCCAAATCTTCCCAGTTTTTTTCCTACTCCGTAATACTGTCCGTGGGAATAAACCAGCGGTGCTGCCATTGCCAAATCAAACTTTCCTTTAGAATCCATATATTTTTCATCAGCATGAACGCATAAAACCTTTGCCAAAAACATGTCGTGAGTTCCCAGATGTGTAATTTCAAGAACCTCACATTCAATGTTTACCGGACTTTCCTTTATAAGAGGTGCCGCAACATATTTTGCCTCCTCCTTTGTAAGATTCATTGCCTTAAACTTGTCCTCGTCTCTCCCTGACTTTACGCCACAGTAATCTGTAGCCTTGGCAAGTTCCTCTGTAGTAAGATTTATAACAAACTGACCTGTGTGTTTTATCATATCATAAGAATGCCTTGAAGGTCTTACTGAAATGTACACCATAGCAGGATCCGAACTTACCGTGCCTGTCCATGCTACTGTAAATACATTATCATTTCCTTCTCCGTCTGTAGCAGTAACTAAAACAGCCGGCAGGGGATACAACATATTTCCCGGTTTCCAAATATCTTTTGCCATGTAATTATCTCCTTTATTCCTTCTTAGTATTTTTGTTTAATAACTTTATATCCGTAAGTGAAATATCATCACCCTTTAAGGTATAGTTTAAAGTCATTTCACTTTTACATTTTCCGGATAGGGTATACACATAACTATTATACAATGTGGTCTTTGTAGATGCCATATAATTATAGCTATAAGTATATTTTAAAGTATAAACCTTTGTTTTGTCATTATACGTTATGGTATTCTTTAAATTATTTATATTAAAGTCAGATACCTTATAGTCTTCTATATTTTTAGTATCCGGCGGATATATTATATCCTGTGTCTTAGTAACAAGGTCCTTGACCTTACTTTTCAGCTTTTTATTATTAGGAAAGCATTTTATAAGGTTTGGATAGGATGGTTTTTTATCCCTTGCCGCCTTATAAAATAACTTAATGACTTTATCTCCTGACTGTTTTATTTTCCCGGAATATTCTTCACTGGCAGTGTAAGATTTTTTTGTCATATCAAGCGTTGTATCAGGTTTCTTTAAATCCACCTGACTGTTTACTGCATAATATTTGTTTGTAGCCACTACCTTGTAATCTCCCAAAAGAATACCCTTAAATTTATAAGTCAATTTACCATCCTTTTCTTCTACGGAAGCATTATCCTTTGTAATGGTTTTCCCGTTAATTTTTAATTGATTTCCACTGTTAATAACTACAGTAAAATTTTTTACAATCATGCTGTCGCAATTAACAGAGTATTCCGGTATAATATTCATTCCCTTTCTTATTTCATCAACATATATTTCAAAATATCTGTTTTCTTTTTTTGAGTCATCTATACATTTTACCCTGACTAACTTTTGTCCGTTCTTTTTCTCCGGGTCTAATATTTCGTAAGAATCAATTGTATACTGTAAGCGCATTTGCTTCATGGCTTCGATATATGTTTCTTTATTTATGTAAACCTCTTTTTCCTTTGTAAGGTAATCATACATTTTATTAAAATCACTGCTTACAAACGCTCTGAAATATCCTGCGGCAACATCTGTGGGATCTGACTCATGGTTTATATATGCCATTCCTGCTCCAATTCCCATGCAAACTGCTATAAATATTAATATGAAAAAAAGAGATACTACTCTTTCCCTTATTATCGATTTCTTCTTCATAAGTCTACTCCTGCATTAATGTCTGTTTTATATATACGTGTACTTAAATGTTACCCATTATCCTTGATTTTTGCAAGGCTTTTATGTATCATTAACATAACATATGAAAGGATTCAGTCGGATAAAAAGTTTTTCCGACTATTATATTGTTATGGATAAAAAAGCACAATTTAACGAGGCTCTTACTTCTCTTGTGGATTACGCAGCTACAAAAGGTAACGAAATCACTCAGGAAGATGTTAAGGTCTTTTTCAAGGATTTAATTGATGACGAAAGTCAGTACGGTTTTATTAACGACTATTTAAGCCTTAATAAAATAAAGGTTTTAGGATTTACACCAACGTCTTTTTTTGACACATTAAATGAAGATACCACAGAAAGCATAGCGGAGGATTCCCCTAATGAAGGCATTCCTGAAAAAGTTTCAAATTTTAAGGAGTCCCAAGAGGAAATCGCTTTCGTCAATATGTATATGTCAGATATGGAAAACATTGAACCTTTGTCTGACACAGAAAAGGTTGAATTAATAAATCAGTTACTTTCAGGTAATGCCGAAGCTTCAAAACGTTTAGTTGAAGGTAGTCTTTCATTAGTAGCAGAACTTGCCGGTAATTTTCGTGGCAAAGGGGTCTCCTTTGGCGACCTTATTCAGGAAGGAAATATTGGCATGATGCTGGCGGTATCTGATTATAACAGTAATTGCGGTGACTTTAATGAATTTATTACAAACCGTGTTACTGATGCCATAAAAAATACCATTAACGAACAGATTAATTCTGACCGCATAAGCCAGCATTTGGCTGACCAGCTTAATTTACTGGATAAAGTTACAAAGCAGTTAAGTGAAAAGCTTGGTCGTGTTCCTGAATTAGCTGAATTATCTGAAGCTATGGGTATTGACGAAGATGAGGTATCTCTTTTATTAAAAACATCCATTAACACTTTGTCAGTTAATCAGGATACCAAAATTGCAGAGGATACTTCCCAAACCGGAAATACTTCAGATTTAAACGACAATGATAATAATCAACCTCTTACATGGAGACATAGTAAGTAGTTTTTTTAGCTTAATAAGGCATAAAAGAGGCTGCGGCTTTGACTTATCAGGTCAAGACCACAGCCCTTTTTAATGAGATTAAGTAAAATATATATTTAAGAACAGAGTTCCAAAATATCTAACTGATATACAACTCTTTTCCTGTTTTTTATTTATCCTTGTAAGCTAATGCTTCCACACCAACTTCACCTGTACGAACTCTCATAACATCTTCTACATTTGTTACGAAAATCTTACCGTCGCCATAGTGTTCAGTATTAAGTGCCTTTCTTGCTGCTGCCACAACAAGTCCCGGATCAACTGTTGAAACTACTATGTCAACCTGTACTTTCTTATAAAGGTTCATTGTGGTTGGTACACCTCTGTATCTACCTGTCTTACCTTTCTCAGCTCCACATCCCATTACCTGAGATACCGTCATTCCCATTACTCCAATAGCATTCATTGTGTCACGAAGTACACCAAATCTTTCTTCCGGACATATAATGGAAATCTTTGTATATCTGCCTTCTTCTCTTTCGCCAAGAGCAAGAGCAACCGGTTTAACATCTGAAAGGTCAACTGAACCTTCGCTTTCTCCTGCATATGATGGTGCTGCTGGGAGGAAATCTGCGTAAGCTGATGCAAGGCCATGTTCTGAAATATCCATACCAATGATTTCTTCTTCTGGTTTAACTCTAAGTCCAATTGTATGTTTAATAATCTGGAATACAATTGTCATCATTATTGCTGCGTAAACATCAATTGCTACAATACCTAAAATCTGGATTCCTAAAAGTTTTGCTCCACCACCATAGAATAAACCTGCGTAGTAAGAACCATCTGCAAATGCATTAACTGTTTCTCCCCTACCTGTTGCAAATAAACCTACGGCAATTGTTCCCCAAACACCGTTTGCCCAGTGAACACCAACGGCACCAACCGGGTCATCAATGTGGAACTTCTTATCTAAAACTTCTACTACTACATCCACTAATATACCTGAAACTGCACCAATGATTAATGCTCCTACAGTATCAACTGAAGCACATCCTGCTGTAATTGCTACCAAACCTGCAAGGGATGCGTTAAGACACATACCAACATCAGGCTTTCCGTCTTTAATCCATGTAAATATCATACAAACTACTGTTGCTGTTGCCGGTGCAATTGTTGTATTCATAAAGATTGATGCTAAGCTGTCATTGTTTGTAGCTGCTGCACCGTTAAATCCATACCATCCAAACCAAAGAATGAAGCATCCTAATGCACCAAGAGTTATTGAGTGACCTGCAATGGCGTTTGATCTGATTTTACCATTAGATCTCTTTGTGTACTTGCCAATACGAGGTCCCACAATAATGGCTCCAACTAATGCCGCCATACCACCTACAGAGTGAATAACTGCTGAACCTGCGAAATCTACGAAATGTAACTGCTGTAACCATCCGTTGCCACCATAGTTCCAAACCCAGCCTGCTTCAATAGGATATACTATTAAGCTGATTGCTGCTGAATAAATACAGTAAGCACTGAACTTTGTTCTTTCAGCCATAGCACCTGAAACAATTGTAGCTGCTGTTGCACAGAATACTAACTGAAATACGAACTGTGACCAGTTAAATGTGTCATAATGGATAAAGATATCAAGATTTGGAATACCAATAATTCCCATTACATAATCCTCTGACATCATAAGCCCGAAACCTAATACTATGTACATTATAGTACCGATACAAAAGTCCATTAAGTTTTTCATAATAATGTTGCCGGCATTCTTTGCTCTTGTGAATCCTGTTTCAACCATTGCGAAGCCTGCCTGCATAAAGAATACCAGGCTGGCACCAATAAGGAACCAAATAGCAAAACTGCTGTCTGTTGCTGCTTTAATAATCTCTTCTGCTCCCATAACTAATTCCTCCATTCTTTTTTAGTCCTAAATAATATTTTTACCTGGAAAACATTTAAAGGGGATGTTTTCCCAGACGACACAATTACTGAATTTGCCATTGTGCTTTTCAATAATTATGTGCTCTCAGAAACGAAAAAGGGAGCTAGACCTTTACGTCTGCTCCCTTGCATTTCGTTCAACATGCATTAGTATAACATCATATTTTTTTATTTCAATGGATAAATCACTTTTGCTAATAAAAAAAAGTCCAAATTTAATTTTCTTAAATTCAGACTTTAATTTATTAATGTTAGGTTTTATTTCGTAAACTTTTTTCCGTTTTTTATAAACTTTATTAAAGATTACTGTATATTCTCCTTAATTTTATTATATATGCCTTCTCCATCCAGTCCAAACTCTTTTATAAGCTCTAAAGCCGGTCCTGAATGTCCAAACACGTCATTTACACCTATCTTAGTTACCTTTGTAGGGCATTTTGCACTTAATGCATCACATACTGCACTTCCTAAACCACCAATTACGGAATGTTCTTCCACTGTAAACACATTCTTAGTCTTTTCAGCGGATTTTACAATTATATCTTCATCTAAAGGCTTAATTGTATGAATATTAATAACCTCGGCACTAATTCCCTCTGCTGCAAGTTTTTCTGCTGCTTCAAGGGCATAAGACACCATAAGACCGGTAGCAACAATTGTAATGTCACTTCCCTGACGCATTAATATGCCTTTTCCAATTTCAAATTTATAATTGTTTTCATCATTAATAACCGGTGCTGCAAGACGTCCAAATCTCATATATACAGGGCCTTCCATTTCATATGCTGCCTTTACTGCTGCACGGGCTTCCACATCATCACATGGATTTATAACTGTCATTCCCGGTATAACTCTCATAAGCGCAATATCTTCATTACACTGATGTGTGGCACCGTCTTCTCCTACAGAAATTCCTGCATGAGTTGCCCCGATTTTTACATTAAGGTGTGGATATCCTATAGTGTTTCTCACCTGCTCAAAAGCTCTTCCTGCTGCAAACATTGCAAATGTGCTGGCAAAAGGTACCTTTCCACAGGTAGATAATCCTGCTGCTATTCCCATCATATTAGCTTCTGCAATACCGCAGTCAATATGTCTATCAGGAAACTCTTTCTTAAAAATGGCAGTTTTTGTAGCTGCTGCAAGATCCGCATCAAGTACCACAATATCGTCATGTTCCTTTGCAAGCTCTACAAGTGCTTTACCATAGCTTTCTCTTGTTGCTATCTTCTTTACTTCTGACATAATGCTTCACCTGCTTTCTCTAATTCTTCCATTGCCACGGCAAACTGTTCATCATTAGGTGCTGCGCCATGCCAATTTACCTGATTTTCCATAAACGAAACCCCTTTTCCCTTTACGGTATTCATAATAATGGCTGTAGGCTGTCCCTTTGTATTTTTTGCCTCATTAAGGGCATTTCTTATTTCATCAAAATCATGTCCGTTAATTACAATAACATGAAAATTAAATGCTTCAAACTTCTTATCAATAGGGTATGGTGAACATACTTCTTCCACTGTTCCGTCAATCTGAAGATTATTGTTATCTACTATTACCACAAGATTGTCTAACTTTCTGTGTCCGGCAAACATTGCTGCCTCCCAAACCTGTCCTTCTTCTATTTCACCATCACCTAATAATGTGTATACTCTGTAATCCTTATGATCCATTTTGCCTGCCAATGCCATACCTACTGCTGTAGATACTCCCTGACCTAATGAACCTGATGACATATCAACTCCCGGAGTATGCTTCATATCAGGATGTCCCTGCAAATATGAATCCGGCTTACGAAGTGTCACAATATCTTCTTTTGGAATAAATCCTTTTTCAGCAAGTACTCCATATAAAACAGGTGCTGCATGTCCCTTTGATAAAACAAATCTGTCTCTGTTAGGATTTTTTGGATTTTTGGCATCAACATTCATTTCCTCATAATACAGGAAAGTTACCATATCAGCAGCTGATAAAGAGCCGCCCGGATGTCCTGATTTTGCACTGTGAAGACCTGTAACAATGTTTTTCCTTACTTCGTTAGCAATCTTTTTTAACTGTAAATTTTCCATTGTTTCTTCCTTTCTTATACATTAAAATCTGATTCTACCAATATGTTATTACCTTCCTCATCTTTTTTAGATGCGAAGATACCCTTTAGCTTTCTTCCTATTCTTCTTGATTTAGAAATAGCCTCATCTACAATGCTTTCAACATCACTTCTGCCAATTCCCTTATTTACACCAAAGAAGTCATCTATAGCCTTATAAAATGCAAGGTTTGCAACCTCGTCAAAAACATATCCCTTGTCTTTTGCATAGCGTTTACCATATTCTACCCATTCCTTAATGTCGTATTCTCTTATGGTAACTACATGATTAAATACCCTTGCAGCCCTCTGGGATTCATTTAATATCTTTGTCATTCCATCAGTTTCGCCTTCTAAGATAATAATCATGTCATCTGTAAACATACCTGATACATCTGTTATTTCACTTAATGTCATAGGTCCTAACCTGTCAGCATTTTCAATAATCAAATCACTTCCAAGAAGCTTTGATAACACTGTTCTAAAACCTTTTCTGTTAAGTGCCACAGCATCTATTTTTGCCAGTTTTCTGTTTCTTCTGCCACGCTTTTTATTTACAAGCTTAATAATTTCTATGGCAAGTGTGGTTTTACCCGTCTTTTCACTTCCCATAATAACTATATTGCCCTCTGCTGAATTTCCATTAGGCTTGTAATTAATAATTAAATCCTTTAAAACATCCCTTATATTGGTGTCAAATCCTTCCACATTAAGATAGTTTTTAAAAGCTGACAGTTCTTCCTCTGTTAAAACTATTTCAGGCTCTACGTCCTCTGCAGAATCTCCATTAGTCTTATCGGTAGGCAGAATCTCCTCATTATATATCGGCTTTGCCTTTTTCCTTACTATAGCCTTGTCAGTATTTCCTTCTTTTCCTTCTTCCTTTGTATCATCCGGTTTTGCCTGTTTATCTTCCGGTTCTTCCGTTACCTCCGGTGTCACTTCTTCTTCCTCTTCCTTCGGCTCTTCTAATACTTCAGGTGATTGGCTTAAATTTTCATCCGGCTTTTCCTCTTCTACCATGTCAGGTACCTTGATTTCTAATTTTCCTTCTTCTACAATACCTGCTCCTGAAAGAATTTCTATACTTGCTGATGTAGCATTTTTAACCTTTAAATTCATGCCCGGCTTTTCAGCCTTTGGTGCCTCTGACTTTTGATTTTCAGTTTCTCTGACAGCAGATTTTAATTCATCTTCTGTTGGAAGTTCCTGGGTAACAAATCCTGAGTTGTCTATCTTAAGGTCTGCTACCATATCATCTTCTATTTCTTCCGGTTCTAAATTATTCTGTGCTTCCCTTTGGGCTTTAGGCTCTACATCCGTTTCCGGCTCAATTTCCGGTTCAGATTGTGCTTTCTGTTCAGCTTTAGCCTCAGGCTCAATTTCTGCTTTCTGTTCAGCTTCAATCTCTACCTCAGGCTCGGTTTCTACTTCCGGCTGTGGTTTTACCTCTGCCTCAGGTTCATTTTCCGGCTCAATAACCTCCTCTTCAACCTGTCCATCCTTCTGCAAATTATCTTCGCTGTTAAAATGAAGTAATTCATCCTTTTCCTTTAGAGATTCCTCTAACTCCTCTCTTGCAGAAGTTGCCTCATCTATAATATTTACAGCCTGCTTAACAGTATCCGCCTTTAATATGCCTCTTTCCTGAAGTTTCCTTAATATATCCGCAACTCCATTCATGTCACTAATGGTATTTTCGGCTTCATTCTGTTCCTGTACCGGCCCTGTTTCTTCTTTCAAATCCTCCGAATGGGATTTTTCCTGTATTTCCGATGTTTCATCTTTTTCTGCTTCCGGTTCTTTCTTATCCTCCGTAACTTCTGACTGCAAAGATGATTCATCAGCCTCCCTGCTTTGGGCTTTTGCCTTTTCACCTTCTAAGTCCGTTACTATTTCTTCCATTACCGGCTCTTTTTCAGTTTCATCCTCTTCTTCAAGTTCTGAAACCTCTTCCTCGATTTTTTCTTCATCTACCGGCTGTTCAGCTATTTCTGCCTCTTCCATTAACTCCTCAATGGTTTTATTGTTTAAGTCATCCTCTTCGGATTTTAATATAATTTCTTCCATATCGCCATTCATTTTAGGAAAAATCTTTGTTTCTCCTAAATTACCTGAAGCTGTATTGTCAAAAATTCTTGTTTTCGAAAGTTCGTCCTCTGTCTCCTTATTCTGTGCCATCTTAGACTGTTCTTTCTTCTCGTCTGCAAGAATCTCTTTCACGCTGTCTGCCACTGCTGCCTGAATATCCTCCTCCGCAGTTTGTGGTTCCACCTTAATTTCAGGAATATCATGAACAATATCCATTTTAACATCTAACGGCTTTAATTCCTCCGCATGCTTTTTAGCTGCTTCGGCTTCCATTGCTATTTTTTTCTTGTTTTCATCATATTTTTCCTGCTGTGCAGGGGTTAGCGGGCTATACATTTTCTTAAGATCCATTGCCTTAAATACATATTTTCCCTCAGCAAACCAAAGGCATATTTCATCACATATATCAATACATTTCTGCTTGTCACCGATTATGTGATACAGTTTGGCTAACTCATATGCCCATCTTTCCTCCATATCAATATTAACATACTCCTCCAGTATGCCAATTAACTCTTCAATAGGCTTTTCCTGTGCCTTTGCCATTTTGTATTTAAGCACAAATCTTGATGTATCCCTAGGTGCCATTTCCACGAAATCTTCGTAATAATCCTTAGCTGCGGTAAAATCTTTTGTCTTTATTGACAAAAGACATAGCTTATACGCTATATGACGACCGGTATTTGTGTTTTCATAGGCTGTAAGAAGCACTTCTTTTGCCTTCTCATAATTATGGTTTAATTCATATGCATTTGCCACGATGTTAAGTAAATTGTTATCTTTAATTTTCTTTATATCCAAAGCATCTGCTATTTTACCTGCCTCTTCGTAATCCCTGTCATGCAGTGCTCTTTTTATTTCCTCTAATTTCAGCTTCTGCTCGTTTTTGTCCATTTGAATTCCTCTTATTTTAATATTTATCCATGCTTACATTTTCTAAACCGTAACTCGTCCCTGTAATGCCCTGAGCAATGTTACATTATCAATACATTCTAAATCTCCTCCTACAGGAACACCGCTGGCAATTCTTGTAACCTTTATTCCCAAAGGCTTAACAACCTTGCTGATATACATGGCTGTTGCCTCACCTTCCACACTGGAATTAGTAGCAATAATCACCTCATTTACGTCGTCCTTCAGACGTTCAAACAGCTCTTTTAAGCGGATATCATTTTGTCCTATACCTGCCATGGGATTTATTGCTCCGTGAAGTACATGATAAACTCCCTTATACTCTCCGACCTTTTCGTATGCCGCCATGTCTTTGGTAGACTCAACTACCATAATAGTCTTATGGTCTCTTTCCTTACTACTGCAAATAGGGCATTCGTCCTGGTCAGTAAGGGTACAACATGTCTTACAGTATTTAACATTTTCCTTGGCGTTTATCATGGCATTTGCAATATCCTCTACCTGCTCTTTGGGCATGTCCAAAATATGAAATGCCAGTCTTCCTGCGGTTTTTGCACCCACTCCCGGAAGAGTCGATAATTCTTCAATTAGTTTTGTTATATATCCACTGTAGTAATCCAATGTCCTTACCTCTTTCTTTAAGTCAAACTATTAGAACAGTCCGCCTAATCCTCCGGTAATTTTGGACATTTTCTGTGTTGACATTTCTTCCATTTTTCTTATAGCCTCATTTACTGCTGCCATAACTAAATCCTCTAACATTTCAATGTCATCAGGGTCTACAACTTCCGGATCAAGTTTAATTTTTGTAATTTCCTTTGAACCTGAAATTGTAACTTCAACGGCTCCACCACCTGCTGTTGCAGTATATTCGGAAGCTTCAAGTTCTGCCTGGGCTTCCTCCATCTGCTTCTGCATCTTCTGTGCCTGCTTCATTATATTATTCATATTCCCCGGCATTCCTCCCGGAAATCCACCTCTTTTTGCCATTTTAAAAATCCTCCTGTACTACTTCCATATTAATATTCTTTAACACAACCTCCTGGAAATAATCTCCAAAGTTTTGGTTGCCTTCAAGCATTGTCATTTCTACCTTGACCTGCTTATTAATTTCTTCACTTATTATATTATTAAGCATTTCTATAATCTCAGGTTTATTGCAGCCCTCATATCCGATAGCTCCCGGATTAAATACTATAAGAAGGGTATCATCCCCTTTGACACTAAACCTGGCATCATTTAGAAATGTCTTATACGGATTTGAAATATGTCTTTTTACCTTTCCCCAGTTATCCACTACATACTGGATATCTGCCGGAACAGGCTTGTCAAAGACTTTTTTAGGTTTACTTTCTACCTTCTCCTCAGTTGCAGGCACCGCTACCTTTGCCACAAAATCCCCCTTTTCCATTTTGTTTTCCAAAATAGAAATTCTGTTAATTAGGGATGCCGTATCATTTTCCATCTGAGGCTTATTTAGTTTTATAAGTGCAATTTCTATCAGCACTCTTTTATTTGAAGCATATTTTATCTGACCGGCAAGTTCTGAGAACACCCGTATATATCTCATTATTACATCTGTCTCAACCATTGATGCTTCTTCCTTTAATGCCTCTATACGTTCTGCCGAAGCATCTATAAAATCCGTTGCTCCGTCAGAAGTCTTTATAAGCATTAAATTACGCAGGTACCATATAAAATCACTGACAAACTGCCCTAGTTTTCTTCCCTGCATAACCATTTCATCTAATATGTTAATACATTCAGTAACATTCCCTGCAATAATACTTCTGGTAAGTCTGCTGAAAATTTCATTGTCAACTGCCCCTAAAACCTCTAACACATTTTCGTAGGTTAGCTTCTGTCCCAGATAAAACGCTATACACTGGTCTAAAAGACTAAGAGCATCACGCATGGAGCCATCCGCTGCCTTTGCCACATATCTGATAGCCTTATCCTCTACCTCTATGCCTTCCTTTTCCATTAATTCCGTAAGTCTGGCAGCTATTGTATCTATGGTGATTCTTTTAAAATCATACCTCTGACACCTTGATAAAATAGTTATTGGTATTTTATGGGGTTCTGTAGTAGCCAAAATAAACATTACATATGACGGTGGTTCCTCTAATGTTTTTAAAAGTGCATTAAAAGCACCAATGGATAACATATGCACCTCGTCGATAATGTACACGGTATACTTTCCATTAGCCGGCGTATATTGGATTTCATCTCTTATCTGACGAATATTATCTACACCGTTGTTTGATGCCGCATCTATTTCAACTACATTCATTGCACTGCCTGAATTAATTGCCCGACACGTTTCACATTCATTGCACGGGCTTCCATCTATAGGGTGTTCACAGTTTACAGCTCTGGCAAAAATCTTCGCCACACTTGTTTTTCCTGTTCCCCGTGTTCCACAAAAAAGATATGCATGTCCTATTCTGTTAGCATTAATCTGATTTTTAAGCGTCTGTACTATATGATCCTGCCCTTTAACCTGCTCAAATGATGTAGGTCTGAATTTTCTGTATAATGCTGTATAAGACATGTTTTCTCCCTTCGTAATATTCACGCAAAATTGTTTTTTTAGATTTTGGGCGCACTACACCCATTGCGCCTTTGGAATCATTATAAACCAAAAAAGTTTTCCATACAAGACGTTGGAAAACTTTTCTATATTTTTATTAAGTATATTGACACTTATATGTCTTTATTTAATTTTACTCATTATGTAATCATATACCTCTGTTGGAATCTTATAATAACTTTTATCTACACGGCAATATCCATTATTATCGTCCGGTGAATATATTTCCACCATATCTCCTGAGGGTTCAATTTTTAAGTATGCAACGGGAGCTGATTTAAGCTCAAATCGGTTAATCTTCTCCCATTTTCCGGTATCCTCCACACTATCTGATGCATTGTCAATGCTGTTGGAATTTTGCTTATTGGTATTTTCCTCATTTTCCACTGCCTGTTCATATGCTGACTGTGCCTGAGTAAGCTGTTCCTGCAATTTAGTAAGCTGCTCTTCAAGTTGTGTTTTTGTCTATCCGGTGTTAATAGGGTGTATTTTTCGTGAGAATTAAATGAATAAAACCAGGCACACAAAAAGGGAGTTAAAACCAAACAGCTAAATAACTGTTAATGTTCTAACTCCCTTATATGTTTTATTTTATTAATCCGTGCGGTTTGCTTTGTGAATATCCCATAAGCGTTACCTTTACAGTTAACTCGGTCCAGGCACCCTCATGTCACACGAGATGATCTGCTTAGTGCTGCTCCATTCCTGACCTGACACGGTTCACAGGACCCCGTTGCATAAGACCCGGACGTCAACATCACTTATAAAGGGCAGCCCTACAAGATATACCCGACACAAACCATCACCCCTGCTATAGCGGATTGCAGGTTCAGGGCGCCGCTACCTCCCCGGCTGCACGGAAGTGTTATAACAAATTCATTTGTCAGAAATACAGTATAACCCAATGACTTTTTCTTTGTCAACTATGATTTTCTAAGATTTCTAAAAAAATCCTTTAAAAGGCTGCTGCATTCTTCTTCTAATATGCCCTTTTCAATCTCTACCTGATGGTTAAATTTGTCCACCTGCAACAGATTCATAATAGAGCCTGCACATCCTGCCTTTGGATTCATGCATCCTATATATACTTTTTTTATTCTTGCCTGAACTATGGCTCCTGCACACATCTGGCACGGCTCAGTGGTAACATACATCTCACAATCATCAAGCCTCCAGTCATCAAGCTTTTTACTGGCCTTTTTTATGGCATTTAACTCGGCATGGCTTAAAGTATTTTTGTCAACCATTCTTCTGTTATAGCCTCTGCCTATTATTTTATCCTTATATACAATAACGCATCCTATAGGTACCTCACCAATATCCCATGCCTTTTTTGCCTGCTTTATTGCCTCTCTCATGTACTTTTCTTTCATCTTAATATTCCATCTGATATTTTATATAAACTTTTAACATATTTATCCCACATATCTTACCTGATAACCGGCTCTTTTGCCTTCCTCCATATCAGCCCTGAATTCTCCACCTTCGTACTCATTACTAAATATGTATATTCCTGCTATTTCCTCCATGGAAAATCCGTTTTGTTCTAATTCATTCTTATCTACCTTTATGGTGTACATGGAATTTTCCACCACAGGATTTAAGGAACCAATTTTGTATCCCTTCTTACTTCCATAACGGTATAAGTAAATATTAACAAACTCTGCAAGATATCCCTTTGGTATTTTTAAAGTAAGATTAAATTTACAGGTAGTGTCCTTTTCCTTACATTCCACAAATCCTACATTCCTTACTTTTCTTCCGTTTACATAATAATAAATATACAATAACTTCCTATTATTCATTTTTGCCTCACTCCTTCACTGAATTATATGAGGCAAAAATGTAAATTATAACTATTATTTAAAATATTCTGAAATTGTTTTCCAGATGCCGTCCTCTTCCTGACCTAATGACCAGTAAGCAGCTCCTCCTAATTTGTACTTATTCATTAATTCCAGCCTTGACTTAACTGATGTTTCATCCTCAAGCCAAATCATGAAAGTACTGCTTCCCTTTGTATACGTTACAAAATTCTGTCCTGTAGTTTCGTCAAAAGCCGGCTTAACTCCTGCAGCCTTGTATTCTTTCTTTGCGGCATTCATTCCAACAGCCTTGCTTGATAAATAATAATTTCCATTTGCTGCATCTTCAATAAGCTTTCCTGAACCATCTGCATTGCCATCCTCTTCACTTTTTGTTTCCCAGATTCTTGTATAAAACGGCATTCCATTTATTACTCTGTCAGAATTTCCTGTTTCTTCCAAAGTATCTTTAATTGAATTTTGTGCATAAGACATAGATGACACTGAACCTGCCTCATCACTTGCAGAAGTATGTTCATCATAATTCATTATAATCAAATAATCCACTAATTTAATCTGCTGCTTTCTGTCATAATAGGCACTCCATTTAGATGGTGCATAATTATCTACCGAAAGAACTTTTTTAGCAGCCCTACACTCAATGGATAATTCCCTAAGGAACTGAAGATAGTCATCAATAATCTCTTCTGTTATATATTCAAAGTCAATATTAACGCCGTCTAGTTCATAACTGTCTGCAAAATACATTATATTGTTAATAAATTTCTTTCTAAGAGCAGTTGATGTTAATACCTTCTTTGTAAGTTTCCTGTCTGTAAAGTCATTAACTAACGCCCACACCTGCATTCCCTTTTTATGGGCTTTTTCCACATAATTTAAATCTGCAAGGGATGACAGATTTCCGTTTTTATCCACCAATGAAAACCATGTAGGGGAAATAACATTTACCCCTTTAACATTTGCTGTCAGTTCATCAAAGTTGTTATTGGCATTCTGATTATATATCTGATTCCATGCCAGACTCACCTTTGTATCTAATGTTACATGAGTGTATGTATCATCGTCATTTTTAAATGAAACCTCCTGAGTTCCACTATCATTTAACTCCGATACGGGAATGTATCCGATATAGCCGTTTTCTGTTCGTACTTTATCCCAGTTCTTGCCACTTTCTATAACCGTAACCTTTGTTCCCTTTGAAATTTCTTTTACTATAAGGTTCTGGTAATCACCTTTAGTACGCATTTCAATATTACTGTCAGTAGTCATTATATTTTTCTTTCCACTTTTATATGTAATACTTAAAATAGCCGGTGCATCACCTTCTGCCTTAGTTAATTTATAATTAATATCTACAAACTTTTTAACGGTTTCTATATTTATATAGCATTTTTTATTTTCTTTAATGCAGGTTGTATAATTAACCTTTTCCTTGTCTATAACATTTTCATTAAGAGGCATTTCATAGGAAGTTGTTGCGTTGGTAAACATTAAACTCCCATTGCTTTTATCATAGTAAAATCTTGGGTCTATATTGTCTTTAACCATATCAATGCTTACAAATACATCTGCATCCTTCATAATTCCGTACTGTTCGCTATATTTATCCTCTAATGCAACTGCCACTACACTGTCACCGCTTTTGGTAGTGTAATTAACATCCTTGCCATTGTCATCTTCATAGGTAAGTCCCATATACCATTTTAAATCCACTTTTCCATCATTAGTCTTTCTAAACATATCACATCCTGATAAAACAAACGCTGAAATCACTAATGCGGTAAGTGCAATATATCTTACGTTTTTTCTCACTGTAATTCCTCCTTATAATAAATGTAATGCCCCTACCTTTAATCAGAGGCATTTCGTCGGAAATGTCCCATAAATGGAACATAACACTTTTATCATACCATAAATAAAAAAGACTGCATACAGTATTTTCCCTTACATATGAAAACTTCTGCACTATAATAGTACAGAAGTCTACATTCATGGGGAAACCATAAACTTTCTTGTGAAATACTAATTTTAGTTATTGTTATGCTATGTTTCCGTATTATTCATTTAACCTTAAACCGATTATATCATATTGTTTATATATTGCAACCTATTTTTTGTAACAGCTATGCCTGTGGATTCGAGCTGGGATGGCTGAGCTGTAACTGTATCGCATGGCTAAGCTGTTACCATTTTTAAAAATTTTGTCATACTTTGTACATTTTTACAGTATATATATTGTACTTGTAAGATATTGCTAACCTAAAATCTTTACACTTTTAGGTTTATTGGATATACTAGTATCATAAATGTTTTTGTATTATAACGAATCTATTCGAATGAGAGGTGATTTTTATGAAAATTGAAAAAATCAATGGCAATCAGATTCGCTGTACCTTAACCAGGGAGGACCTTGAGGATCGTGACATTACAATAAGTGAGTTGGCATACGGTTCCATGAAGATTAAAGAACTTTTTCAGGACATGATGCGTCAGGCAAATGATGATTTTGGTTTTGATGTTAGTAACATTCCGTTAATGGTAGAAGCCACACCGATTCCTTCTGATGGTATTGTTCTGGTTATAACTAAGGTTCCTAATCAGGATGAGGATGGTCATCACTATCCTTCATTGTTTTCCAACGGTTTTCCTGAGGAATTAAAGGAAAAAATTAAGGAAAGCTTATATGCACATTTTGGTGATGCAGGGGTTGAACTTGATGATTTTGATGAAATAATAGAGGATTCTTTAGATGACTACGATGACGAAGCTCCTTTAGATGAGGAATCTTCTTTAGATAAAGATAATAATCAGCCTAAATTAGAGGAATATTCAGTCCATCTTCTTTCTTCTTATGATGATTTGAATGTTTTAATTGATTTAGCAGGAATTTTAAATGATGAATTTTCAGGTGAAAGTTCCCTATATAAGTCTCCTTTAGATGGCAGATATTATCTTAACGTTCTTTTTACTTCAAAAGACGAATTTTTTGTAGCAAGGGCCAGAGGACTTATTTCAGAATACGGCAGGACCGAAGATGTGACGGCTTTTAAACCGGCATATCTTAATGAGCATTATGAAGTAATTATTGCAGATCATGCTGTTGAGAAGCTGGCTTCTATTGCCTATTAATTATAACCAAAAATAACCGGGTTCTAACGATTTCAAATCGTTAATGCCCGGTTATTTTTATGTTAATTATATTTCATCTATTGTATTTTGTCCCTGACAGCTTTTGCTTCATACATAAGAATTGCCGTGGCAATTGCTGCATTTAATGATTCCACCTTTCCTTCCATAGGTATCTTTATAAGTCTATCCGCCTTTTGTGACACTTCCTGACTAAGGCCCCTTGCCTCGTTGCCAATTAGCAGTGCAACATCCCTGTTAAACACACCGTTGTGGTACAAATCCCCCTTTAGATGTGCTGCGTAGGTTGTAATACCCCCTTGTTTTAACTTGTCTATGTCCTCCGGCAAATTATGGGAAATGGCAAAAGGAACCCTGAATATGGAACCCATAGTTGAACGTATTACCTTTGGGTTATATATATCTGCACAATCACTGCTCATTATTATGCCTGAAATTCCTGCTCCCTCACCGGTTCTCACAATTGTTCCCAAATTTCCCGGATCCTGCAACCGGTCTAATACCACAATACAGCTGCCATTTTTATTACGTTTTTCAATTATATCCTCTACGGTATATTTTTTTTGCTTTACTATGGCTAAAACTCCCTGCGGTGTAACAGTATCTGATATTTTTTTAAATATGTTATCACTTACTATATTGTAGCTATAGCCTTTAAGACTGTCCTTGTTTTCTTTTTCAAAACTTTCTGAAACATAAATCTCTTTCAGTTCGTCCCTTGGGACCTCCAAAAACATCTTAATGCCTTCTACCGTAAACAACCCGGTGGATTTTCGCACTTTAGACTTTTCTTTAAGACTTATAATATTTTTTATATGAGCATTTGTAGCTGATGTAATTAGCATATCCTAATCTCCCATTTTTTACTGAAGAAGCTTTACTAAATCCTCTCCGTAGATTTCCTTTAATTTTTCAACAAAATTCTTATTGGCATCTACCCTGTACTGTGCCGGCATCATTTTTCTCTGACGCTCCTTCGCCAATGCTATCATAACTCTGTCATTTCCTTTATTTTCAGATAAAAGACTGATTAACTTCTGTTCCCCGGCAATATAGGCTTCCTTATCCTTAAAGGCTATCCAAAGCTCTGACGGAACCTGAACAAACTCTTTTATTTCACTTGCCTTAACCTTTCCCGGAGCATTTTCCTGTATATCTGCCTCTCCTGTGATAAATATTTTTCTGCCTTCCATTAGAATTTCCCTATATTTATCAAATTCTCTTGGAAAAACAACGATTTCCACAGTTCCCACTAAATCTTCCAAAGTTAAAAACGCCATCTGTTCTCCACGCTTTGTGAATTTTCTCGTTACAGTGGTTATTATACCTCCTACCGTAACCCGGCTTTTGTCCTTTATTTTATAACTTTCCCCTTCTTCAGGAACAGCAAAATCAAGACTCATATTTGTAATAACACGTTTCCACTTTTCTTCCATGTCAGATAGAGGATGACCACTGGCATATATTCCAATAACTTCCTTTTCAAATTCAAGCTTCTGGTCATTATCATATTCACCAACATTTGGCATTTGCATTTTGTAATTCTTTTTCTGGTCCTCATCGGCAATGTCAAACAATGACATTTGTCCCTGCATGGTATCTTTTTTATCCTGGTTTACACTGTCCACAATCTGAACATAAACCATCATCATCTGCTTTCTCGTGGCACCAAATGAATCAAAGGCTCCCGCCTTAATGAAATTTTCAATGGCTCTTTTATTTACTCCAAGAGGTGCTGTCCTTGAAATGAAATCTTCAAGGTTTTTATATATTCCACGAGCCTCTCTTTCAGCTACTATATTGTCGATAACAGCTTTTCCTACATTTTTTATTGCTGTAAGACCATATCTGATACTGTCTCCTTTAGCTGAAAATCCGCTTTCACCTTCATTTATGTCCGGTGGCAAAATTTTTATTCCCATGGAGCGACAGGAATATACATATTCTGCTACCTTGTCAGTCATATCCATAACTGACGACAACATCGCTGCCATAAATTCAGCAGTATAATAATATTTAAGGTACGCTGTCTGGTATGTAACCACAGCATATGCCGCAGCATGGGACTTGTTAAAGGCATACTGGGCAAAATCCGTCATTTCGTCGTATATTTTATTGGCAATTGACTCGCTTATTCCATTGTTTACACATCCCTTGATGTTTTCTGGCTCGTCACCGTAAACAAAAACCTTTCGCTCCTTTGCCATAACATCCGCTTTTTTCTTTGACATTGCTCTTCTTAACAAATCGCTTCGTCCCAGAGAAAATCCTGCCAGGTCACGGACTATCTGCATTACCTGTTCCTGATAAACGATACATCCGTAGGTTGGCTCTAATATACTCTCAAGTTGAGGACAATCGTAGGTTACGCTGTCTGCATTATTTTTTCCCTCAATATATTTTGGAATGAAATCCATCGGTCCCGGTCTGTACAAAGAAATTCCCGCTATAATATCTTCAAGGCTTTCAGGTTTTAATTCCTTCATGAAGCTTTTCATTCCGCTGCTTTCTAGCTGGAATATTCCTTCTGTATTTCCGGTACCAATATAGTGAAGTACATTTTTATCTGAATAATCTATTTTGTTTAAATCAATATCAAGACCTCTGTTTTTCTTAATGAATCTTAGGGCATTTTGTATAACCGTAAGGTTTCTAAGACCTAAAAAGTCCATTTTCAAAAGTCCCAGTTCCTCTAATGTTGTCATTATGTACTGGGTAGTTATGGAGCCGTCTGAGGCTCTGGACAAAGGTACATATTCATCTACCGGCTTTCCGCAAATAACAACCCCCGCCGCATGCATGGATGCGTGTCTTGGGAGTCCCTCAAGTCTTTTTGACATATCAATAAGATACTTTACATCCGAATCCCCTTCATATAAATCCCTTAATTCCTTGCTTTGCTTTAATGCTATATCAAGAGTCATATGGAGATCATTTGGTATCATTTTGGCAATGGCATCTGCCTGGGCATAAGGCATATCAAGTACCCTGGCCACATCACGTATTACTCCCTTTGCCTTCAGTGTTCCAAAGGTTACAATCTGTGCCACATGGTCTTTTCCATATTTTCTTCCTACATAATCAATAACTTCCTGTCTTCTTTCAATACAGAAGTCCACGTCAATATCAGGCATGGAAACTCTTTCAGGATTAAGGAATCGCTCAAAAATCAGATTATATCTCATTGGCTCTATATCTGTAATCTCAAGGCAATAAGACACAATGCTTCCTGCTGCAGAGCCTCTTCCCGGGCCTACGGCAATTCCGCTGGATTTGGCAAAATGAATAAAATCCCATACAATAAGGAAATATTCAATGTAACCCATACTTTTTATTGTATTAAGTTCATAATTAAGTCTGTCTTCTAATTCTTCCCTGGAAAGCTTACAGTTTTCGTCCTTTTCACCTTTAAACACCGGATATCTTTTATGTAAACCATTTTCACATAATTCCTTTAAATATGTCCATGATGTATACCCCTTTGGGACAGGGAAACTTGGGATTTTAGTTACTCCAAATTCAAAGGTTACATTACAACGCTTAGCTATTTTTTCTGTATTTTCCAAAGCCTGGGGAGCATACTTAAATAAATCCGCCATTTCCTCAGGAGATTTTAAATAGTATTGTCCCCCTTCATATCTCATTCTGTCTTCATCAGACTTCTTTTTTCCTGTCTGAATACACAATAAAATATCGTGGGCTTCCACATCATCTGCATAAGTGTAATGAACGTCATTGGTACATACTAAGTCCACTCCCAATTCATCACTTAATCTTAAAAGCTGCTGATTAACAGTTTTTTGCTCCAAAATACCATGATCCTGTAATTCCAAAAAATAATTATCCTTACCAAATATATCTAAGTATCTAAGTGCTGCCTCTTTTCCTGCCTGATAATCCCCTCTTGCAAGAAATCTCTGGACTTCTCCTGCAAGACAGGCACTAAGGCATATAATTCCTTCGTGAAACTCCCTTAATACTTCATAATCTACTCTGGGCTTATAGTAAAAACCATCTACAAATCCCTTAGATACTATTTTGCATAAATTAGCATATCCTTTATTATTTTCTGCAAGCAAAATAAGGTGATAGTACCTGTCCTCACCTGCATTTGCTTCTTTATCAAATCTTGAACCGGGAGCTACATACACCTCACAACCTATTATGGGTTTTATGCCGTTAGCCAACGCCGCACGGTAAAAATCTATTGCCCCATACATTACGCCATGGTCTGTAATGGCAAGACTATCCATTCCCAGCTCTTTAGCTCTCTTAGTTATTTCTTTTATTTTACTTGAACCGTCTAACAAACTAAACTCTGTATGGACGTGTAAATGTGTAAAACTCATATATACCTGCTTTCCTGTCTTTATGCCCATGCATATTTTCTACACCGTCAATTCTAAATACAAGTATAACACAGTTTCCCTTCCATTTGGTTATAAAATTCTTAGGTTCATATTTCCGCTTTTTTATAATAATTACTGCATTTTAAAACCCCAGGCCTTAAAAGACCCGGGGTTTTAAAAAATTATATAGAGAAAAACATTCAAAGATAGTTAATATGCTAATAATATTTTTTTGCTTTTCATTTGTTAGTATTAGTATCTTATTTTTCACATATTTTTTCAAGTGTCCATTTTTTTGTATATTCTGTTATTTTTTAGTTTTCCTGATATAACAACATCATTACTCCCTTTTTGTCCATGATAAAAAGAACCGGCTCCATAGTTGACTTTATCAACCTTAAGCCGGCTCGTTTTATTTTACTCTAATTTAATTTCTTAATTTTTGTTTCCTAAATATTTTTCTATGCTTTCTATTGCCTGTGCCTCATCTGCACCATCTGCAGAAACCTTTACTGTCTGTCCCGGCACAAGTCCTAAAGCCATCATTCCCATAATGCTCTTTGCATTAACCTTCTTTGTCTCGTACTCAACATAGATTTTACTTTCAAACTGGCTTGCAACCTGTACACATTTAGCCACCGGGCTAGCTTCCACACCCTGCTTGATATCAATCGTAATGTCCTTTGTTGTCATTTTATACTTCCTTTCTAAAGGGTCATTCCCTTAATTCATTTGCAATGGGACCAAATTTTCAGCAGTTAATCCCTCAATTCGTCTGCAATACGACAAATCTTTCTTAACCGATGATTAACTCCCGACTTTCCTAATGGCGGGTCCAGCATTTCCCCTAGCTCCTGTAATGAAGCATCAGGATTTTCCACTCTGACAGTAGCAATATCCTGTAATTTTTCAGGTAAATACGACAAACCTTTTTTTTCTATAATCATATTTATGTCATCAATCTGTCTTATAGAAGTAGAAACCGTCTTTTTAATGTTTGCAGTTTCACAATTAACCTGCCTGTTATAGTAGTTACTCATATCCTTAAGAATACGGATATTTTCCATTTTCATTAAAGCAACGTGAGCCTCCATAACATTTAAAACATTAATAATTCCTTCGCCTTCTTTGATATATACCACAAAATGACCTTTTCTTGCAACTGTTTTCGCTTCAATATTGAAATTTTTAAGTAAATTTATTATTTGTTCCGACTTTTTATTACTGCTACACTTTATCTCAAAGTGGTAGGATTTCTGAGGATCATTAATGGAACCTGCTGCCATAAACGCCCCTCTGATAAAGGCACGTTTGCAACAGTCCTTCATTATAATAACATTATTTGTTATTGATAAATTCTCCTCTATATCACCATAAGAATTAATCAGTTTCGTTGCCTGCAAAACTTTTAACGCCTCATCATGTTCCTTTATGGTAATAGTATATGTCTTTTGACTTTTTGAATATGCATTATTTCTTGATACAATTTCTGTCTCAATACGAAAAGTTTTCCATAAAAGCTGCTTAAGCTTATCTGCCGTTACCTTGGTTTCAGTACGGAATCTCACGGAATACTTTCCATTTTCGTCAATGGCAACACTTCCACACATGGATAAAATAGCCGCAGTCTCTGCAATCTTACAATGCATTGCACTACTTATGTGAGTGGCTAACTCTTCTTTCACCTCTTGGGAGAAACTCATAATATTTTCCTCCATGATTTTATCTGGTAATATCCCTATGGGCTATTCTGATGCCGTATCCTGCATCTGCGCTGTCAAGCTGCTTGTACAATTCCTTCGCCACGGTTACTGACCTGTGATGTCCTCCGGTACATCCTATTCCAATAACCAGCTGGTTTTTTCCTTCATCTATGTAATTAGGAATCAAAAATTTTACCATATCCGTAAGTTTCTCTAAAAATTCCCTAGATACTTCCGAATCTAATACAAAATCCTGCACTTCCTTATCTTCACCGGTTTTATGCTTTAACTCCGGAATATAATAAGGGTTAGGCAAAAACCTCACATCAAAAACCAAATCACAGTCTGCCGGCACTCCAAATTTGAAGCCAAAAGACATTATTGTTACAAAAAGGTTTCTGTATTCCTTATTCATAACAAAAATCTTTTCAATTTCAGTTCTTAAATTTCTCACAAGAAGATTGCTGGTATCAATAATATAGTCTGCCTGCTTTCTTAAAAATGCAAGCTTTTTTCTTTCTGTGTTAATTTCATTTTCAACACTGTCCGCATCACCCATAGGATGGCTTCTTCTTGTTTCTTTAAAACGCTTAATTAAAGTGCTGTTATTGCAGTCTAAAAACAGAATCTCATAATTCTGGTCCTTAATACGCAGATTTTCCAATACTTCATTTATTCTGTCTAAATTGTTGCCACTTCTTATATCAACTCCAATGGCAACCTTGTTTTTTTCGCTGGTCTGACTAAACAGTAAATCAGCAAAATTTTCTATTAAATCTATAGGCAAATTGTCTACACAATAATATCCATTATCCTCGAATATCTTAAGAGCCGTAATTTTTCCGGCTCCTGACATTCCTGTAACTATAACAAACCGCATTGCTGTCTCCCTTTAAATAATTTTAACTTCCGGTTCTAATGTAACATTAAATTTCTCTTTTACAGTTTTCTCCACGTCATTTATAACCTGCAAAACATCAGTTGCCGTTGCATTACTGTAATTAATAACAAATCCACAATGCTTTTCTGAAACCATGGCACCGCCTACCCTGTAGCCTTTAAGACCTGCATCTTCAATAAGCTTTCCGGCAAAATAGCCCTCAGGCCTTTTGAATGTACTTCCGGCACTTGGAAATTCCAACGGCTGCTTTGCCTTTCTCTTTTGCATAAGCATCTGCATAATCAAACTGATTTCCTCTGAAGTTCCTATAAATAAGCCAATGCACATCTGAAGAACTATCATTCCTTCTTTTGCAATTCTGCTGGTTCTATATCCCATATCAAGCTCTGATATATCTAGTTTTCTGACATTTCCATCCTTGTCTAAAACCTTTACCCACTTAATTACATCCTTCATTTCACCACCATAAGCCCCTGCATTCATAACAACGGCTCCGCCTACATTTCCCGGTATTCCATGGGCAAATTCAAAACCACCTAAGTCATTTACGGCTGCCGTCATGGCAATTGCTGATAATTTGGCTCCGGCATCTGCCACAATTTCCTCTCCGATAACATCTATGGTATTAATCCTTGAATTTACTTCAATTATTATGCCATCATATCCCTCATCTCTTACAAGGATATTACTTCCGTTACCTATAACCATATATGGTGCATTTTCCGCTCTGCATGCCTTTACTGTATCCACTAATTCATCTATTGACCCCGGAATTACGTAAAGGGCTGCATTTCCACCGCACTTAAAGGTACAGTGCTTTGCCATATTTTCGTTTTCCTTAACAAATTTTTCTCCAACAATTTCCTTTAAGCTGTCTATTAACTGCTGTGTCATGAAAAAATCACTCCTAACAAATTATTTTATTATTAATGCTGCTGAACCAAACATTCCTGCATCATTTCCCAATTCTGCCAAATGAACTGCTGCATCTCCACATGCTGAAAAACATGTTTCCCTATATGTATCCTTTACAACATCAATAAGGTATGAACCTGCCTTACTTACTCCTCCACCTATGATAAACGCCTGTGGGTTTACTGTCGCTGCAATATGTGACATAGCCTTTCCAAGATAGTTGCCCATCTGCTTTGTTATGGTTATTGCACCTTCATTTCCTTCTTTTGCCAAATCAAAAACATCCTTAGCTGTAATATTTTCCCCGAATTCATTTAATTTTTCGTCACTATGAGCTGCCATATATCTCTTTGCAAGTCGTACAACTCCTGTGGCAGATGCATACTGCTCCAGACATCCATGTCTTCCACAATTACACTGTTCCTCTTCTCCATCCTGCATATGCATATGTCCGATTTCTCCTGCACCACCATTGTAGCCTGTAAGAATCTTACCATTAATAATGACTCCGCCACCTACACCGGTTCCAAGAGTAATCATTACAATGTCATCATAACCTTTTCCGCCACCTTTCCATGCTTCACCAAGGGCGGCTACGTTTGCATCATTTCCGGCTTTAACCTTAATACCATGGAACATTTCAGAAAGCTTCTGTTCAACATTGAAAGTTCCCCATCCTAAATTTACACACTGTAAAACTGTTCCATCTGCTAAAACAGGTCCCGGAAGTCCAATTCCAATACCTTCTATTTCATCAAGGCTGATGCCTTCTTTTACTAATTTACTCTCTAAAGCCTCACATATATCTGCAAGAATATTTTCACCAAAATTTTCTGTTCTTGTAGTAATTTCCCACTTATCTAAAACTTCTCCATTATTTTTAAAGAAACCTATCTTTATTGTAGTTCCTCCAACATCAATTCCAAAACAATACTCTTTCATTTTTTCCTCCTAAATTATTTTATTCATCGTCTTCTGTTGCTTTCTTCATATTTTTTTCTACACGGTTATATAATTCCTGTGCCGCATTATATCCCATTCTCTTCTGTCTGTGGTTAACCGCCGCTGACTCAACAATAACTGCAAGATTTCGTCCCGGTCTGATAGGAATGGAGTGACACACTACTTTATTTCCCAGAAATTCAATGTAATTGTCCACAAGACCCATTCTGTCATATTCTTTTTCTCTATCCCACTCTTCCAGTTTAATAACCATATCAATGTTTGCCGTATCCAAAATACTTTCAACACCAAACAATGCCTTAACATCAATAATTCCAATGCCTCGAAGTTCAATAAAATGCTTGGTTATTTCAGGTGATGTTCCAATCAATGTTTCATCACTTACTTTTCTGATTTCCACCACATCATCTGTAACTAAACGATGTCCTCTCTTTATCAGTTCAAGGGCAGCTTCACTTTTTCCAATTCCGCTTTCACCCATAATCAGCACACCTTCACCATAAACATCCACCAAAACTCCATGTCTTGTAATGCAAGGTGCCAGTTCAACATTTAACCATCTTGACAGTTCAGCGTTAAATCTGGATGTAGCCATATCTGTTGATAAAATAGGAACTCCATGCTTTGCTCCAATTTCAATCATATCCTCATCCGGCTTATTGCCACGACAAAGAATAAGACACGGTATACCGCTGCTCATCAGTTTCTCATACACCCATTGTCTGTTTTTTCTTTCCATGTTATCTAAAAATGCACATTCCACATTTCCAATAATCTGAACTCTTTCTTTATCAAAATGTTCAAAAAAGCCTGCCAGCTGTAATGCCGGTCTGTTTACTTCCGGTATGGTAATCTTAATTTTATCTGTATCCACTGATGGTGTATGATTTGTAAGTTTGTAATACTCTACAATCTTTGTAAATTTAATGCTGATATCTGATTCCATTTTATGCTCTCCTCTCCTGTTATTATTAATATTTTATAACTTTACTCCTGTCTGATATAATATCATCCGGGCATTTTTTTGTACACATTATTTTTAAATTTAGTGAAAGAACTTATATACATCCTTAGCCACATTTTCATTCATAGATGGTGCTTTCTCCAATTCCTCCACCGTGGCAGTTCTGATATTTTCCAGAGTTTTAAAATGTCTCATAAGTGCTTTTCGCCTTGTAGGTCCCACTCCCGGAATATCATCTAAAATAGAATGTACCTGTCCTTTATTTCTAAGACTTCTATGATATTCAATGGCAAATCTGTGGGTTTCATCCTGTATTCTTGTAATAAGTTTAAAACCTTCAGAATGGCTATCTATTGGTATTTCCACATTATTATAATATAAACCTCTTGTTCTATGATTGTCATCCTTAACCATTCCACATACAGGAATATTTATTCCTAAATTGTCAAGAACTTTAAGAGCTACATTTACCTGTCCTTTTCCTCCGTCCATTAAAATCACATCCGGAAACTTACTAAAACTTCCCATATTGTAATCACCGTCTTCTAAATCCAGTTTCTCACGCTCTTCCAAACCATGTTTAAAACGTCTTGTAAGAACCTCTTCCATGCTGGCGTAATCGTCCGGTCCCTTTACGGATTTAATTTTGAACTTTCGATAGTTATTTCTCTTTGGTTTGCCGTCCTCATACACAATCATGGATGCCACAGATTCATATCCATTGGTATTTGATATATCATATGACTCCATTCTGTGAATTCCGGTAATTCCCGTAAGTTCCTCTATTTCATGAACTGCACCTGTGGTCTTTCTCTGCTCACGTCTGTATTTTTCCTTGTTTTGCTCTAACAGATTTTCAGCATTCTTAGCTGCCAGTTCCACTAACTTTTCCTTACTTCCCTTTTTAGGATTTACTATTTTAACAGTATAATTCTGATTCCTGCTAAGCAATTTTGATAATAATTCCGGCTCTTCTACCTCCTCCTGTACCAGTAATTCGTGGGGAATAAAAGGTGTTCCTATATAATATTGTTTGATAAAGCTCGTAAGAATGTCCCTTCCCGTATCTCCCGGAACTGTTGTCAGATAAAAATGTTCCCTTCCTATGAGTTTTCCGTTTCTCACAAAAAATACCTGAACCACTGCATCATTTCCCTCTTCTGCATATGCAATAATATCTCTGTCTTCAAATTGATGGGTTGTTATTTTCTGATTACCTGCCACGTGGTTAATACTGTTTATTAAATCACGGCACTCCATAGCCTTTTCAAAATCTAGTTCTGCCGATGCCTTTTGCATCTTTTCCTCTAGTTCCTTGATGGTGTCTCTGTAATTACCCTCTAGAAATTTTATTGCCTTATCTACATTCTCCCGATATTTTTCTTTCGATATATATCCCTGACACGCTCCATCGCATTGCCCAATATGATAGTACAAACAAGGTCGTCCATTAACATGGGGAACTTCCTTTTTATTCTCCTGTTCCTCCCATGGTTTTCTATTATCTATTATGGTTTTATTACAATTTCTGATTTTATACATTTTCTGTAATAAATCTATGGTGTCACGAACTGCCCCGGCACTGGTAAAGGGGCCAAAATATTTATTATTGTCTTTTTTCATTCTTCGGGCTAAAAGTATTCTCGGATAATCTTCACGCAAAGTAACCATGACATATGGATAAGTCTTGTCATCCATAAGCATGGTGTTGTACTTTGGTCTGTATTCTTTTATAAGGTTACACTCTAAAATGAGGGCCTCTAATTCGGAATCTGTCAATATATATTCAAACCTTTTGATATTTGAAACCATTGACTGAATTTTCAGGCTCTTCTTAGTGCTTTCCCTAAAATATGAACTTACCCGCCTTTTTAAATTAACTGCCTTACCTACATATATAACGTCGTCCCGTTTATCATGCATAAGATAAACTCCCGGCGTTTCCGGCATTTTCTTCAATTCCTCTGAAAAATTAAACTCACTCATATGGCTATTGTACCAAATTGCAGGCAGTATGACTAGCCACTAATCATTGGAAATACATTTTGAATTTTAGAAAATAACGTATAAAAAAGCTGCTTCTTTAAAGCTTACAAAACTCTGAAGAAACAGCTCACATATATTTCAATTTAAATATTTAATTTTAACTCTTTGTTTCCTTCAAGAATATTCACGTCCGTTTCCAAAGTATTATCCTTGCATGAAACCGTTACATAATACTTATATTTACTTTTGTCCTTTAATTCCACCAACATATTAACATCCACTGTGTCATCTTCTCTCAGTAAATAAGTATATTTTACATTTTCAAGAGTTTTGGAATATTTATTCTTAATTTCATTGTCAATTTTTTCCTTTACGTTCTTAGCATTTGACATTTTAAAGAATTCCTCTTCTGATATTTCTTTAGCCTCGTATTCCTTACATGTCTTCGAATTATCATCCCATTTAAAATGATATTTCTGTTGAGACAAACTCATCCAGTCCTTAAAATCAGATTGTAATTCATAATATGAATAGTTATATGCGTACAGTTCATTATTTTCTACGAATAAATTAATTCTATTTTTAGAATACAATTCGACTGCCTGATTTTTTTCCACTCCATATATTATGGTCTTCATTTCATCATTCTGTCTCACCTGTACCTCATTAAAAAGCACATACTTATGCCCCAGATTAATTGTTTCAATTGACGTGTCACTTGTAGCTATGAATGCATCTGCTAATTTTTTGCTTTCCTTCGAATTTAAGAACCAAAGTTCAAACTCACTTTCATCTCCGTTCTGTTTGCCCTTTGTTAATGCAAATGCCTCTTCCTCTTCATCCTCATCAAAATCGTCCACAACCATTTTAAACACTTCTTTATCAGTTAATTTTTTAATTTCATTTTTATAGTTCACCGTTATTTTTTCAGGAGTGTCATTTTCAACCTTGTTCTTTGATATACCACATCCTATTAAAGTTATCATTAATGCTGATAAAATAGTTATTAATGCTATCTTTTTCATTTTGTTTTCTCCCTACTTTTCTCCTACAAATTCTGCCCTGCCAATCACCAGTGAATCAGTTTCCGCATCATATTTTAAATACACGTTCAGCTTACCAATCTCTTTAGAGCCAATAGTAATCCTCAGTGAAGTCCTGATTGTTTTATCATCATTTCTTTCTTTGAAATAATCATATTCCGCATAATGGTTATCCCATGTTTCTGCCATTAAAGCATGTAAACTCAATGCACCGGCTGTATCTTCTTCAGTCATTCCAAGTTTGCCTTCTTTGTAAACACGAGCAGCCTGATTATCTGATCTATCCAAATCATTTGGATCTACATATTCCAATTCACTTTTTTGGCATCCTAAATCTAAAAGAGAAATTATCTGCTCATAATTAAATTTAACTCCTGTGATTTTCATTTTATAATCGTCCAACAATTCGACACGAAATGCATCTCTCTCCAACTCTGCCGTCTCAACATTACTGTATATTCTTTTTAATTCCTTACCTGTGAATTCATAAAGATTCCAGTCAACATGCATATTAGGTTCGCTGGACAAAATCACTTCATCTTTACCGTCTCCCGTAACATCCCACAGATTCAACTGTTCGTCTCTGCCACCCAAACCTGCAAATATGTCAGTCCTTGTCAGATAACTTTTCTTGTTTTTATAATCCAGCACTGCAATATAAGCATAATTTTCATTAATATCCACATTTTTGTTTTCATCAATAACTAATACAAGACATTCCCCTTCTCCGCTAATATTACCTACAGTAGCGTTAGTGATATATACCCTATCCTTAAATCCAAGATAGGATAAATCATACGTTGGTTCATCCTTTTTTTCCGTGCAAAATGTGGCGTCAGTTTCTTCTGCATATTGACATTTGTGAATAACAACCTCAACTGTTCCATTTGTCTTTTTAGGATCAGGCACTTCAAAACCTTCATCTGTTTCTTTTGTCTGTGTTAAATGGATTTGTGATTTTTCACCTGACATTTTCATAACATCATTCCCACTTGTTTCAATACCCGTTTTTTCTTCAACACTACCACATGCAACCAAGCCGAAAGTTGCAACTCCCATTAGCACTAATGCCATGATTTTTCTTACTGTTTTCCTCACCGTTTTTCTCCTTTGATTCATACATTAAATTTCAATTTTGTAGTAGCATTCATACCCAAATATCTACTTTCAAAACTAATTTTATTCTATCACAAACACAACTCTTGTCCATCATTTTTTGAAAAATTTTTACATTATTTTTTTATTTTTTTACAACCTATTGTATGAAAAAAGTTATAGGACCATCCCCCTAAATCGGGCTTTGAATTCTATAACTTTGTTCTAATAATTATGTCTTTTAGGCTGTCTGTTTCTCGGCAAGCTGCCTCTTTAATTCCTCTATTTCTTTTTCATATCTTCTACGTTC